>OGOI01001400.1_pt1 | contig 14693 bp, 8 predicted proteins | sample 1552631 | NCBI WGS metagenome assembly OGOI01 (sample SAMEA2580204, study PRJEB22360) | human gut metagenome | biome: human gut; feature: human-associated habitat; material: faeces | place: Denmark | collected 2008/2010 | reverse complement strand
TATGCAGCTATGTGGATGGACTGGAGAAAAAGATTGATTCCATGACGGAAGAACTCACCAATATGCAGAACCAGATAAAAGAAATGCAGGAGGATACGTTTGTCAATAATGCTAAAAAGGCATTGTCAGAAGCACAGGAGCGACTTAATGCCAGATGTGAGCAGATAAAGTCACAGGTATCTGAAGTGAAAGCACAGGTCAAATCTACAGCTAAGAGCATAGTCGATGAGGCAAAAGAAAAGGGAAGATCTGCATTATACAGAGTGTCTGAGTTCTTAGGAATTAAGAAAAGACTTCTTGATATCAGAGAGAATGTAAGAGGTGCAATCAAGACAACGGATAAGGATATAGTAAAGACAGAACTTCTTGCAAAAGGATTTCGTGAAGCCGGTCAGACAGTAACCAATGCATTTCGTACTTTTGCTGACAAGCCAGAGGTGGATTATTCACAGAAAGAGCAGAAACATCCCATTACAAAGGCGGTGCTTGCCCCTATGAAAGCAGTGAAAAAGATGCTTGTATTAATGGAGATTCATTTGGACGCATCCATAGATAAGCTGGATAATCTGGCGATGGATGTGCAGCTTGATAAGGAAAAGCATATGGAGAATGCGAAAGCGCAGAAACAGACAGAGCCGGAGAGGGCAGAAGCTGAGCGAGTAGAAGCAGAGGTTGTATACTCCCCAATGGTCGCTGAGCCACAGGAGTATCAGTATAATGCAGATGCATTTGAGGCAAGAGGTGTGGATGAGGTGAAGCAGGAAGCAGCACATAAGGAAGCACCGAAGGTAAGAGAAGATAAAGCCAGATAAATGCGAGGACGTGGGAGAGATTCTGCGTCCTTTTTTAGTGTATGAAAAGGATGGAGAATATTGAGGGTGAATATAATTTTCAATTTCAAGAGTTTTTACCGATTCCTTCGAGTTCCATGGATAAACTATCAATTAAAGAAAGAATTATTATCGAAGTTTGTGACTTTTTAGAAACGTGGTGTTGGTTTTTATTTGCATTTGGATTGGACAGAAGTTCGATTCAAGGAGATTTTTTATTAAAAAAATAATGAAGAATATATTGACAGAAACCTTGCGAGATGTTATCACGCAAGGTTTCTGTTTGCAACGCAAGCAGAAACCTTGCGTGATGTTAATATAAAAGTGCAAAGAATGAATTTGTAATAGTTACAATCATCTAATCATTAAAAGGAGGTATTTTTTATGGGAAAGAAGAACGACGGAGCAATTTTTTTGGAGTTGCCAGAAACAGAAGAATGGAAGAAGTTAGGATTACCTAAAGAGTTGGGTAACAACTTGAAAATGGTATATCAACGGAAAGAAAAGGATAAACCAGCAGAGTTTTTAGAAGTATGGAATCCAGATAAAGAATATCCTTCAAGTTGTATTATTACAAATGTTTCATCGACATTAGGAGGATTTAAGTTGATGCAAGCTGGAACTGAGATAGTGAATATGCAAGGTACAAGTAAAGATCCAAAACATGGTTATAATAGTTGGATAGATTTTATGAGAGCTGCGTATCAGAAAATAGGATTAGAAAATGGTCTTGTAGGTGGATGCTCAGTAGATAACTATATATATGAACGTGATGAAAATGGTGATGAAATTGCTATTCCATGTGCACATTCTGTATACCCAGCAGGTGCACATGTATATGAAATGGTTGGCGGACAAATTGACCCTAATAATTTTTATCTGGTTTCATTGTGTAGTCGTCACAATAAGGCAGGCACTATACGTACTTATATGAAATTAGAACAGGCGGTTTTGGCAATAAAGTTAAACAATTTTATGAAATAAAAAGGAGGACAAAATTATGGCAGACACAAAAGTTGTAACACCAACCAGCGCAGATGTTACCCCAACGGTAGTAGTAAAGCAACCAGACATTATGCAGGCTTTGATTAAAGTAGACTTTGAACTTCTTGGAACAAAGCTTGTGGCAGAGTACTACAAGTCAAATGATAAGGAATATTATCTGCTGATGCCTACAGATCAGGCAGATGCCAGAGGAATTACCATTAATGACATGATAAACGATATTTGTTATCTGATTGGCTTGGATGATACAGCAAAATTACAGGTTAAGGAATTAACTGATTGTATTGAATCGTTGGGGTTAAGCTTTAAAGATATCAAAGTTGTATTAAAAATGGCATATTTTTATTCGGTTGTGGACAGTACGAACAGTACAGGGGAAAATGCGGCACCGGTAAACAATACAGAATACGCATTCCAGCTTGAAATTGATACTTCAAAAGCACTCCCGGAAAGCCTCAAGATTTTCAATATTCAGAGAGTCGGTGTAGCAGTCTGGAACACAGAGAGAAGTAAGATTATCAGCCAGATGAATCTTTACAAACCGGAAGATTTGTTAAAAGAAATCTAAGAAGCGAGGTGGTTTTGATGTCAAAAGAATATATGAACAGTTCCTTGAATATGGAAGGTGAATTATGCGGTGTCAAAACCACTCTTTTGGCAGGTTGCATCGAAGATGAGCTGTTGTTTTCTGCGGAAGTGGAAATAACCAAAGACAGCCTGAAAGAACTTCTAAAACTGTTTGGCAGCGTTACGAAAGAAAAAGTAGGGGATTACGTGGAACTGCTGAACGATTTTGAGGTAAAAGCCCTGTTTGCACATAGCAATCAGCAGACCATGCTGGAGGTGCGTACAGAAGCACTAAAATTTTTGGCTTATGATGGAAAACAGGGAAAACTGGTTGCCTTTGCCCTTCTTCCGCAGGAAATTATCAATGGGGAAAACGATTCGCTGGCACAGGTAGTAAAGAAAGTGATGTATGTGTTTGGAATACACAGCTTCACCTTCCTTTACCGTAATACGAACATAAACTGTAGCGAATTGTACAAAGCATATTCGTACCTGCCGGAAGTTCCGCCCATAATAGAAGGAAGCCTTCTATTAAGCACAGCCTTTCGATTTGATGAAGTGGCAAAATATCCATTTACAGATGCCATGAGAACAATCTTCGGAATAAACCAGATGGATATATTCGTGGGGCTGGGTGGAAAACAGGTAAGCTGTGCACTGCTTGTGCCGGATATTGAAAATGCACTGTTAAGCTGTCAGAACATAGTAATCTATACACAGTTTGGCAGCAATAATGTGAAATTCCAGATGGCGGGAGCTATCGGACTAAGCTGCTTTCCGGGATTAAAATTTTATGTGAATGCAGAATTCACACTTACAAATGTATCAATATCGGCAAGTACCATGCCGACAAGCGTTTATCAGATACCTAATACAAAAATATCAATCTGCAACTGTGGGCTGGAGCTTGGCTTTGGCAAATCCGGTATCAATATCGGGGCAATGTCACAGATAAATATCCGCAATCTTATGTGGTATGGAGCATTGAGCATATCCTATAATGGTACGGTTCCAATGCTTGATATGATCAACATAGCCATGAGTGAAGTGTCGGTATCCTCTCTGGTATCAAACCTTGCAGGAATTGATTCGCAGTCAGTAAAAGAACTGGATATATTTACCGTCACAGCCTTTGACATCAATAGTTCAGGTGGCGGTAAAACGATTGATTTTAAGACACTTACAGATGCGGAAATCATACAGGCTGTAAATAATGCATTAGCGGGAATGAAGCAGGAGTATCTGCTGAGTCAGGACAATGTAAGTGTGACAAGACTTCCGGGCGATAGTGCCTGTGACGTTCTGAACACAAAGACCATGTTCCATTACTGGCTGAACAGTAAGGGAGAATTATCCTTTCCACCGCAGGCATATTATGCATCTAAGCATCTGACCATAGGCAGATACAATTTTGATATGGGAGTATTCTTTGCAGGACAGTTGGAGATTTTCGGACAGAAAATCAAAGTCATGTTTTCGTCAGTAAATGATAAAGGCATTCTTGGATATGCGGAAGTATCACCAATACATAACAGTGTGCTTATTATCAGCGGTTCCCGTTCTGAGAAAAACAGGATAAACCCGGTGCTTGGCAGTACATCAAACAGTACATTGGAACTGCTGACACAGGATTTTTACAGAAATGAAGTGACAGACAGACCGGTCACTTTATACATGGATGTATCCAAAAACGCCTGCAATTTTTATATAGATGGGCATATAGAACTGTGCAAAATATTTTCTTTTGATGCACTGGTATATTTTGCCAACAAAAACATAAGGATTGCTGTTGAAACAAGCTATTTCAACCTGTTTCGGGCTTCATTGTATCTGAATGCAGATTATCAGAAAATGAAAAATCTGTTCTTTGAATTTGAAGTCTCTCTCGACAGCACAGGATTACAGAATAACCTGAAACAACTGACGTACCTGCTGGATGAAGCAGTAACCAAATATGACAAAAAGATACATGATGCACAGAAAAAAATCAATGATGCAAAGAACAAAGTATCCTCCCTGCAAAATGAGATAAACTCATACAAAAGTAAAATCGAAGAGTGCAGGAGGGTAATTAGGAAAGCAAAATGGTATCAGTGGGCGAAGATGGCTAAGGAAACAGCCAAAATCGTAGGCTATGAGGTTGCCATCGGCGGCATATATCTTGCGATGAAAACGGCAGAGGCAGCTCTTGATGCAGCCCATAAGGTACTGTCGCTTGCAAACAAACTGGGTAGCGGTTTCCTTAACACAATTAACAAAGTGATTCAGGGTGTGCTTAATGTATTCTATATCAGCAAGGCACTTCTTGGCATAATCGTAAATGGAAGCCAGATATTTGTAAAAGTCAATATGGAGCTTACCGTTATTGGAAAACAGATATCCGTAAAAGAAGAAGTGGATATGAACAAACTGATTGAAAAGCCAATCATTCTGTTGGAGGAACTGACCATCAATCAGATCAAGGACCTGATAGATATGCTGTCATTGGGACAGACACCGGAATACGAGAGGATAGAGGCAACGCCATATCCATATATGGAATTTCCGGAAGATCCAGTGGAACTGTCAGAAATGGTTGCCTATGGTGCAAAACGAATCGAGCAGGCAAAGGGAATGGTAGAAGAACTTCAAGACCTGTACATTGACGAGCTTCAGGAGCTGGATTCCGAGATTGAGGATATGGATACAGAATTTAAGGCGGCAGCACAGATGGTAAGCTACTCTCTGGAAAAAGCATCGGATAACGTATACATAGATGGTATGGACGAACTGATTACGCAGATAGAGGAAGCAAAGGAGGACGGACAGATAAGTCCTGAAGAAATCAAGCTTGCCGAGTCATGTATAGATGATTATCTGAATATCATCCGCCCGTCCGCCACGACAATAGAAGAATCAAGTATGCGTGTGAAGGAATGCGTAGACAGCATAGATACTGAAAGAACGACAAAAAGAATGCGTAGTTCTTATAAGAACGCTGATGCAGAGAATGGAACTGAGCTTATGAACAACAGGGACTATGACAAGTTCTATGGAGAGCTCCAGTCTGTGGTAGAGAAGTATTTTCCGCATGGTTCCGGACATGGATATTTCAACATCACGGATGAAGAAGTATTCTATCAGGCATTAAATAACGCAAGAAAACAAGCAGGATGTGCTTATGTAGAACTGTCCGAGGAAGATGAAGAAGAAAATCAGGAATTAGGTCTGCTGTATGGAGCAAAACCGTTAAGGCGGATGGTAAGTGAAGGATATATTCAGAGGCTGCAATAAAAGTAAAAAATTATTGTACTCTTTTTCAGTCAGCCATTATGGGATGGTTAAAGTTTCATATACAAAAAAATCAGGAGCTTTCTAAGATTAGAAGGATGGAGCATCGTGCTCTTTCAAGGATAATCAAGGGAAGCTCTTTTGTTTATAAAAAGATATATTTGAATTTCAAATAAAAATTCTTGAAGAAACAGCCTTTTTTTAGTACAATAAAACTGAGTTAGTGTATAGAATGATAAATAGAAATTCATGATAGATTTTGTTCATATTATCTATCTGAATATGACTGGAAAATAAGAGAATATCTTTATGGGGACAGAATGTGTAACTGCACCATAGTTTGGACAGGAGGATTGATATTATGAAAAAATGGAAAGAAAGAGGAAAGAGAATCGCAGTATTGTTGCTTACGGCAGCCCTTGTTGGAAGCAGCGTGGACTTATCTGCTCTTACGGTAAATGCAGCAGAGGAAGAAAAAGTGCTGACCTGTGAAAAAGAGGAGCAGACTACATCGGAAGAAATAACCGAGACAGCAAAGCGTATCACCTCATGGACATGGAATGATGAAGAGGAAATGCTGGACTTGGAGGAAAACGTGCTGGCACTTCCCGGTGCATCCAAAGATTATATCGTATCCTTTGATGACATCGTATCATTCCTTCCTGCTTCCATCACAGCCACGATTACAACATCTGCGTCCGTTACCGAAACAGAGGATACAGAAGCAACAAACGAATCGGAAGAAACGGATGGAGCGGAAGAAACCGTGACTCTGGAAGGCTGGGTATGTGAAAACTACCCGGAGGAAGGTGCGTACAGCGGTAACTATACTTTTACTGCGAATCTGCCGGAGGGCTATGAACTCGCAGAGGACGCAGCAGCACTGAAAGTAAATGTAGAACTGGGTGGAGCACAGCTTTTGGAAGCAACCACCATCACACCAACAAAACCGGAAAATGGTAATGGTACAGCAGAAAACCCGTATCAGATTACCTCGGCGGCAGAACTTTACTGGTTCGCCGGACTTGTAAACGGAACTCTTACAGACGTTACTAAAAATAGTTCAGCCTGTGCGAAGCTGATGAATGATATCACGGTAAATAATAATCTGCTTGACAGGATTACATATAAAACAGATGATGACGGCAATCTGACCAATGAAGTAGCAAACGGCGGGAACTTCATTTCATGGACACCGATTGGAGCAGCTAATAACGGCTATCAGGGGACTTTTGATGGAAATGGAAAGACCATCAGCGGACTCTTTTTCAATGATAGCCAAAAAAGTCATGTTGGCTTGTTTGACAATATATATATGGCAACAATTCGGAATGTCGGTGTCGTTGATTCTTATTTTTTCGGAGAACATTATGTCGGAGGCGTGTGCGCATTTGGTGTAGATGGTACGATAACTGGCAGCTATAACACAGGAGTGGTAAGTGGAGAAGGATGTGTTGGAGGCGTGTGTGGAACTGGTAGCAGTGTTACGATAACTGACAGCTATAACACAGGTAGTGTAAGTGGAAATGATGATGTCGGAGGCGTGTTCGGATATGGTGAAAATTGTACGATAAACAATTGCTATTATCTGAAAGCGGAAGGCACGGATTTGGGTGGCATTAACGGCGCAGATGTCGAAGGGCAGGCTGAAGGAAAAACCGCTGCACAGTTTGCATCCGGCGAGGTTGCATACCTTTTGCAGGATGGACAGAAAGTGGGAGAAGATGGCACGATACCACAGGTCTGGGGACAGAACATTGATAATGATGGTGAGAAACAATCTTTTCCTGTTTTTAGTAATGCGAAAGTCTATAAACCTTCAGAAAGTTCTCCTTGTAAGGTTGGATACACAAATAATGCGGAAGGCTTAAAGGAACATGACTTTGGCGACGACAAGACTGGCGAAAGCTGTTCGTACTGTAATATAAAGAACATCAACTATTCTGGTATCAGTATTAGCGGTGTGGATACCCCTTACTACTATACAGGTAATGAGATTAAGCCGGATATTACCATAAAAAAAGGCGAGACATCATTAACTCTTGGTGAAGATTATAACATTACTTATGGAAACAATACAGATGTGGCAGGCAGCAATGCTGAAAACGCTCCTTATGTGAAGATTACCGGAAAGGGTAATTATACAGGAGAAATTACAAAGAACTTTACCATTGCTTACATTACTGCTCCGGATAATTATATAACAGGAACGAAAGGTGCGAATGACTGGTATACTTCAGATGTCACAATCGGCGTAGCAGACTGGCAGGTATCAACGGATGGAAGCAGTTGGAATGACAGCATTTCGGTTACCGAAGAGGGAACACATTCTTATACTCTTTATTTTAAAGACAGTAACGGATACATTACAGATAGCATAAACAAAGAGATTAAGATTGATAAAGCTGCTCCAACCGGAACCATTCAGGTAAAAGAAAGTACATGGGATAAATTTTTAGAGAAAATTTCCTTTGGCTTCTATACCAACACCAAAGAAAAAATTACGATTACATCAGAGGATACCGGCTCCGGTATAGCCTCTACAGAATATCTGGTATCTGACAAGGCATATACACAAATTTCAGATATGCAGAATCTGAGTGGCTGGAAAGATTATGATAATAGCAATAAGCCTAAAATCAAGACGAACAGGACCAACTATGTGTATGCGAGAATCACAGACAATGTCGGAAATGTAACCTATCTGTCCAGTGATGGCATTTTGCATGATGATGAGAAACCGTATATTTTTGATATAACCCCGGTCATGAAGGATCGCTCCGGTAGTGTGACATTTGATATTTTTGAAGATGGAAGCGGTCTTGAGAAGGTTTATTTCTTATATAGTACGGATATAAATGAGGTAACAAGTGCTACGACAGAGAATTTGAAAGCATCTGATTATCACAATGCAACCGGAACCTTTACATTATCAGACCTGAAACCAAATACCGAGTATTACTGTGCAGTTCTTGCAGTGGATAAGGCAGGAAATGAAAGTTATCTTTTAAATAGCACATTTAAGACATTAAAGGAAGCCATCACGGGAACTGTATCCATTTCCGGAGAGGCAGTATATGGAAAAACATTGACAGCATCCTATGAGGGACTTGCGACAGATGCCGGCGAAGTTACAGTTTCATGGTATCGTGGAGAAGATACTACAGCGATTGCTACCGGAGATACATATACTTTAACAGCAGATGATGTAGGAAAAGTGATTACAGTTAAGGTTACCGCTGAAAACTGTTCCGGAGAACTGACGGATTCCACCGCCGAGGTAGCAAAGGCAGAACATCCAAATCCACCGACGAATGGAAATGTGGATGATGAAAACAATACCTTTACCTTTAACGGAACAAGCGGAGTTACTTACGAATACAGTACCGATGGTGGAGCAAGTTGGACGGATATTACGGTAGATTCCGGCACCGGTGTTGGTACTGTTACAGTTGGAAACGTGATAGTCAACACAGGAGATTTACAGGTACGGGCAAAGGAAACAGATGGATATAAGGCAAGTGATGTTATTTCCAATACATCTGCCTATACCGCAACCTTAGAAGGCAGCGTAAGCCTTTCCGGAACTGCAAAGTATGGGGAAACCTTAACTGCAACTGTAACCGGAGCACAGCAGGGAGCTGTATTAACCTATACTTTCTGCGCGGACGATACAGTGCTTCAGCAGGGAAGCAGCAATACTTATAAGATTGTATCCGCCGAAGCAATTGGAAAACAGATTACAGTTAAGGTATCTGCGGAAGGATACATAGGAACAGTTAATGATACTTCGGATACTGTTGCAAAAGCAGACGGAGTGCTGACACTGAAACAGACTGAATTTACCCCGACCTTTGGGGATGAGGCATTTAAGCTTGGATGTAGCAGAACCGGAGACGGAACGATTTCCTATAAAGTTTCCGATGAAAAGGTCATTAAAGTTTCCGATACCGGAGAAGTAACGATTGTGGGAGCAGGAAGTGCCACCGTAACAGTATCTCTTTCGGAAACAGAGTGTTATACCGGTGCGGCAGAGCAGACGATTAAAGTCAATGTGGCAAAGAAAGACTATGTATTAAATCCGTCAACAGGTACGGCAGCTTATACATATAAGCAGGGAGCAAGTAATGTGGCGGTGGATGTTGCAGGAATGCTTCCGGCAGATAAGGGTAATACAACATACTCTGTGTCAACGGCAGATGCCGGTACGATACTTGAAAATGTATCGGTAGATAAAAATGGTAATCTTACCTACAATGTGAAGTCATTTGATAACTATACAGATGGAATTACAGCAACTATTGCAGTCACTGCAACGATGGCGAATTATAAAGATGTAACTTATACATTAACTGTAAAGATTACTGATAAATTCGTAGTGACGGAAAAGGCAGGTGCAAAGGTTTCTTCTGACAGCACATCCCTTGTGTACGGACAGAAGATAAGTGCATTAAAGCTTAATACCACAGAAGCAAAATTTGTAGCCAATGGAACAGAGGTAGCAGGTACACTTAGCTGGGAAACACCGGATGAGGTACTGAATGCCGGAAGTCATCAGGTTATATGGAAGTTTGTGCCGGAGAATGAAGCACTTTATCAGGGATGTACCGGAACGATCACAGTAACCGTAAGTCAGGCGACACCGAATGTGACAACTGTTCCGACAGTGGCAGACAGAGTATATCATCCAACTGCAGCATTAACAGATAGTGATCTTGTTAGTGGAAGCGTAAGCTGGACTGTTGGTGGCGTGGAAAAGACTGTTGAAGGTAGCTGGAGCTGGAAGACAAACGGCACAGTTCCTACAACAAATGTGAACAGCTATGTAGCAGTATTTAATCCGACAGATACCACGAATTATGTGCCGGTAACGAAGAATATTACCGTCAGGGTTGTAGCAGCAACAGCTTATGTGGCTGAAAAACCTACTGTAAGTGCTATTACTTACGGACAGACCTTATCAGATGCAACAATAGCAGGTGGAAAAGTACAGTACAGTGAGAATGACACAACTCTTGTAGACGGAACATTTTCTTGGAAGGATGCAAGCCTTGCACCGAATTGTGCAGACAGCAATCTGACAACTTATGTATTGGTATTCACACCGACAGATCGTGCAAATTACAACACGGTTGAAACGGATGTAACCATCACAGTAAATAAGGTAAAAGACGCACCGCATATGCCGGGATCGGCTATGAGTGTTCCATACAGTAACAAAACTGTCGGTACAGTTACTTTAGCGAAAGACTGGACATGGCAGGAGAGTGATAAGGCTACTGCATTGGAAGTAGGTGTGCCTGTGACCTCAACTGCTGTTTACAATGGTGCGGACAAGGGCAATTATGAAAATGAATCAGTGGTAATCACAATTACCAGAAGTGATTGTGAACATAAGAATACTGAGGTTAGAGGTGAAAAGGAATCCACCTGTAAAGAGGAAGGATATTCAGGAGATACCTATTGTAAGGATTGTGGAGAATGTATCAGTACAGGTCATGCCATAGAAGAAATATGCCATAGAGAAAAAAGAACACTCCGGCGGAACGGCAACATGTACCCATAAGGCGAAATGTTCAGTCTGCGGTGCAGAGTATGGCACTTTAAATCCGAATAACCACGAAGCCATAAAGCTGGTGGGTAAGAAGGATGCTGATTGTACTTCTTCCGGTTACACCGGAGATAAGTGTTGCAGTGGTTGTAATGCAGTCCTTGAAAAAGGAAAGACAATAGCCGCAACCGGACACGATTATCATTCAGAGATTACAAGGCAGCCTACCACTACAGCGGAGGGCGAGAGAACCTATACCTGTGTAAACTGCAATGACACTTACACAGAAACGATTCCAAAGCTTCCTGAAGAAGAACATGAGCATAACTATACTTGTACGATAACAAGGGAAGCAACCTGTACCCAGACAGGAATTAAGACATATACATGTAAGTGTGGTGACAGCTATACAGAAACAATTCCTAAGCTTAACCATAAGTATACAAGCAGTGTAACGGTAGAAGCTACTAAGGAAAAAGAAGGCGAGATGACATATACCTGTTCATTGTGTGGACACAGCTATACGAAACCAATCGCTAAGTTAAAGGATGATAATAGACCAGGAGATAATAAGCCGGGAGATAACAAACCAGGAAATAATAAGCCGGGAGATAACAAACCGGGAGAAGGCGGCGATAAGAAGCCAGCGGAAATACCGGATACCGGAAAGCCGTTCATCAAAGACGAAACAGGTAAAGAAGGCTGGGATGTTATCAAGAACGAAACATCAGATGCAAAAGATGGCGATGCGGTAAAGGTTGATATGAACGGTGCTACCGTAGTACCGGGAGATGTTCTTGACACTATCGCAGGCAAAGATGTAACCATTGTGTTTGACATGGGTAATGGCATTACATGGAGTGTAAACGGAAATAGCATTACTACTGACAAGGTAAGCGACATCGACTTCAGCGTAAAGGTTGGAGAAGAAGCCGGTAATAACATTCCTGTGGATGTTATCAATAATGTGACTGGAGAGAGATATTCTATCCAGATCAGCCTTGCCTATGACGGCGAGTTCGGATTTACAGCAGTCCTTTCCATCAACATGGAAGCAAAGAACGTAGGACTTTATGCAAACCTGTTCTACTACAATGAAACTACAGGAGAGCTTGAGTTTATCTGTGCAGATGAGATTGCAGAGGATGGAACTGCTGACCTGACTTTCACTCATGCTTCTGATTACACCATCGTGATTGATGAAGCACCGATGGATGGAAACGGGGCAGACGACAGTACAGGAACTGGCAGCAACAATGTGACTACCGAGTCAAAAGAGGATTCATGGAATCCACTCTGGATTATCATCATCGGAGCCATCGTGATTGTGGCAGGACTTGGAATATTCTTTATCATAAAGAAAAAAGAAGATAAAGAAGATAAAGATAATCAGTAACAGTTAATTAAGATGCAGCATATGTGAGAGAAATTTCATGTATGCTGTATTTTTTGTTATAAACCATTCGAGAACTCACATATTAAACAATGTATTTGATTAAGACAGTAAAAGGAGATATAACAAAAGTAACAGATGTGCAGGCAATTGTTAATGCAGCAAATAACTCTCTTCTTGGCGGAGGCGGTGTAGATGGTGCGATTAATAGAGCAGCAGGACCGGAGCTATTGCGGAGTGCAGGACACTTCATGGATGTGAAACTGGTGACGCAAAGATTACAAAAGCATATAATCTGCCTTGTGATTATGTAATACATACAGTTGGACCAATATGGAATGGAGGAAGAAATAGAGAAGAGGAACTTCTTGCTAACTGTTATTTTAATTCTATGAAGCTGGCAATGGATAATGGAATCAGGTCTATTGCATTTCCTTCCATATCAACGGGAGTATATAGTTTTCCTGTTGAGTTGGCGGCAAAGATTGCGGTACATACAGTAAACCGGTTTTTGCAGGATAATCCAGATTGTTTTGATCTGGTGGAGAGGGTACTATTTGATACTCATACTGAATCGGTGTATGAAGCTGAGGTTGATAAATTATATGATAAATAAAATGGCTAAAGGGAGTTGTTATGTACGCTGAAAAAACAGATTATGATGATATTGAAATGTCGAGCAGGTTGCGGAATGTCCTAAGAAGAAATGGATTTGAGTCATTGGAAGAATTGAGAGAATATCCAAAGGAGCATTTTATAAAGTTTCGTAATATGGGGCAGGCGACGCTGCAGGAATTATATCAGATTTGTGAAGAGCAAGGCATAAAGCTTCGTAGTGTAGAAGATCTGAATGATAAGGAACATGGAGTCAGATTTGATGACTTCCTATGTATGGATGCATTTAGAATGGGGATAAAATGCAAAGATGATTTGAGAAGATATAGTCTTGAGGAACTTGAAAATATGTGTCCGAAGGATAAGAGATTGTTTGTAAGATTAAAGAAGTTGAAAACAATACAAGGGTAATTTTATGGGATTTGTTAAATAAAAGAAAGCTACGAAAAATCTGATTATAAAATCGTTGTTTATCAAGCTGTTTAATTTTGAAAATTTCTTTGAAAAACTATTGACTCCTACGTAACGTAATAGTTTAGAGTATGCTTATCGAGAGGAGGAAATGACAATGATGACGGTGAATGAAGTAAGTAAATTAACAGGAGTGAGTATACGCACTCTGCAGTATTACGACACCATTGGACTCTTAAAACCTATTGAATATACAGAGTCAGGTTATAGGTTGTATGACGATACATCCTTGGAAAGGCTGCAACAAATTTTACTGTTTAAAGAATTGGAATTTCCGCTTAAGGAGATTAAAAAGATAATCGATGCTCCTAACTTTGACAGGAACAAAGCATTAGAGCAGCAGATTGAATTGCTAACTATGAAAAAAGAGCATCTTGAAAATCTTATTAGTTTCGCTCGAGGAATAAAAGGAATAGGAGTGAAATATATGGATTTTAAAGTATTTGATACAAGAAAGATTGATGAGTATTCTAAACGAGCAAAAGAACAATGGGGACAAACCTCTGAGTTCAAGGAGTTTGAAGAGAAAACAAAGAACTGGACTAAAGATGACGAAGCTACTGCCGCCAATGAGTTTATGCAATTATTTGTTGAATTTGGACAAATGAAGGAAATGAACCCGGCAGATGAGCAGGTGCAGTTGCAGGTAAAGAAACTTCAGGATTACATTACGAATCATTTTTATACATGTTCTGATAAGATTTTATGTGGTCTTGGAAGAATGTATGCTGGTGGAGGAGAACTTACGGAAAATATTGACAATGTTGCTGGTACAGGCACTGCGGAGTTTGCAAGTAAAGCCATTGATATATTTTATATAAGCAAAAAATAACTCACAGTTTGCAGAGCTGAGAAGATTGAGATGGATAAAATCTCCAGCTCAATCTTCTACATGGAATACATCTTCCACCAGCATATTAAAGTACTTTGATATTCGCAGCATAAATTCGGCAGATGGGGTACTGTCCCCACGCTCTATCCTGCCGACAGT
>OGOI01001399.1_pt1 | contig 14693 bp, 11 predicted proteins | sample 1552631 | NCBI WGS metagenome assembly OGOI01 (sample SAMEA2580204, study PRJEB22360) | human gut metagenome | biome: human gut; feature: human-associated habitat; material: faeces | place: Denmark | collected 2008/2010 | reverse complement strand
CGGCTATTGGGTTCGTGCGGGGCGGCCGGCGCAAAGCCGAGCGAAGAGGCAACTACCAAGCAGCGTTCGAACTCGAGCTTCTTCATGAGCAGCTTCCAGCCCATGCCAGCTTCGCCGATGCGCTGTTCTTCGGTGACCACCACGTTGTCGAAGAATTGGTCGACGAACGGGATGGCCTGCTGGCCAACCTTCTCAAGTGAGGCGACCGTGAAGCCTTCGGCATCGTTGGGTACCAGCCAAAGCGAATACTTGTCGTTCTCGTAGCTTGGGTCCTCGTCCTTCGCAACGACCATGGGGTAGAGCGAAAGGCCGCCAAGCGTGACCCAGGTCTTCTGGCCGTTCAAGAGGTACGTGCCATCGGGCTGTTTGCGCGTGACGCAGGTCATCGCGTTGTTGTCCGATCCAGCGGCGGGTTCGGAGATGGCGGTACAGGCGATGCAGGTGCTCTCAACGTTCTCGATGGCGTTCATGATCAGCTCCTGCTGCTCTTTCGTGCCAAAATCGATCACGTCGGTGATGGTATTGAAGTCGGTAACGAAGGGGAGCACCACGCCGGTGAATTCATGGAGCTTCTCGACAAGAAGGATCTCGGTGAGCTTGTCGACAGGGATGCCGCCGATATCTTCAGGAAGGCCCATGTGCATGAACCCTGCCTCGCGGTAGGCCATTGCTGCTTCCACGCTAATATGATGATCGACTTCGTAGGCTTGCTTCACCGCTTCGTCGGTGAAGTAGCGCTCTGCATATTCGCGTGCGCTTTCGATCATGAGTTCCTGATCATCGGTAAGACTAAAATCCATTGCTGCCCCTTCTCCCTTTGGAATAACGTTCGGCTCGTGCCATTAGAGCAGATATTAGTATCTCGATTTCAATAAATAAAGGGATTTGCAAGATTTGGACAGACACATAGGATTGTCTATTCGGTTTTGCCCGATCTATCGTTTCGCTTGATCATTTCGGCTGGAGCGCGCACGAAAAAGCCTCCGTGCAGGACGGAGGCTTGTAAAGAATGCTCTATTGTTTTGCGGGTTTGCGGCCCAGGTCCAATGGATCGAGCGCACTATGCCAGCTTCTTGATGAGCTCCACCATGTCGATGCCAAGCTGGCGTGCGACCACAGGCGCGATCGGATCTTCGGAAACGGAGCGACGCCATTGCGGCTTGCCGTCCTTCATGCCTGCCATGAGCGAACCGGCAACCACCGAAGCGATAACGGGGCCTTCGGGGCGCGGATTGATCTGGATCATCTCATGGGTCGAGCAGAATTGGCTCAGCGCTGCATAGGTGGGTTCTGCGCCGCAGTTATCGAGGCCTGCCATGGTGATGCAGCCTGCAACCTTGCCTTTGAGCTGGTTCGCCACCATATGCATAGGACGGGTGCGGTCGATGAAGGTCTTCATGCGGCCAGACACATTCGAGAAATAGTCGGGCGAAGCCACGATGATGCCATCCGCCTCGAGCATCTTCTGCTTGATCTCTTCCATGTCATCATCTTTGATGCTGCATTCTGGCTTGAATAAGCAGCGGTTGCAGCCCGTGCAGTATTCGACATTCTTTTCGGAAAGCTCGATCACTTCAGTTTCCGCTCCGAGCTCTGCTGCAGCGCTCAGTGCTTCGTTGATCAAGTAGTCGGTGTTCTGGCCTACGCGGTGGCTTCCGTTGATGGCGAGAATCTTCATGGCATACCTCGTTCTCTTTTGGTTTTCGGATATGTTCAATTATACGGAATTCATTCACACCTAAATAATGGATTGCCCTATGGATTGTCGGACGGAGAAGGCGTTTTGATGCTTCAAAAAGCCTCTTTGTTTAGCTACGCTAGTATACGAAGAACAACTGCGATCATTTTTTAGAAGAGGAACTATGTATAGCTTTGCTCTTTCATCCGAGCAAAAGCGGCTCGTCGCTGCATTCCGAGAGTTTGGGGAAAGCGTTTTCTTGCCCGAGCGCGTATTCCAGTGGAAGCGCGATCAGGGTCTGCCAGATGAGGTCGTGAAGGGATTCACCGATCTTTATTTCAGCTTCGAATCCTCTACAGTAGGGAAATCGTTCGCCCATAGTGTCATGAGTCAAACGCTCATCCTTGAGGAGCTTTCGCGTTGTGCTGGAGCAACTCTGCCGTTCCAGAATGATCTTTTCAATCTTCAGATCATGAATTGGTTCGCTGAGTCTTCACGTTTTTCTGATGCGCTCGATTTTTATCGCAAGACAGGGCGTCTCATGTTCTCGTTTGCCATTTCAGAGCCCGTCGCAGGCTCGGATACGATGGGCATGCACACCTACACGCAAACACTTGATGACAAGATCGTTCTCAATGGCCAGAAGAACTATGTGAACAACGGTGAATATTCTCCCAATATCTTAGTTGCTGCGATCGATAAGGACGTGCAGAACCCGGGTAAGTATCCCGCCCTTGCATTCTGGCTTATTCCGCGCACGCTCAAGGGGGTGCGGGCCTATCCGATCAATAAGATTGGGCAGTCCATGCTGCCTTTCGCTTCGCTCGCGTTCGACGATGTCGAGCTTTTGCCCGAGTATCGTTTGAGCGGCAACGAAGGTGGTTTCCAGCAGCTTTTCCGTTTGCTCGAATTCGGACGCGTGTTCATTTGCGCTTCTTCAGTGGGCATGGCGCAAGCTGCGATGGAAGATGCGGTCGCACATGCACGGGAGCGTATCGCGTTCGGCAAGCATATCAGCCAGTTCCAGCAGATCGAACAGATGCTCACCGATATGGAAGTATCGCTCACGAGCATGCGCCTCATGCTCTACCGGGCAGTATGGGATATCGAAAACGACACCCCTGATAAGCGCTTGTCGGTCGCGCTCATGAAGCGCTTCATCCCGAAGACCGCCACCGAGGTCGCAAGCAATGCGATGCAAATTCTCGGCGGACTCGGGTATACTGAAGGTTCGCGAGTCAGTTCGATTTGGGAGGACTGCCGCGGTAATCAGATTGCCCAAGGAACTGACCAGATCATGGTCTACATTTCAGCCCCGCTCATTCTCGACAAATACGAAAAGGAAGAAGTTCTATGAAAACAAGCACGAAGTATTGGATCTACGCGCTGGTTATCAACCCGATCACTACGCTCATCATCTATTACATGTTCAATGCAGGATTCAATCTGCTGAACCTTATCGGTGTCGGCATCATCGGCTATGGCATCTTCCTGTACTTCGTTGTCCAGGCTATTCGTATCGACGTTCGTGCCCGTCAGGCTTACAAGAAAAAGAAGGGCAAGGGCGGCAAGAAGAAAAAGAAGCGCTAAGCCTCAAAGCCGTCCGGAATTACAGATAAGCAACAATTGGTGCCGCAAGATTTCTTGCGGCATTTTTTATGATATTCCGCGAACGGGTTCAAAACATGTTCACGAGATGCTTGAACGCGTTTTGAACATGTTCAAAATTGGACAGAATTATCACTTTGCCCGTCTTTTATTGGTTATGCCTATGATTTTTTGGGCATTCATTCATAAAAACCAAAACAAAATCGCTTTCTACATAAGGGTTTTAACCCGTCAAGTGGTCAGTTTTTGAAACCTGGCTATTTTTCGGAAAAAAATAAACTTTCAAAATAGAGTACAGGGGAACCTTCCCCATTGCGGTATCACGTGGTGAAACGCGCCAGATTTACCAGGTGATCTCGCACTTGCTGTATTGAATGTAAAGGAAAGTGTGGCGTTTTCACGGCATCTGTCGTGGTTCGCCCGGAAAGGAAAAGAAGTTATGGCAACTGCTGCTACAACTCAGAAAATGACGGTGCGTCATATTCTTGTAGTGCTCACCTGCGTCTTCTGCACCTTTGGTTGTGCGGCTATCACGTTTAGCTGCCCCGGTCTTTGCTATCGTCCGGTAGCAAATTACCTCGGTGTTCAGGTCTCAGATGTGTCCTTCTACATGTCGATCGTTTATTTCGCTGAAGTTATTTTCTCTCCCATCATCGGTGCGCTGCTCGAGAAGTACGACGCACGCATCATCTGCACCATCGCTGCAGTCTTTACTTCGGGCGGCATCTTCTGCATGTCGTTCTACACCGAGCTCTGGCAATGGTACGTTTCCGGTTTCTTCATGGGCGTTGGCGAGATCACGCTTCTGTGGCTCATGGTCGCAGGTCTTTTGAACCGCTGGTTCAAGGCTAAGCTCGGTCTTATGCTTGGTATCTCCTATGCAATGACCGGTCTTGGCGGTGCAGTCTTCAACTTCATCGGCCAGTTCATCCTCGGTCCGAACCTGCTCGTTGAAGACACCTGGCGTGACCTTTATATGTTCTACGGCATCGCCGCTGCAGTGCTCTCCATCCCCTTCACGCTCTTCGCGATTCGCTCACATCCGCAGGATTGCGGCCTGAAGGCATATGGTGTTCCGATCACCGAGGGCGAGGTCATCGATGCTCAGCATCTCGATCTTCCCGGTATCCCGGCAAAGCAGGCTTATGGCAAGTGGTACTTCTGGGTGCTCATCCTTGCAGGCTGCATGTTCAACATCGGCGGCATCTATCCGCAGCACTTCACCACCTTCTATCAGACCGTTGTTGCGGTTGACGCAGCGGGCATCACCATTCCGGATCTCATGATCATGTCTGGTACGCTCGAGGCATGCTGCATGATCGGTATGGCTGTTGGTAAGGTCACCATCGGTGCTATCGAATCCCGCAACATCGTCGTTGCACTCGCATTCGGTTCGATCTGCGGTTTCATCGGCCTGTGTGGCATTTGGTATGGCGGCAGTAGCAGATGACATGAACAAGGCCTTGCCGGTTCTGTTCTTCGGTGGCTTCATCTTCGGTATGCTCTATCCGTTGGTCACCACGGCGCTGCCTTACATCACACGCTTGCTGTTCGGCGAGAAGGACTACGACAAGATCTACTCTGTCATCCTCATGCCGGTCAACTTGGTTGGCGCATTCGCTGCTTCTGGTCTGGCTCTCATTTACCAGGGGCCCGGCTGGGATTGGTACTTCATCGTCGGCCTCTGCGTTGCGGTCATCTGCTTCGTCCTCGGCTTCATCGTCGTGAAGTGGGGCATGAAGGATTACCGCGGCGACAAAGCTGCTGGCACCATGCACTAATCGCACTCGCGATCGCATAAACGCTTATCAATAGGTAAGTTCGCTTGGTTGGGCATCTGGCATTGCGCCAGGTGCCCAACTTGCTTTTAGCACGACCTATTGTTTTCGGATGCGGCGATAAGTAACCGTTTCATTACGAAAAGCTATAGGTTTTTGCGTCGCATCATCGGGATTTTGGGCGTAATAAAAATATTTTTTACTAGTGCGCACTGTATCGTTGTAGTGAGCAGAATATAAAACACGCATTTGAACTGGGGTTATAGAAGAACGAACATGTTCAAATAGCGGGGTAGTATAACGCGTTCAAGAAATAATTCCATTGGACAAAATCAAACATCTGACCATTTTTGTAGAGCCTGTGGAGGAACAGAATAACTTGTGAGAGCAAATATGCTCTTGCGTGCAATGGTTCTTAGAGAGAAGTGCACCGAGCCTCTCAAAGAGTGATTGCATGTAAAGGAAGCAGGAGTGCGCAAGTGCTCCAGGAAAAGAAGGAGGGGTTATGGCTGAAAATGTAAAAACTCAGAAGTTTACAGTTCGTCATTTTTTGGTTCTGTTTACTTGCATGATTTGTATCTTTACATCTAGTGCTATTACCTTCAGCTGCCCGGGTCTGGCATATCGTCCGGTCGCCATGCAGCTCGGAATTCAGGTTTCCGACGTTTCTCTCTACATGTCCTTTGTTTACTTGTTCGAGGTTATCTTCTCGCCAATCGTCGGTGCATTGCTTGAGAAGTTCGACGTTCGAATCATCTGTACGCTTGCAGGTGTTTTCGTAACTGCTGCATACCTTTGCATGTCGCAGTTCACGGTCATCTGGCAGTGGTACATCGCTGGTGTGTTCATCGGCTTCTCCCAGATCACTCTGCTCTGGTTGATGACCGCTGGCGTTCTCGGTCGTTGGTTTAAGAAGAAGCTTGGTTTTGCGCTCGGTCTTTCTTATGCAATGACTGGTGCAGGCGGTGCTATCCTGAACATCGTTGGTCAGACCATTCTTGGTCCGAACCTGCTCGTCGAGGAAACCTGGCGTAACCTCTACATGGTGTTCGGCGTTATCTGCCTGTTCGGTACCATTCCTTGGACCGCACTCTGCCTCCGCAATGCTCCTGAGGACGTTGGACTGAAGGCATATGGCGCTCCTATCGCTGAGGGCGAAGATATTGCTGAAGAGCATGCAGTCCTCAAGGGTATGGAGCCCAAGGTTGCTTACACCCGTTGGTACTTCTACGTACTCATCATCGCAGGCTGCTTGATGAACATCTGCGGTATTTATCCGCAGCACTACACGAACTTCTATCAGGGCGTCGTTGCTGTTATCCCGGGTACGCAAACTGCTATTCCTGAGTTGATGGCTATCTCCGGTACCCTGGAGGCATTCTCGATGGTTGGTATGATGATCGGTAAGATCTGTACTGGTATCCTCGAGTCCAAGTCCGTACAGCTCGCTCTTATCGTTGGTATCGTAACTGGTGTTCTCGGTATCTGCGGTATCTGGTTCGGCGGCTACAACAAGATCCTCCCGATCCTCTTCGGCGGCGGTCTGATCTACGGCTTCATCTACGCGTTCGTAACAACGTTGTTGCCGTACTTAACGCGTCAAATCTTCGGCGACCTTCACTATGACAAGATCTACTCTGTCATCCTGATTCCGGTCAACTTGGTCGGCGCTTTCGCAGCATCTGGTCTGGCTCTCGTTAATCAGATGTTCGGATGGGACTTCTTCTTCATCCTCGACATCGTGGTTGTGATCCTTATCTACATCTTCTGTACGCTCTGCTACAACGCAGGCAAGAGGGATGCTGCAGAGAAGTTTGTTTCTGGCACGCTCGCTTCCGAGAAATAAGCTTCCTATTTAGTCAGAGAGAGACTAACCTGAATCGAAGAGAGGCACCCTTGCGGTGCCTCTCTTTTTGCGTTTTTTCAGCCTTGTTCAGAGGACAACGGGGACGTAGCTTATTGTCCCATCCCCGTTATGAAACCTGAGAATACGAACGTGCTGAACCACATAGTCTGCGTACGGGTGGGACAATAGGCTACGTCCCCGTTGTCCTTACGCGCTACGTGCGAAATCGAACTCTCATAGTGCTAAGGCGGGAGGATAGACTGCTTTGTCCAGCGGAAGAATCTAAGGCTTTAGGTTTGTCTCAGATAGGGAACTAGAGATTGCGGCGAAGCTGGGCTTCCTTGATCTCCATCTCGAGCGAGCTATGAATGAGGTTCGCGAAGGGCCCCGCGTTGCTGATGAGGTGCTTCACGACCGGTTGATCGCACTTGCGGATGAAGTAGTACAGGAATGCGCACGTATAGAATTCGCTCAAAAACTCGATATTCTCTTCGGGTAGATAGCGATTCGCGAGGATGATATCGATATCGTTGCGCAATGCCGGTAAATAAAGATCGTAGAGATAGTTGCGCAGAGCATGCGGCCCTGTTTCGAGCAGCGCCTGCGTATAGAAGGTGCGGCGCTTTTCGAGCACGCTCGCGAACACATCGAAGAATTTCGAGTGATCGAGCGAACGCACGCCTGATTTCTGCGTGATGTAGAACGGGAACTGGGTTACCGAATCTTTGCTCGGCTCTTCGTACACTAGGATGCTCTCAGGAAACTTGCACTGCAGTGCAAGGCCCAGATCGTAGCGGAAGCGCCAAATGATGAGAGCCTCTTTATCGACGAAGTGGTAGTAGAAGGTCTTGCGGTTCTTGCCCGTTCTTTCAACGATGTCCGAAATGGATACCTTCTTGAGCGGCATTTCATCGCAAAGTTCGACAAAGGCATCGGCGATAAGAAGTTTCGTATCGAGCGGTCCCACGTGTGATTTCTCCTTGCCCGTGCGGCATCAGGTCTATTCGCGGATGCGACCTGCCTTCGTACGAACTATAGCGCCTGTTCATATGAACGATCCTGCGCGTTATCGGAAGACTCGATCGCTGCTGGGAACATTATACTTGTCTCGATTCGTTGGTCAAATTCAATGATTTGGGTAGACGGACTCGATATGATTCATCGGTATCAATAGAAGGACGAGAGGTTGTATCATCCACTTTGAATGAAAAAACCTATAAATGATTCCTATAGACCAACAAAAAAACTATAATGCCCATCGATAAACGTAACATCTGCATTACAATATCTATAGCAAAGGAGCTGAGATACGATTCGTCACTTCCGATAACAAGCATTTAGGTACGAACCATGGTCTTTAATCGAGGCTATGGTTTTTTACGCTCTAAACGCTTGCCATCGAAATTAACGATCGAGCAGCTTCAAGGAATAACGAGTAGCTCACAACAAGTCTTGTAGAAAGGGGCTGTGCAGTGAAATACGAAGCACTTACCACGCCGTTTAAAATCGGCAACGTAGAGATTCGCAATCGTTTCGTCATGCTGCCAATGACCATCGAGAAAACCGATAACTATGCCATTGGTGACGACCTGATCGATTTCTACGAGCAGCGCGCAATCGGTGGGGCTGGTCTTATCGAGATCGGTTCTTGCTATGTTTGCGACTGTTTCGACACCCATCCTAAATACCACACCACTACTGGTGCTTGCGGTGTTTGGGACGACTGCTTTATCCCAGGCCTTACCCGTACCGCAGAAGCTTGCCATAAGCATGGCGCTAAGCTCGCTGCTCAGCTGCAGCTCTGCTACGAGTGGCGTCCGGATGGCAACACGGAGCTTTTGAGCTATGCTCCTTCTAAAGACGTTGTTTCTGGTCCTTTCGTAGGTATGCCGGAGCGCGAATTCACCATCGACGAGATCAAGCTCGTCGTTAAGCAGTACGGTGAAGCTGCTAAGCGTTGCCAGAAGGCTGGCATCGACATCATCGAGATCCATGCAGGTATTGGCTACATGGTCATGCGCTTCATCTCCAAGTACTCCAACCATCGTACTGACGAGTACGGCGGATCTACGGAAAACCGCTGCCGTCTCCTTACCGATATCATCGATGAGATCCATCGTGTATGCGGCGAAGATTATCCGATCCTCATTCGTTATTCTGCAGACGACCTCATGCCTGGCGGTCAGCGCCTCGAAGACCTCAAAGAGGTCATCGAAGTTGTCGAGAAGCACGGTGTTGACGCTTGGTCCATCCAGGCAGGCTTCCATGAGGCTCCTCGTCCTGTTGCTAACCAGCTCGTTCCTGAAGGTGAGTTCATCTACCTTTCTAAGGCTGCTAAGCAGTACACCAAGCTTCCTACCTTCCCTGGCACTCGTATCAACCACCTCGATGTTTGCGAAAAGATCATCGAAGATGGTTCTGGCGATGCTGTTGGTATGGCACGTCACTGGATCGCTGAGCCGGAAATCGGCTTGAAGGTCAAAGAAGATCGTGCTGAGGAAGTTCGTCCTTGCATCGTTTGCTCCCGTTGTCTTGACAACATCTTCGTTGGCAAGCCCTGCAAGTGCTCGGTCAACCCGAACGTCTACTTCTCTCAGTATGGCCTGCCGCAGGATCACAAGGTCTCTGGCGACGAGGCAAAGAAGAAGATCCTCATCATCGGTGCTGGCCCTGCTGGTCTCGAGGCTGCTCGTACCATGCGTATGCGCGGTTACACCAACGTCACCGTTGTCGATCAGAAGAAGAAGGCATGCGGCCTGCTGAACCTTGCTCAGGTTCTCAACGACGAACTGCCTCCTATGGTCGATTGGTACAACAACGAGATCAAGCGCCTCAACATCGATGTTCGTCTGAACACCGAGGTCACCCCTGCATACATCAAGGACTTTGGTGCAGATGAGGTCATCCTCGCTGTTGGTCCTGAAACGGTTTCTCCTGATGTTCCAGGCAAGGACAACAAGAACGTTATCGATTCTCACGCTCTGAAGGCTCTCGTTGAGGGCAAGGGCACCCCGGGCAAGGGCTTCATGTGGACCATGTCTTGCTTTGGCATGAATGTTCTCGGCGCACCGCTGGGCATCATGAAGTGGGGCCTTGGCACGCACATCCTCGTTGGCAAGAGCATGGCTGTTATCGGTGGCGGCTTCGCTGGCATCGAAGTTGCATCTGCAATGAACGAAGGCCGCGAGGTTACCGTTATCGAAGAAGCCAAGAAGGCTGGCGCTGAGATCGGCATCATCGACAAGAATCCTGAGCTCCGCAAGCTTAAGAGCGAAGGCGTCAAGATCCTCACCTCTACCAAGGTCAAGGAATACAACAAAGAAGGCGTCGTTTGCGAAGATGCAGAGGGCAAAGTATTCACCGTTCCTGCTGACACCATCATCACCGGCACCAAGTGCGTCGATAACACGAGCCTCTACGATCAGATGAAAGGCGTTGTCCCTGAGGGTCACCTCCATCTTATCGGCAACGCTTCGCCGCACACCACCTGGGCTGGCGTTGGTCCGCACGATCCTTACAAGACCGACGAGTACAAGCGTCTTCTCGAGGCTGTTCGCGACGGTTATCTGATCGGTATGACCATCAACGAGGAGATTCCTGTCGACATGCAGGCAGCTCCTGGTCCCGACGTCACCAAATAAGTAGGGTAAATACCCTGGTCGTAAGACCAAAATCGTTTGATCTTGAGCGGGCGATGTTGGAGCTTTGCCCGCTTAAAGATAGAAGTTAGGTTCAAGAGGAAAGATTTCCTGAAGGAGGAAAAACATGCTAGATTATAGCTACTCTGATGAGCAAAAGCTGCTTCGTGAGAACATCCGTAAATGGGGTAAAGAGCATCTTCCTGAGGAGAAGATCGCCGAGGCTTACAAGAACCGCGGCATCGACTCTGCTATCGCTAAGTCTTGGGTAGACGAAGGCTTTGGTAAGCTCGGTATTCCTGCTGAGTACGGCGGAACCCCTTGCGATCACGTCACCATGGCTATTGCTATCGAAGAGCTTTGCCACATCGGTGGTAACATCCCTATGGCTCCAAACCTGTTGATCATGTTTGACGTTTGCGAATTCGGTACCGAAGAGCAGATCAAGTACGCGGTAGACTTCTACTATGAGAATGGCTATCCTCCTTACTGCCTCGCAATTTCCGAGCCTGAAGCAGGTTCTGCAAACATCTACATGACCACTACCGCTAAGAAGCTTGGCGACGGTAACGTTGAGATCAACGGCACCAAGACCTGGGTTACCTTTGCAGAGCACGCAAACGGCTTCATCGTAGTTTGCAAGGATGAGGATCCTTCTCCTGAGAACAAGTCCATGTCCATGTACCTCGTTGACAAGGACACCCCGGGTGTTGTTCTCGAGCCGCTCAACAAGATCGGTATGCAGATCAACCCCTTCGCTATGGTCCACTTCAACAACGTCATCGTTCCTGAGACCGCTCTCCTCGGTGAGCAGGGCAAGGGCTTCCTGCAGCTCATGAAGAACTTCGAGTGGGAGCGCTGCGTTCTCTTGGCAGAACTCCTCGGTGAAGCTCAGGCTGCTATGGACGATGCTTGCGCTTGGACCAACGAGCGTCAGCAGTTCGGCGTTGGCATCAAGACCTTCCAGCTCGTTCAGGAGCACATCGTCGAGATGCAGATCGCTCTGACCAACACCCGTAACTTCCTGTATCGTACTTGCTGGAAGCTCGACAACGGCATTCCGGTCAACAACGACGCAGCTATGCTGAAGCGCTATGGTGCACCTGCTCTTACCGACGTTTGCTCTCGTGCACTCCAGCTCATGGGTGGTCTCGGTTACACCGACGCAACGCGCGTTTCCCGCCTCATGCTCGACTGCCGTGGTTTCCAGATCGGTGGCGGCACCGTCGAGATCATGGTCCACATCGCTGGCCGTGGCATCCTCAAAGAGTATGCAAAGGGCAACCAGGACGAACTGTAAGCCTTTTAGCTCTTACACTAGGGATAAAAGAAGGGGGAAGGGGCAACTCTTCCCTCTTTCTTTATGTCTAAGTAGCGGTAAGAAGCGAAGAGTGGTAAGGAGATAGATGAACGTCGTTGTTTGTTTCAAGTCCGTTTATGACGATGTCGCTATTCGAACTAATTCCGACAAAACGCTTGATTATCAGGCGGTTCCGCATATCGTTTCGCTCTATGACCTGAACGCTATCGAAGCAGCGGCACAGTTCGTTGAGGGATCGAATGGCGAGCATTTGCTTATTGCGCTTACGGTAGGAGATACGAAGATCCACGATACGACCATGCGTAAAAATGTGGCAGCGCGTGGCGCAAGCGAGGTCTATTTGGTGATGGACGATGCACTCGAAGATGCTGAAACCCATCAAACAGCGCAAGCGGTCGCGGCAGCCATCAAGCATATCGGCAACATCGATCTTATTATCTGCGGTGATGGATCGGCCGATATCTACGCTCATCAGATGGGCATTCAGCTGGGCGAGATCCTGGGCATTCCTAATGTGAATGCGGTGATCGACTTTACTGCTGAAGGCGACACGATCAAGGTAACGCGCGAGCTCGATGAAGAGATCGAACACATCGAGATGCAGGCCCCTGCGGTGCTTTCGGTGCTTTCCGACATGGCGCAACCGCGCACCTGCAAGGTGGCGGATATCATGAGTGCAGGTCGCAAGCCTGTTCATGAACTAACTTTGGAAGATATCGCTCTTGAACTTCCTCCAGCGAACTACGAGGTCGTTGAGACGAAAGTGCCTGAACCAACACCACGCAAGATGGTGTTCTTCGAAGCGACCGATGAAGGCATCGATGAATTCATCGAGCAAGTTCATACGTATCTGACGACCGAGGGGGCGTAAGCGCTATGAAGATCTTTGTTATCGCAGAACGCGAACAGCCGGTTGTCGAGCTGTGTGCTGGCGCTCGTCAATTCGCTGATGAAGTCGATCTTATCGCGCTTCCTACCACAAGCGTAGCTCCTGGGGTTGCCGATACGGTCTATCGCCTCGAGGTGCCCGAAGGCCGCATGATGGAAGATTCGTACCTTGCCCTGGTCGACCTTATCGAGAAGGAGAAGCCAGCAGCGGTGTTCGCGGAATCTTCGCGACGCATCCAGCTTCTGCTTGGACGAGTGGCAGCGCGCGTGGGAGGAAGCGTGATCTCGAACGTGACCGCTCTTCCCAGTGCCAAGGACTCAACTACGATGTATTTTGGTGGTCTGGCAAATCGCAAGTACAAAGGCGCAGATGACACGACATCGTTCTATTTTGTACGCCCCGCAACATTCCCTGATGCTGAGCCAAGCGGTGAGAACGCGGAGGCAGAGCTTCCCTTCATCGAGCCTGCTTATGAAGTGAAGCTCGATTCGGTCGGCCCGCGCGTGAAGGGCGATGTCGATCTGCCGAGCGCGAAGCGCATCGTGAGCGTAGGGCGCGGCATCAAGGAGGAGAAGGATCTTGAGATGGTGCGCGAACTCTGCAGCCTGATCGATGCCGAAATGGGTTGCTCGCGCTCGATCTATGAAGCGGAGAGCTGGCTTCCCAAAGAAGCGCTTGTGGGTATCTCGGGCAGCACGGTGGTGCCCGATCTCTACCTCACCCTCGGCATTTCTGGGCAAGCGCAGCACATGGTCGCCTGCGACGGCGCTACTACGATCATGTGTGTGAATACCGATCCTTACGCGCTCATTTTCGAGCATTCAGATTATGGCAGCAAGGGCGATCTCTACACGGTCGTTCCGCGCATGATCGAGTATTTCAAGGCTCATCCCCTCAAGTAAATCGCACGAAGGAGTTTTTGATGTATCAGCTGCAAGAAGAAGAGCGCATGATCCTTTCGATGGTGGACAGTGTGTGCACCGACGTTATCGCTGATCGTGCGGCAGAGATCGATGAAGTGGATGAATTTCCGCAAGACATCTATGATCTCCTTGCTGAGCAGGGTCTTTTCGGTCTTGCCATGCCTGAAGAGCAGGGCGGGTTCGCGGTGAGTGTGAACTGCTGGGCAGCATGTGTGACGCGTTTGGCGCAGGAGTCTCCCGCCGTGGCGCTCATGTTGTTCGTTGCTGCAATTGGCGCAGATGCGATCATGACCTACGGAACCGATGAGCAGAAGAACACCTATCTGCCCGAGATCATCGCAGGCGAGAAGAAGATCAGCTTTGCGCTCACGGAACCCAATGCGGGCTCGGATGTTTTCTCGCTCACCACGAGCGCGAAGTCGACCGAAAATGGTTATGTGATCAGCGGGAACAAGATGTTCATCTCGAACGCGGCAGTGGCAGATTACTTCTGTGTGTTCGCCAATGTCGAAGTGGACGGCGAGAAGAAGCCGAGCGCGTTCATCGTTGATGCCCACGATGAACGGGTGGTTATCAGCGCGCATGAGCAGAAGCTTGGATTGCATGGTTCCCCTACGTGCCCGATCTTCTTCGACAAGGTCGAGGTGGCAATCGACGCGCTTATCGGCGAAGTGGGGCAGGGTGCCCAGATCGCGTTCCATGCGCTCAACCGCGGACGCATCGCGCTTGCCGCAACGGCGCTCGGCATTACGCGCGCGAGCCTTATTGCTTCGGCAACGTATGCCAATTCCCGCAAGCAATTCGGCCAGGCAGTCATCGATTTCGAGGGCGTTTCGTTCAAGCTTGCAGACATGCGCATTGCCGTGGCAGCTTCTGAGGGCATTCTTGATGACGCGATCGAGGCGTTCGTCACCAATGCGCGCGATGTGAAGGAGCGCGTGGCTGCAGCAAAGGTCTACTGCACCGAAGCAGCTCAAGCGGCGGCAACCGATGCGGTGCAGGTTCATGGCGG
>OGOI01001398.1_pt1 | contig 14698 bp, 9 predicted proteins | sample 1552631 | NCBI WGS metagenome assembly OGOI01 (sample SAMEA2580204, study PRJEB22360) | human gut metagenome | biome: human gut; feature: human-associated habitat; material: faeces | place: Denmark | collected 2008/2010 | reverse complement strand
CCCTTGCCAAAATCCCGGTAAAGGATGGCAAAAAAAAGTTTGTATCTCTCAAACCGATTATCCCGAAAGAAACACTTACTGCTTCCTTTGATTCTTTGAAAATCGTATACCGGATTCCGACTGCACTTTGTGCGCCAATACGAAAAAACACACCCATCGGAAGCATTTCTTTCTATATAAATAATAAACTTTTTCAGAAAACCGAGGTTTTCCCGTCAGAAAGCATTGAAAAATCCTGTTTTTCTGATACAATAGAACAAGTGTTGAATCAATGGATGGATATCTTTTGCCTATCATAAAAAATATTTTCAAAAAAACTCTTTACTTTTGAAAGTAAACATGATATGGTATACGCATAGTACGTTTTACAAGAACGAAGGTGTTCTCATTCATGGGGACACCTTTCTTTTTTGTCAGGCGTCTGCAATTCAAATAACATGGGAAGGAAGGAATTAACTATGCAAAAAAATGTAATCGAAGATGTTTTTGGAACAAAATTTTTTAACGACGATGTCATGCAGGAATACCTGCCAAAGAAGACATACGCCCAGTTGAGGGATACCATTGAAAATGGTGAGGAGCTGGCTCCTGAAGTAGCAAACGTGGTTGCTCATGCAATGAAAGAATGGGCATTGAAAAACGGTGCTACTCATTATACCCACTGGTTCCAGCCAATGACCGGTGTAACAGCCGAAAAACATGACTCATTCTTAAGTCCGGAATCCAATGCACACGCTGTACTTGAGTTCTCCGGTAAAGAATTGATTAAAGGTGAACCAGATGCTTCTTCTTTCCCATCCGGCGGACTCCGTGCTACATTCGAAGCCAGAGGTTATACTGCATGGGATTGTACATCACCGGCATTTCTCCGTGAGGATGCAATCGGTACGGTTCTTTGTATTCCTACCGCATTCTGCTCTTACACAGGAGAGGCACTTGACAAAAAAACTCCTCTTCTCCGTTCAATGGAAGCAATCAGCAAACAGGCTGTCCGCGTTTTGAACTTACTTGGCGATGAGGATGTTACTAATGTAAAATGTTCTGTAGGACCGGAGCAGGAATATTTCTTAATTGACAGAGAGCAGTTTTTACAGCGTGACGACTTAATCTTTACCGGTCGTACATTGTTTGGACATATGCCGCCAAAAGGACAGGAACTGGATGACCACTACTTTGGTACAATCCGCGAGCGTCAGGCAGCATTTATGCGCGAATTAAATGATGAATTGTGGAAGCTTGGCATTTTGTCAAAGACACAGCATAACGAAGTGGCTCCTGCTCAGCATGAGATGGCTCCGATTTACAGCACAGCAAATATTGCAACAGACCACAACCAGTTAGTTATGGAGACAATGAAAAAAGTGGCACGCCGTCACAATTTTGAATGTCTTCTTCACGAGAAGCCATTTGCCGGCGTAAACGGTTCCGGAAAACATGACAACTGGTCTTTGGTTACTAATACAGGAAAGAACTTATTAAGTCCCGGCAAAACGCCATATGACAACAAACAGTTCCTTCTGTTTTTATCCGCTGTTATCGCTGCTGTAGATGATAATGCCGCACTGTTACGTATGTCTGCTTCCAATCCTGGAAATGACCATCGCCTTGGTGCAAATGAGGCACCTCCGGCTATCATTTCTATTTTCCTCGGCGAGCAGTTAGAGGATATCGTAGAGCAGATTTTACAAAATGGTACTGCTACTCACAGTAATAAGGGCGAGCGTATGGATATCGGTGTACACACCATCCCACCAATCAAAAAGGATGCAACTGATCGTAACCGTACATCACCATTTGCCTTTACCGGAAATAAATTTGAGTTCCGTATGGTTGCTTCTTCCATGTCAATTGCCGGTGCAAATACCGTACTTAATGCAACAGTTGCTGATGTACTTCAGAGTATGGCTGACCGCATGGAAAAAACAGATGACTTAGATAAGACTGTAGATGAAATTATTTACGAGACATTGAAAGAACATCAGAAAGTAATCTTTAACGGAAACGGTTACTCCGATGAGTGGATTGCAGAAGCTGAAAAACGTGGTCTTCCAAACGTAAAAACAATGGTAGATGCAACTGCTTCTCTTCTCTATCCAAAAACCATCGAGATGTTTGAGAGACAGCATGTTTATACAAAGACTGAGCTTGAGTCTCGTGCAGAGATTAACTACGAAGCTTACGCAAAAGCAATCAACATCGAAGCTAAGACAATGATAGATATGGCTGGCAAGGAAATCATTCCTGCTATTATCTCATACACAACAGAACTTGCTAACTCAGTACTTTCAGTTAAGGAAGCTGGTGCAGACGCTTCAGTTCAGGCAGACATCCTTACAGAAGTATCTGGTTACTTAAAGGAAATGAAGGCAGCTTCAGCTAAGCTTGCAGAGACAGTTGCTACAGCAGCTACATTTGAAGGAAAAGCACAGGCTGAATACTTCAGAGATACAGTAAAGGTTGCAATGGACGAATTAAGAGCTCCAGTAGATAAAGCCGAGATGATAGTAGATAAGGAATTCTGGCCATTCCCAAGCTACAGCGAATTATTATTCGAGGTATAATACATAACTAATTGTTATAAATCACTCTCATAAAAATCTCCAGCATTAGACCGGCAAAGCCAAATCTAATGCTGGAGATTTTTCACCCCTTGAAACATCCACTGTGTAGATTGCCAGTCTGGGGGTATCGAGCTGTGGCTTGATTTATTACGAGCTGTGCAGGAGTTAATGCCGCCATAGACAAAAGTTCAGCGTGCAAAAGCTCGTTCAAACGAAGTGCGTTTGCTTTTGCACGCTGTAAAAAACTCTGTATATGGCGGCATTTACTCCTGCTAAGCGCAGTAATCCATGAAAGCCACAGCCCGATACCCCCAGACTGGCACCACCTACACGCTACTGTGGATAACTCAACCTCTCCTCAACCGGATTATCCAGAACCTCCTCCTTAAACTTCTTCATATATATCTTCGCAAGCTTAAGATTGTTATCCAGATAATTACCACAGTCTCTTGGTGAATATCCAGGAATTGGTGTATTATCGTCATAATTAAGAACATAGTCGGCAGCTTCTCTTAATACCCCGATAATATCCTCAGACTTTAAATCTCCTGCAAATATAACATAAAAACCTGTTCTGCAGCCCATAGGTCCGAAATATATAGTTTTCTCAGCCCATTCTGCATGATTCCTTAAAAATGTAGCAACAAGATGTTCAATTGAATGAATCCCCGGAGTATCCATAGGTGGCTCTTCATTAGGTCTTGTAAATCTTAAATCAAATGTTGTAAGACATACATCTCCGATATAATCCTTTCTTGATACATATACACCTGTCAGTAAATCAAGATGATTCACCGTAAAACTTGCTATCTTGTTCATTATGACACCTTCTTTCTTATAAATACTATTCTTTTGTTATCTGTTGTTTCTATTAGCAGTTCTTTTATGCTTGATACAAATTTTGTCAGAGTTGAATAACCATATTCCTTTGCCTTGAATTTCGGATACTGACTATGTATTCTCTGTCCAAGTATTGCAAGCTCAACTCCTGTTGCCTTGCTTGCTCTGACATTATCTATTGCGTATTTAACAACCTGTTCTTTAATATTGTCATCTTCTTTGAGTTTTACCAGTACTGCATTATTAACCTTATATGTCTTGAACCCATCCATCTCATTGATAAATGTGGATAATGAGCTATACCCATAATTACGGACATCAAAGTCAGAATATTTTTTCTGCAAACGGCTTCCTATCTCTCCTAAATCCGTCTGCTTTCCCTTATTATCATTTTCCTGGATAATCTCAATAATAGCATTTTCGATTTTGGAAATTCGTATAATATTGTGTGATCTGTTAGGCCTCTGCTTATTATTAACAGCTGTAATTTCTTCGTCCTCCTGATCCTGTAAAAGTTCCAGATCAGTAAATACTGAACATGCTGCCCTGAATGACCTTGGTGTTTTGTTCTCACCCATTCCAATAACTTCCATGCCAGATTCACGCAGCCTGCTTGCCAGTCTTGTAAAATCTCCATCACTTGATACAATACAGAATCCATCCACATTTTTCGTATACAGAATATCCATAGCGTCAATTATAAGTGTTGAATCAGTAGCATTCTTGCCTACTGTGTTGCGAAACTGCTGTATTGGTGTAATTGAATTCTCCATCAATTCTTTCTTCCATTTGCCCGCCTGCGGACTTGTCCAGTCCCCATATATTCGCTTGTACGTTATAACGCCATACTTAGTCATTTCATCTAATATATTAGAAATATATTTTGATGAAATATTGTCCGAATCAATAAGAACCGCATACCTCTTATCGTCCATAGATTCCCCCTTAATATAAACATTACATCTGATGACGTACTATCTTATATTCGTCATTGCTCTGATAATATGGACACTGCTTATATGAAGAACTTAAAAGTCTTGCGTAATCGTCCTCGTCCATATCAACATCACATACATATCCTTCAATCTCCTCGTCATATACAAGGTTATTGCAGTAATCGCAATTATATTGTGATGACATATTTATTCCATCTCCTTATTATCTGCTGTCTGGCTGCCTGATGCGCCATTGAGTCTTCCCATTTCATCATATCTTTCAAGGAAATTATGCTTAACACCGTACTGCTTATACGCAATAACTGTATCAAGATTAACATTTTCAACACTTCTGAATATGTTCTTCTCAATGTAAGGGCTTACCTTAGTCAAATCTTTAATAAGCTGCTTGATCTCGCCTCTCTTAGAACCCTTTTCTGTACCACCACATGAAGCACAGCTCTCTGTAAGCCTGCATGCACACTGTATAAATGCAAGATTATTATAATCTCTCCAATGTATTATATCAGCTTCTCTTATAAGGTAAAGTGGTCTTATAAGTTCCATGCCCTCAAAATTAGTGCTGTGAAGCTTTGGCATCATAGTCTGAATCTGCGCACCGTATAACATTCCCATAAGAATTGTTTCAATAACATCATCATAATGATGACCTAACGCAATCTTATTGCAGCCCAGTTCTTTAGCCTTACTATACAGATATCCTCTTCTCATTCGGGCACACAGATAACATGGAGACTCCTCTATATCTGCAACCGTATCGAATATCTCTGATTTAAACACAGTTATAGGAATATCAAGAATCTTTGCATTATTAAGAATAACCTGATAATTAATATCATTGTATCCCGGATTCATAACCAGGAATACAAGTTCAAAATTATTCTTTCCATGCCTCTTAAGCTCCTGAAAAAGCTTCGCCATAAGCATAGAATCCTTACCGCCTGATATACAGACTGCAATTTTATCTCCATCCTGTATAAGGTCGTATTCATTGAGTGCCTGTGTGAACTTTCTCCATATAGGCTTTCTGAACTTCTTGACTATGCTCCGCTCTATTTCCTTAACTCTTTCTTCACCTGAAAGCTCATTCTCTGCCTGTGCTTCCTTGACATAATTCTCGAACTTCCACTTCATATAAGCGCCCCAGCCGCCATACAGACTGTAGACCTCATAACCCATTTCTTCAAGAATATCTGCCAGATCATCACTGTGCAGACCTGTATAGCACAGAAGATATATAGGAACACTCTTATCAAACTGCTGTGTGAATTCCTCAGGTGTTTCTTCAAGCACCTTAATCAGTTCCTCCCAGTACCAGTTTCTTGCTCCGGGATATGTTTCCTTCTCGAATTCCTGCTTGTCTCTTACATCAAGCAGAACCTTTTCTCTTTCATCATTCTGGTAATCAATTATTGTTTTCATCATCAACCTCTTCATCCTGCGAATCCTCAAGAATACGCAGTCCTGCCGTACTTGTAACAGGAAGTGAGAACACAATAGTTCCTGCCTTGCTGTCTACGCCGGCTTTGTCCATTATAGCACGCATAATAGCATTTTTCTGTGATGACTTTGCAACAATAAGAATTACTTCCTTCTCTGAAACAAGCGAAACTCCAAGGAACTGCTCTGCCCGCTTCATTCCAACACCTTTTCCATGAAGCACCGTTCCACCTGTTGCACCGCCTTCTTCCGCTGCTCTCATCACCTGTGTATTATATCCATAATTAGCTATTGCAACAATAAGTTCATGTTTAGTATCCTTCAATGTGCTCTCATCTCCTTTCTTATATTCCTGCCCGTCAATTAAGAATCCCAGCTCTCTCTTGCCACCAATACTGCTTAGCGACACTATAAATGCGATTCCGGTTCCTGGCACATCTATTCTTAACTTACTCTGAAGCCCCTTCTTAACATTCTTCCATGTATCCTCTGTAACAAGTGACATATGGATACCCTTCTCGTCATCCTCAAGTCCCAGTAAATCAAGTACATCACTTGATGCTGTTCCCCTGCCTAACGATATATTAGCTGCTTCAACATTATAATCCTTATAGCAATCAACAAAACGCGGCATATTCTTCCTGCTGCATATTGTTACCATTACATATACTTCACTCATATCCGTCACCTCTACAATTCAATAATCGCATCATCTGAAAGCTCTGCAAACATATCCACAACAGGTGTAACAGTCTGTGGCACATTCTCTTTCCTGCTGTCCTTGATTCTGTATATAACACCAAGTATCTGCAAAGTTATAAGAGGTGTCATGGCAACCATGGCAACAACACCGAATGCGTCAGTTACAATATTACCGCCTACTGCGAGACATGCTCCCTGTGCCAGTGGCAGTAAAAATGTAGCTGTCATCGGACCTGACGCAACTCCTCCGGAGTCAAATGCTATGGCAGTGAATATCTTAGGAACAAAAAGCGTAAGTATCAGTGCTATTCCATAACCCGGAATAAGAAAATATAATATTGAGATGCCTGTCAGCACTCTTATCATTGAAAGGCCAACAGATACTGCAACGCCAACAGAAAGACTTATCTGCATTGATTTGCCTGATATACTTCCTGATGTAAGTTCCTCTACCTGGTGCATAAGCACATATACAGCAGGCTCTGCCTTAACAATGAAATATCCTATTATCATGCCAACAGGAACGATAATCCATTTAAATGATAATGAAGCAAGTACCGAACCAAGATAATTACCTGCTGGAATAAATCCAACATTAGCACCTGTAAGAAAAAGCACAAGTCCAATATATGTATACACAAGTCCAACACATATCTTCATAAGTGACTTCTTATTCATCTTTGGAGCAAATATCTGAAACACTCCAAAAAATACAACTATTGGAAGAAGTGACAATGCTATCTCTTTCAGATATTTCGGTATCTCATACAGGAACAGCTTACCAAGTTCAACAGAATCGCTTACTTCAGAAATTGCTGTTGTTGTAAAATTACCCTCTGTACTATAAACCATTCCAAGAATAAGAACAGCAAGGATTGGACCGATTGAACATAATGATACAAGACCAAAACTATCATTGCCGGCATGTTTATCGTTTCGGATAGAAGAAATACCCACACCAAGAGCCATTATAAATGGTACAGTCATCGGACCGGTTGTTACTCCCCCTGAATCAAATGCAACTGCAAGAAAACCTTTAGGAACAAACATCGCAAGTGCAAAAACAATTGCATAAAACACTAGCAGAAGCGGCGCTAACGGTATTCCAAAAAGTATTCTTAAAAGTGCAGCAACAAGAAATACACCCACTCCAACTGCTACAGATAATATAAGCACCATATTAGGAACTGCTGCCACCTGTCCTGCAAGCACCTGCAAATCCGGCTCAGAAATCGTAATTATAACTCCAAGAATAAATCCAATTGCTACAATCATCCATAATTTCTTAGTCCTTAACATACTTCCGCCAACTCTTTCACCCATTGGCGTCATGGACAATTCTGCCCCTAAAGAAAAAAACACCATGCCAATAATAACCAGCACGGCTCCAACAATGAATTCAACCAGTATACTAGGTGAAAGAGGTGCTATTGTGAAGCCAAGAAGCAACACTATAAGCATTATCGGTACTACCGCACTAACAGACTCCTTTGTCTTTTCCTTCATCTTCTCTCTTACCACTGTATTCTGGTAACTAAATTGTGTCCTTAATAATCCAGCCTTCAATAAAATCTCCCTTCGCTCTTAAATATCAGTTTCGGGTTACATAGTAATATATTAACATCTAATAATTGTACTGGCTACTTAAAATTTTATAAAAAGTGCCCGGATCAGAACACTTTTTATAAATTAAAACTCAATTATAAATTGTCATTTTCTTTCTCTCTGAGCAGTTCCTCATACTTTAACTGGTATGCAATCAGCCGTGGAATGTATTCTGGTGGAGTTCTTCTTGATGCCTCCCAGTCCTCTAATGTACGCACAGGAATACCTGTGTGCTGTGAAAATTCTTTTCTTGTCATTCCAACGCTTTCTCTAAGCTGTTTTATTGTCTCTGCTATAGTCATAATATATCCCCTCTCAATGCATTTTTATTATTGTAACATAGTCTTGTATGTTACGCAATGCGTTGTATTGTCGTATGCTTTATTTCAATCACATACTTTTCTTTTAATTTTGAGCATCTATTCTGTGCAATGATACCTTCATGCTGCAACATTAATCAATTGCCGGCTGTTCTTTCAAAATCAGCGCCACACTCTCGACATGCACCGTATGCGAGAACTGATCCACAGGCTGCACCTTAACAGTCTTGTAACCCTTAGCCGCAAGGAGTCCTAAGTCGCGGGCAAGTGTAGCCGAGTCGCAGCTTACATACACAATCCGTTCTGGTGACATCTTAACAATAGTATCAAGAAGTGATTCATCACAGCCCTTTCTAGGCGGGTCAACGACTACGACATCAGGAGTAATGCTCTTTCTTGCTTCCTCACGCTGAGCCTCGGTTGCAGATGTGTCTGCTGCCAGCCGCGCCATTTCTTCATAAAAATGTGGTACGCCCTCCTCAGCCTTTCCGACAAAGAATTCAGCATTATCAATGCCGTTAATTGCCGCATTATTCTTAGCATCCTCTATAGCCTGAGGAACAATCTCAACGCCATATACCTTTCTTGCATTCTTGGCAAGAAACAGAGATATTGTTCCTATTCCGCAATATAAATCCCATACAGTCTCATTACCTGTAAGGCCTGCATATTCAAGGGCTTTTCCATACAGCTTCTCAGTCTGTCTTGGATTAACCTGAAAGAACGAAAGCGGTGATATCTGATACTTAATGTCACCGATATAATCTTCAATATAGTTTTTTCCCCACAGAGTCTCGCACTGTCTGCCAAGAATGACATTAGTATTCTCTGTGTTGTAATTAAGCATAATTGATTTGATACATTTGTCAGTACTTATATCTGAATCAAGCGACACTTCTGTAAGGCGCCCTACAAGCGATTCCTTTAACTTATCAGACATCTTAGTGCCGTTAATAACAAGACAGACCATTATCTCGTCTGTGTGAAAGCCTGTTCTTATAAGGACATGACGCACAAGCCCTCTTCCTGTCTGCTCATCATATGGTGCAACACCGTTGAGCTCCATCCAGCTCTTTATCACAGCAAGAATATACTGGTTCTCGACAGCACCAATCTTACAGTCTGTACATGAGATAATAGAATGAGTTCTTCCTGCATAGAAGCCCATCACAATGCTTCCATCTTTGGCAGTTCCAACCGGATACTGTGCTTTATTTCTGTATCTGAAAGGCTCTTCCATTCCGATAGCCGGGAAAAACTCATAGCCTTCTATCTTGCCGATACGTTTGAGATTATCATCAACCAGCTTTTCCTTGAATCTAAGCTGTGCCTCATAGCTCATCTGCTGAATCTGGCAGCCCCCGCACTGTCTTGCGACAGGACAGGCAGGAGTCACTCTGTCAGGTGAAGCCTCAATAATCTTTTCAAGCCTTGCATAGCCGTAATTCTTCTTGGCTTTAATAATCTTTGCTTCAATCTTATCCCCGATTATTGCGTCCTTTACAAAGAGAGTATATCCGTCAACCTTGCCGATACCCTCTCCTCCGGTTCCTATATCTTCTATTACAAATGTTACTTTATCATCTTTCTTAAAACTCATTAGTTGTCCTTCTTATATTAGAATCAAGCCATCTGTTATAACCAAGCCAGTCGTTGGTATCCTTGGCTTCAAGTGCTTCCCTTAATGTCTCAAGCTTTGCATCCATATTATCAGCCATAGATAATGCAACAGCCTCTGCTATTGACGGCTTCTTAGGTGAGCCATACTCAAGTTCTCCGTGATGTGAAAGTATGCAGTGTCCAATCTGCATTGCAAGCATATCAGGGAATCCATCTATCTGCTTAACCTTCTCCATAACCATCTCATATCCAATAACGATATGTCCTAAGAAATTACCCTCGTCAGTGTAATCATTCTTAGGAAATTCAGATAATTCCTTAACCTTGCCGACATCATGCAGCATTGCACATGTTATAAGCAGATCCCTGTTAAGAAAATCATAGTTGCTGCTCATCTTGTCACATAATCTTGTAACACTTAAGCTGTGCTCTAACAATCCGCCAGCGAAACCGTGATGTACTGTCTTGGCTGCTGATACACATTTGAACTTCTTTGCAAATGTTTCATCTTTAAAGAAAGAATATAACAGCTGCTTCATATATGTACTCTTAACACTGTCTACATACTTCATCAGTTCTGCAAACATATTATCAATATTATATCTTGAAGATGGTACATAATCTGCTGCAACATATTCATTCTCTGATGCAATTCTTGCTCTCTCTATCTTAAACTGTAATGCTCCGTTATAGCTTGTTACCTGTCCTGTTACCGCAACATAATCATTAACATCAAATTCAGCAATTCCGCCTGAATTAAGGTCCCATATCTTAGAGTCAATCTGTCCTGTCTTATCAGCAAGCATTACATTGGCATATTCCTTGCCTGTCTTAGTAAGTGCTATTGATTTTGATTTGCACAGATATACCTCTGAAATTCTCTCACCATCTTTAAGAGTCTCTATATAACGCATAAATCCTTCTGCCTCCGTTAATTAAGTTGTTTTAGCTGTACACTTACTGAAAATGCTACATCTGAATAGCCATCTTTTCCCTGCCTCATAGCTGTCACATACATAGCTTCTCCATCAGCGCACTGATATAGTTTCTCACTAAACTGCTGAATTGTCAAAATACTTTGTCCATTAATTGCACTAATTACATCTCCTGCCTGCAATCCTGCATAATATGCCGGCGAATCAATATCCACATTAGATATGTATACACCACTCGGAAGTCCGTATTTGGCTGCAAGCTCCTCTGTTACATTCTGTCCTGTAATTCCGCAGTACATGATTCCATGCTCGTTAATCATAGTCTCAATCTGTGCCTTAAGGTCAGATATTCCAATGAATTTCGAACTTGTATCTGTTGAAGCCTTAGATACACCAACTACATTTCCTTCAGAATTAAACAATATGGCAAAACCGCCCGCCGTAATGCTTACACTTGTCTCAAAAACCTCATAACCGCTGTCTTTGCTATACTCAACCTTAGAGCCTGCAATTGTTCCATATGACACGCCTTTCGAAGTCTCATAAAGCTTTCCTGATGCAATCACCAGATCTCCCTGATTTACCATATAAGAATTATCCAGCTGTGCAACTGCGATACTGTTACGTTGTTCTGCTGTAAGCTTAGATGCATTAATACTCACAATTCCTATTCCTGAAGCTGTGTTTCTGCATACAAATGCAGCTTTTGTCTGGACTTCATCAGAAAGCCTTACTATATAATTCATTCCAGGTTCTAAAAGGCTTGAACTTGTAAGCACAAGATATGTTGAATTAATATTGGCAACTACAAGTCCTGCCACCTCTGTCTGACTGCTTTCAATCGTCGGAACATCAGAAAATGGCTGTTCAATGTCAACAGCAACCACACATTTATTAACATCCTCAACTTTTGCACGAAGAGCTGCCATAGCAGCCTCATAATTATCTTTCAGATCCTTCTCTGTCAATATATCTGAATATTCTGCAGTCTGGTTATCTGCAAATATGTAATTATCCTTCTGGATATATATGACATTCTTGTCCTTATTCTTTTCTTCAATCCTTTTCTGTAATACCGGATATAAAAATACCATAAACAAAGTTGCCGCTATTACGACAGAAACAGCAAAAAGCAGCAGCTTGCCTATTCTTATAAGCCACTTGTATTTCTTAGCCGGATGAAGAACTACCTGTTCTGTATACAAGTCATACTTTTCCTTATCATCTTCATTAGTTCCCATTTCGGACTCCTTATGTAATTTTCGTCTCTTATGAATACAATTATATCATAGTTTATATTACGATTATGAACAATTTATGACTTACATGTAAATATTTATAAGCAAAATATAGTTTTTTTGCCTTAAATGCTGTAAACTTATAAAGTATGAAAAGATTTTTTTTAGTTTTTGGAGGTCTTTCGTGAATAAGAAATCTTTATCCACTTTGGAATTTTATAAAATTACCGACCAGCTTGTTTCATATGCATGCTGTGACGGAGCTAAGAAAATACTTCGTAACTTAAAGCCTATGACTGATATAACAGACATCAACTTACGTCTCGATGAGACTAATGATGCACTTTCAAGAATTTTTCAGAAAGGTACTGTTGATTTCAGCCAGACTAAGGATATACGTGCTTCTGTTGCGAGACTTAAGGTTGGAAGCTCCCTTAATATATCAGAGCTTCTTAACATAAGTGCCATCCTTTCATGTGCAAAGCATGTTAAGGATTACTATGAGCATCGTGAAGATTCTATATCAGGAATGCTTGAAAACCTTGCAACTGTTGATGCTCTCAATTCCCAGATTAAGAAATGTATTATCTCTGAAGATGAGATAAGTGATGACGCAAGTTCCAACTTAAGAAGTATCAGAAGAAGCAAATCAATAGCCAATGACAGAATACATTCTGAACTTAACAAATTGCTTAATTCTCCTACTTACAGGACTTATCTTCAGGATTATGTTATTACCACAAGACAGGGACGTTACTGTCTGCCAGTTAAAGCTGAATATAAGTCAGCATTTCCTGGTATGATACATGACCAGTCATCTACTGGTTCTACTCTCTTTATTGAGCCTGCAGCAGTTGTAAAGCTCAATAATGATATCCGTGAGTTAGAGCTTAAGGAAGCGGCAGAGATTGAAGTTATTCTTGCTGACTTAAGTGTGAAAGCCGGTGAACATACTGAGGAGCTTCTGTGTAATTATGAAATACTTGTCGAACTTGACTGTATATTTGCAAAGGCGCAGCTTGCCAGACATATGCATGCAAGCCGTCCGGTCATGAATACATCAGGAATTATCAATATCAAAAAAGGACGTCACCCACTTATCGAGCCACATACTGTTGTTCCTATTGACATCTATCTTGGAACAGATTTTAAGCTTCTAATCATCACTGGTCCTAACACAGGTGGTAAGACTGTTTCTTTAAAGACTGTAGGACTTCTTACACTTATGGCACAGTCGGGTTTATTCATCCCAGCTCTTGACCATTCAGACATTGCCGTATTTAAGAATATATATGCTGATATCGGTGATGAACAGAGTATTGAACAGAGTTTAAGTACATTTTCATCACACATGACCAACACTGTTAAGATTCTTAAAGAAGCTGATGAAAACTGCCTTGTACTTTTTGATGAGATTGGTGCCGGAACTGACCCTACAGAAGGTGCTGCCCTTGCTATCGCAATCCTTAATGACCTTAAGATGCGCGGTGTTACAACCATGGCAACAACTCACTACAGCGAAATCAAGCTTTATGCGCTTTCTACTGATGGTGTTGAAAATGCAAGCTGTGAGTTCGATGTTGAATCGCTCCGTCCTACTTACAGACTGCTTATAGGCATTCCGGGAAAAAGTAACGCATTTGCAATCTCTAAGAAACTCGGACTTCCTGATTATATTCTCTCTGACGCATCAGAAAGACTTAACGCGGAAGATGTACATTTTGAAGATATCGTATCTGACCTTGAGCATGCAAGAATTTCTCTTGAGAAGGAGCAGGCTGAGGTTGAAAGCTATAAGGCTGAGATTGCCTCTCTTAAAGAAAAGCTTCAGGCTAAGAATGAAAGGCTTGATGAAAGAACTGACAACATTATCCGTAAGGCCAACGAACAGGCTGCTGCCATCTTAAAAGATGCCAAGGATTTCGCAGATGAAACTATCAAAGCCATGAACAAGCACGGAATGACAGTTGCTGAGCTTGAAAAGCACCGTACTGCTGTCCGTGAGAAGATGAATAAGAATCAGGCAAAGTTAAAGGTAGAGCCTGCCAAGGTTAAAGCACACAAGGCACATGATATATCTGAATTCAAGACAGGCATGCATGTAAAAGTTCTTACTATGAATGTTTCCGGTACTGTTTCTGCAATTCATCCAGCCAAGAAGCAGGTTACTGTTCAAGTAGGTGCATTAAGCACTAAGATTGATATCAAGAATCTTGAAATTCTTTCGGACTATAAAGAGCCAAAGGAAGCTCCATCTAAGGCTGCCGGCGGTTCCGGTAAGATTAAGATGAGCAAGTCAGCAGGAATATCAACTGAGATTAATCTTCTCGGCTGTACAGTTGACGAGGCTGTTGCCCGCCTTGATAAATATCTTGATGACGCTTACATTGCCAAGATTCCACAGGTCGATATACTGATAAATCGTTTCTTTCAGCTTGTGGCCATTCAGGAAGATCAGTTCGCAAGGGAAAATGATCAGAC
>OGOI01001394.1_pt1 | contig 14747 bp, 7 predicted proteins | sample 1552631 | NCBI WGS metagenome assembly OGOI01 (sample SAMEA2580204, study PRJEB22360) | human gut metagenome | biome: human gut; feature: human-associated habitat; material: faeces | place: Denmark | collected 2008/2010 | reverse complement strand
TTTCCGTTCACACGAAGAAGCATATCATATGCAACGCCTGTTGATGACAGCTTTCCCTTCGTTCGGAAAAGAAATGTATATTGTCCGGGAAGAAGTAAAAATTCCATTGAATTAACTAAGAAAATGGTTGATACATTTATTGAAAAAGGTTTTACATATTTTGATACAGCGTGGATGTATTGTGGATTTAATAGTGAAAATGCAGCGAGAGAGGCATTAGTGAAACGTCATGATCGTCAGACTTATACACTTGCTACAAAATTACATTCAGGTTTTATTAAAACAAAAGAAGATCGTGATCATATCTTTAATGAACAACTTTCAAAAACAGGTGTAGAATATTTTGATTATTATTTATTACATGATATTAATACACATAGTATTGAAGTTTATAATGAATTAGATTGCTTTAACTGGATACAAGATAAAAAAGCAAAAGGTTTAGTTAAAACTATTGGTTTTTCTTATCATGATGGTCCTGAATTGCTTGATCAAGTTTTAACAGAACACCCAGAATTTGAATTTGTACAATTACAAATCAACTATCTTGATTGGGACAGTGTTGGCGTTCAATCAAGAAAATGTTATGAAGTAGCTACAAAACATCATAAACCTGTTATCGTTATGGAACCTGTAAAAGGTGGAACACTTGCGAAAGTACCAGGAGAAGTTGAAAAGATGTTTAAAGAATATCATCCGGATATGTCAATTCCTTCTTGGGCTATTCGTTTTGCAGCAAGTCAAGAAAACGTTATGATGGTTTTAAGTGGTATGTCTAATATGGAACAATTAGAAGATAACTTAGGTTATATGGAAGATTTTAAACCATTAAATGAAGAAGAATATGCTTTAATTAAAAAAGCGGTTACTGCCATTAATTCAACAATTACTGTCCCATGTACAGGATGTGCTTATTGTGTTGATGGTTGTCCTATGAATATTGCCATTCCAAAATACTTCTCATTATATAATGCAGATTTACAAGAAGTAGAAGAAAAAGGATGGACACCTCAAGGTGAATACTACAATAACTTGACAAAGACTTTTGGTAAAGCAAGTGAATGTATTGGATGTGGGCAATGTGAAAATGTATGTCCACAACATTTACCAATTATTGAAGACTTACAAAAAGTAGCACAGCATTTTGAAAAATAAAAGTCAGCATTAGCTGGCTTTTTGCATGTATTCATATTCAAATAAAAAGTGAATAAAATATTGTAAATCATATTTATGTATAAGATATGATTTTTATGATATATTGAATTGATATAAAAGAAGAAAGGAGAAAAGTATGAAAAAGATTTCTGTGGTGTTGATTGCGGCGTTGGTCGTATCTTTGCTTTTTGGATGTGGAAAGAGCGACGATGCGAAAGGTACAGGGAAAACAACTTTGAGCGTTTGGTATTGGGGAGAACAAGAAGTGCCGGGATATAAGGCGTATATGGAAGAGATGGTAAAACGGTATGAAAAAAAGAACCCTGATATTAAAGTGGAAGCTGTTCTTCAGGAAAGTGATAATCTGTATACGGCATTTCGTACGGCAGAGGCGGCAGGGGAAGGTCCGGATATTCAATATATGTGGGGCGGAACTCAGGCAATGGAAGATGTTTGGAAAGGAAACGTAGCTCCGATTAGTGACTATATTTCTGAAGAAGAACTCTCGGTTATTCCGAAGTCGGCATTGGCTCAGACGAATTGGAACGGGAAACAATGGGGAATCCCGGCATATGGATTTACATATGGGATTGCCTATGATAAAGAAGCAATGCGTACTGCCGGAGTAGATCCGGAAAATCCGTTTACTACATGGGATGAATTTTTAGAGTGTTGTGAGAAATTAAAATCATCAGGAATTACGCCGTTAGGAATGGGGTTAAAAGACGGATATTTACCGGCGTGGATCGGGATTTTTTTGGGACAGCAAAATATGGACAGCGTGAATGATATGATTTCCCTTATGAGTGGACAAGAAAGCTTTACAGATAAAAAATACTCTGAATGGCTGGAAAAAATTGCAGAGCTGAAAGAAGCCGGATATATTAACGAAGATATACTTTCATTAGACTTATATCAGGGGCAGCAGTTGATCGAAAGCAAAAAAGCGGCAATGACACTTCATACACAGCCGTATGCGGTATCATTGGAAAAATCATTAGGGTCAGATCAGATCGGTTTTGCAAAAGCGCCAGTATTCGGAACCGGAAAATTTGCGGATTCAGTTGCAACTCCGAGTCAGGTATATGTAATACCAAACAGTGCGAAACATAAAGAAGAGGCGGCAGACTTCTTATTGTTTTTACAGGAAGAAGATAATATTAAATATCTGTATGAATCGGCAAATGCGATGATGCCGAATAATAACTTTGATGAAAGCTGGGTATCCAGCGAAATTGACAGAAAAGTTTTGGAATGGCAGAAAGAAGACAATAATTTTTGTTATCAGTTGTATTTTGCACCTATGTTTGAAACAGATGGTCTGATTCCGACGGTACAGAAGATGTTTTCAGAAGGGTTAGCGCCAAAGGATGCAGCGGTGGAATTAGATGAGGCACTCGGGAAATGTATGGAACAAAATCCTGAGGTTCATGATGCGTTTTTAGAATGGAGTGTAGAAGAATAGTTCTGAAAAGAGGAAAGCCTCTGTTTCAAAGGAAGGGATTGATATGAAAACGAACAGGATGAAAAAGTTCACGCCGTATTTCTATATATTACCAACCTTTATCATTTTGGCGGTTGTAATTGTAATTCCGATTATTTATGTTATTATCCAAAGCTTCTATACGACCTTTGCAAATGAGAGTGTTTTTGTAGGTCTGAGAAATTATAAGATGGCATTTGAAGACGAACTTTTGCTGACTGCGTTGAAGAACAACTTGAAATTATTTTTATGCGTTCCGATATTGACAGTGCTTTCACTTGCCATTGCATCAATTTTATATAACAAAATCAGAGGGTGGAGGTTTTACAGAAGCGTTATTTTTATTCCGTACATACTGGCAATTCCGGTTGTGGGCATTGTATTTTCATATTTACTGCAGTACAACGGAGTTATCAATTCTATTTTGCGGACAATCGGGTTGGAGAATATGGCGTTGGATTGGTTGGGAGATCCGAATTTGGCATTCCCGAGTGTGGCAATAGTTATTATGTGGAAGCAGATCGGTTTCGGAGTTGTTTTGTTTTTGGCGAGAATGATGTCAATAGATAAAACATTGTATGAATCGGCTGATGTAGACGGAGCTACATGGTTTCAGAAATTTATGCACATTACCGTGCCGCAGACAAAATCGATTATTGAATTTTATGTGATCATCACTCTTATTGAAATGTTGAGTTGGGTGTTTAATTTCATTTATGTCATGACGGCAGGCGGCCCGGGAAATAAGACGCTTGTGTTGGAATATTTGATTTATAAGAAAGCGTTTGGCGGTGGTGATTTCAATATTGCAATGGCGATCAGCGTAGTACTTCTTGCTATTGCGGCAATATTGATTGTAATACATCAGATTGTTATGAGAAAAGAGGAGTGAAAGAATGAAACGAAAAAGAGGAGGAATAGTCTCCCAGCTATTGATGATTTTACTTGTGGTCGTTATTATCTTTCCGTTATATTTTATGACAGCGAATTCGTTTAAAACGCATGAAGAATATGTCAATAATATGGCAGGCCTTCCGCAAACATTTACAGTACAAAACTTTGTGGAAGCTTTCCGGGGAAAACCGTTCGGACAATGGTTTATGAATAGTTTGATTCTTACAGTTGCAGCGGTTTTTATTACGGGAATCATTGCACTGCTGGCAGGATATGCCTTTGCAAAGATGAGGTTTAAAGGGAAAAAAGTGTTGTTCAACATGATCGTTCCGCTGATGTCTGTTCCTCCGGTTGTTATGATTATACCGCAGTTCCGGATTATTAAAATATTGGGTCTGGTAAATACACGTGTTTCTGTGATATTAATATATATAGGAATTATGTTGCCTATGACGATATATTTGATGAGAAATTTCATGAAAACAGTACCGGATTCTTTGTTAGAGGCAGCGGAGATTGACGGGTGCAGTAAGCGGAAGGCGTTGACAAAGATTATGATTCCGCTGAGCGTTCCGGCGCTTATTACTTCATCACTTGTAAATCTTGTATGGGTATGGAACGAGCTGTTGATTTCGCTTGTTTTTCTTCAGAAAGAAGAATTGCGAACCTTAATGGTAGGGATTACTTTATTTAAAGGACGTTTCACATTAAATATACCTGTTATTATGGCAGGGTTGGTTATTGCGACAGTGCCGATCGTGTTGATATATATATTTGCGCAGAAATATCTTGTTGAAGGTATGTTGGCAGGTTCGGTCAAAGAGTAAGAAATAAAGGGGGATATGCTTTGAAAATCTATAATCCGACAGATATAGGAGATCGAAATAAACTAATGATCTTACGGCTGATAAAAGTATATGATGGAATTTCCAGACAGGAAATTTCAAAAAGGATGCATTTAAGTGCACCGGCGGTAAGTAATAATGTAGCGGCCTTGATCGAAAACGGGATTGTATATGAAAACGGCTGTGACGATACGAGCTTGGGAAGAAAGCCGAGACAATTAAGTTATAAAGGAGACCTTTATTATGTGATTTCGGTTGAATTGATGCCTAAAAAAGTTCGTGCAGGTATTGCAGATCTGTACGGTGAAGTTCAGCAGTGGACAGAAAAGGAGATCATAGTAGAAAACGGAGTGGACGAGGTTCTCGGGCAGTTGGATTCTGCGATAGACGAGTTGCTTGAAAAGCGAAAAAAGGATGTAGATGTGATTGCGATCGCAGTAGGTGTTCCTGCGCTGACAGGCCAGAATGATTTAAACGATCTCTTTGGAACATATTTGCCGGAATGGAAAAATGTCGATTTGAAAGAGCATATTTTACAGAAATATAATGTAGAAGCGATTATTGTAAATGACGTTGAATTGGCGCTGATCGGAGAACGTGAAAGAGGCGTAGGAAAAAAACAGACGAATATTGTTTACATAAAATACGGAGAAGGCTTTGCGGCAAGGGCGATTGTGGACGGATATCTTCTAAAAGGAAATAATATGGCGGCGGGAGAATTAGGTTATTATCTAGAATCATTGGAAGAGATGACAGATGAGTTTGTATGTCCCGGACGATTTGAAAAAAAGGTGTGTCAAAATATTTTCTCAGAATGCGGTGAAAAAAACGGCTTGTCAGATCTTATTTTGCGAGCTGAACAAGGTGATGAGGCGGCAGATGCCATTGTGAAAAAAATTATAAGAAAAATCGCCGTTGTCATCGCCAATACCGTATTGATGTTAAACTCTGAGATGGTGATATTAGGCGGAGATTCAGAAATTTTTACAGAGGAAAATATTGTTGAGATCAAGAAAATATTAGAAAAAGTTTGTCCGTTTGTTCCTGAAGTCGTAACTTCAAAGTTAGGCGCAGATGCTCCGATCATAGGTGGGATAAAAGTTGCATTGGATTATGCGGAAGAGCAGATCATTATGCTCTGGAAATCATAGGAGAATGATATGGAGGCATATATGGACATATTACTGAAAGAAAGACTGGTATCTTATTATGAAAAACATATTTTAGAAGATGTGATGCCATTTTGGGATCGGAGGTGCATAGATAAAGAATACGGCGGATATATTACTTGTTTTGACAGAGAAGGAAAGATGACAGATGATAAGAAATATATTTGGTTTCAAGGGCGTCAGCTATATATATATTCACTGCTTTATAACAAAGTACGCAAAAAGAAGGAGTGGTTGGAAAATGCAAAGCATGGTTTTTCATTTCTTGTAAAATATGGGTATGCGGGCGATGGAAGATGGAATTATGTATTGGACAGAAAAGGGAATGTTTTGGAAGGTACAATCTCAATATTTTCTGATTTTCATGTTTTGCAGGGGGTGGCAGAATACCTTAAAATAGAAGAAGTAAGAACGCCGGAAAATATGGAACTTTTAAAAACTTGTTATGAAACGATGGAAAAAAATGTATTTGATCCATGGTTTAAAGAAATATATGAAAATACATGGAGCCCGGTTTTTATATGGCATGACATGTATCTGACATGTCTGTCTACAACGGAAACATGTGCGGAAGTATTGGGGACGGATGTTACAAAAAAACTTTTGAATGAATGTGTCGATAAGATTGCTAACTGGTTTGCAAATGATGAATATAACGTAGTGTTTGAAGCGGTTACAAGAGAAAATAAAATTGATATTGAGTCAGACAAAGGCCGCTTTATTAATCCGGGACATATGCATGAATCAGCATGGTTTCTTATGAAGGCAGGAGTATTGCTGGAAGACAAGCAGATTACTATGCGCGGTATACAGATTGCCCGTTGGGCAAATGCCGTCGGAAAAGATGAAGAGTATGGTGGAATTATTTCATATGCAGACGCATTGGGGGAAACACCTCGCCCGATCGACTGGTTTAAAGAAACGAACTCTTTATGGAATGAAAAAGTATGGTGGCCGAATGCAGAGGCGTTGACAGCTTATGCACAGGCGTATTGCTATACGAAAGACAGTTATTTTCTTCAAGAATTTTTAGATCAGCATAATTATTGTAAAGAAAAGTTTTTTGATTCACAATATAAAGAGTGGTTTGAACGACTGGAATATGACGGAACCGTAAAAAACAGTGCAAAAGGAACACCGTGGAAATGTGCGTTTCATCTTGTGAGAGCGCTTGTGTTTACATTAGAAGCATTTTCGGAAATGGAGGCGGTATAGTGTATTTTCTGGGGATTGACGGAGGGGGAACAAAAACTGATTTTTTACTGTTAGATGAAAACGGAAAAACGATTGCACAGCGCAAGATAGGAACTATTTCTTATAAGCACGTTGGAATGGATTATGTGACAGAATTACTGAGAGAAAATATAAATCAAATATTAGACGGGAATGATGCCTATATATGTCTTGCCTTTCCGAATTGGGGAGAATCAAGAGTAAATGATGAACGCTTTTTATGCCGGATTGACAAAATTACAGATAGGCCGATGAAAATTGTAAACGACAGCGCCGCGGGATGGGCAGGATCTTTGGGATTAGAAGAGGGGATCAATCTTGTGGCAGGAACAGGTTCGATCGCTTATGGACAAAATAAGTTTGGCACAGAAGCTCGTGCGGGCGGATGGGATGATGGTTTTTCTGATGAAGGCTCTTGTTATTGGTTGGGAAAGAAAGCGTTGGAGCTGTTTTCAAAAGAGAGTGACGGAAGGGTAAAAAAAGGAAAGTTACTCGAGATTTTCCGATACAATTTTAATTTAAAAAATGACTTTGACCTTATAGACATTTTTGATGAAGTGTATAAAAATAATCGTACAAAAACAGCTGAACTTCAAAAATTGCTTTTACAGGCAGCGATGCAAGGAGATGAAGAAGCAATACGTTTGTATGAGGCTGCGGCAGAAGAATTAGCGCTGATCATAGGCGCTGTTTATAGAAAACTGGAATTTTCGGGAGACACGATCGTATCTTATTCAGGTGGATTGTTTCATGCAGGAGATTTTATATTAAAGCCACTGGTGCGGAAGCTCGAGGAAAATGGAATTTGTCTTTGTCCTCCTAAATATTCGCCTGTACAGGGAGCGGCGCTTTTGGCGGCGAGAGAATATAGCAGAGACGGTGAATTTTTATCACGAATAAAAGCAGGCTTAGAATAAGAAAAAGAGAATATCCGCGGCAGATTGCGATTTTTTGCTGCGAGATATTCTCTTTTATTTTATATTATGTTTATAATTATTTTGCCGGATATTTTTATTTGGTGATAAAATCACAGACATAATTTCTATTATGTGTTATTATACTTATATAATGTGCAATGAAAATTATAAGAGAGTAAGATCGACACATAAAAACAAGAGAAAAACAGGAGGAACGATTTATGAGATTAAAAGATAAAGTAGCGATTATTACAGGAGGAAGCCGTGGAATCGGATTTGCGACAGCAGATGCATTTTTAAGAGAGGGTGCGAAAGTTGCTGTTGCGGCGAGCAGTGAAAAAAACGCGGAAGCGGCAGTCGAGAAGTTAAAAGCGATTCATCCGGATGCAGAAGTGGTAGGGATCAGTCCGAACCTCGGAAGTTTTGAAAGTGTGAAAGAAGAATTTGATAAAGTAGAGAAACAGTTCGGACGTATTGATATTTTGGTGAATAATGCGGGGGTTTCCGAGAGCACTCCGTTTACATCTTATACAGAAGCTGATTTTGATCGTGTGATCGATCTGAATGTAAAAGGTGTATTTAACGCAACACGCGCGGTAGTTGACGGAATGATTAAAAATCACAGCGGGGTTGTCCTGAATACGTCTTCAATGGTAAGTATTTCCGGTCAGCCGAGCGGATTTGCTTATCCGGCGTCTAAGTTTGCGGTAAACGGTACGACGATCTCTCTGGCAAGAGAGCTTGGGCCAAAAGGAATCCGTGTCAATGCAGTTGCTCCGGGAATTACGGAAACAGACATGATGAAAGCCGTTCCGAAAAACGTGATCGAGCCGATGATCGCACAGATTCCGCTTCGCAGACTCGGACAGCCGGAAGACATTGCAAATGCATTTGTATTTCTTGCATCTGATGAAGCGTCCTATATTACAGGCGTAGTTCTTAGTGTAGATGGAATGGCGCGCGCGTAAATATGGCGTTGCAATATTGTTTGCAAAATAATTTACCGGGAAGGGATTCCTTTTCATATATTTGAACATGTGCTAATATAATATCTCAGCGGAAGTTGTTCCGTTGAGATATTTTAAATTTCTGGGATGGTGAATATATGGCGCGTCAAAATGAGCGGAAAATGAAATTATATATGGAAGCGGGTCTGGCGGTACTTCTTGTTTTAACGATTGCACTGGCATCAGTATCAGGGCGGCTCTCTTCGCAGGCACATGAGAAGGACAAGAATAAGCAGGAAGCGGCTGTACAAGGAGAAGCGGAAGTTTACGAAAAAAACAAAGGAAATGATCAAGAGAAAAATGAAGTGAAAGACCAAAGGGAAAACAACGCTCAAAATACAGCGGGAAATGCTGAAGAATCACAGGAAACGATCGCTGACGGACAGTATCCGATTATGGGAAACAGCCGCGTAACAGTTGATGAGATGGTAGATTATTTTCAGACGGCAGGAAAACCTTATCCGAAAGAAGCTCTTTCCAAAGGTGGAGCAGAGTCTATAGAAGTGTTTTGCAGGATGTATTATGATGAAGCGGTGGCAGAAGGCGTTCGTCCGGAAGTTGCTTTTGTGCAGACGATGAAAGAAACGGGATTTTTGCAGTATGGCGGAGATGCTTCTGTCGAACAGTTTAATTTTGCGGGATTAGGTACAACAGGCGGGGGTGTGCCCGGGAACTCTTATCCTGATGTGCGGACCGGGATCAGGGCGCAGATTCAACATCTGAAAGCATATGCCACAGCAGACCCTTTGAATGGGAAGTGTGTAGATGATCGGTATGAGTATGTAAAAAAAGGAACGGCTCCATATGTGGAATGGCTGGGGCAGCAGGAAAATCCTGAAGGGCTTGGCTGGGCAACGGGAGATAACTACGGATATGATATCGTCCGAATGATCCACGATATGAAGAAATAGAAATATTGTTAGCTAAAATTGTGTAAAATACACAAAAAATTGAAGGGAAACACTGTTGTTTAGCACGAAAAATTCAGTGGTTTTGTCAAGGGCAATCTCATTGAAAAACAATATGGCGAATAGTATAATTTAAAATAAGGTGTAAAATGGAAAATCGTAGATGGTTTAATACGGTTTTTCTTTTTTGTAATGGCGATAAGCCAAAGTCTGAGTTCGCCGAGAACTTGGCGATCGCTTACAATCCCGGAATATGCCTTTTGGCACTTCGGGGGGATTGACATGAGCCTAAAAATAAACGGAGGGAAAAAGTATGAAAAAAAGAGGAAGGGCTTTAGCGCTTCTGCTTGCCGCGGTTTTAACGGTCAGTAGTGTGCCGGGAACAGTTATGGCGGCAGATGGCGTGAAGCCCCAAGACGGAACAACGAAAGAACAGCCATTCTGGAGTGGAACGGGAGGAAGTACAAGGTTTAGAATTCCGTGTCTTGTATCTCTTGATGACGGCACATTGGTAGCCGGCTGCGATGCCAGATGGAATACGAGTTTAGACGGTGGTGGACTGGATACGATCGTATCCCGTTCGACAGACAAAGGAAAGACATGGCACTATACGTTTGCTAATTACCTTGGTGATAACGGGAACACGCATAATAACAATTCTACAGCGTTTATCGATCCTGCCATGGCAACGGACGGAGAAAAGGTGTACATGATTGCAGACCTTTTTCCGGCAGGATATGCGCTGAATGGCGCGAGTCATGCACCGGTCGCAGGTAAAAGTCATGATGAGAACGGAAATATTCTTCTGGCAGACGCAAGGAAATGGCAGAATTGTTGGGTAAATGATCGTCAGAATGAAGCTAACTATACATATCATTTGGAAAAGAATGATAAGAAAGAATCTGATTCTGCATATGTGATTAAAGATGCGAATGACGCAATCGTAGAAGGTTATACAGTTGACGCTTATTTTAATATTAAAGGGAAAGATGTAGATGCGAATCTGTTTGAAGCTGATTCGCCGTTTCAGGTATGGCCGACAGATTATTTGTACCTGACAACATCGGAAGATGCAGGAGCAACGTGGTCTGTACCTACGATTGTCAATATGAGAAAAGATCATGAGCAGTCTCTTTTAGTAGGACCGGGACGAGGTATGGTTACTTCTAAAGGCAGGATCTTATTTACGGCATATGAATTTACAGGTTCAGATAAAAATAGCGTGGCTATTTATTCGGATGATGGCGGTAAGACGTGGGAAAGAGGAAAGTCTGTATCTGGATGGAGTTCAGAAGCAGTTGTAACTGAGGCAGATGGAAAATTGTATATGTTTACTCGCCATGGCGGATATTATACATCGGATGATTTTGGAGAAACATGGTCAACGCAAAAAAATATGGGGATTAGTTACTGGCTGAATTGTCAGTTGACAGCAATTACATATCCGAAGAAAATTGATGGTAAAACAGCAATCTTGTTTGCAACTCCATCGTCTTCATCGGGACGTGCGGCGGGAAAGATTTTCGTAGGCTTAGTGCAGGATGACGGAACACTTGACTGGAAATATAACTACAGCATTAACGGATCTGCATATTACGCATACTCTTGTCTGACAATTCTTCCTGACGGAACGATCGGTCTTCTTTATGAGAGTGACGGAACTGTGATTACGTATGAAGATTTTGATATTGAAGACGTTGCAAAAGGCGCAGCAATCGGAAATATCTGGTGCACAGACGAAAACGGTACTGTGGCAGATGTTACAATGACATCTGATATGTCGAAAAAACTGACAGTAAACGGCTTAAAAGATGGCGCAAAAGTGGAAGTTTCTTCTGACAATGAAAACGCAGTAACAGCAGCATATGCTGACGGCGAAGTGACATTGACATCTAAAACAGTAACAGGAATGGAAAAAGCGACTGTAACAGTTGAGTCTGAAGGTGAAAAGACGACAGTCGATGTAATCGTAACAGATGAAAAAGATTATGAGATCGTAGATCTTCGTGTAGGAGATACGAAAACATATACAGACAAGACAGGAAATTACAGTGACAGCACATTAGACGGTCTTGATAAAAATATTGCAGATGTGACATTGGTAGGAGAGGATGCACAGGCAGTTGAGAAACAGGTAAAAGCACAGCTTGCAACTGCACAGGCGAATTTTAATGGAGAGAAAGTCTCCTTGGATAACTGCATGTTTACATTTGAGAGTGTGGCAAATAAAGAAAATACATATAAAATTTCCGCACAGGCTGGAGATAAGAAAGTATATGTGAACCATAAAAAAGCACCGTCACAGTGTGTAAGCGCAGAGACAGAGACAGAAATTTTATTAGAGTCACATGAGGATGGAACGGTATCTTTAAAAGATATGACAGAAGGAACAGGCGGTGCATATCTTTATTTCTGGAAGGGCGATACTTCTAAGCTGCACTTTGACAGATACAGCAGTGATGTGGCACAGTGTCACATGGAATTATGGAAAGCGGCGCCAGGTGCAAAAAATGATCTGGGAATGCCGGGGTATGAGAAAGTGACAGATATTTCTCAACTTACAAGCGGTACGAAATATTTAATTACGGCAAAGGCGGATGATGGAACTTATTATGCGGTAAATCCATCTGCTGCAAGCAGTAATTTTAATCATGTTGCAAAAGTAGTTGAAGAAAATATCCCGATAAAAGAAGAGGCTTCGGTAGCGCTTGGAACTAATGCACAGTTTGATAATGGCGGTGAGAAGAAGATCAGTAAATGCCTGTTTACGTTTGATAAACAGGAGGGAACAGAAAACCAGTATAAGATCACAGCAGTAACAGAGGATGGGAAAAAGGTTTATCTCGGACCAAAATCATCATCAGGAGCTAACAGACCACTTGTCGAGACAGAGGCGGTTATTACGGTTGCTAAAAATGGAGAAGCATTTACGTTACAGCAGGCAGAAGACGCTTCAAACAGCAAATATTTGTATTTTTGGAAAGATGATGCAAGTAAATTCCATTTCGATAGAAATGGTTCTGTAGATAGTAAAGGCAAATGTGATTTTGAACTTTATCGAAAAGATGACAATGTAGTTGATAGTGAGATCCCAGGATATACAAAAATCAGTGAACTCTCAGAAATTGAGAACGGTGGTCAATACTTGATCGCTATGAAGGCAACTGTAGAAGGCAATAATTACTATTTGTTGAATCCGGCAACGGGAAATGAAAAATATAGCTATGTTGCGAAGGTAACAGGCAAAATGTATGAAGATGAGACAATCGGTGCTAAGACAGATATCACAATTACCGGAAAAGCAGAAGGCAAAACATCTGTGAAGATCGGTAACAAGACATACTTCATCTTCGTGAAAAATGATGTGGAAGAAGTAACAATCAAGATCGGCGAGACATATAACGTACCGGGCAAGATTTTAAATGAATCCGAAGTGACAAAAGACGGTATCGTAAGTTTGGAAAAACGTGAGAACATGCCGCCTTACAAAGCAATTTCAGAAATCACAGAAGGAACATATTTATTCGGAAATAATAGTCATATCATGCTGAATACGGTAAGTACAGCAGCAGGTTCTGAAAAAGGTCTTGGAATGAAAGCGGTCAACTTTAATAATGATGAGACTGCGAAAGACTTTATGTGGACGCTTACCAAATCAGGCGAAGGCTATACGATGAAAGATGCCGCGTCAGGCAAATACATTAATATTTCTGGAAATAATGTGGAACTGAAGGATGCAGAGCAGGTATTGACGATCAGAGCAAGAGCAAACGGAGGATTCTCTGTTTCGGCAAATAATTATTATCTGAACAACTGGGCAGGAAATAATAATAAAGTTGCAGCTTATCCGAGTGATGATAACGGATGGAGCTTCTACAAAGCATCTGCCGGAAACGTAGTAACAGGTGTGAAAGAAGGAACAGTAACTGTAGCGGCATCAGAAGGAATAAACTATAAGATCACGGTGGTAAAAGACGTTCCTGAAGTAAAAGAGTACACAGTAACGGCAACAGTAAATGATGAAGCGATGGGTACGGCAAAGCTTAGCCCGGAAGTTGATAAGTACAAAGAAGGAACAGAAGTAACGGCAACTGCGAAAGTAAAAGACGAAAGCAAGTATGAGTTCGTAAACTGGACAGTAGGCAATGAAGAAGTTTCTAAGAAAGCAGAGTACAAGTTTACAGTTGACAAAGACATGGAGCTTAAGGCGAACTTCAAAGCAAAAGATCCTGTAGAAGAAACATTTACAGTAAAAGTAAAAGCAAATGACGACAAGATGGGAACTGTAGCGGTCGATCCGGTGAAAGAAAACTATGCAAAAGGCGATACAGTAATCGTGATCGCAGAAGCAAAAGAAGGATATGAGTTTGTAAACTGGACATCGGAAGGTAAAGTATTCTCCGATTCTGCAGCGTACGAGTTTGCTGTAGAAAAGGATATGGAACTGACAGCGAACTTCAAAGCGAAAGAAGAGCCGAAACCGCCGGTAACAGAAGATACATTCAAGCTGAACGTAACTGTAAACGACGACAAGATGGGAACAGTAAAACTTGATCCTGCAAAAGAAAGCTATAAAGCAGGAGATGTCGTAACGGCAACTGCAACGGCAAAAGACGGATACAAGTTCGTGAACTGGACAGTAGACGGTAAGGAAGTTTCCGATAAAGCAGAGTATGCATTTAAAGTGGACAGAGATGTAACATTGAAAGCAAACTTTGAAAAAGTAGCGGCAGATCCGAAACCTGAAACTCCAAAACCGGAGGATCCGAAAGATGAGGATAAAGCAATTCAGACAGGAGACAACGGCGTATCACCGATCATTCCGCTTGCAGGATTAGCATTAGCGGCAGGAGCGGCAGCTACAGTTCTTCGGAAAAAAGAAGACTAATCGCCGGATATTCAAACTGATGAGAATAATTTGAAATCAGAATGAAAAAATAAAGATTTAAAACAGTGAGACGGCGCTGATCTATTTTACGGATCAGCGTCGTTTTTACATATTAGGCTTTAGCCTGTCTCAAATAAGTGCGTGGTGTGCAGTTATTTGAGACTAAAATCCACCTGCTATGCGGGCAATGTCATCAACTTAAGATATATCAAAAATATAAAATAAAAATGTCTAAAAGCACTTGATAA
>OGOI01001384.1_pt1 | contig 14854 bp, 9 predicted proteins | sample 1552631 | NCBI WGS metagenome assembly OGOI01 (sample SAMEA2580204, study PRJEB22360) | human gut metagenome | biome: human gut; feature: human-associated habitat; material: faeces | place: Denmark | collected 2008/2010 | reverse complement strand
TCTATCCGATTAAAATTTTTAAGCGTTCCAGCTTTTCCTGTGCGTTCTCCTTCCGCAAACTGACCCCAATGCAGGAAACCGGAACACACATTTCCAGCAGGCGGTCATAGATGCGGGCATGGGTGGTATCCTGTGGGTGCCGTATCTCGTCCAGCGTCAGGTTGGTGGTGACGATCAGCGGCTTTCGGCTGCGGTATCGGCTGTCCACGATGTTGTAGATCTGTTCCAGCGCGTATTCGGTGCCACGTTCCATGCCGAAATCGTCAATGATAAGCAGGGGATAGCGGCAGAGCTTGTCCACAATATCATTTCGTCCGGAAAAGCTGCTGTTCAGCTCGTTCAGGATTCGGGCGAAGTTCGTCATACGCACAGGCACCTCCTGCTCCATCAGAGCGTTCGCAATGCACCCGGCAAGGAAACTCTTGCCTGTACCCACACCGCCCCAGAGGAGCAGTCCTAGGTTCTCTGAGCGCATGGCCTGCCACTGTTCCACATAGCAGCGTGCATGGTGCATCTGCGGGCTGCGGCCATTGTCGTTTTCAAAGGTCCAGTCCAGCATTGCCGGGTCAGAAAACCCTTCTGCTTTCAGCCGCCGTACAAGGTCGCTGTGCTTCTGCTGCTTGATAAGGGCTTCCTGCTTTGTCCTCTCGATGCGCTGGCAGCTGCATTCAATGGGGTGCTTGTTTTTGCCCATCAGGGCAATGCCCTTTGCAAAGAACTCTTCCCTTGGCGTGTGACATTTTCTGCAGTAAAGCAGACCATCCTCGCCATAATAATCCTCAGTGTTTTCGGGAATACCGAAAACGGACTGTTCTAAAATTTTCTCAATCGTCTTTATAGGCTTTCTCCCTCCTTGAATGTGTAGTCCGGGATGCCCGGTGCTTGCTTCTGTTCTGGTCTTTGCCGTTTCGCCCAGATGCGCAGGGTAGCGGCATGATCAGCGTACTTTTTGCCGGTAGACTGGATATAAGCCGAAAACTGTTCGATTAGATCATCTAGCCCGGAGAAATCAGCTTTGAGTCGCCTGTACTCCTTTGCTGTTAAAAAGACATTCTGATATTCGCCAAAGGTCAAATAAGCATCTGTTGTTTTTATCAGGTGGTTATTTTTCAGGTCGTTCTTATTACGTTGGTTAGTGGAACACTTTTGTTCCATGGAAGATATCATTTCTGTTCTATCACATGGAGCAGAATCGTTCCATGCAGAGGAACATTTTTGTTCTGTCGGGACTTTTACAAAGATATTGTTGGGAACAGCAATGTGACCTCTCCTGCGCTCGATCAAATCGGCATCTTCCAGTGAACGCAACGCACGTTTAATGCTCATGGTGCTGCATCGTAGAGCATCGCTCAATGATGAAAGCGGGAAAATAACATAGACGAAGCCGCACTCGTCCATCCAGTTGTTCTTTTGGGAAAGTGTTGCACGATCCAGCAACAGGGCGTAGAGCAGCTTTGCTGTGTGGCTCAGGTCTGTATCCAGCAGAAAGCGAGCATACGGCAGATATTGCGGCAGTGGAGTATCAGCGGTCAAATAATTTGAAATGGCATTCACCTCCAGTGCTTTTTCATCAAACAAATTTTTTGAGAGCATTTTACTGGCTGTTGGCAGTCTCCAGAAGATGCTGCCGATGCTGTTCTTTCAGATGCACAATATAGCTTTCTGCTTTTTGCAAAGCAGCAATAACTTTTGCTTCAATCTCCACATTTGTCAGAAAGTCGGGATACAGAGCAAAGCATTGTTCGAGACGGAAAATAAAGCTATCAGAGGCACTGTTGATTTCACTGAACATTCCTTCGGCATCGGCGACATGATCAACCGTTGCCATCTTTTCTCCTAGCTCACGAATGGTCTGGAGTTCGGTGCTGCGCTTTCCCGATGAAATAAAAGGTCGATTCTCCGAGAGTGGATCGGCCGTTTGGATCTTCGATGTGGCAACAGTAGAAAAATTGTTTTCGGCGACATTGGAAAGCAATTCTGAATTTTCATAGGTGTCTGCACTATCGTCTGGTTTACCGTTCAGCTTTTCCTCTCGCCACGTTGATACCACGGTGGGCAATGCTTCCGTGGAAGTTCCACGGATAATGGTAGCCTCTCGCTGGGATAGCTTAAGTTTGCCGGATAAGATTTCTTCCTGAATGCCGGGGCAGTATTTTTCCATCAGCTCAACGGTTTTCATGAACTGCTCGGCACGAATTACGAAAGAAGGGCTTACATTGTTTTCTTTGGCGATTCGTTCGGTCGTGTTTTCTACCGATGGCAAATTGTCAATTTGACAGTTTGCCACCTGCGTGTACTGATTGCCATGGTTTCCCCCACGAGTGGATTTTTCAGAGTGATACTGCTTTCCAATCAGAAACTTTTTCTGCTCGGGTGTCAGATTCCGACGACCCAGCTGATGCTTGCAGATCCATGCAAGAACATCTTCACGGGTTTCGCAGGTGCAGGAGATCGAGCGGGTGGTATAAGGGATTTCTGGGTGCTGCTGGAGAATCTTATAGCGATTGTGGCCATCAACAAGAATGTTGCCCCAGACAATCAGGGGAGACAGGCCTTCACCCTCTGAAAGGATGTTTTCTTCCAGTTGCTGAAATTCTTCATCGGTCAATGCAGGAATCTGAGATTGAAATTCGGAGTCGATGATAAATTCAAACTTGTTTTTCCTCATAGGCAAAATTTCCTTTCAAAAATTTATTGGTAGTTCAGCCGTTATCCCCGCATGAATTTCCTGCCCCCTTCCGGCGGCGTCTTCCGGCTCTCCCACTTGGGGGTCATCGCCGGGTATCCCATGCAGACGGTCATGCGGTTTTCAAGGATCAACGATGGATTTGAAACTAGATTAACACATCAACAGAAAAATTTTTAGGACACATTACGTCCGGTTTTTACGAAAGTTGATTTGAATGTCTACTAAAAATTGGACATTTTTTGTCGGAACTTGCGAAAAAGCAATGAAGAATGTGCTTCTGTGGGCTTAGTGTATCACATCGTAAATTTTGTTTTTAGGAACTGGTAGTTCCGGTTTTTGAGGATTTTGAAGTGAATTTAAAAGTGAAATCGGAACTACTGGTTCCGGTTTTGCGTATCAACGTGATCTCAAATTTGGGGTGCCGTTCTCTCTGCACGGACTTCCTACCCCCTTCCAGCGGCGTTTTCCGGCTCTCCCTTGCGGGGTCATGGCCGGGTATCCCATGCAGACGGTCATTCGGTTCTCAAGGTTCGATGAAGGCTTGTAGAAAGCCTATCACAATCAAATAAGTATTTTTAGGACGTATCAGGTCCGGTTTTGAGGGAGAAAACCGGACTTGGGAGGTCCGGTTCTTGTGAACGGCTCTGGATAGAGCATACCATAAAATTGCTCGATTTTTTAGGAAGTGATACTTCCGCTTTTTGCCTTCAAAACCGGAAGTAATAGTTCCGGTTTTGTACAACATTGAATGAATCAACGACGATTTTTCGGAAACGATTTTTTCTACAAGAAATTTGCTTATTCAGCGTCTGTTAAGATACGCAGTCGGCACAGTTTATGTGCTGAATATCGGGTTTTGGCGAAGCCCAACAATCGTTTTTGAAGTCGGATTTGTAAAATCAGATTCAAAAATCGTGAGTTGGTACCAACTCGCCCTGCTTGCTGCGATTGCTAACTCGAAAACTTCCTGAGCAAAAAATAACCGCCCGCATCAAGTGAAACTTGAAAATGGACGGTCTTGATCGCAAAATGATTTTCAAATCTGGGAAGCACGTTGAGAGATTTCATAGCATCCGCAAGCAATGCAGACGTATATACATCTGCTTCTTTTGCGTTGCAAAATACTTGTTGGGGACACCCAAACCCTTGAACTGCATCCGGTGGATGCAGACTTAGCGTCTCCAAATGAGAAAGTTTGTGGCTCTAACACATTGTCAGCCATTGGTAAATAACTTTTTCCAGTCAAAAAAGAAAATAGCAATGATTAAAGATGAACATTGCAGAAAAATGTGATACAATAGAAAATGAAAATCCAAACAACAGGAGGAACCCCCTCGTGGCAAATAATGTGAACGTCAAAAAACTGGAAGCTGACCTGTGGGAGTCGGCAGATCTGCTGCGTGCAGGCTCTAAACTCACCTCGAACCAATACTGTATGCCGGTACTGGGACTGATTTTTCTGCGGTATGCGTACAGCCGCTTCAAACTGGTAGAGCAGGAGATCCTGAAAGACCGTCCCATGCGCGGTGGCCGGGTGCTACCGGTGGAGCAAAGCGACTTTGCCGAGAAGAGTGCACTGTTTCTGCCCAAGGAGGCGCAGTACAATTACTTAGTCAATTTGCCCGCCAACATCCCGGAGCAGGGGCTGACCGGCATCGAGGGCAATCCTCTGAACAGTCTGGGCGAAGTGGTGAACAACGCCATGGAACTGGTGGAGCAGCAGAGCGAGCAGCTGCAGGGCGTTCTGCCGAAGGACTACACCATCTTCTCGGATGAACTGCTGGGGGAACTGCTGCGCATCTTCAACAATGATGCGTTGGACGATGTGGGCGGCGATGTGATCGGCCGTATCTACGAGTACTTTTTGAATAAGTTTGCCAAGAATGTGGCACAGGATGACGGCGTGTTCTTTACGCCGAAATCGCTGGTGAAAATGATCGTCAATGTGCTGGAGCCTGCCCACGGCGTTCTGCTGGACCCGGCTTGCGGCAGCGGCGGTATGTTTGTGCAGACCGGCGACTTTGTAAACCATGCGGGCATGATCGCCAACAACACCATGACGTTTTACGGACAGGAAAAGGTGGAGTACAACGCCAAGCTCTGCCTGATGAATATGGCTGTGCATGGCCTGACCGGCGTGATCAAGTCCGGCGATGAAGCCAATACCTTCTATCACGATGCCCACAACCTGAACGGCTGCTGCGACTATGTGATGGCAAATCCGCCGTTTAACGTGGACAAGGTCAAGTCGGAGTCGGCGCAGAGTGCCGGGCGGTTGCCCTTTGGCCTGCCCGGCGTGAACAAGGCCAAGGAGATCGGCAACGCAAATTATCTGTGGGTGTCCTATTTCTACTCCTACCTGAACGAGCATGGCCGTGCGGGTTTTGTGATGGCGTCCTCGGCTACCGACAGTCAGGGCAAAGACAAGGACATCCGTGAAAAGCTCATCCAGACCGGCCATGTGGACGTGATGATGAGCGTGGGCAACAATTTCTTCTACACCAAAAGCCTGCCCTGTTCGCTGTGGTTTTTGGATAAGGGCAAGCCGGAGCATCTGCTGGACACCGTATTGTTCATCGACGCCCGCAACTATTATACCGTGGTGGACCGCACTCAGAACGAGTGGAGCGACTGGCAGCTGAAGAACCTCAACGCCATTGTCTGGCTCTATCGCGGCGAGGTGGACAAGTACAAGGTGCTTCTGGCGGAGTATCACGCAGAACTGGCGGACGACCGCCCCTTTGCAGAGATTCAGGCCGCACTGGAACAAAACGTGCAGGTCAAGCGGGAAGAAGCCAAAGCCGCTGTGGAGGCAGCACCCCGCAAAGAGCGCAAAGCTACGCAGGAAAAGTTCGACAAGGCGCTGGAAGCCCTCAACGAGAAGCTGACCGTTGCCAAGGAGGCCGTCTGGCTCACCGAAAAGTTTGGCGAGGGCGTTTATCAGGACATTCCCGGTCTGTGCAAGGTGGCAAGCCGAGACACCATCCTCAACGAGAAAGGCGCATCCCTGACGCCCGGCGCCTATGTGGGCGTTGCACCCGTGGAGGATGACAGCGTGGATTTTGCCCAGCGGATGAAGGAAATCCACAAGGAACTGCTGGAATTGCAGGCAGAGTCCAACCGCCTGATGGAAACCATCTCGAAGAATCTGGAGGAGATGGGGGTATGATGTGGGAAATTGCAAAGTTAGGGGATATATCAAAAAATATTCAGACAGGACCGTTCGGGTCACAGTTGCATCAATCGGATTATTCGGAATGTGGAATACCAGTTGTAATGCCGAAGGATTTGGTTGGTGGAAAGATTTCAGAAGAGTCGATTGCGAGAGTTGATAAAACACATGTTGAGCGTTTATGCCGCCATAAAATTGAAGTAGGAGATATTTTGTATTCGAGAAGAGGTGATGTTGGACGCTGTGCTCATGTAACTAAAAAAGAAGAGGGATGGCTATGCGGGACAGGATGTTTGAGAGTAACTATTGATTCCGAAAAAGCGGATTCTCGTTTTGTTTTTTTTTCAATTGCAACATCCCGATACGGTTGGATGGGTTGAAAAACACGCAGTTGGTGCAACAATGCTGAATCTTAATACCACAATTTTGAGTTCGGTTCCGATTCGTCTACCTACACTGGAAATTCAAAAAAGAATTGCTGATATCCTCTCTGCCTATGATGACCTGATTGAAAACAACCAGAAACAAATCAAATTGCTGGAAGAAGCAGCCCAGCGGCTTTATAAAGAGTGGTTTGTGGATTTGCGCTTTCCGGGGCATGAAAACACGAAAATTGTGGATGGCGTGCCGGAGGGGTGGAGCAGGACAAATATCAATGAAATATTGACATTTCATCGAGGATATGATTTGACAAAAAACGAGATGAAAGCTGGACGATATCCAGTTGTTGGCTCAACTACGGTGATTGGATATCATAACGAATTTAAGATTAAGGGGCCGGGCATTGTAACGGGTCATTCTGGAAGCTTGGGTAAGTATCAATTTATTTGGGATAATTTCTGGCCGCATAATACATCGCTTTACATAAGCGATTACAAGGATCATAATATTTTCTTTGTTTACAGCTTGCTACAAACAGTGGACTTTGCATCGCTAAATAATGGGGGAGCCATTCCGACATTGAATCGAAACGTGCTTTCTAATATTGAAGTAATTGAGCCGACAGACGAATTGCAAGAGATGTTTGCAAAGATTGCAGAAGCGCAATATCGGAAAATCAGAAATTTGGAAAAACAAAATAACCAATTAAAGATGGCAAGAGATGTACTGTTGCCTAAATTGATGAGCGGGGAAGTGGAGGTGTAATATAGATGGATGCGTATTTCGGTGTCGATTTTTATGGAAATGGCGAAGTTGTTAATCTGGGAGAATTAAAAAAGTGCGAGATAGTTTTTGACGATTATGATAATTGGAAAAGCTACACAGATATAAATAAAGTTATAGAACTTTATAATGTGAAAAAATATATCGACACTGGAATACGACTTGAGGACTGGACAAATCCTCAATATACAGATTATCAAAATAAGGCTAATCAGGTGTTCGGAGTTGTTGGCTGCTTCCTTAATTCAAAAGATATAAATGAGTTGGCAACATTATATAACGAAACTAATATAATGTACCGTCAAGATTTTGTTGAACTGGTTTGCAAGATAGGATTGTACAAAAAGTTTGATGATTTGCAATTTGCTGAATTTCTGGAAAAGGCTAATATTAGAATTGATCGAATACTGAGAGAAAAAGATATTGTATATAAATTTGGGAAGGTTGTGCGTGAATACATTTTAAAGGATGCAGAGAATGCAGAATTCTTTGTCAATAAGTTTTTGGAACGTTCTGAGGACAAAGAACTGTATTACATTCCAAAAGAATTGACAGTAGAAGATAAGGAAGGGTTAGTTCAAAGGTACATCGAATTGGATTCTCCTAATATGAATTATTTGACTGTGATTATGCAAGAAGAGAATCCGGACAAGCTTAAACTTAGCGAAATGACACGCTTTAAAGCATATAAAAAACTAGAAATCATGCGAAAAAAACTTTTTGAAACTGGCCTATCGTTTAGAACAGGAGTAGGAATCGGCTTTAAACCGATGGATGGTACCGGAAAGATAGAAAATGAATCAGAAGATCAGAATGAACTAAAAGTTTCATATGACAGTAAATGGATACTAGATAATCTTGATTATGCAACGCTTCTTAATAATTTCTACTGGTTTGAATTTGCTGATTTTTTTAACAGATGCCTATTGGTTTCGCAACCCTCTGAGTATGGTCTTGAAAACTTTTTGTTTGGAACAAGAGGATTGAGAGAGTACCAAGTCGGAACAAGTTTTCGTATAAAAAACACTATGGCATTTCTTCAAATGACAGGGTATTATAACATTTTGTGCCAGCGAGAAATAGAAATAGAAGATATTTATAAATGGTTTTTTGAAACATACCTAAAAGATGAGTTTAATGTGGAGGGGTTTGTTTATGAGAAAGTGAGGAGGGATGCGCCATTTGGGGAAAGAAACAGACTGATTTCTAGTAAAATAGATCATGTTTTAAAGCAATTTGATTTATACAGTAAATATGGAGCAATTGATAGAGATTATCTGGAGTTCTCATCTCAAAGCGTTGAGTTTTCACAAGTTGCAAGTCTAAGCACACAAAAGTATGCCTATTGTAATGATGAAAATATTAGATCGGAATATATAAGTATCTTTTCATCACAATCACTTTTAACTTACGTGGAAAGAATAGGAAAGGCCTATGATTCTTTCTTTAAACTTCTAGAGAATGAAACTGTATATTATAATGATTTTAAAACTATTCAGAAAGAAAAAATCGACTTCTTATTAAGTCAAGGTACTATAAGAATAGATGAAGCTGGGGAAATTGAACTGAAGTATGATAGATTGAGAATGTTGATTCAACTTTATAGATATGAATATCTTTGCTTGGCCTATGAAAAAACAGAAAATGATCCATTGAAGGATGCACTGAAAAATAATAAGTTGCTGGTAGAGAATACATTGTTCTCACGACCAGAACAAGATTATCTTGATTATTTACTTAATAAACATAAATTTTCAAATGGACTAGATTTGAGAAATAAATATATTCACTCGACTAATTCATTAGATGAAAAGGTACATAGAGATGATTATATGCGATTCTTAATTGTGATGGCAATTATAATCATTAAAATCAATGAAGAATTCTGCTTAAAAGAAAAGTTGAAAAAATGAGGTGATCCTATGAGCCGCGAATACTCCGAAAATGTCCTTGTCCAGAACAGCGCAGGCAATTTGCTGCAAAATGTTCTGGGCTGGGAGGTGGTGCTGGCTTACAACTCCGAAAAGCTGGGACCGGACGGGACGTTAGGCCGCACCAGCTATGGGGAAGTGTTGCTGACCCGGTATTTTCGGCAGGCACTTTTGCGGCTGAACCCGTGGCTCACCCCGAACCAGCTGGACGAGGTGCAGAAGAAATTTACGGCGCACGTTTCCACCGCATCCCTGATGCAGATCAACGAGGAAAAGTATTTTCTGCTGCGGGATGGCATCCCGGTGACGGTCAAGCGGCCGGATGGCCGCACCGAAATCCGAAGCGCGGCGGTGATCGACTTCAAAAACCCGGAAAACAATCATTTCCTCGCCGTAAAAGAGATGAAGATCCACTCGCAGCTGTACCGCCGCCGGACAGACATTGTGGGCTTTGTCAATGGCATTCCGCTGTTGTTCATCGAGCTGAAAAAGCCCACCGTGGATGTGCAGAACGCCTACATAGACAATTATCGGGACTACCTCGATACCATTCCGCAGTTGTTCTACTATAATGCCTTTCTCATGCTGTCCAATGGATTGGAAGCCAAGGTGGGTACGCTTGGCAGCAAGTACGAGTTTTTCCACGAGTGGAAGCGTCTGAAGGAAAGCGATGCAGGCAGCGTGGAACTGGAAACCATGCTGCGGGGCATCTGCGAGAAAAAGACCTTCCTCGATCTGCTGGAAAACTTCATCCTTTACGACCATTCCGGTGGGCACACCACCAAGATTCTGGCCCGCAACCACCAGTATCTCGGCGTCAACGAGGCCGTCAGTGCTTACGAGAACCGCAAGCTGAAAGACGGCAGGCTGGGTGTGTTCTGGCACACGCAGGGGTCTGGCAAGAGTTATTCGATGGTCTTTCTGGCGCAGAAGATCCGGCGCAAGTTTGCAGGCTCGCCCACCATTGTGGTACTGACCGACCGTGACGAGCTGAACCGGCAGATCAGCGATACCTTTGAAAACTGCGGTCTGCTGGGCAAAACCAAGGCTTCACAGTTCATTGCATCCAGCGGTACAGACCTTGTAAAAAAGCTGCAGGGCAACCCCAGCTTTGTGTTTACCCTGATCCAGAAGTTCAATCTGCCCAAGGAGCCGCCTATCTACCCGGATCACGACATTCTGATTTTGTCGGATGAAGCCCACCGCAGTCAGTACGGCATTTTTGCAGACAACATGATGCACCTGCTGCCCACGGCATCCCGCATCGGCTTTACCGGTACGCCACTTCTGGCAGATGACCATATCACCGAGCGCACCTTTGGCGGGTATCTGTCGGTGTATGATTTCAAGCGGGCGGTGGAGGACGGCGCAACGGTGCCGCTGTACTATGAGAACCGTGCGGATAAGATCGCCCAGTTGGACAAGCCGGAGATCACCGGGCGGATCCTGGATGCCATTGAAGCAGCCGACCTTGATCCCTCGCAGGAGGAAAAGCTGGAACGCGAGTTTGCAAAGGAGATCCATATTCTCACCGCAGATGAACGGCTGCGTTCCATTGCAAGGGACTTTGTGGAGCATTACTCTGACCTTTGGACCAGCGGCAAGGCGATGTTCGTCTGTCTGAATAAGGTCACCTGTGTGCGGATGTACAACTATGTGCAGGAATGCTGGCGGGCAAAGATCAGGGAACTGGAAGCCCGGCAGGGCACAGTGACCCAGCAGGAAGCACAGGAGCTTGCCCGCAAACTGGCATGGATGAAAGAAACCGAAATGGCAGTGGTGATCAGTCAGGAGCAGAACGAGGTGCAGACCTTCAAAAAGTGGGGGCTGGATATTCTGCCGCACCGTGCCAAAATGGAAAAGCGGGAGCTGGATAAAGAATTCAAGGACAGCAAGAATCCGTTCCGGGTGGTGTTCGTCTGTGCCATGTGGCTGACGGGCTTTGATGTAAAGTGTCTGTCCTGTCTGTATCTGGACAAGCCGTTGAAAGCCCATACCCTGATGCAGACTATTGCTCGTGCAAACCGTGTTTCGGAGGGCAAGAGCAACGGCCTGATCGTGGACTATATTGGTATCGTAAAGGCGCTGCGCAAGGCTCTGGCAGATTATACGGTCAGCAAGAACAGCCCGGCGGGCATTGACCCAACGGTGGACAAAACGGAGCTGATTCAGCGCATCCGCACGGTCATCGGAAAAACGGACGGCTTTCTGGCAGAACACGGGTTCCGGCTGCAGGAATTGGTGGACGCACAGGACTTTGAAAAGATGAGCCTTGTACAGGATGCAGTCAACGCGATGTGCGAGACGTTGGAAACCAAGAAAACCTTCCAGACCTATGCGTCTGAACTGGCGCGGCTGTTCCGCTACGCAGACCGTGACGATGTGGACGATGCCGTGCGCGCCCGGAAAAACGCAATTCTCGCCATCTACGAGGGCTTGCAGCAGAAGCGAAAACACGCGGACAATACCGACCTGATGGTGCAGATCAACGGCATCGTCAACGAGTACATCCATGTGGAAAAGCCGGATCAGGAGGCTGTACCTTCCCGGCAGTTTGACATCAGCAAAATTGATTTTGAGCTGCTGAGCCGGGAGTTTGCCTACACCCGGCGGAAGAATCTCTTGCTGCGCGATCTGGATGAACTGGTGAATCAGCAATTGGCGAAAATGCTGTTTGCAAACCCGCAGCGCATTGATTATTATGACCGCTATCAGGAGATCATAGATGCCTACAATGCGGAGCAGAACCGTGCGACCATCGAGAAAACCTTCATGGATCTGATGGAGCTTGCAAGTTCACTGGACACGGAGCAGCAGCGCTATGTGCGTGAGGGCTTTTCCAGCGATGAGGAACTTTCAGTGTACGATTTGCTGTTTTCGGAGAACCTCACGAAGCAGGAAATTGAAACGATTAAGAAGGTGTCTGTGGACTTGTTGACAAAAATCAAACAGCAGATCGCCAAACTCGACCATTGGACGGACAAGCAGGAAACTAAGGCGATTGTGGATAACCTGATTCGCAATACCCTTTGGCAAGAACTTCCCAATAGCTATGATGTAAGCGATATCCAGACCTACCAGAAGAAAATCTACGAGTATGTATATATGCGCTACCCGGAAGTAGCATAACGCAAAAATCACCCCAGAGAGAACGCACAAGAGGCTATTCTCTCTGGGGTGATTGCGTATCAAATCATCTGAAAATGCTTTAATGCTTCCACAATCGCATCCTCTTTTTCCTTCGGACACTTAGGAGGAGAAAGTTTGAAAAAACAGACGGGCGGGTGTGAAAGCGGGTAAATCGACATGGAAAAGATCAAAGCGGATGCTTCCCGAAAAACTGCTGGGCAATTCCATCCAGCTGTGCGGTGATTTGCCGAAAATCCTGATTGAGATCCAAGGTGCGTGCACCGATCTGATTGCCGCCTAAGTTGAAGAGACAATTCGGCGTGATGGCTTCCTGCGTTTTGGCGTAGACTAGCAGCCCGGAAACGTTTCCAGTATGGGTAGCATCCTGATTTTTAACGTAGGTGTAGATCTGGTAGAGGTTGGCAGAATGCAGGGTCTCTTTATTAAACTGCTGCTGCAATGTCTGGCTGTAATACTTGGCATCCAGAATGAGAACTTTTTCGCGAAAACGCAGAAAAATATCGGTTTGCATGGCAGGGAGAAACCGCAGCATGGCAGCATCGTGCTCTCCCACAAGATCCCATTTGACCTGCGCAGCCTTGACCTCAGTAAGGTAGGGATGATTTTGTCGGTAATACTCCAGAATAAAGCGTTCGTACAGCTTTGCCATGCGTTCATCCGAAAATGCTGTCATTTTATAGCTGCCGTTTTCGGTGGTCTGCAGCATATCGTGCAGCACGAAATAGCAGAGATTCAACAGCATCTCGTAATTCTGGTTGCTCCGCTGATAATGTAACTGCTTCCATGGGATTTGAGAGGGAAGCAGTGCAGAAACCGTGTCCAGAAACAGAAGCGCTTTCTTCAATTCCACTTTGCGCTCAGTAGAAACATTCTTATCCCGAAGCAGCACATGCAGGGTGGTTTTCAGAATCTGGTTATACAGGTTATCCTCGGAAAGCTCGTCAAAGGTACAGGCGACCTGTGGCTTGTGCTGGATACGGGTCTTAATGGTCTGCGGAAGATCCAGCTTTCCACGCAAAACTGACCGGGTCTCGCTTCGGGAAACATATTCTCGATAGAGCCCCTGCTTCAGCTGCCGGGAAACACCCTTTGCAAGGATGGCAGCAAACAAATCGTCGATACGCTCAAACTTTTCCGAGGCGATGCACTGATAATCCTGCTGCTGCAGCACCTGATAGGCGTAGGAGAGCATGTAGTAGATGTTCTGGATAAAGATCCCTTTGTCAGTCGTTATTGAAAACACCACGCAGATTCTTTTCCCAACGGTGCAGTTTGTCGGGCGCGTCGAACCAGTATTCTGCCAGCGTAGGCAGAAGGTCAAACTCCACCACAGAGCGCATCCAGTCAGTGGTGCAGGCAGCAGGGTCGGCCAGACAAAAGTAACTGTGACCAACACGAAATCCGGGACCGAGGGAGGCATCTGTGGTAATTTCCCGGTTCAATGCCTTGATCTGTTCCACCAGAGCATTGAAGGTTTCATTGTCAAGCGCAGATTGATATTTCTGGAATCCATCGGAGGTGAACGCCGGTTCAATCTCGAAGAAACTGAAGCGTCTGCGCAGTGCATAGTCGATCATGGCCAGGCTGCGGTCGGCAGTATTCATCATACCGATAATGTACAAATTTTCCGGGACATAGAAGGGCATCCCGTTATAGGCCAGTGTGATCTTTTCGCCCCGATGGTCGCTTTCAATCAGCATCATCAGCTCGCCGAAGATCTTGCTCAGGTTGCCCCGGTTGATCTCATCGATCAGGAAAAAGTATTCTCGGTCGGGGTCGTTGGAAGCCTTCTGGCAGAAGCGGTAAAATACACCCTCTGTCAGCTTGAAGCCGGAGCCGTCCGGCCGGTAGCCCAGCATGATATCCTCGTAGGAGTAATTCTGGTGGAACTGAACAAACTCAACCCGGGAGGAATCAGCTTGACCCATTATAGAGTACGCCAGCCGTTTGGCAGCATAGGTCTTTCCAACGCCGGGTGCACCTTGCAGAATGATATTTTTCTTGTGGCGTAGCAAAGAAACCAACACTTCATAGCGTTGCTCACTCAGAAAAACATCGTGCAGAAAATCAACTCTGGTGTAGCTGTCGGCAGATGCCTGCCGGACGGGAGCAGGGTTTTCATCCCGGATCAGATCCAGAATAAAGTTGTACTCACCCTCCGAGAGCTTGAACAGGCTTCCGTTCGGCTGTACGAAGAACTCCATTTTCTCCAGCTCAGGGAAAGCCTTCAGTACAGCATAGTCAATGGGGGAAGTCAGGCTCTCGGTCTTTTCAAAATAAATCTCTTTGCCGTTGCTTTCCTGTGTGATCTTGGCCAGAGCTACCACTCGCTTTACCGGATTGGCCTCATAGCCGATCACTAGATCCCCGGCTTTTGCATCGAGGAAATTCTGGAAAATCCTGCGCTTGTTCCCGTTGTCATTGTACAGCGTATAGGTCTGCTCTTCGCCGACCCGCAGACTGGAATAACTCCAGATCTTAGGATTGGCAGTCAGCCACCAGTAGTGGCGTGAAGGTGCTTCACAGGTGGCAGCGGCAGCCGGTACTTTCGAGAGGTCGGCTTTTTTCAGAGCCTGTAAAAGCTCATCTCGCAAGCGCCAGATGTAAGTGCCATCCGCCTTTGTGCTTTTGCCCACATATAAAATGGGCCACCAACGCATATTTTCGCTGTCGCGGGGCATGCAGCGGCAGCCAGTCTTTTTTTCCACCCGCCGTGCACGGTGGCAGGGGTGTGAGGAGCTTTTATCT
>OGOI01001378.1_pt1 | contig 14899 bp, 15 predicted proteins | sample 1552631 | NCBI WGS metagenome assembly OGOI01 (sample SAMEA2580204, study PRJEB22360) | human gut metagenome | biome: human gut; feature: human-associated habitat; material: faeces | place: Denmark | collected 2008/2010 | reverse complement strand
CATAATTATATGGATATTTCCATAAATACTCGGAAGAAAGATTACCGTATTCTATAATATTGATATTTACAATCACCCATACAAATACATTAATAATAAAAACAATTAAAATTATATTTTTATTTTCTGAAAATCTGTGATACAACGTTTTTAGCGTAAGAATATATCTGTCATACCATTTTTCTTTCTTTTTCACCCATCGCAATATAACATTTCCCAAATAAGTAAACCAAAGATATAATCCGGTCAGCGAAAAAAGAACTCCATATTTCATACGTGGATATGTCATAGGAACCTTCGAAAAAAGAATAATTGCAAACACAAAACAGATCAGCCCTGCAACCGCACCTATCACGCTTGCTTTAACAGACGGAACCGTCCCCCTTTTCTGTTCCGTATTCAAAAGCGAAGCCAGTGAATTGTTTTGAATTTTTATTATATTCATGATTACTGCAATGCACAAAATAACACACATATAAAAACATGTACTTCCAATATTCTTTAGAAACCAGCATGGATCTTGAACTGTTTGAATCCCTTCTTTTCTGAATATAGACTGAAGAAGAATTACAAAAGGCGTTCCCAGTACACACCCAATCAGCCACGAAATACCACATATAATCCCATATTCCAGAATTATCATCCGGATAATATCTTTCTTTTCTTCTCCGAATACCATAAACATTCCATAATCTTTGATTCTTATCCGGCTATAATTGCTTACTGTATAGCTGATCAAAATCAGACCAATAAACAGCAATATATACATGTACGTCTGAATTGCAATTCCCAGTTGTGACCGGACTCTTTCTTCCATACTCATCGTTCCAAGAACCAATTCTTTAACTCCAAGAAACACGAATAATATAATTGCAGCTAAAATAGTACTCATAAAACATACAATACTATTACGCACATTCTTTTTTAATATTTTCAATAATACTTTCATATACTATTCCTTTAAAGAAAAATGTTTCCCCATCTCTTGTCATCTACTTTCAACTTCTATTTGTTCTCCTGCCGGCCTGTTCCTTCTTGCCCCAACCAGATACAGAATTGCTGGACCAAAATTAACAATAATTCCAATAATTAAAATTGGGAAATCTGATGTTTTCAAAAAAGCTTTTCCATTATCTATTGCAATAATAATTTCATTGCAATACATTAACAAATTAACACCCATATAGATAACAATTCCTGCTATTAACTGTTTTGTTTTTTCTGTATTATTACAGTTTGCTTCCCCATAATGTCCCAGATACCAGATGCCTATTGAAATTGCAAGCATCCATAATGTGTGTACACGTTCTCCAGCCAAAAAACAAACATTAATCAAACAACCTACAATTCCCCAAAGTCCCAACAATTGAAAATATATCGAAGTTCCTCTAATTAATTTCCGTCCTCCCGGTGCTCTGATTCCTCCTACAGAATAAATCAGATCATCACAAAATTCATGAACCGACTTTCCCAGTACTGTTTCAAAATTTTCATTACGCTCCTGTGCTTCTTCCGCCATTCCAGTGATATCTTCAATCATTTGGTTAATTTCTTTTTCTGTAAGTGGGAATGTCTTGATGTATTTTTTCATCTTCCTGACCATTCTTTTATTTTTCTTCGTCAACATAATCTACTCCTCCTTTTTCAAAATTCTATTTACTGATGATTGTACTTCCGTCCAGCATTTAATAAACTCCTGCAAATATGCCTCTCCTTCAGCCGTTAATGAATAATACTTTCTTTTTGGTCCAAGCGGCGATGGTCGTAGTTCTGAAGAAATCATCCCTTTCTTTTCCAATCGTACGAGTAATGGATAAATACTTCCCTCTTTTACATCTTCAAATCCGAACTCTGTCAATGTCGTTACAATCTCATATCCGTATGTAACCGTCTCGGATAAAATCTGCAAGATACATCCTTCTAAAGTTCCCTTCATTAATTGTGATTTATCATACATGTTTCCACCTACCTTGTATACTATAGTAGTTCTTAACTATATTGTATCACACAGTAGTGGTTTGTCAATGAATTTGCGTACAATAAGAATGGGTTTCTAACTATTTTTCCGGCTTATTCTGACATAAAAAAATCCACAGATTTAAGCTTTTCAACTTATATCTGCGGATTTTTTATCTGAGAATTTCTCAGTATTCCTACTCCTTTTCTTTGTAATGATGCGCTTCCTCCAGCATCATATCTTTCACCTTCATCAGACGGATCTGGGTGCTTCGTTCATTTTCATCCAGCTTCATGGTAATATACTTGATATTCTTCTGCGCTTCCGGAATGATCACATGTTCCAGGGCGTTGACACGTCTTCGGGTCTTCTCGATTTCAGCCGCCATAAGCTGGCAGGCTTTTTCTGTCTCTGCAAGCTTTAACATATCCGGAAGGATATCTGCAAGAGATTTTACAGCTCCGTCCAGATCACTGGATGTAAATGCAAATCCATACGAATAAATATCATTCGCATCGGCGGTTCTTGTCTTCGTCTCGAATACAGGAATGTCTACACTCATGACATTCTTCTGTCCGACTTCCAGATCCACCTCCTGCTTCGGCGCCATCAGTGCCGTGTTCAGGGTTGCTTCGTCCATTCCGGCTTTGGCTATGACGAAGTTCTTATTGGCCGAACGGATACCCGCTTCTACCTTCTCCCGAAGTTCCATGTTCACTTTTACCAAATCCAGGAACTGACGCATCAGTTCATCTCGTTTATCTTTCAGAAGTTTGTGACCTTTTATGGCTGTGACCAGTTTCTTCTTGGTTCTGGTCAGTTCCATACGGGTAGGGGTTACCTGGGTTGACGCCATAGTATCACTCCTTTCTATACTTTTTTATACCGGACGCCATGCCGGCTCGAATCCGCTTCGCATAACTTACTATTTACCATAGTATAAATCCAAGAACTTATCATCAATTCGCTTAAGCTCTGCTCTAGGCAGCATAGACAGCAGCTTCCATCCGATCTCCAGTGTCTCTTCGATCGGTCTGTCGGTATCGTATCCCTGTGATACATATTCTTTTTCAAATGCATCTGCGAATTTCGCATATACCAGGTCAATATCGGTAAGAGCTGCCTCTCCTAAAATAGTCATTAATTCTTTCGCATCTTTTCCTCGCGCATATGCCGCAAATAACTGGTTCATGGTATTTGCATGATCGGCTCTTGTCTTACCTTCTCCGATTCCCTTATCTTTCAGACGGGACAGGGATGGCAATACATCGATCGGCGGTTTGATACCTTTACGGTACAAATCACGGCTTAAGATGATCTGGCCTTCGGTGATGTATCCGGTAAGATCCGGGATTGGATGCGTCTTGTCATCTTCCGGCATGGTCAGGATCGGAATCAGTGTGATACTTCCCTTCTTGCCATTCTGTCTTCCGGCTCTTTCATATAACGTTGCAAGGTCGGTGTACATATATCCAGGATATCCACGACGTCCCGGTACTTCCTTACGTGCAGCAGATACTTCTCGGAGTGCATCTGCATAGTTGGTAATATCTGTCATAATTACCAGTACATGCATGTCTTTTTCGAATGCAAGATACTCGGCTGCTGTCAGTGCCATACGAGGTGTGGAAATACGCTCAACCGCCGGGTCATTTGCCAGGTTAATAAACAGCACGGTTCGGTCAATTGCTCCTGTCTCTTTAAATGACTCAATGAAGTAGTTAGACTCTTCAAATGTAATACCCATCGCAGCAAATACAACCGCGAATTTTTCGTCTGTGCCGCGTACTTTTGCCTGTCTTGCGATCTGAGCCGCCAACTGAGAATGTGGCAGACCGGAACAAGAGAAGATTGGCAGTTTCTGTCCACGAACCAATGTATTCAGTCCGTCAATAGCAGATACTCCGGTCTGGATAAATTCCTCCGGATATACTCTTGCCGCCGGGTTCATCGGAAGACCGTTGATGTCTCTTCTTTCTTCCGGCAAAATCTCCGGACCATCATCAATCGGACGTCCAAGTCCATCGAAGACACGTCCAAGCATATCGCCGGACACACCCAGTTCCATTGTTCGTCCAAGAAAACGCACTTTACTGTTACTCAAATTAATACCGGCTGCATTTTCATAGAGCTGTACAACCACATTGTCTCCATCTACTTCCAGCACTTTACAACGACGTTTTTCTCCACTGGCAAGCTCAATTTCTCCAAGCTCATCAAAGGTAACGCCCTCTACTCCTTTTACCATCATCAGCGGTCCGGCAACTTCCTGTATGGTTCTATATTCTTTTGGCATAATTAGAAGTCCTCCTTCCCGAATGTTCCTTTAATTTCTTCTCGAAGTTCATTCATGATCTTCTCATACTCTTCTTCAATCTGATCTGTTGTTGTGTATTTATAACGTCCGATTCGCTCTCTTACTTCCATGACCAGAAGTTCTTTCATCGGAGCGCCTTTTGCCAGTGCTTCGCTTGCCTGATCGTAAAACGCAAGCACCAGTTTCATCATCAAATACTGTTTGCGAAGCGGTGTATACGTATCAATCTCATGGAAAGAGTTCTGATGTAAGAAGTCTTCACGGATTGATCTTGCCGCTTCCATTTTCAGACGGTCACTCGGTGAGAGTGCATCCATACCTACCATCTGTACGATTTCTTCCAGCGCCGCCTCTTCTGTCAGAAGGCTCATCATTCTCTGTCTGTCACTCATCCAGTCTTCGGCAACCGTATTGTTAAACCAATCCTGCATATTGTCAAGATACAGGGAATAACTGGTCAGCCAGTTGATCGCCGGGAAATGGCGCTTATAAGCCAGCGCCGAATCCAGTCCCCAGAATACCTTAACGATACGCAGTGTCGCCTGGGATACCGGCTCGGAAATATCTCCACCCGGAGGGGATACAGCGCCGATAACCGACAGGGCTCCCTCTCTGCCATCCTTACCCAGATTGATCACATGCCCTGCACGCTCATAGAACTGGGCCAGACGAGACCCCAGATAAGCCGGATAACCTTCTTCACCTGGCATTTCTTCCAGACGTCCGGACATCTCACGGAGCGCCTCTGCCCAGCGGGATGTAGAATCTGCCATCAATGCTACGGAGTATCCCATATCACGGAAATATTCTGCGATTGTGATTCCTGTATAAATAGATGCCTCACGTGCCGCAAACGGCATATCGGACGTATTTGCGATCAGAACGGTTCTCTCCATCAGCGAACGACCTGTCTTCGGGTCCTTAAGCTCTGGAAATTCATTCAAAACGTCCGTCATCTCATTTCCACGCTCACCGCATCCGATATAAACTACGATATCTGCCTCCGCCCATTTTGCAAGCTGATGCTGGATCACTGTCTTACCGCTTCCGAACGGTCCCGGCACTGCTGCCACACCGCCTTTTGCAATCGGGAAAAACGTATCGATCACTCGCTGTCCTGTTACAAGCGGCATCTTTGGCGGAAGTTTCTTTTTATACGGACGTCCACGGCGAACCGGCCATTTCTGCATCATTGTAAGTTCCTTATCACCGTCTTTTGTGGAAAGAACAGCTACCACTTCCTCTACCGTAAATTCTCCTGCTTTAATCTCTTTTACCGTACCGGAAAGCCCGTATGGAACCATAATTTTCTGTTCTACAACAGCGGTTTCCTGAACGGTGCCAAGCACATCTCCTGCGGACACCTCATCGCCGACTTTTGCAACCGGAACAAATTCCCATTTCTTATCTCGCTTTAAGGAAGCAACTTCAACTCCACGCTGTAAGTTATTTCCTGAAATCTTCATAATATCATCAAGCGGACGCTGGATTCCATCGTAAATGCTTGTGATAAGACCAGGGCCAAGTTCTACGGACATTGGCGCGCCTGTAGATTCTACCGGCTCACCAGGTCCAAGACCTGACGTCTCTTCATATACCTGAATGGATGCCTCATCACCATGCATCTCGATGATCTCTCCGATCAGACGTTTCTCGCTGACACGTACAACGTCGGACATATTCGCATCACGCATGCCGGACGCGATAACCAGCGGTCCTGCTACTTTTTTGATCGTACCTCTGCTACTCATGTGGACGAATCACCTTACCTTTCCTACAAATTTACCACTGCACAGCTCTTACGCCGGCATGGTTTAGCTGTCCCCGAACAGAATGTCTGATCCGACAGCTATCTCTACGGATTTCTTTACTCCCGCTACTCCGGCTCCGGTATTTCCTGCAATTCCCGGAATCTGGATAATAGCCGGAATAATCTGCTCCTGATATTTTGAAATCTCATGCTTTAACTGTGCGGCACACGCTTCCGTGATATAGATCACACCATAATCTCCCGCTGCCAGTTTTGAAAGCATCTCTGCGGCTTCTTCCTGAGTCTCAACCGGAAATGTATCAAGTCCCAGTGCAGCGAAACCGTAAATACTATCGTAATCGCCTAATACTGCAATCTTATACATACATTTCCCTTACCCTTTCCCGAATAGAATCATCCGGCAGATCACTTCGCTTACCGGAAAGAATGATTCGCACCGTTTTTATTTCATTCTGTCTTGCGATTACATAAGCAATCACAGGACCTATTGTAAATGCATTATATTTCTGCGGACTGATGGTTTCAATAATACGATTATCGCACCATCGTTCAAATGCAGACGGAGATTCCGCTAACGCTTCTGCCCCTTCCGCATAGACGGTTCCAAGCAGATAATCTCTCAGTGCATCTGCTCCTGCCAATGCTGCTTTTGCAAGTTTATCAACACTGACGCTATCACATTCTGCCATCGCCCGCTTCATAAATTCTATTGATTTTGCGGTTTTCTGCGCACGCACGGCAATCTTAATATCTGCAACTGCAACGGTAGATTCTGCATAATCCCGAATAATCCGGTCTTTTGCTTCTTTTCCCGCTTTATAGATTGCATCAAGCGCCGCCCTGTCGATCATCACGTCGCACAATTGACCGTCTCCTGTATGAAGAAAAGATTCATACGCTTCTGCTGCCACATGCTGCATATTTGCCGGAAGCTTACCAAAGTTCTTCTCCTTCACAATCTCCAGCATCTCACTGCCCGGAATTGATACATCTTCGTAAAAGATATGACGTTTCTTTCCTTCCGTACAGGTTTCTTTGATGGCTGCTTTCAGATTGTGAAAAAGCTTCGGATAAGAAAGCACCGCAAAGTGTTCCATTCCAACGGATAATTCCTTTACCACTTCCCACACCTTTTCTTCTTCTCTGGTCAATATGGCCTCGGCGTTTCCCGATGTTTCAGAGTCTCCCCATCCCTTCTCTTCCAGGAACTGAAGACACTGCTCATAGCTCTGGCACCCGATCAGCTGATCAATGGTGCTGTTAGAAAACAGGGAAACTTCCAGCGCCCTTATGCGCGCAACCGCATAGGTATACTTTTCACTCATGTTACTCCTCCTGTTGCGCGTTACGCGAATATGATACGATGCACTTTATCAGACAACTCATCTTTTTTCGCATCAAAAATTGCCTGCAAGGTACAATTTTCTTCTATGCCTCCATAGGCGAGGACAAATCCATTTTCTATTTTTCTGCCTTCTTCCGAGATGACCAGACTTCCGCCTTTTGATGCTGCCGATTTTTCTACTTCTGCCCGAAAATCATTCGACATTCTCGCAAGGTCAGAAGCTGCAAAAAAGATCTCTCCTGCTTCCGGCAGTGCATATTTATCAAGCATCTTAAGAAGAAGAGCAAAATATTCTTTCTCGTCCATAGCAATCAGGGAATCGTATGCTTTCTTAAGCACATCTGCGATTACTTCCTGCTTCGCTTCCAGAATTCTGGTTCTTCTCTTAAGATCAATTGCCGATGCCACTCTCTCTTCATAAGCTTTTACATCTGCTTCTGACTTGTGCTGTGCAAGTTCACTTGATTTCTCTGCTTCTGCCTCGGCCTGACTTGTGATCTTTTGAGCATCCGCTTTTGCTTCTTCGACCTTATTGTCTGCTAAAGCCCTGGCTTCGCTCAGAATCTGGCTTTTCATTTTCTCTAATCCAGTCATAGCCTTTTACTCCTTCTTAGACCTGAATTCCATTTACTGCAAGGAAAGAAATCAAAAGTGCAAGAATTGCATATGTCTCTACCATTGCAGGGAACAGCATCGCTTTACCAAACTGATCCGGCTTCTTTGCTACGATACCGATAGAAGACGCTGCTGTTTTTCCCTGTGCAACTCCTGAGATCAGTCCAACGATACCAATCGGAAGACATGCTGCCAGAATCATAAGACCTGTCTGCACACTGACATCCGCAACGCCGCCGCCTAAAATACCAATCTTAGATAATGTGATAAATCCAACCAGCAGTCCGTAAAGTCCCTGTGTACCGGGAAGAAGCTGCATGATCAAAACCTTGGCAAACTTACTTGGGTCTTCTGTTACAACTCCGGACGCTGCCTGTCCTGCAATACCTACTCCGATCGCAGATCCTGCACCTGCCAGAAATACTGCCACTGCCGCACCAAGAAGTGCATATACCATTCCCATATCATTCCAAATACTCATATCTATTTTTCCTCCTTAATATCTACATATTTTGTCTCCGCATGAAACGGTTCGAAAGGTTTTCCACCGCCTTCGTAGAATTTTCCAAAGAATTCCACAAATTGAAGTCGGTTGGTGTGGACATATGCACCAAGCAGGTTGATTGCCAAGTTCATTGCATGTCCGACTATAAATACTACGATAAATAAGATGACCCCGAATACACTCTTACCAAGCATACTTCCCATCTGGTTGACAACGGATGCGATAACGCCTGTCGCAAGTCCCAATGCCAGAAGTCTGGAGTATGATAATACATCACTTAACCATCCGGTAATGTTGTAGATATCATATGCTCCAAGTGCAAGTCTGAGTGCCGGATTCTTGCTTGATCTTCCGGACATCAGTAACAGTCCGAGTGCTCCGATGATCGCCATTGCTTTCGACAATGTAACCAGTGCTGCAGGGAACACGATCTTCGTCTGTGCGATCGAAGCAAATATCTCTGACGGAAGCAGCATCAGGATCAGTCCGATCAGGAAAATGTACCACAGTACGATATCACAGAAGAAATCCAGTACCTTTCCATCTTTTAACAACATATATCCTTTGATTCCAAGACCCACGAACAGATGAACCAGTCCGAATGCCATCGAATAGATCAGAAGTCTCATCGGATCATTTAACGGTGCAAACCAGAGCGGTTTGATCGTCAGCTCTTTTCCAAAGAATGTGCTCGATACAACATCTACGACATCTCCAAAATATCCACCGAACAAAATTCCCCATACCATAGTAGAAATTCCACAATACATGAACATTTTCATGGATTTTCTCATACCTGCACTCATGCGCGGGAATTTCTTAAGAATGACCAGACACACGATTGCGATGATCGCACCATATGCTGCATCTGATAACATCATTCCAAAGAAAAATACATAAAAGAATGACATGATCGCAGTCGGATCGATCTCTCCTTTATGCGGAAGTCCGTAAGACTCCAGAACTCCTTCCACGCTTTCCGAAAATCCGTTATTTTTAAGGATCACCGGTGGTTCTTCATCTTCTTTTAACTCTTCTACATCGATTACACAGTCATATGCTTCCCCGATTCCTTTCCGGATCGCCGGTACCGCTTCTTTCGCTGCGTAACCACTGATAATAAATGTACGTCTGGACTGCGGAAGTGTTCCCAGTACTTCGTACTTTTCTGCACGCATCCGGTAATAATCGCCGATGACCTTCAGTTCCTCCCGGTCTTCTGCGTGGGATATGATCTCTTCCCGGATATTTGCGATATCTTCTTCAATCTGTCTGATCTGCTCTTCCAGTTCTGCTTTCTGCTTTGCCGGAATCCGTTCTGCCGATACGATCGGTCTTGAGAATCCAGCCGTACGGAGTGTGTTCTCCACGTCTGCCTGCTCCTTCATACAGAATACGCTTAAGTACACGGCATCTTTATCCCGGCTTATAACCGATATATCTACAGCTTCAATCTCTGGATGCTCTTCGGCAAGCTTTCCGTAGATCATTTCCAGTGTCGTCTCCGCCGCCATGGTTCCAAGAAGCATTGCCGTCTTTTTCGTGCCCGGATAATTCATCTCCACTTCCAGACTCATCCACGGCGCAAGTGCCTCTATCTGGGTATTCCGCTTCACGATCTCGGCCTGTGCTTCCGCAATTCTCTTATGATCAGCAATCAGAAGTTCCGCCACTTCCATGACCTTCTCCTGTTTCACCGCTGCTGCTTCCATCGTCTTCTTATCGATCAGCTTATTGCCTTCCAGACTGGCGAACATCGACTTTTTCTCCGGAGTATACTGATTCAACACATCCAGTGCATTTTCCGTGATCTGCACCCGTTTCTCAAAGCTTGATTTCGCACTCTGCGTATCCATCTTCTCGAATCCGGCTTCGTCCTGTGCGACCTGATGCATCTCTATCATGCCCATGGACTGCAGTTTTTCTAGAATCGCTTTCCGGTCATGCTTTAATGCGCAGATACTGATTCGCTGCATCTGCAATACTGCCATAACTGCATCCCTCCTTTTCTTCTTTTTCAGGCTTTTTCTCTTCCCGTATCATCAAAGCAACGCTTTCATGACTGCGGATACCGCCTCCTCTTCTTTTCCCTGAGCCAGTGCTTTTAACGCTTCTGTCTCCTGTTCCGTCTTCTCGCAAGCCTTTTTCTTTAAGGTTTCGCCTTCTTCTTTCACCTGCAAAAGTTCTGTTTCTGCCTGTTTCTTTGCATTTGCTACAGTCTGTTCTTTTATCTCTTTTGCTTCTTTAGCAGCTTTTTCAAGGATCTCGGTACACGTTGCATCTGCTTTTCTTATGATCTCATCCGCTTCATTCTCCGTTTCCTTGATGGCCTTAATGGTTTCTTCTACCATTTTTCTACCACCTCTCCTTCAAAAAATACAAAATCTAATTTAAATTATAAGCTTATTTTTGTGATTTTGCTACACATTTCTTATATTTTCTTTAAATTGTATGTTACTTTGATACATTTTTATCATTTTATCGTTTTATATCTGTGCACATATTAATAAGTAGAAATACTGAAAAGCCTCCTGCGTTTACTTATATACCTGGTATGCAAATAAGGATATCATCTCATTTTCTTAACGAAAATGGACAATATCCTTATTTTGTCTAAATAATATGGAATTTATACCATCAGATTCTTTTTCTACCAATGTAATTCGTGAAGATGTCCTTCCAGATTCATTCCTGCAAATCCGTTCTGTCTGAGTGCTTCATAAAGCACAATTGCAACCGAATTACCAAGGTTCAGCGAACGAATGTCTCCCACCATCGGGATACGCACGCAGTCTTCTTTATGATCTACCAGAATCTCTTCCGGGATTCCTGCACTTTCTTTTCCGAACATGATGTAGCAGTCCGGTTCATAGTTCACTTCTGTATATACCTTTGGTGCTTTTGTCGTTGCCATGTAGATCTTGGCTCCCGGGTTCTTTTCCAGGAAATCATTGTAATCAATATAGGTTCTGACATCCAGATGCTCCCAGTAATCCATGCCGGCACGCTTTAAGTTCTTCTCATTTAAGCGGAAGCCGAGCGGCTCGATCAAATGTAATCTGGTGTTGGTGGCTACGCAGGTTCTTCCGATGTTGCCTGTGTTTGCCGGGATCTCTGGTTCGTGTAGTACGATGTTTAACATATTGTGTTCCTCCGTTTTTTCTATTCTTTTTCAAATAAAAATTCTATATAGCTGTATATTTCCGAAAAGTCAATCTGACATTTTCCAGCAAATATATTCACCGGTACCTGGTCTTCAAAGCCATAGATGGCCGGTAACTCATTATGTTCCAAGTCATATACTACAACTTTTTTCTTATCCGGGTCAACCATCCAGTATTCTCTGACTCTTGCAGTGATATATTTTTTCAGTTTTAATCCCATATCTTTTTTTCTTGTAGATGATGATAATATCTCGATTACCATATCCGGAGCTCCATAGACATGACTTCGAAGGATTTTATCTCTGTCACAGCATACAACGACGTTCGGCTGCAGCATCGTCCAAGATTATCTGTAAATATAATATATTCCATCGGAAATGCTTTTTCTAACTGACAAATTGTGTCATATCTTGGTCTTTTGGTTATTCCGCTGAATATCTTTTGTACCGTTCCCAATGGTACACCGGAACGATCTGATATCTGCTCGCAACTGAAACCTAATTCTGTTTTCTTCTTTTTCATCTCTTCTACAGTCATAGGATCATCTCCTTCTTCCGAACGCATAACAATCTATATTTCTAATATTGTTTTCCATATTCTTCTAATAATCTGACATACTTCTCTCCACCTGCACTGCTGCGATCGCACCATCTGCTACTGCAGTCACTACCTGGCGCAGGCTCTTGACTCTTACATCTCCGACAGCATAGACACCTGGTACGTTGGTATGCATGTCCTCATCCGTCTTAATGTATCCCTTGTCATCCGTCTCTACTTTATCTGCAAACACGCCGGTATTCGGGATCATACCGATGAATCCAAACAGTCCGAACAGTCCGTCTTTCGGATCGGCTTCTATCTTTGTAAGTTCTCCCGTCTTCACATTCTTCACAGTCATCGTCTGAAGCAGTCCGTCGCCGCCCACTTCTTCGACTACCGAATCCCACAGAAATGTGATCTTCGGATTGGCAAATGCTTTCTCCTGAATAGACTTTGCTGCACGCAGCTCGTCTCTTCTGTGAATGATCGTAACTTTTCTGGCAAATTTTGTAAGATACAGCGCTTCTTCCACCGCTGCATCCCCGCCGCCCGCTACATAGACTTCCAGGTCAGTAAAGAAGTTCGCATCACAGGTTGCACAGTAAGAGATTCCGCGTCCCTTGTACTCCTGCTCGCCTTTGCATCCGATCGGCCTTGCATATGCACCGGTTGCAATGATGATATTTTTCGCCTGATAGGTATCTTTTTCGCCTGTCAGGACTTTGATGTCTCCGCTCAGTTCTGCATTTGTGATCGTATCACGGACATGTTCTGCGCCGAACTGTTCTGCCTGTTCGTACATTCTGCGTACAAGAGAAACTCCCGTCTCTCCTTCTACGATCTGTCCCGGATAGTTTTCTATTTCGTCTGTGTTGATAATCTGGCCGCCGGCCTGTCCTTTTTCGATGATCAGGGTGTCCAGTCTGCTTCTGCCTGCATATAAGCCTGCGCTTAATCCCGCCGGACCGGCGCCAAGGATGATTACGTCATATATGTGATCCATGTGTGTGTCCTCTCTTTCTTTTCGTATGTATTTTTAAAATTATTGATCGTATGATTCTATCTTATTTTACATGATTTTAGCTGTTGGCATACCAACAAATTACAATTAAAAATTCCCTTTTTGTTTTTATATTAATTGCTAAAGATATATTTCTTTGATATTATAATTATACAAAAAACAACCGCTCAAAGTGGTTGGCCATATTGAGTAATAGAAATCCACCCATATTGCGGTTATTTATAGTAGTATATCACATACGTTTTATTTATTCAATTGTTAAATAAACTTCATTATATCTTCCACAATCTGCTCTTTCGTCAGATGATTCTCTTTCAGAACTTCTGCTACATCATAACGGTCGAGGAACTCTTTCTTCAGTCCGAAGTTCAGAAGCTTCATGTCCGAATCTCCGTAGAATCTTGCGATCTTCTCGCCGAATCCGCCATCCAGAATACCATCTTCCAGAGTGATCACAACATCGTGGTCTTTCTTAAGCTCTTCCAGAAGTTCTGCATCAATACCTGTAATATAATATGGATTGATCACAGTTGCATCTGTTCCGGTTACTTTCTTAAGCTCTTCGGCAACTTCTTTACCAAGTCCGTAGAATGTTCCAAGTCCGATCACTGCAACCTTAGAACCTTTCTGAGTTACTTCGTATTTGTTCAGATCACCGAAGTCTTTTGTAATCTCTTTTCCGTCAGAGATCACACTGCCGCCCGGAAGTCTGATTCCTACCGGATACTCATTCTGCTCGATACTCCAGTCGAGCATTGCCAGGTACTCTTCCTTGGTTGTCGGAGCAAGGTATACCAGATTCGGAATATTGGCCATCATCGGGATGTCATATAGTCCAAGGTGTGTCACATCATTCATTCCGTATACCGAACCACAGAATGTTACAATAGTTGCCGGGCTGTTATTAATGCAGAGATCCTGTGCGATCTGGTCATAAGTTCTCTGTACAAATGTACTGTATACTCCATAAACCGGTTTCCCGCCATTTGCGGCAATTCCGGAAGCAAGTGCTACGGCTGTCTCTTCTGCGATACCGACATCTACGAACTGTTTTCCTGCTTCTTTTCTCTTATCTTCTGTGAATCCCATAACGGTCGGGGTTCCGGATGTGATCGCTACTACTGCAGGATCTTTTTTCATCTTATCCAAAAGATAATTCAGGGAAATGTCTGAGTAGTCTTCTTCTGTCATCTCGTATAACGGTTCACCTGTCTCGATATGAAATGGTCCGTTATAATGCCATACTTCTTTGTTCTGCTCTGCCGGTGCATAACCTTTTCCCTTTAAGGTATTGATATGCACAACAACTGGTTTCCTGCTGTCTTTGACACTCTGGAATGCTTCGATCAGGTCTCCGACAGCATTTCCGTGATCCACGTAAATGTAATCCAGTCCCATAGCCTTGAACAGGTTGCATTCTGCCTGTCCGTTTGTCTCACGGAGTAATTTTAAGTTGCCATATAATCCGCCGTGATTTTCCGCAATGGACATATCATTGTCATTTACAATGATGATCAGATTTCCGTCTAATTCTACTGCATAGTCCAATCCTTCCAGTGCTTCACCGCCGCTTAAGGAACCATCACCGATCACTGCGATCACATTTCCTTCTTCCCCTTTCAGGTCTCTTGCTTTTGCAAGTCCACACGCGAGGCTGACGGATG
>OGOI01001366.1_pt1 | contig 15000 bp, 9 predicted proteins | sample 1552631 | NCBI WGS metagenome assembly OGOI01 (sample SAMEA2580204, study PRJEB22360) | human gut metagenome | biome: human gut; feature: human-associated habitat; material: faeces | place: Denmark | collected 2008/2010 | reverse complement strand
ACTAGTCGTCTATAGTTTGTTTTGAAAATGACATTCCAGCCTCTGGGGGCTTCTGCCATGAGAGCATATAATTGTTGTTCTGCAGTTTGGTTTTTCAATGTGGCGTTGAAAGTGAACGTCGATTTTGAATTTCCTTGCATATTCGGTTGAGTAGTAGTAAACTCTGTCCGGTAGGTCCCTTGTTTCGAGACCGTTATGGCAAGAGGCAGGCGGGCAAGTCCGTCTGCACCGATCGTGAAACGGTAAGTGCCTTTATTTACTTTTAGAGGTACATCTACTTTCAAGGTAAAATTCTTTTTTTCATCGGGGAGTACAGCGATCTCATCCAGTGTCCAGCCACCGGCTTTCATTTCATAGCTCCAGCTCTTCGGTAGACCGGCTAAGGCAAGGGTGGCATTTTTAACTTCGTCACTATTGTTGATGACATCGATACTGTAACTGATAGATTCTCCGGGTGGAACAGAGATTTTAGTGTAAGGAGTGTAAAGAATGAAAGTTTGTTTGGTTTCTGAGGCTTGCATTTTGAAGGGAAATAGTCCCGCCATCAGTACGATCAGGATGTAAAAGAATTTAGCACACATAATCATAAAAATTTCAAGTGAATATTTTAATGAAAATTGATACAATAACGCTAAATTATAAACTTTCTGTATTACTAATTATTAAAAGTTTCGAAAAAAAACTACTATAGACCGCAAGAACAAAGCGGAGGAAAGGGATTTTTATTACTGCATTTTTATTAAATTTGTCATGCTGATAAAACCGTTGCCTATGCTCTTACAAGTGTTTAGTTTGCCGCTGAAAAATCCGGTGTTGATTTTTTCTCTGATACTGTTTATTATTCTACTGACGCCTGTTCTATTACAGCGTTTAAGAATTCCTGATTTGATCGGTCTGATTATTGCAGGTGCTGTGATCGGCCCCAATGGTGTGGGCATTATGGAAAGAGACAGTAGTATAGAGCTTTTTGGAACCGTGGGGTTATTGTATATCATGTTCATCGCCGGTTTAGAGATCGATATGGCCGACCTGAAAAAGAATTATGGAAAAACCCTGACTTTCGGACTTTATACTTTTCTGATTCCCATGATCGTAGGCACTTTGACCGGTGTATATTGGCTCGATTTTTCCTGGCCGACTTCGATTTTGTTGGCCAGTATGTATGCTTCCCACACGCTTATTACTTACCCTATTGTCAGTAAATACGGTATTACCAAGAATCGGGCGGTTAGTATCGCTATCGGGGGAACGGTGATTACTTGTATTCTTGCTTTGTTGGTACTGGCGGTGATTGTCGGTATGTCTACCGGAGAAATAAACCAACAGTTTTGGATTAAACTGGGGGTTTCAAGTCTGGTTTTTATCAGTATTGTCGTGATCTTATTTCCCATGCTGGGGCGTTGGTTTTTCAAGCGTTATGAAGATTCCGTAGGACAATATATCTTTGTGTTGGCTTTGGTATTTTTTGCCTCTTTTCTGGCGGAAGCAGCGGGGTTGGAGGCTATTATCGGGGCATTTTTGGCCGGTTTGGCTTTGAACCGGTTGATCCCGAATACTTCAGCTTTGATGAACCGGATCGATTTTGTAGGGAATGCTATTTTTATTCCTTTCTTTCTGATCGGAGTGGGAATGCTGGTCGATGTACGCACTTTTGCCGCCGGATGGACTGCGCTTTGGGTTGCTGTCGTGATGACGGTCATAGCCACTCTATCCAAGTTTATGGCAGCTTGGATAACGGAGAAAAATTTTAAACTGACCCGCGATGAGGGACGTCTGATTTTCGGATTGAGTAATGCCCAGGCTGCGGCTACGCTGGCTGCCGTATTGATCGGGTATGAGGTGATTTTGGGTACCGGACCGGATGGGCAGCCGATTCGATTGTTGAATGAAGACGTCCTGAACGGAACTATCGTTATGATTCTGATTACTTGTACGATCGCTTCTTTTATTACCCAACGTTCTGCTCAGAATATAGCCTTGGCGGAAATGAGCGGTGACCGGATCGGTGATAGTGATGACGAGGAGGAGAGGATATTGATTCCCTTGAGTAATTCTGAGACAGTCGATGAGCTGATCACCTTGGGAACCGCTATAAAGTCCCGGCGTAATAAGGCACAACTGGTTGCTGTGAGTATTGTGAAGTCGGACAATACCGATCCGGCAGCGGAAAAAATTTCAGAACGTCTGCTTGAGAAAGCTGTTAAGACTGGAGCCGGAATGGATCACCGGGTGGATACCGTTTTACGTTATGACTTGAATATTGTCAACGGAATTAGAAATGTGGCCAAAGAACATAAGATCACGGATATTGTTATCGGCCTGCGTACCCAAAAAGATATTTCCGATACTTTCCTGGGGAAACTGACACAAGAGGTGCTCAGTAAATGTGCTACGACTACCTTGGCTTATCGTCCTATGCAGCCGATGTCGACGGTGAAACGTTATATCGTCGTTATTCCTGAAAATGCAGAGAAAGAGGTCGGTTTTCCGTATTGGTTGATCAGTATTTGGAACCTGGCTAAAAATGTCGGAACGAAAATTGTTTTTTACGGTACACCGGCCGTGCTGGATATTTTGCATTTGGTACAATCCAAACACCTGATTTTAGCTGAATTTAAAGAGTTTACAGATTGGAGTAATTTTAAGGAAGTGGCTACTGCTACACAGGATAACGATGCCCTGATATTGGTGATGAGTCGGCCGAATTGTCCTTCTTACTCCCGGCATATGGAATATGTCCCGAATTATATCAATAAATATTTTAATTCGATCAATTGTATATTGGTTTACCCGGTTCAATTAGGTATGGATGAGGATATGAGTGCTTTTAGAAGTATCTCGATGATCAACTACATCGAGGGCATGGATGGCTTAGTGCAGGTATTGGGAAAACTGTTTAGAAAAAATAAATAACGTTCGTTTCTTTTGGTGGGAATCCGCTAAAAGAAAAATGGACAGATTGCAATTGAGAATTGACAATTATTGGAAGTTCCGCTTCCATGAAAAAATAAAAAAGAAAAGAAAAAAGAGAGAAAGAATAAAGAAGATAATTATTGATTATCAGAAGAATAAAAAAGAAACTATAGGTTTGGAGATACATTATCAATTGTCAAATGACAATTGTCAATTACCAAAGTACCCGCAGAACCCAGGGACTTTATAAACTTTCGACTGATTTAAACGAAAGTTTTCAGCGGGAATCTGGATTTACTGTACCGGAAAAATAAGTTTCAATTCAGTAATAAGCTGACTATTAATCATACCAGTTCCGGAGATCCGGTGGTTGCTTTTTCAGAATATGCGAAAGCAAATCCTTATTATGAAAAGAAGCCGGATGGAAGGGTGGAAAAATGGCTGGAATATAAAGAGGAGCTGATTGAATCGCCGAATCCGCTTTGGAATGCCAACCTGAATAGCCGGGCACTTGACCGTTCTTTTGGAGTAACCAATAATTTTAGTGCTGAATATAATCCTTTGACTTCTTTAAAAATCCGGGGACGTTTCGGGATTACAAAGACGATAAATGAATCGGATGATTTTCTGTCGCCGGAAGATACTTCTTTTGATGACACAGAAGAGCTGAAGAAAGGATCTTTGGCTTATCAGAATGGGAAAAACCTGCAATATGAGGGAGAATTGAAGTGGAATGAAAATGGGGATTATTCCGGGGTATTTATATGCTCCGGGATTTTAATACCTATTTGTAGGTATGTCGATTTATTAGCAGATTGATTATCTTTGCCACATAATTTGGAGTGGTATGGAAAATAATTATTTGAAGCTTGCTGATATACCGACTGGAGAAGAATGTGTCATCGTAAAGGTGCATGGACATGGGAGTTTTCGAAACCGGATCGTGGAGATGGGATTCGTAAAAGGAGAAAAAGTGACGGTGATAAAAAATGCTCCTTTACACGATCCGATCGAATATAAATTGATGGATGGCCATATTTCTCTGAGACGGAGTGAGGCTCGTTTGATTGAAGTCGTCTGTACTTCCTCGATAGATCAGGAAGGATATAACGGTACGTTTACAGAAGACGAGATTGCCCGGGAAATTTCCGAGAAATCCCGGACGATCAATATCGCTTTGGTTGGGAATCCGAATTGTGGGAAGACTTCTTTCTTTAACCGGGCTACCGGATTGCGCGAAAGAGTGGGGAATTATAGCGGAGTGACGGTGGATGCCAAGCAAGGAACTTGCCACCATAAAGGTTATACGATCAATCTGATCGATTTGCCCGGGACTTATTCTATTACCGAATATACTCCGGAAGAAATTTATGTGCGTGAATTTATTACGAAGCATCATCCGGATTTAGTGCTGAATGTCGTGGATGCTTCTTGTCTGGAACGGAACCTGTTCCTGACTACTCAGCTCATCGATATGAATATCCGGGTGGTGATGGCATTGAATATGTTCGATGAACTGACCAACGAAGGTTCTCACCTGGATTATGGCTATTTGGGACAACTACTGGGTATCCCGATTGTGCCGACGACAGCTTCAAAAGGGATCGGAATCGAAGCCGTGTTGGATAAAATTATCGAAGTGTTCGAAGACCAGGCCAAAGAGTCCCGGCATGTACATATCAATTATGGGACAGAAATCGAAGAGGCGATTGCCCGGATTAAAGTGGAGATCGCCCCGAATAAAAATATTACCGATGAATATGCTCCCCGGTATGTAGCTATCAAATTACTCGAGGATGATCGGATTATGAAAGAACAGCTGGTAACGGTTCCCAATTATGCTTGTATGCTCGAAGTAGCACAAAAAGAAATCCAGCGCCTGGAAAAAGAATATAAGGAAGATACCCGGACGATCATCACGAACCTGAAATATGGGTTTATCCGGGGAGCTTTACAAGAGACCTTCCGGTCGGGAGAAAAGGATAAACGTCAGCTGACGACTGCTATCGATGCCTTACTGACTCATCAATGGCTGGGCTTCCCTTTCCTGATTTTCTTTATGTGGCTGATGTTTCAGGCGACCTTTTCGCTGGGAAGTTATCCGATGGACTGGATCGAGGCGGGAGTTGAAGCCCTCGGAAGTTGGGTGGCCGGAATTATGCCTGAAGGGCCTTTGAACGATTTGTTGGTGAATGGAGTTATTGCCGGAGTGGGGGGAGTGATCGTTTTCTTACCCAATATTCTGATTCTTTTCTTTTTCATTTCTTTGATGGAGGATACAGGCTATATGGCAAGGGCTGCCTTTATTATGGACCGGATGATGCATAAGATAGGACTTCACGGAAAATCCTTTATTCCCTTGTTGATCGGTTTCGGATGTAATGTACCGGCCATTATGGCTACCCGCACTTTGGAAAGCCGGAGGGACCGGATTATGACGATGCTGATTACTCCTTTTATGTCTTGTAGTGCCCGTTTACCGGTATATATACTGTTGGTATCTGCCTTCTTTCCGGTGAATCAGGGCTTGATCCTATTGTCTGTATATCTGATCGGCATATTACTGGCTATCGGAACTTCTTTTTTGTTGAAGAAGACCCTGTTCGCCAAATCTTCGGATCCTTTTGTCATGGAATTGCCTCCTTACCGGATGCCTACGATGCGAAATACCACGATCCATATGTGGGGAAAAGCCGGACAATATTTAAAGAAAATGGGTACGATAATCTTATTTGCTTCTATTCTGATTTGGGCACTGGGGTATTTCCCTTTAAACCGGACGACTATGGCCGATGAGACGGAACATTTGGAGAATTCATATATCGGACAAATCGGGAAAGCCATCGAACCGGTAATTCGGCCTTTGGGATTCGACTGGAAGATGGGCGTGAGTATTGTGACCGGATTGGCTGCCAAAGAGATTGTAGTGAGTTCTATGGGAATTTTGTACCATGTCCCGGATGCCGAGGAAAATTCCCAAAGCCTGATCGAGAGCCTGCAACAGCAACAATATAGTAACGGACAGAAGGTATTTACGCCTTTAGTGGCTTATGGATTTATGCTGTTTATCCTGATTTATTTCCCTTGTATGGCTGTGATCGCTGCTATTCGTAAAGAGGCGGGGTGGAAATGGGCATTGTTTACTATTTTTTATACTACCGGGCTGGCCTGGTTGGTGTCGTTCGGCGTATATCAGATAGGAAGTTTATTTTAGAAAAAAGAATGCTTTGATACAAAACGGTATTGTATATCTGATTATCGTTGTTGCTTTAGTGGGGGCGATACGATTCTGCTACAGGAAACTGAAGGCTTTGAAAAAGGACGAATCATGCAGTACTTGTGACACTTGTCCTTTGAAAGACAGCTGTGCCCGTAAGCCGGTGAAAAAGAAAAGAGGAAGCTGTTGTTCCTCTTAGCAGTCGGTCTTGGAGTCAGAAAAGCTTCAAGGTAATGCTTTCAGCTTCTTTTCGTCTTCTGATCCGTTCTTTTTCGCCGCGTCGGAATACGTAAACGAGACCGTACTCCTCGCACATATAGCGCTTTTCTTCTTCGTCTTTTACCCCTTCGAAATAACGTTCCACTTCGTTCCATACTTCCAGGATCAAGGCATCGGCATCATTCCGGTATTGAGCGACATTCCCGCTTTCCCGGGCTGAGTTATTCTGGAACTGTTTTTGACGGGTATAGTTTTCTTTGAAATTTTCATAATTGACTTTTACCAGGGCAATCGAAGGACAGTAGATCGGATTACCACCACCGTTACTGATCCGGTTCTGCTCGCCGGCAATTATTTTTTCCCCCCATTGCAGCAAATCCTGTTCGGTCAAAAGAGAAGGAACTTTCGAACTGTTTTCGTCCAAACCATAAAATGTACGGGCTGAGGGTTTCAGCTCTCCACGGGCAATACAAAAATTCAATACCTGAATAAAATGAGAGATATAAAGCCGGGCTTTTTTGGTATATTCAGAGAATTTTTGACTATTATCGAACTGTTTCTCTTTCGCTAACTTAGAGTTGGTGATAGCAACTTCAAATTTAGGTAAAAAGAATTCTATTTTTTGTTTCAAAGCAAAAGGATAGGCTATCGTATCGATCTCGAGATACTGGCCTTTCTTCAAAGCTGCTTTTAATGCCCTTATTCTCGCTGCATCTGTATTAGGTAATCTTCTGTAAGGCATGAGCTTAAACTTTTAATGAACGATATAATACACTACTGCGAAGGTATGGAAAAAAAACGATCAAACCAATATTCGTAAATACGTTTTTTAGTATTTTTATACTATTGCTTGATATTCTTATAGTTATTATAGGTATCGAGCACTTGTCGTACGTATTTGTACGTTTGACGGCCGTTACAATAGCCGTTTTTAGACAGGGGATCCCGGTAATATTCCGGTTCGTTTTTGTGAAGCAGATAGTAATCGACGTTATTATCCCATAAAGTGGCGTCTTTCCCATATTTGTTGGCTAGGCGGATGGCGTCCAGTACGTGTCCGGGACCTGCATTATAGGCGGCCAGAACGAATTTGAGCCGTTCGGAAGAATCGATCGGCTGGCTTGAAAAGTAACGGTCCAGGTAATGTAAATATTCGGTTCCGACATAGACATTACTGTCGGGCTCGAAATAATTTCCGACGTTAAAATGATCGGCTGTTTCAGGAATAATCTGCATTAAACCGTAGGCTCCGACTTCCGATTCGGCATAAGGATCGAATTGAGATTCGGTATAGACCAAAGCTGCCAGCAAACGCCAGTCCCAGCCGAGCTTTTTACTCTCTTTGCGGAATAACTTGTCGAATGGTGAAATATCGCCTTTCTTGATGAGTGTGTATTTGGTCGTGTTGTGAGGAACTGCCGGATGTTTGCCGAAATAACGTTTATAGAGGTAGTTGAGTTTTCCGTTTTTCCGGATTTCTTCCAGCCAGTTGTTGATTTCCGAGCTCAATAAACTGGCATCCGAATGGGTCGCCCACGATACGGAAATATCTTCTTTTAACTTGAGAGCTATATCCAGGTTCTTCATAGAATAACTGGAGGCTTGGGCGATGTTTTCGTCGATAACGGTATAATTGATTTCGCCGGTCTCTACCAGGTGCAAGAGATCTTCATAGGAATAATGCTCGATCTCGGTGATATAAATGTGTATATTCAGAGAATCCTGTATTTGTTGCAGAACCTTTTTATACGAGGTGGCACTTTTGGGAATATAAATCTCTTTCCCGTCTAATTGAGCCATATCTTTGATGGGTTGGCTATTTTTGTTCTGCACGAGTACTTCCCGGGTTTGGAAAAGAGGTTTACTGAAACGGAGCTGTTCATTCCTTTCCGGGGTTTGGGTCAGACTGACGGCTAAGAGGTCGTATTTGCCGCTCTGTAGCCGGCCGATAGCCGTATCTATATCGTTGTTAACTTCGACAATTCGGAGATTGACTCCCAGGTAACCGGCAAAATCCCGGGCCAGATCGTAATGAAATCCCCGCGTAATACCACGGTATACGTAATAGTCGGTCGTATTATAAAAAGTGGAAATCTCCAGACTCCCCCGCGTCAGAATTTTTTCCAGCGATGAAGGTTCCGGTAATATGATTTCCGGAGTAACCTCTTTACCTGACTCACATGCAAAGCAAAGAAAAAGGGTAATATAAACGGCAATTTTAGAGATTGTCATTCAACAAAGATAGTAAATGTTTCTTAATCGAAAAAGTCCCACTTAATACCGAATTTGAGCATACCCGGGTTGATCGGATAATCGGCGGCACTGAAAAAGTCTCCGTGATTTTTTAGCAGATAGTTGATGTGTTCGTATTTGACAAAGATATCGGCCCGTTTGATCCTTAGGTTAAGGAAGACATCGAGCTTCGGATAATTACCGGTTTTTCTTTCCCGCTGGTTATAAAACTGCATAATAGAAGGCATGTAATTGTCGGCGTAAAATTTTGTGTTGTAAAAGACGTCGATTCCTGTCTGTAAAAACAAGGCATTTTTAAATAAGGCATGCTGAAAATAGTTATGGGAATATACAGAAATGGCCGGTAGGGAAAGGATATCTTCCTGGGTACTTTTTTGAAAATATACGGTCTGGTCGAAGTAGAAATTGCCTAATCTGAAATTTTGCTTTCCCCAGGCGGTCAATACCATCAAGGTCTTACTGGTCTGTTGGGGCATCGCTGCCGTATCGAAATAGACGTAACTGAAAATATTGGCGATACCGACTCCTAATTCGGTTCGCAAACGGTTATTCACATAGCGTCCGTCGGCTTTGATGGTTTTGATGGCTTTAAAATCATTTTCCCAGATATCGTGATTTCCGACATAGCGATCGAAGAACGGATTTACACTTTGTAATTCGATCGTCGCATTGGCCCGGATGTATGAACTTCTGTCTTTACGCAAAGCTTGCTGTACGTAGCCGTCGAATTTGAAATTCCCGGCATAGTGCCCCAATACACATAGCTTTCCGGCAATATCGTAAGTGAACGATACATTCGTGTCTACATTGAAAATTCCGGCTGTAATGTAAGTCCCTGAATAGCGGGTATGGCCGAAACTCTCGGTATGGGAAATCGAATCGAAAGCTGTCCGCTGCCGGTAGTTTTCGTGTTTAAAATCCAGACCGGCATATATACCCGGCAAATATTTGTACTTCGGATGTTCGTTCATGACAAATTTAGTGGAGATATCGTACACCTGGTTCGTGATCAGATCCGTCGTAGAAGTACTGTCTATATAGGTATGCGGAAAGAAGTCGAAAGCAATGTTGCCTTCTTTGTATCTGCGTTCGTTTCCTTCGGCCCGGATGTTGATGATGGCTTTAGCCGGATAAGTGGTAAAAGTATCCGTGGGAGTAGTTACTTCTTTGGGATTACCGATATTGTACTGGCCCTGTAATTGAAAATTGGTGTTCCGGTAATTGTTGGAAATATCGTTGCTGCTCAGGTTTACCGGTATATTTTCAGCTTTTTGATTGGTGGAGTCGATGATAAAAGAGATGTCCTTGACACCACCGTTTTCTGCAAAATGCCCATTATTCTGGTTTAAGAAAAAAGAGAGGGCGATTCGTTCTTTCTCATAGGACGAGAACAAAGAAAAATGATACGCTTTGGCTTTTTGGTTCATATAACGACCGTCGCTGGAAATCAGCTGGTAACGAATACCGGCATTCCACCAGGGGCGGATATTTTGTACATGCCATACGTCCAGCAGGTTTTCGGCTTTCCCTTTTCCTCCTCCCGTAAAATATTTCAATCGGGTGAAAGGGGTTGTCGTATTGAAAAGTAAAGCGTCTTCGGGCTTAAAAAGGAAAGCCCGGATTTGAGTCAGAGGGTAAAAATCCTGAACCGTTTCGCGCGTAATAAAAATATTGGAAAGATAAGGAGAGGGAAAATTACCCAGATAAGTGTTCGAAATATTCTTTTTAAAAATGGTATTGAAATTCTGAATACCGTCCATCAGCGTATCCAGAGCAATCTCTCTTTTATATACTCCGTTCCTTTCCCATTGCCAGGTATGACGGAAATGAGGCACATTGGATTCCGGTATAGAATCGGAAGATAATGAAGAGTTGCTACCCTCCATATCCGGAGGGATTTCTGTATCGAATACGTTTTGTGCACGACAAAACAAATGCAATGATGCGAATAGTATTATGCAGATAAATTTTTTCATCGCTGCAAATATACGTAAACTTTTAAAACTCTCATAAATTACTTACTTTTGTCCCTTGGAAAAATGTTTTTTCCGGGAAAGTTTTAATACTATGGATAAAAATCAAATGATTGTAGAACCAGAAGAAGGTAAGACCTTGAATTTTATTGAACAGATTATTGAAGAGGAAATTGCTGCCGGTAAAAACGGGGGAAAAGTACATACCCGTTTCCCGCCGGAGCCGAATGGATATTTACATATCGGACATGCTACTTCAATATGTCTCAATTTCGGGTTGGCTGCAAAATATAATGGAGCGTGTAATTTGCGTTTCGATGATACCAATCCTTCTAAAGAGGATGTGGAATTTACAGATGCAATTCAGGAGGATATAAAATGGCTGGGATTTCAATGGGACGGACCGGTCAGGTATGCTTCCGATTATTTCCAGCAGCTGTATGATTGGGCCGAACAGATGATCCTGGAGGGGAAGGCTTATGTTGACGATCAGACAGCAGAAGAAATCAGTGCCGGGAGAAAAACAATTACCGAACCGGGAGTGAATAGCCCTTACCGGGATCGTTCGGTAGAAGAAAATCTGGATTTATTCCGGCGGATGAAAAATGGAGAGTTCCCGGAAGGTAGCCGGGTGTTGAGGGCTAAGATCGATATGGCTGCTGCCAATATGTTGATGCGTGACCCGATCATGTACCGGATTATCTACTGTAGCCATCATCGGACCGGTGATCGGTGGTGCATCTATCCGATGTACGACTTTACTCATGGACAAAGTGACTATCTCGAAGGAATCACTCATTCGATCTGTACGTTGGAATTTGAGATTCATCGGCCGCTTTACAATTGGTTTCTGGATCAGTTGACAACGACCGAGTACCGGCCACGGCAAATTGAATTCGCCCGTCGCAACCTGAATTATACAGTGATGAGTAAACGGCGTTTGTTGGAATTGGTACAGAAAAAGTATGTTTCCGGTTGGGACGATCCCCGAATGCCGACTATTTGCGGATTGCGCCGGCGTGGTTATACCCCCGAATCTATTCGGATGTTTGCTGAAAAGGTGGGAGTGGCCCGGCGGGAAATCGTCGTGGATATGGCGTTGCTGGAATATTGTGTCCGTGAACATTTGAATAAGACGGCTCCTCGGGTGATGGCAGTGCTCGATCCGGTGAAAGTGGTCATCGATAATTATCCTGAGGGAGAGACGGAATATATGGAAATCGAGAATAATCCGGAAGATGTGAATGCCGGAGTGCGTAAGGTGGCTTTTGCCAGGGAACTTTTCATCGAACGAGACGATTTTATGGAAGATGCGCCGAAGAAATTTTTCCGCCTTACTCCGGGACAGGAAGTACGCCTGAAAGGTGCTTATATTATTAAATGTACAGGGGTCGATAAAGATGCCGGTGGAAATATCACTTTGATCCATTGTACTTATGATCCGGAATCCCGAAGTGGTAGTGGAACGGAGGCCAGTAACCGGAAGGTAAAGGGTACTTTGCACTGGGTGGCAGCAACGGATGCTATCGAAGCTGAAGTCCGTCTTTACGATCGTTTGTTTAAGGATGAAGATCCGGCAGGACACAAGGAGGTCGATTTTAAGGAGTTTATCAATGAAGATTCACTGAGAGTACTTAAAGGATGTAAGTTGGAATCCTCGATGAGACGGGCTAAACCTGGAGATCGTTTTCAGTTCCAGCGGTTGGGATATTTTTGTGTAGATCCCGATTCAACGGATGGACAATTAGTGATCAATCGTACCGTATCGCTCAAAGATACCTGGCAAAAAATGAATAAATAAATGAAGAATAAAAGCATTTGGAATGAGATGAAACCATACCTGATCATCTCATTCGGTATGTTGATTTATGCTTTTGCCGCAACAGGTTTCCTGGTGCCTCATAAGATTGTCGGTGGTGGAGCTACAGGTATTGCTACTGTATTATTCTATTTGTTCAAAATTCCGGTAGGTATCGGTTATTTTTTGGTGAATATCCTGTTGCTGATTATTGCGATGAAGGTATTGGGACCGAAATTCGGTATCAAAACCATTTTCGCTATCATTGTCGGGAGTGTGTTCCTGGGTATTATGCAGCCCTTGATGCCTGTGGACGGTATTTTACCCGACGAGAAATTTATGAGTACCATTATCGCTGCAATGCTGACCGGTATCGGTATCGGCGTATCGCTCTCTGTTGGTGGAAGTACCGGAGGTACGGATATCATTGCGATGTTGGTGACCAAATACCACAATGTCAGTCCGGGGCGGGTATTGATGGTATGTGATTTCTGTGTCATTGCGATGACTTTGCTGATATACGACCATGTCGATCGGGAAGCCTTCGGTGGATTGATATACGGTTATGTCATGATGGGAATCGTTTCTTTTACCGTGGATTATGTATTGACCGGAAAAACACAGTCGGCCCAGCTTTTTATCTTTACTGATAAATATGATGAAGTGGCCCGTGAGCTGACGAATCAGGTACATCGGGGTGTGACTCTGATCGATGCTAAAGGTTGGTACACCGGACAAGATAAGAAAATTATCCTGATTGTCGCCCGTAAACACGAAGCTTCCGATGTATTGCGCATTGCCAAGCAGATCGATCCGGATGTGTTTATGACGATGGCTCCCGTGATGGGAGTGTTCGGTAAAGGATTCGAAGAGGTGAAGGGGGTGAAGTAAACGAATCTGAAGATTCGAAGGGAATCGTGCAAATAGTAGGTTTGCACGATTTTTTATGCCTTGATGGAAAGAAGGTTGGTATTCTGGTCGAAATACGATATATATAATCTATTCGATTAATATGAATAACCATAAATAGCGTGAACCGATGGAAATTTGGAATAAAATAAGATAAATATAATAGTTTGATAATGAATGTATTGTGTAGTGGTTGTTCATTTTTTTGAAAAAAAGTGTGTAAAAAATTTGGAAATGGGGCATTAATTGTTCTATCTTTGCAGCCGCAATCAGGAACCGATGTATTGAACAAACGGAGGAGGTGAGAGGGTATGATGGGTTGGTTTACAGGTTTTTAGGTTGTGTGTAGTTCTTCAGGATATTGCCCTGGTCGGGTTCTGAAAAAAAACTTCAAAAATTTCTTTTGAAAAGTTTGGAAGTAATGAAAAAGTCCTTACCTTTGCAGCCGCTTTCCGAAACGAAGCGGACGTTCTGAAACATTTTGACTGATGTGTTTTTCATCTTTTGCGGATGAAGCCTGCAGAAGCTTTCTTCTACGGCGGTTCCGAAAAAAAAGTTTGAAAAAAAGTGCGGAAAGATTTGGAGGGAATATGTAAAAGTATTTATCTTTGCATCCGCTTTCGCCTCATAAGTGGGGCGGGTAAAAGAGAAGCAAAAAGAGTTCTTAAAGATATTGAAAGGTTTGAAAACAAACAGCAAGTGCGAGTCCGAGAAGAGATTCAACGGATATAATGACTGAGCGAAAGAGATAATTTTAAAAAGTTTTATTACTATGAAGAGTTTGATCCTGGCTCAGGATGAACGCTAGCGACAGGCTTAACACATGCAAGTCGAGGGGCATCATGAGGTAGCAATACCTTGATGGCGACCGGCGCACGGGTGAGTAACGCGTATGCAACCTGCCCGATACCGGGGTATAGCCCATGGAAACGTGGATTAACACCCCATAGTACTTTTATCCTGCATGGGATGTGAGTTAAATGTTCAAGGTATCGGATGGGCATGCGTCCTATTAGTTAGTTGGCGGGGTAACAGCCCACCAAGACGATGATAGGTAGGGGTTCTGAGAGGAAGGTCCCCCACATTGGAACTGAGACACGGTCCAAACTCCTACGGGAGGCAGCAGTGAGGAATATTGGTCAATGGACGAGAGTCTGAACCAGCCAAGTCGCGTGAGGGAAGACTGCCCTATGGGTTGTAAACCTCTTTTATAAGGGAAGAATAAGTTCTACGTGTAGAATGATGCCTGTACCTTATGAATAAGCATCGGCTAACTCCGTGCCAGCAGCCGCGGTAATACGGAGGATGCGAGCGTTATCCGGATTTATTGGGTTTAAAGGGTGCGTAGGCGGTTTATTAAGTTAGTGGTTAAATATTTGAGCTAAACTCAATTGTGCCATTAATACTGGTAAACTGGAGTACAGACGAGGTAGGCGGAATAAGTTAAGTAGCGGTGAAATGCATAGATATAACTTAGAACTCCGATAGCGAAGGCAGCTTACCAGACTGTAACTGACGCTGATGCACGAGAGCGTGGGTAGCGAACAGGATTAGATACCCTGGTAGTCCACGCCGTAAACGATGCTCACTGGTTCTGTGCGATATATTGTACGGGATTAAGCGAAAGTATTAAGTGAGCCACCTGGGGAGTACGTCGGCAACGATGAAACTCAAAGGAATTGACGGGGGCCCGCACAAGCGGAGGAACATGTGGTTTA
>OGOI01001344.1_pt1 | contig 15248 bp, 13 predicted proteins | sample 1552631 | NCBI WGS metagenome assembly OGOI01 (sample SAMEA2580204, study PRJEB22360) | human gut metagenome | biome: human gut; feature: human-associated habitat; material: faeces | place: Denmark | collected 2008/2010 | reverse complement strand
AGGTGTTGGATTGTTTACGCCAATTCTCATGCTGATCAATGCCTTCGCCATGCTGGCAGGATCCGGAGGTGCACCGCGTGCAGCGATTTCTATGGGAAAGAAAGATAATAAGACAGCTGAAAAGATTCTTGGAAATTGTTTTGCAATCCTCATGCTTATGGCCGCAGCTTTGACGGTGATATTCTTTACTTTTGCGCCACAGTTACTGACGATGTTTGGTGCTAGCGATAAGACACTTCCTTATGGCGTGGATTATGCAAGGATTTATATTCTTGGAAGTATTTTTGTTTTGATCGTGATGGGAATGAATCCATTTATTACGACACAGGGATTTGCGAAGATCAGCATGATGACAACAGTGATTGGTGCTGTAATCAATATCATTCTTGATCCGATTTTTATCTTCGTATTTCATCTTGGAGTAAAGGGAGCTGCACTCGCAACTGTTTTGAGTCAGGCTGTAGGGGCAATATGGATTCTTCGTTTCTTGTCAGGAAAGAAGACGATTCTGCATCTTAAAAAAGAAAACTTTAAACTGCAAAAAGAAATCATCTTACCATGCCTTGCTCTTGGTATATCTACATTTGTCATGTTATCTACGGAAAGTATTTTGTCTATCAGTTTTACTTCCAGTTTGTCAAGATATGGCGGAGATCTCGCAGTAGGGGCTATGACAATTATTACCAGTGTTAGCCAGCTTGCAACATTACCATTACAGGGAATTTGTCAGGGTGGACAGCCAATCATGAGCTATAATTATGGTGCAGGAAATAGAAATCGAGTAAAAAAAGCATTTTTTACTCAATTTACAGTTTGTACAATTTTTACGGGATGCTTCTGGTTGATTATGCTTCTATTTCCGAAGATGTTTGCAGGTATTTTTTCAAATAATACAGAATTAATCACGTATACGGCATGGGCGTTAAGAATTTACATGGCAGGTATTTTTTCTCTTGGATTCCAAGTTGCTTGTCAGCAGAGTTTCATGGCATTGGGCCAAGCAAAAGTTAGTTTATTACTTGCCTGCTTAAGAAAATTGATTCTGTTGATTCCGTTGATTTTTATCCTGCCGCATTTTATCCAGAATAAAGTATTTGCGGTATTTTTGGCTGAGCCAATCAGTGATATTTTGGCAGCGATAATAACAACTTCAACGTTCTTTAGTCGGTTTAATAAAATTTTAGATAGAAAATAAATCATTATAAAAAGATCCTGTTCATACTATGATATATAGAACAGGATCTTTATTTACTTTATTTCGCCAGGAAATTACTCTGTATCTCCATCGGCATATGGTAAGCCTGGCCTCGTTTTGTCAGGCTGTATAGTTTAAAGCTCATGAGTTCCGGAGTCGCATTCAAAGAGCTGCAGAGTCCGAAATAATCCAGGTCTTCGTTCTGAACCATATCTTCGATCTCCTCATCATCAATCAGAAGATCGGCAGCAAACAGATTGGCCTGGTATTCTGTATTATCCGTCATATTGTAGAGGGTATCATCTTGCATTGGAGCCATTTTCAGCTGGGAACGATGCAGGATGATATGCCCTAATTCATGGGCGGCAACGATCATCTTTTCTTCTTCTGAAAGGAAACTGCTGATCATGACATAGATTGTCTTACAGCTCATAAAACAGTATCCTTTCAGTGTCTTATATCTGGAAGTTTCACCGACCACAATGTTCATCTGATCCATGATCTCAAATGGATCTCGGGTTCCATATTTCTTGATTAATTTCTTTGTTTCTGTATATATGTAAGTGTTTCTCAAATAAATCACCTCAAAAGTAAAAAATAAAAAGGGCAGAAATATCCTTGTAACTATAAGGTAACAGATTAGGTGTACAATAATCCCGCCTTCTATTATTTTTCCTCTTGGTTTTTCAGATATTTTTTCGGTGTAAATTTCTTTGCACGTCTTTTGGAATCCAGATAAAGGCTCTGGATCTCATCCATAAAAGCTATTTTATCTTCGTCTGTCAGTGATCCACCGGCAAACATAGCTGCAGCCTGTTCCAGAATCTGCTGAGCCTGTCTGGCACCACGGTTACCAAACTGTTCGGATGCTTCTGTGATAAAAGCTTCATTCTCACTCATGAGATAAGAAACGTCACACTGTAATGCATCTGCCAGTTTCTGATACAGAACATTTTGTTTTGGAAAACGTCCTTCTACTTCCCAGGATCGAATGGTCCTATATGAAACACCAACCATGCTGGCCAGTTCCTGCTGGCTCATTTTTCTTTCTTTTCTTAATGATCTTACTTTTTCACCGAATGTCATAAACATACCTCTTTCTAAGCCTTGTCTTATAAGTTTCATTAGCCGCCTCAAGGCAAAACGGGAAATGTGTCTCCTAAAAATTAAAAATTAATCTTGACAAAGGGAAATATCTCTCCTATAATGTGAATCACAGATAAGGGAAACATCTTTCCTATAAGATACACAATATTTCCTCTTTTGTCAATGGATATGTGAAATGAATTTCCTGTAATTCAATGAAAACAGGAAGGATAGACAATCATTGATAGTCAAAATGGGATACATGTTACAAAAAGAGGAAAGACGTATGGGAGGTGGCAATGTGAGTCAGGATCAGACTTCTATTATCTGTATTGATCTGAAGTCCTTTTATGCTTCTGTAGAATGCGTAGAACGTGGACTGGATCCATTTAAAGCAAACCTGGTGGTTGCAGATCCGACCAGATCAAAGTCAACAATCTGTTTGGCAATCACTCCGGCTATGAAGTCTCTTGGCATCAAGAACCGGTGCCGGATCCATGAGATACCGGATTGTGTGAAGTACATCACAGCCATGCCAAGGATGCAGCTGTATATGGATTATTCCGCAAAGATCTATGGAATCTATCTGCGGTACGTCTCAAAAGAAGATATCCATGTGTACAGTGTCGATGAGTGTTTTATTGATGTGACAAACTATCTGCAGCTTTATCATCTCACTGCAAAAGAAATGGCGGTAAAGCTTATGCAGGAGGTTATGGAGGAAACAGGTATCACTGCAACCGCTGGTGTGGGAACCAATCTGTATCTTGCTAAGATCGCAATGGATATCGTAGCAAAGCATGTGGATGACCATATTGGAATCCTGGATGAATTCTCTTACAGAGAGCAGCTATGGGATCATAAACCATTAAGTGACTTCTGGAGGATTGGATCCCGGACTGAAAAAAAACTGGCCGGTTATGGAATCCATACGATGGGCGATATTGCAATGGCTTCTTTAAGATCCGAAGACTGGCTGTATAAGATGTTTGGGATTGATGCAGAGCTGTTGATCGATCATGCATGGGGATATGAAACATGCCGGATGAGTGACATCAAGAACTATCATTCGGAGGAACACAGCCTTTCAAATGGTCAGGTGCTGATGCGAAATTATTCTTTTGACGAAGCACTTGTGATCGTAAGGGAAATGACAGACAACCTGGCCCTGGATCTGTTTGAAAAAGGACTGGTGACAAGCTCTCTCACCTTATGGATCGCATATGACCACAGGTATGAGCATGAGGCATCCAAAGGAACCGTAAAACTCGAAAGAGGAAGTAACAGTTCAAAAAAAACCATGGATGCAGTGGAAGATTTATATCTCAGGATTGCGGACAGATATACCGGAATTCGAAGAATCGAGGTGTGTGCGAACAGGGTTGCTCCTGAAAGTTATGTGCAGTACAGCCTGTTTGATGATCTAAAACAGACCGATAAAGAACGGCATTTACAGGAAGCGGTATTGAATGTAAAGCAGCGTTATGGAAAAAATGCGATCATGCGGGGATCCAACCTGCTAGAGTGTTCTACTTATAGAGAACGCAACGAGCAAATAGGTGGTCACCGTGCTTAGAGGAGGTGCAAAAAGTGCTGGCAAGTGCATATCAACCGTATTTATATTTACCAAGACCGGTTTCCAGGAGACATCCCATGGATGTAGGACGCAGGGCAAAACAGTTTGCTCCATTTGCGGCACTTCGTGGACTGGATGAAACAATCCGGCAACAGGAAATCATTTATGAACCAAAAAGAGATTTATCTGAGGAAAAGAAAAATGAGCTGGATATGAAATTAAGGATCCTGGCATATGGAATGAAGATACAGGCAACTTATTTTCAAAAGTCATGGAAGAATCCATTAATTGGTCAGTACCATACATTATCTGGAACCGTAGAATTTTTTGATCCATCAGTCCACTTACGGATTGATGATACCGAGATTCAGATCCAGGACATCTGTGATCTGACTGGTGATGTATTTGAAACTATTGAAATATCATGTTAATTAATCACAGCGGAATTTTTTATACCGGAAAGAGTGAGTGGTAGTTGGTGAAAGGATAAAAAAGGATGCACAGATCGACAAAGCAGATCTGATCAGAATAGAAATCGTGCTGTTCGTGTAGCTTTGGCACTTACGGAATGGATGGCATGATGCTCATAAGGCGGATTTGATTTCCCTTTGGTCCGTTGAGTAATAAATGGAGAAATATCTTATTGCTTAAAGGAGGAAGCCTATATGGGATCAGGTGCTATTAAATGGCATGTACACTGCTCTGTATGTGGAGCATTTATTGAAAAGAGCGCACAAAGCGATTCAGAAGTGGAGTGCAAAAAATGTCGCAGTACATTGGAGATATTTGTAAAGGATGATATGGTGTCGGTTCGTCCGATCCACATCCGAGATGAACAATTAAAGTCCAGGATGCGGACGTATTCCCGAAAGATGATGAATCAGGGATCATAACAGAATAGAATGAGCTGTCTGTAGTAAGCGTTGGATTTGGCAGGAACCATCAAGAACGCACCAGGCAGTAAGAGTTTGTCAAGGAGCTGAACCTGACTGGAATCACTAAGAGCCCGGCAAAACATTTACGGATACACTGCAAGATCAGAAGTATTTTCTGGTTTTGGAGATTGTTGAAGTATTTGTTTTGTCGGGCTTTTTTGACGTATTTCGAAAAATTTTTAAATTTTTTGTCGTACCCCACTGTAAAACAGGCTCTCAGCGTTTCGTTATATAGAGGTTGAATTCTTTTTTGCAAAAATAATTGTAAATAGAGATTTTGATAATATGACACAAAGGAGGAAACAAAGATGACTGAAATCGAATACCAGGAATTTGTAAGGCATTGTCCTTACGATGCTATGGGCGATTATTCCATGTTTCGCAAAGAGCAAACAGAGAATAAATCAGAAGATGCACATAGCAACTGAATAAGCCAGGCAATCTGGCAAACTTAATCTAAACGCAGATACATGCGTTACAAAGGAGTCACGGACTCCCGTTCAAAAAAAACGGGTGAGTTCGTGATCTCTTGTGCTGCAGTTCTTTATGTCTGTGCAGGAATTTTATAAAAGATGGAATGGACCACCCGGAGCCGAAAGGCAGAAAGGTGGTCATTATGTTGACATTAAAAGAACTGAAGAAAATCGTGAAAGTTGCTGATGTGGAGAAGAGAATCCCAAGCGTGAAATCCTTGAAGGAACACAAAGTTGTAGTAAAGGAAATGATCAATGCAGATACAACAATCTCTGTTTATGATCACGGATATGTACTTTATACAGCAGGAAATCAATCAACCGTATTTCCACTTCATAGTTGTGATGACTATGAATATGTGAGTGTAACTGGTGATAACAAGGAATTCAATAAAGAGTTCTTTGATAATGAAAACTGGTATATCCGTCTGCTGATGGAGGCTGAAGACCGTATGGCATACAGCCAGAGCAAAATCAGCACCAATCATGGTGTATTTTCTAACAGCGATGTTACAGATGATGCGGAGATTATGAGAGGATCTTCAAAAGATTTTGTTGACGATGTTATCGACAGAGAAATTCTGAACGCTTTGATCAAAGAGTTAACAGAGAGACAAAAGACGGTACTCAATCTGGTTTATTTCGAGGAAATGCGTCAGCAGGATGTTGCAGATTATCTGGGAATCAAACAGCAGAGTGTAAATGACCTCCTGAACAGGGCATTAAAAACGATGAAAAAAAAGGCGGAAAACGAAGAATTTTAAAAAAATTTCAAAAAAATTGAATCAGACCACTGTAAAACAGGCTCTCAGCGTTTCGTTATATGAAGGGTTTGCATAGAACACCTTCATGTACCTTGAAAAATGAATAGCCTGCCCGGAGTGATATTCGGTTTGAACATGCATAGAGCGAAAAGCTGCGTGTCTGCCAGAAGAAAACGTATCAGAGATGGAAACTGATATAGGAACGGATTCGGGAAAGAAAACAGGAAAACGCTTAAATCTTAAATCAAAATAAAATGTCTGAATCTGAAAAGAGGATGACAGTAGAAATCATGTGGCGGTATTTGTGATAAACAGGTACCGCCATATATTTGTGCTGTTATCTCAGCTTGTGCTGACTGTCCCAAATAGCGCAAATTTCAGGAAAGGAGGCGATCATCTTCGTATAAAAGATAATACGCAGACACGAACAGATAATCATACACAAAAAATCAGAAAGGAAGGATTTAAGAGAATGAACGTGAAAAAGAAAGCACGCAGGGTGATGTCCGGTTTATTGACTGCAGTAACGGTTCTATCGACGGTACTCTCTCCCGCAGTTGCCTATGCTTCTGATGATGCCGGATCTGTAAAAAAGATTCCGTATTATGAGGAGATCAAGGATCAGCTGGATGAAGATGAAGTGGTAACTGCAAAGGATTATGAGATCAAGGTTGGAGACAATTTCGATGTAAAGAGTGATTATACCGGTCTTACGATCCAGGATGACATCAAAGTAAAAGTTACATTTCAGGAAGCAAAAGATACGGACGGGAATGACTTTTCTACCGATTATGCCAATTCCTATAAGGCAGTCTATTATGTAGAACCACAGACAACGGATCACCCAACCTACCAGATCAATCGAAAGATCGTGGTAAAAGAAGCGGATCAGCAGAAAGATTCGCAGTCAGAAAGTTCTTCTGATCAGGATGCAGGTTCTTCCGATGAGACAGAAACAGAGGATTCTGAGGCTGACTCGTCTACAGAGGAAACTGGTGCTGCTAAAACGGAGAGCAAAACAGAACTGACAGAAAAAGAATTTGATGCAGAGATCGAAGCAACGGAGAATCAGGAGACCGTTGATCCGGAAACAGGGATCACACTCTCAGAGGTTATGCAGGAAGCTGTTGACCAGGAAGTTGCTCTTGCAGATCTTGAAGCAGGCGAAAGTATTACTTTTGATATGCCAATGATGCTTGCTTCCGGTGAAACAGGAACAAAATCAGTCACAGTCACAGCCGGTTCCTGGTACTATTACGCAGATTATGGATTAGGTTCTTATCTGACTTGTCCATATTATGTGAAATGGGGAAGCATCAATGCGACAGCATACTGTGTTGAACCATCGAAAAAAGGACCCGGAAATGGAACTTATACGATTCAGAAACTTGCCGATGGAAAGACACTTGCAAAGGTCTGCTATTACGGAACAAAAGCAAGTGATGAGAATGGTTTTTTCGATGAGAAACATCCGGATTTTCCAGCAGGAAAGAGATTCATCATTACCCATCTTGCAGCAGCTTATGCAAATGGATCCAGTGACTGGGCATCCGGAACCAATGCAACAGGAAAGAACCTGGCAATGGAACTTTACAATTATTGTGTAAATATGCCGGACATTCCGTCTGTAGATATGAGCTTTTCCGAATCTAATGTAAAGGCTTATGTGGAAGGAAACAGCCAGCGAACAAGCGTGATCACATTCAAAGCAGATAAACTGCAGACAATCACATTTAAGTTGCCAAGCGGTGTAAAGCTTGTAAATGTGACAACCGGTAAAACCAGTGCTGCAGGAGCAAGTGTAGAAATCAGTGGAGGTACACAGTTTTATCTGACAGCACCACTTGATCAGGCAGAGAGCGTCAGTGCTACATTTTCTTCTCAGATGAAGGGAAGCATTGATAAAGAATACTCTGCTTACAAGATTGTAACAGGATCCGGAACACAGGATCTGGCTCTTGTTTTCGGTGAAGGTGTCGGAAATGAGAAATATGTGGATTTTAAAGTAACCTGGACAAAAGAATGTAAGGTATCCATTGTAAAGAAAGACCAGGATACAGGCAATGCACTGGCTGGTGCAGTGTACGGGATCTATTCCGATGCTGCATGTACAAAGCTGATCGCAGAGATGCCTGCAACTGATCAGAATGGTGCTTCACAGCTCACAATGGAGAAAACACAGGAAGTTGTTTATCTGAAAGAAATCTCTGTTCCAACAGGGTATCAGATCGATACAAAGTCTTATAATGTGACTCTTTCTATCGGAAAGATAACGACCAAAAATGTAACAGACAAACGTGTAAATGCAAAGATCAACATTGCAAAACAGGATGCTGAGACAGGGAATGCAGCACAGGGTGATGCAACGCTGGAAGGTGCAGTATATGGCCTTTATGCAAGGGAAGATATTGTTCATCCGGATGGAAGAACCGGAACAATCCATAAGAAAGACAGCCTGATCACATCCCTGACAACGGATAAGAATGGCGAAGCTTCTGTATCAGATCTCTATCTTGGAAAGTATTATCTGAAAGAGCTTAGTGCTCCGGTGGGGTACGTACTGGATCCGACAGAACATGATGTGGACTGTACTTACGAAGGTGCTACTGTTCCGACAGTAGAAAGAACTTCTGTATGTAAAGAAACAGTCATTAAGCAGCCGTTCCAGATCATTAAAGCCGCAAACAATGGAAAGACCGATGCAGATCTTCTGCAGGGAGTCGGTTTTTCAGCATGGCTTGTCAGTGATCTGAAAGTAAAAGCAGATGGAAGTTATGATTTTGATTCAGCCAGACCAGTTGTACTGACTGCAGATGGCCAGACAGAAATGTTTACCGATGAAAAAGGATATGCAAGATCGATTCCGCTTCCATATGGAACTTATGTGGTAAGAGAAACCACAAGCAAACACAACTATGCACCGGTTGATGATTTTGTAGTGAAGATCACAGAGAATTATCCGGATACACCGCAGACATGGCGAGTGCTTCTGGATAAAGAATTCAAAGCAAAATTAAAGATCATCAAAAAGGATGCAGAAACACAGAAATCTGTACTCCTGGCAAATACTGAGTTCAAGGTATATGACCTGGATAACCAGAAATATGTGGAACAGACAACATCCTATCCGAAGCCAACGGTACACAAATCTTATTTCACAAATGAGGAAGGATACCTGGTACTGCCAAAGAATCTGAAACCTGGCAACTACCGGATTGAGGAAGTGACGGCACCCGATGGGTACACAATATCCAAAAACTATGTGACAGTTGCAGTTGATACAGATACTGCTTATCTGACCGATCCTGTCACAGGAGATGCAGTCATTGATGTGGAATATACCAATGCCCCGGTCAAAGGTCAGTTAAAGATCTATAAACAGGGTGAAGTGTTAAAGGGATTTGATAAGGACTTCCAGTATGAAATGGCTGGACTTGCAGGTGCTGAATTTGAAGTCTATGCGGCAGAGGATATTTATACTGCCGATCATCAGGTAGATGCAGATGGACAGAGAACTCTGTATTTTGCAAAGGATGCACTGGTAGCAACCGTCACAACGGATGCAGATGGTTATGCAACCGTAAAGAATTTGCCACTTGGCAGGTACTATGTTAAAGAGAAGAATGCACCGGACACTTATGTGTTAAATACCGTGCCGGAAAATGTCGAATTTGCTTATGCGGATCAGGATACTGCAGTGATCGAGAAAGAAATCTCTGTCACAGATGAACGACAGAAAGTATCGATTACTGTCGAAAAACAGGATGCTGAGACAGGTAATACAGTAGCCGGAGCAGTATTCGGTATTTATAACGCAAAAGACATCCAGACAAAAGATGGAAACGTGATTGTCAAAGCAGATACTCTTTTACAGGAAATGACTTCTGATGAAAATGGTCAGGCAGCTTGTACGCTGGATCTACCACTTGGAAGCTATTATGTAAAAGAACTGAAAGCACCGGACGGATTTGTATTATCTGAGGAAGTATTGAGATTTGATGCTTCTTATCAGGGTCAGGAAGTACAGATGGTGAAATTGAAATCTGCAGTGAAGAACCAGCCAACAACTGTTGAGATCACAAAATCAGATGCAACAACCGGTGTAGAACTGGATGGAGCTTATCTGAAAGTAACGGATAAAGATGGAAATGTAGTAGACAGCTGGACATCTTCCAAAGATGCACCGCATGTGATCAAATATCTGAAAGTGGGTGAGACTTATACCCTACATGAAGAGTTTGCACCGCATGGTTATCTGGTAGCCAATGATGTGACATTCACAGTCAAAGATACCGGAGAGGTTCAGAAAGTGGAAATGAAGGACGAGGTACCGGTTGGTGAACTCATCATCAACAAAAAGGGAGAATTCCTGGATTCTGTTACACTGGCCGATAAGGTCAAAGGTGTGGTGGAACACATTTTCAACTATGTAACCGGAAAGCTGACAGATGTTACGTTTGAAGTCTATGCTGAGGAAGACATTAAGGCTGCCGATGGCGTCAGTGACGATTACTATAAAAAGGATGAACTGATTGCAACGATCAAGACAGATGAAACCGGTATTGCAAAACTGGAAAATCTTCCACTTGGTAAATACTATGTGAAAGAAACAGGAACTGCTTACGGTCATGTACTGGATGGTGAGATCCGTCATGTAGATCTGACTTACGTGGATCAGAATACACCAGTTGTAGTCTATGACAAAGACTGGCAGAACAACCGCCAGAGAGTAGAAGTCAGTGTACTTAAGAAAGAAAAAGATTCTGACCGTACATTGGAAGGCGCTATCTTTGGATTATTTGCCAAGGAAGACATTAAGTCTGAGACAACAGGTAAAGTCCTGATTGAAGCCGATGAGATCATTGAACTGAAATCTACGGATGAAGAAGGAAAGATCACATTTGTTGCAGATCTTCCAATAGGAGCAACTTACTATGTAAAAGAGCTCTATGCACCGGACGGATTCGTAACCAACGATGAAGTAAAGGAATTTACCTTTGAGTATGCAGGTGAGGATCAGCCGACAGTCACTTATGATTTTACCTTTGATAATCAGCCAACCGTCGTTGAATTTACCAAATCCAGTCTGACAACCGGAAAAGAACTTCCAGGATGTAAGCTGAAAGTGGTAGATGCTGATGGAAATATCGTGGATGAATGGACTTCCGGTAAAGAAGCACATGTGATCCGTGAGCTGACTGTCGGAAAAGAATACACACTGGTTGAAACAAAACCTGCTGATGGTTACGTGACAGCTGAAAGCGTGAAGTTCACGATCAAAGATACTGCCGATGTGCAGAAAGTTGAGATGAAGGATGATGTAACGAAGGTGAAAATCTCCAAACAGGATATCGCCGGAAAAGAACTTCCGGGAGCGAAACTCACAATCCTTGATCAGGATGGAAAAGTTGTGGAAAGCTGGACCAGTACAGAGAAAGCACATTACATCGAAATGCTTCCGATCGGAAAATACACTCTCCGTGAAGAAACGGCACCGGATGGCTATCTGGTTGCAAAAGATGTGGAATTCGAAGTAAAGGATACCGGTGAAGTACAGCATATAACTATGGTGGATGAGAAAAAACCGGCAGAAAAGACACCGGAAGGTGGAAAACCTGTCAGTGATTCACCAAAGACTGGGGATAACACCAATCTGTGGCTGTGGTTTATGCTTCTCGGCATTGGTGCGACTGGTACAGGAGCCCTTGCATTTATGAGAAAAAAGAAACACTAATTAAATAAGAATGAGCGTTCAGGGAAACCGAAAGGAATCTGTGGACGCTTTTTTAGATGGGAGAAACCATGAGAAATATCATTATTTTTGTTGCTCTTCTGGGAGCAGCGGCAATATTTACAGTTTTGTATTGTCTCATTGCTGCCGGAAGTCAGGCAGAGAAAAAACTGACAGAAATCATGAGAAAAGAGGAAGAACAGAATGAAGACTAATAAAGATCTGATCATAGAACCAAATGCAGCTATTGAGGGAAGAAAGTACAGCGAAGAAAAGCCATGGTCCTGCAAGTACTGTTACTGGTGGGGAGGCAAAAAGAAAGGCTGTAGCTTGAAACAGTGCCACTATCTGCTTCCGGAAAAGAAAAAAGCAGTAAAAACAACACCATGTGGTGGCTGTCCGTATGGAAAACATGTTCCATGCATCGGATATTGTATTGCCCGTCTTTATTCTGAGATGAAAGGAAAGAAAGGACGTGGGTAATTGCAGGAAGAAGTAAATCAGAAAGTGATCAGCCTGAGCATCCAGGGAGTCAAGATCACTGCCAGTGTGCTAAAAGCAGCCCTTCGGAAGTTCCTGGAAATGGACAACCGCAGGAAACAGAAAGCAACGCAGGTGAAAATGGCAGAAAAGACCGGACGGGCTCAGGAGAAAGGAAGGGAAAAAGCCCGAAAAAAGATTGAAAAGAAAAAGCCGCATGGAAAGCAGACCATCAAGCAGCTGAATGCACAGGGAGTACAGCTTTCCAACTTAAAGATCACAGATGAAAATATCAAATCCTTTGACCGTGTGGCAAGAAAATATGGCATTGATTACAGCCTGAAGAAAGAAGTCGGTGCTGATCCACCGAAATATCTGGTCTTCTTTAAGGCAAAAGACGTGGATGTGATGACAGCGGCTTTCCGGGAATATGCCGGAGTAGAACTGAAAAAGAAACAGGCGAAGAAACCATCCGTCAGAAAGAAACTGCAGAAATCTGTAGAAAGAAAAGCAAAGCACCGCCAGCGTGTGAAGCAGAGACAAAAATCCAGAGGTCAGGAACGATGATCCGGGAAAAATTACAGAAGATCCAGGTCAAACGGCTGGTGATCTTAAATCTCCCATATTTCTTTATCTTCTATGTAGCAGATAAAGGATCCTGGCTGTACCGGCATTGCCTGGGAGAAAGCATAGTCCAGAGACTTGGCGTGATGTTAGTCAATTTCCGACTGGCATTTTTAAGCTGGCTGCCAAGTATCGCTTTGCAGGATCTTACGGTAGGTGTTCTGGTTGCAGGTGCATTAAAACTGGTGGTCTACTATCGTTCTAAAAATGCAAAGAAGTTCCGGCAGGGTGTGGAGTATGGATCCGCAAGATGGGGAAATAGAAAAGATATCGAACCCTTCATGGATCCGGTCTTTGAAAACAATGTCATCCTCACAGAAACGGAACGTCTGACCATGAACAGCCGGCCAAAAGCCCCAAAGTATGCCAGAAATAAAAATGTGATCGTCATCGGTGGTTCCGGATCCGGTAAGACAAGATTCTATGTGAAGCCCAATCTTATGCAGATGACGGACCATGTGTCCTATGTGGTCACCGATCCGAAGGGTACGATCATCGTTGAATGCGGGAAGATGCTGGTAAATGGAGGATACCGGATCAAGGTATTAAATACGATCAACTTTAAAAAGTCCATGCATTACAATCCGTTCCATTATATCCGGAGTGAAAAAGACATCTTAAAGCTGGTCAATACCATTATCGCAAATACCAAGGGTGAGGGCGAAAAATCAACGGAAGATTTCTGGGTCAAGGCCGAGCGTCTTTTGTATTCTGCACTGATCGGATACATCTGGTATGAGGCACCAGAGGAAGAACAGAACTTTTCTACTTTGCTGGAATTTATCAATGCCAGTGAGACCAGGGAGGATGATGAAGAATTTAAAAATGCAGTGGATGAATTGTTTGAAGAACTGGAAGCAGAAAATCCGGAACACTTTGCAGTAAGGCAATATCGCAAGTACAAGCTTGCTGCCGGCAAAACTGCAAAATCGATTTTGATTTCCTGTGGTGCCAGACTCGCACCATTTGATATTCAGGAGCTAAGAGAAATCATGTCGTATGACGAAATGGAACTGGATATGATCGGTGATCAGAGAACAGCTATGTTTGTCATCATCAGTGATACCGATGACACATTCAATTTTGTGGTAGCGATCATGTACACCCAGCTCTTTAACCTGCTTTGTGATAAAGCGGATGATGAGCATGGAGGCAGACTTCCCTATCATGTACGGCTGCTTCTTGATGAGTTCAGCAATATTGGACAGATTCCAAAATTCGACAAATTGATTGCTACGATCCGAAGCAGGGAAATCTCCGCTTCTATCATTCTGCAGTCACAATCTCAGCTGAAAACCATCTATAAGGATGCTGCAGAGACAATCACAGGTAACTGTGACACTGTTCTTTTCCTTGGTGGAAAGGAAAGTTCCACACTGAAAGAAATATCAGAAACCCTGGGAAAGGAAACCATTGATCTTTACAACACATCAGACACCAGAGGCAGCAACCGGTCCTATGGGCTGAACTATCAAAAGACAGGAAAAGAACTGATGAGTAGAGATGAGCTGGCGGTCATGGATGGAGAAAAATGTATCTTACAGCTTCGAGGAGTCCGGCCGTTTTTAAGCAACAAATATGACATCACAAAGCACAAACGGTACAAGGAACTTGCCGATTTCAATAAGAATAATGCGTTTGATGTCGAAAAATATCTGGCACACCGACTGGTGCTGTCGGAAGATACGGAATTTGAAATGTATGAAGTAACTGTAACACAAGAAGACGTATCAGCGATTGAAGCTGAGGAAGGTGAGGACTGATATGAAAGAAAGAATTCGAGCACCCTGCTACTACTGGTAAGGGTACAAAAAGGTCTGAATAAAAGGGAAAGGAGTAGAGCCAAACGCTTACAGACCATAAAAAAAAGCGTTTGTTCACACATGATTATGGCTTTTTTTAGCAGTGCAATCAATATCCTTCAGACACTGGTCGTTGCAATCGGTGCCGGTCTTGGTGTCTGGGGCGTAATCAACCTGATGGAAGGTTATGGAAACGACAACCCGGGTGCAAAATCCCAGGGAATTAAGCAGCTGATGAGCGGTGGTGGTGTTATCCTGATCGGAACACAGCTGATCCCGCTTCTGAGTGGATTATTTGGTTAAGAGAAAGGAGTAGAGATCCATGTTCAGTCAGATTTTTGATGCGATTGAGGAATGGATGAGGAAACTCTTAACCGGGATGATCACTTCCAACCTGGACACGATGTTTACTGATGTTAATCAAAAGACCGGTGAGATCGCTACCCAGGTTGGACAGACCCCGCAAGGGTGGAACGGCAGCATATTCAGTATGATCCGGAACCTATCGGATTCTGTGATTATGCCGATTGCAGGTATTATTATTACACTCGTACTCTGCTACGAATTGATTTCTATGTTGAC
>OGOI01001317.1_pt1 | contig 15522 bp, 10 predicted proteins | sample 1552631 | NCBI WGS metagenome assembly OGOI01 (sample SAMEA2580204, study PRJEB22360) | human gut metagenome | biome: human gut; feature: human-associated habitat; material: faeces | place: Denmark | collected 2008/2010 | reverse complement strand
TTCATTACGTCCGTCTTGAAAAGCACATTCTTGCAAGAAATAATTGAAAGCATTGTGGTTGATGCTAACATAGAAAGCACCTTTTATGTTCCGTTACTTGAGCTTTCGACCAGAAAACTTCAATACTACGATTTTTCCGCTATCACACCGGCGGAGATGCAGCGGTATTTATGTGCAAGCGTCGCAATGCCGTTTTATAATAACGGAATAAAAATCGGAGACAAGTCCCTTTATGATGGAGCTGTTGTAGATAACATTCCCATTTTTCCTGTTCTAAAAGAAAATCTGGATTACGTAATTTGTATTTATTTCGATGATGTTAATTACATCTTTGAAGACCATGACTTCGATAAAAAAGTGATAAGGCTTACATTCCCGGATGATAAGATTATTTCAAACTCAGTATATATCCAACATGATTCCATTATTCGAATGATTGATGAGGGTTATCGAAGAACCAAGGAAATATTGACTTTTATCTTTGCCAACGGTTTTGATGACTTGGATTATATCCATCGCAAAATCGAGGAACTCAACATTATTAATAACAGCAATAGAACTGTAAGAATTACTGGTGATGTAATTGTAACCAATTTGAACAAACTCACAAAAAAGATTGTTCGACATAGCAAATCAGAAGGAGGACACTTACATGAATAAATCAAAATGGGTGATCACCGGAGTTTTCGGTATGGTATTAGTTGCTATTGGCGGTATTGTTTTATTGTTTATGCGAAAGAAGAATTAACCTTCGTTCGTTAAAGGAGACCAAATGGGAAAAAATTCAGATGTTTTTGATTACATAGAATGGCGAGGAGATTTAACGTTTCAGCAAAGTCCTTTCAATGAAGTTGATGCACTGATTCTGTCAATATTCGCATACTTAGATTTCTCGTTTATAAAAAAGGAAATCATGTTCTTTAAGGATGCCGTAAGCCAGATAAACGCTATGCCCGAAGAACAGAAATTTGACGGCCCCGGTATCATAATGGAAGATGTTGTAGCATTGGCAAATTGTGCAGCCAATTCTGAACGCTTTAAAGATTTGGGGGTTCTCAAATTCGTAGATATTACAGATGAAAGATTGGAAATTCAATTTGCTGCTGTTACCTTTTTGCTACCTGATACCACTGCTTTTCTATCGTTTAGGGGAACGGATAATACCTTGGTCGGTTGGAAAGAAGATCTTAATATGTGCTTTATTGATGGTATTCCATCTCAACTTGAAGCGGCTAAATATGCAGAAATGGTCGCCCAAGAGATTACTATGCCTTTGCGTTTGGGAGGGCATTCTAAAGGGGGTAATCTAGCAATATGGGCGAGCGCACATCTTTCACAACCTCATAAAGACAGAATCATCAACATTTACAGCAATGATGCCCCTGGGTTTATTGAAAATTTTCTAACTGCACCGTATTACCTAGAAATTAGAGGAAGAATCCTATCCTTTGTACCGGAATCCTCCATCGTAGGGGTGCTAATGGAACATGACACCTATACTACTATTCGTAGCTCCAGCACATCTGTTCTACAACATAATCCTTTTTCATGGTTGATTTCTGGCAAACATTTTATTTATGATGATACCAGAACACTTTCTGGTATGCAATTTGACAAAATCATTAACTCATGGATTAAAGCTATGTCTGTAGAAGAACGTGAAGAATTGATCGACAATATCTATGAAATCGTCACATCCTCTGATGCAAAAACTTTAGAAGACCTGGACAAAACAAAAATTAAATCAATATTGTCAATGTCACGCACTTTTCGAAATATGGGGTTACGAAAACAAGCGCAGCTTGTTTTAAGTCTAAGCAAGATTTTATTTAATAGCGACACTCTCTTAAATAATAACTTGATAAATCTCTTGTCAGAACCAAATGACTAGCTTTACGGAAAACACCAGAAACAAATTGGCAAGCAGTGTAAACCTGTACAGGTTCACTCATTTTCTCGATTTTCCCTTCGGTGCAATCTTCGCAAATTTGCTTGTTGGGGAAGCATCCCCAATCCCCTTTGAACATCATCTGCCGATGATGGCTACACGATTTTCAATCGTTTCTCAAAGAACAGTAGAATAAAAATTTGCCCATGGTTGAAAGCACCGAAATCGAAAAGCAAAAAAGCAGCCACGATCCGCACCCTTTGGGGAGTGCAGACCGTGGCTTTTTGCTTTAACGGAAGTTCTTCTTTTCCTCTTTCTCTTGTTCTTTTTCCTGCTCCTTCTGTCTGTCGATATTCAGAATCATTTCAACCGTCCGCTTGGCAATCAGCAGTTCTTCTTTCTCTTTTCTGATCTGACGGTACTCAGCGTAGTCCTGCTTTTTCTGGACTGCCAGCTGATGAAACTCCTCATACAATGATTGCATGGACGGGAGCTTTGTAATCTGCAATTCATCAAAGGCTTGCTTCGCCGCTTTATGAATTGTGATTTCCTGACGGTGTTCTTCAAAGAATTTTTTGCTATATCCAGACTTGCGGTACTCGATATAAATTTGCCTTGTGTTGCGATAATTTTTGATGTGCTGCTGCAACGCCTGAACCTCAACCATTCGTTTCTCTGCGGCCTTGATAGAATCAGAAAGCGCATCGAACCGGGCAGACAGATTTTCAATATGAGCAGTCAGATCGTCGTAGTTGCCCAAGCCTTTTTCTTTCAGTAGGATTACCGTTCGGGCAGCTTCTTTTCGGTTGAACTTCTTCGCCCACTTTTCATAACCGACCGTCTTGCCCTCGGCCATCTTTGCCTGAATATCAATCAGCATCTGGAACTGCTTCGGGGCAGGAGCCTTGGCAGAGCCGCCTTTTGATTTGTGCAGGTTCTTGCCGGAGATAACCGCTTGAATTTCCTCTTTGCTATATCCTTCGCCCAGGGAACGCAGCCGAATGAAACGCTTCTGATTCTCGCCCTTGAACGCAGGCTGCTTTCCATCCTTGAACTCAAATCCCATGTCAGCCAGAGCCTGAACAAAGCCATCAAAGCTCTTTGGTTTCTGCTTCAGCACCGCATCAATCGCATCACATAATTCGTCACGCTGGGTACGCTTCTTGGGATAAACAGTTCTTTTCTGGCGCTCCCGATACGGCTTCGGTGTAATAATGGACAGCCCGTGTTCCAGGCAAACCATATCACTGAGTCTTTGCACCGCCAGACCGGAAAGAAAGAAGTTTTTGAATTTCCGTGTGGCATCCAGCGAGGTCGAATTATAAATGATATGATTGTGAATGTGGGATTTGTCGATGTGGGTCGCAACGATGAAAGCGTGTTTTCCCTTTGTCCATCGCATCGCTGTTTCATAGCCGACTTGGTTCGCTTCTTCCGGGGTGATTTCTCCCGGCTTAAAGGACTGGCGTATCTGGTATGCGATGATATTGTTCTTCTGCTGTCTGCCGGTAATATGCTGATACTGCCGTTTGGAAAGCAGAAATTCCTCATCTGCTGTCTTTGGATCACACTCATAGGAACTGATAAATTCGCCATCATTGGTTTTTGCGGCATTTTGTGAGTAGTCGGTTCTGTCTGCCAAACATTGAGCGACCGTCTTTCCCTTATTCACATGGAGTGCAATCAATCTTGTCGCTGCCATTCCCATCACTTCCTTCCCAAAAAGAAAAAGCCACCGGTCGGTGACTTTTCTCTGATATTATCTTATGACCTGATAAATGCTCCCAGACTTTCTCCAATATTCTCGACTTTCATAACAGCCCAGACGAGCAAGAACACCGCTGCTATTGTCGCAATTCCAAGAACCACAAGGATAAGCAGAGACTGCCACAAAGCCTTTACAATGCAGTAAATCGCAGAACCGCCGATAACCAAAAGTAGTATGCCAATCACATAGGACACAACATTTGTAAGCAGGTTTCCAAGAACGCAAATCACTTTTACAACGAACAGCACCGGCAGTGCCAATATCTTCAATATCAGCTTCATAGGCTCAACCCCTTTCTTTTAATTATATTGTACAAGGGTATCTGCCATAACGCAATGATGTCAACCCTTATGTAAAAGCCGCAGCCGAAACTGCGACTTCCCAACAAGTTGTCGGATTACTGGATTGAGGACAGGCGAACAAGAACTTCTCTCATGTCCGTCCAGATCTCCTCCAGCCGTTTTTGCAAATCCTCAATGTCAGCACGATAGATGCTGCCTGTTTCGTTCGCTCGCTTTGCGTACTGGTTCAGGTTGTTGGAGCAGATTCGCAGGAGCGAAACCAGGGCTTTCACATCCTGCAAATCCAGTCTGATACAGTAACCATCCAGAGCCATTTTCCGCAGATAGGCTCCCATGCTGCGGATGCCAAGCTCGTCCATCTTCTCATGGATTCGCTCGACCTCCTCCTTGGATGCAAGGAAATGAACATCCTGATCTCGCTTTGCCATTACAACACCTCCTCACGGGTTTCAGAGTATTTTGCAGGCGGGATATGCTCCGCTTTGGATTTCAGATCAGCCAACACAGAAGGACGCTCTGACTCGCTTCTTTCGTCACGATTTTCCACAGAGTCCTCCATATTCAGGGCTGCATCCAGTTCTGCCAGTCGCTGACTTTTGGCTGTCAGCTCTGCTTCCTGCGGGAACGGTTTTCCAACCTCCGCCTTGGCTGCTTCCTGCTGATTGTAGAGATTATTCAACTGCTCATTGGCTCGTTCTAAGCGCTCAAGGATGCCTGCAAGGGCATTGTCCAGTCGGGTGATATTTCCTCGTGCATCCGTGCCAAGGGCTACTCTGTGGCTCACAGCGCCCTTCAGGGTCACATCGAACTCGTTCCGGAAACTGTCAAACGAAAGCTCCATCTGAAAGCCACGGTAACTGCCAAGAGGAACCGGATCGGCACTTTTCGTGTCCTTACAAGCCGCAAGGAGGATTTCACCGGCATCTGCCTTTTCGGTGTAGGCTTTGCCCATGATTTCCATGCCACAAAAGCCCTCGGCAATCTGCGGGTGTGCTTCCACGGTTTTAATATCAGCTTCAAAGCCATGAATATAGCCTGTCTGCTTTTCAATCTCAGCCGGGAAGTATTTCAGAAGCTTATCTTCCATACGGTACTGCTGGCTCTGGTGGTCAGCTTTCAGCACCTTCAGCCTTGCCACATCAATGTCCAAATCCATCTTTTCCTTGATAAGCGGATTACCGGCACACAGCGCTTTGATCTCCGCATAGGACAGCGCCTGCTCGTCCACATCGTCACAGGAGCGGACCGGCGATTTGGAGGTCATAATCTGAGAAATAAACTTCTGCTTGTTTTCCAAGGTCTGATACAGGTAGGCATCGAAGGTTCCCTCGGTCACATACTGATACACCTGAACCTCTTTGTTCCGGTTGCCCTGACGGATGATACGACCATTTCTCTGGGTCATATCAGACGGACGCCAGCCCACATCCAGATGGTGAATTGCCACCAGTTTGTCCTGGACGTTGGTTCCTGCGCCCATCTTTTGCGTACTTCCAAGCAGCACTCGTACCTGTCCGGTACGAACCTTGGCAAAGAGGTCTTTTTTCTTTGCCTCGGTATCTGCATCATGGATAAAGGCAACTTCTTCCGCAGGCACACCGTTTGCAATCAGCTTGGTTTTGACATCATCATAGACATTGAATGTGCCATCATTTTTCGGTGTGCTGAGGTCGCAGAACACCAACTGGGTCAACTTATCAGCCTGACCGTCCTGCCAGATACGCAGGATATTTCCTACGCAGGCATTGAGCTTGCTGTCAGGGTCATCGGGTAACAGGGTGTTCATTAGCCGCTGATCCAGTCCCAATTTTCGTCCGTCGCTGGTAATCTTGAGCATATTATCGACGGACGGGTCTACAATACCGGCATGAACATCTGCTGCTCTCTCTGAAAGGGAAGCCACCATATCCTTCTGGTACTCAGAGGGCTGAACCACAACCGTTTCAAACTTTGCTTCGGGAACAGGGAGATGCAACTGGTCAGAGGTCTTGATGTCGGCAACCTCCTTGAACATATTCATCAGTTCAGGCAGGTTGAAGAACTTCGCAAATCGGGTTCTGGCACGATAGCCGGTTCCCTCCGGTGCAAGCTCAATCGCAGTTGTTGTTTCTCCGAAGGTCGATGCCCAGGAATCAAAATGGGTCAGGTTCTTTTGCTGGAGCGTACTGTACTGGAGATAGCGCATGACCGTATAAAGCTCGGTCATCGAGTTACTTACTGGAGTACCGGTTGCAAAGATCACACCACGCCCGCCGGTCAGCTCATCCATATAGCGGCACTTCATAAACATATCCGAAGATTTCTGGGCTTCGGAGGTGGACAGACCTGCCACATTTCGCATTTTTGTGTAGAGGAACAAATTCTTGAACGCATGGCTTTCGTCCACAAACAGCCGGTCTACACCCAACTGCTCAAAGGTAATGACATCATCTTTCTTGTCAGCGGCAAGGAGCTTGTCCAGTCTGGCTTCCAATGATTTTCGTGTTTTCTCCATCTGCTTGATCGTGAAGTTTTCGCCACGCTGCCATTTCAGCTCCGCAATCGCACCCTCAATCTCATCAATCTGCTCTCGAAGCTGCCGTTCCTGTCGTTCGGCAGAAAGCGGGATTTTTTCAAACTGGCTGTGACCGATGATGACTGCATCATAGTCACCCGTTGCGATACGAGCGCAGAACTTCTTACGGTTTGCTGTTTCAAAATCCTTCTTGGTGGCAACAAGGAGCTTGGCACTCGGATAGAGGTGCAGGAACTCGTTTGCCCACTGTAAGGTCAAGTGATTCGGCACAACGAACAGGGATTTCTGGCTCAATCCAAGCCGTTTACTCTCCATAGCCGATGCAGCCATCTCGAAGGTCTTGCCCGCACCAACTTCGTGTGCAAGCAGCGTATTTCCACCATATAGCACATGAGCGATAGCATTTCTCTGGTGTTCACGGAGGGTAATATCCGGGTTCATGCCGCCGAAACGGATATGAGAGCCATCATACTCACGAGGTCTGGTGGAGTTAAAAAGTTCGTTGTACTTGGTGGAAAGGGTTTCTCGTCTGTGCGGATCTCTCCAAATCCAATCTCGGAACGCATCCTTGATTGCCTGCTGTTTCTGCTGTGCCAGGGTAGTTTCTTTTTTATTGAGGACACGCTTCTGCTTACCATCTGCATCTTCAATCGTATCATAGATACGAATATCCTTCAGATTCAGCGTTTCCTCCAGAATCCGATATGCGTTGGCTCGCTCTGTACCGTAGGTGACATACGCCGCCACATCGTTGTAGTTGGGAGAACTCTTACCGTTGATGCGCCACTCTGCGGTCAGCTCGGAGAACTTGACCTCAATGGAACGGCGCAAGTAATACGGCGTTTCAAAGGTTTCCTCCATGAACTGCTGAATATAATCGGCATCAATCCATGTTGCACCCAAACGCACATCAATCTCGGACGCATCCAAGTCCTTCGGCTGTGCTTTCTGCAAGGCTTCTACATTGATGCGGAAGGAAGAATCCCTGTCTGCCGCCATCTGTGCGACACGCAGCTTGCTTCTTACATCACCGGAAAGGTAATCATCGGCAGTCTGCCATCCAACTTCCACAGCATCGGGAGCCATCGGGTCTTTGAAGATCACCCCTCGAAGCTCTGCCTGAATCGCATCGTATTCTCCAGGTGTTCCAAGCAGCTGTGCCATAAACGGCAAATCCACCTTGCCACGCTCACCGATGGAGATTGCCAGCGCTTCGGACGGCGTATCCACGCTCGTCACTCTGCGTTCCGGCTTGATGGTTCGCTTGGTGAACATATCCGCCTTGCTTTTCAGATTGCCGTCCTCATCCACATTTTCCAGAGAACACAGGAGATAGTAGGAGGAATCGTCAGCAAATGCCTGACCATTGGCTCGATTATTGATAAGCCCGTTCTTTGCGGCAAACGCATCGTAGGCATCATTCAGTTCTGCCTGTTTCTGAGTAATCATTTCATCCGGGTAATCCTCAAGCTGATATTCGATCAGCTCGTTGACGATACCACGAAGTTCCACCATGCCCATCACACGGTCTTTTGCTTTCTCATTCAGGTCTACACGGCGCATCAGGGAGTTTTCACGGAAGTACACATTGCCATCCACCACGGTATAAGAGAAATTCTTTACATCCGGGGTTGCAGGAATGGTTTCGATTTCCTTACCCTTGTCAGCTTCGGGAAGCTCCACAGCCTGATAGGTTCCTTGGATGTGGGAAACTGCTTCTTTCAGAAGTTCGGACAGTTCCATGCCCTCAATGGGACGCACTGTAATGTCCATGCCGTAGGCGGTACTTTCTTCCACCGTATCGCCCAGAACCATTTCAGGATGAGCGACAAAGTAGCTGTTCATGGTGTGTCCTTCTTCGGTGCGGTCAAGGTTTACCCATTCCGGTACAATGTCAATCGGATGGTCACGCTTTTGCAGGAACAGGATGTCGGACACGACTTCCGTGCCTGCGTTTTTCTTAAAGGCATCGTTTGGAAGACGGATTGCACCAAGCAGTTCCGCCCTCTGCGCCATATATCGCCTTGCGTCAGAGTTCTTGGAATCCATGGTGTAACGGCTTGTCACAAAAGCGACCACACCACCGGGACGAACCTGATCCAAAGCCTTGGCAAAGAAATAGTTGTGGATGGAGAATCCCAGCTTGTCATAAGGCTTATCGGACACTTTGTAGTTGCCGAAAGGGACATTGCCCACAGCCAGATCATAGAAGTCTCTGCGGTCTGTCGTTTCAAAGCCAGCCACCTTGATTTCTGCATTGGGATAGAGCTTCTGAGCAATTCTGCCGGTGATGGAATCCAGTTCCACACCATACAAACGGCTGCTCTGCATTTCAGGAGGGAGCATACCAAAGAAGTTGCCGATACCCATAGCAGGCTCCAGAATATTTCCTGTTTCAAAGCCCATCTGTCCGACCGCTTCGTAGATGGAGCGAATGACCGTAGGGCTGGTGTAATGTGCGTTCAGGGTGGAAGCTCTTGCCGCAGCATATTCATCTTCGGAAAGCAGGTTTTTCAGTGTCTGATACTCCTTCGCCCAATTTCCCTTGTCCGGGTCAAAGGCATCTGCCAGACCGCCCCAACCGACATAATTCGACAAAATCTCCTGTTCTTCGGAAGTGGCGTTCCTGTTCTCGCTTTCCAGTTTGAACAGAGTTTCAATGGCTGCGATGTTTCTTGCGAATTTCTGCTTCGGTCCACCTTCACCGATGTTGTCATCCGTGATGTGGAAGTTCACCGCAGGAACAGGTGGGATTTCTCTGGTGGTGATGGACTGCTCAAGCTGAGCGATAATGTCCATGACTTCGGCATTCTGCCATCCGTCCACCTGGGCATAATCCTGAATGATGGTGTCCTTTCCATCTACGCACTGTACGAAGTCCAGACTACCCGGCAGATCTCTGGTATTCATTGCACCCAGGGCTTTTCTCTGCGTGTCAGGAAGTGCATAGTAGGCTCGCAGGGCATCATCAAAGGAACTGTATTCCTTGATGTCCAGCGCACCCCGCTTCTGAATGTCCTCGGCAACATAAAAATGATCGATGAAGTGTTCCGGTTCCTGCTGTTCGGGTTCCGCACTGGCTCTGACCTGTGCGTGTGCCTTTTCGTCAGGGTAGTCCCCATAGATACGGATGCACTTATGCTCCTGCTGATCGTAAACGGCAGCACCATCGTACTTGAATCCGTCATCCTCCATGGTTCCGTCCACATAGCCCTGGGCAGCTTTTTCCGCTTCCTCTAAAGTGTAGTAGTCCAGCTTATCATCGAAGCCGTTTTCAAAGTGATGGTAGGCGGCAACCAGATAGCGGGGAGCCATGCGCTCCTCGTAGCTGTTAATCATCTCAGGTGTCAGCCATTCTGGTTTGTCGGGAATCATTTCATACAGCTCACGCATCTTGGCAATCTGTGCATGGCGGTTGCCTGCCCACAGATGCTTTTCGCTGTGCTGTCCTGCACCAAGGAAGTATTCGCAGTCCATACGCAGACGGTCTAACAGCTGATACTCAGGGGTGTAGTCCCTCGGTTCGGTTTTGCCCAGAAAATCCTCTGTAACGGGCTTTTCTTCGGTTTGGGCATCAACCCTTACCGCATGGTTTCTTTCGTCCTGAGAGAGCATACGCTCGAAATTCTCACGATTCTCGGCACGGAAGATGGGATAAGCAAGCGTAGGGTCACGCAGCTGAACTTCTCTGTCCGTGATCTGCTCCACACGGAAAGCTGTATCGTCCAGATATACCGTGTCACCGACCTGATAATTCCATTTCGGTTCCTCGGAAGCAGATGCTTCCACAACTTCGGCAGGCTCTGCCACAGGCGCTTCTGGCTGAACCGACTCCATCGCAGCTACGGACTGACGAACTTCCTCCAAATAGTCATTGGCAAGCCATTCGTCCGTGAAGTATTCCGTAACGCCTTCCGGGTCTACATAGTAGTCATCGGTCTGATTATCCCAGATCGCATACTCGCCATCCTCGGTATCAATCACTGCGAAACGGTCATAAACATCTTCCAACGGATCAGTTTTAGCTTCTTCGATAGCCTGTCGTTCCGCTTCTTCCTCCGGGCTGAGGTAGCGTCCCTTTCGTATCAGACCGTCGATTCTCTGCACCACCTGCGCCCAGGACATCTGCAATTTATCGCAACCGCTCTTGGTGTAAGCAACACCCTTGGCATCGTGATCCTGACCGCTGTGCGTTGCACCAGAGCAGGCATGGGAATGACCACCGGTTCCGTATTCATGCTTCAGGAAGTCCATCTTTTCCTTGGCAGAATGATTCTCCTGCCAGTAGTTATAAATACGGGCTTTACCACCGGAAAAGCCGCTTCCACGGGTCAAGTCTGCATTGACTTCATCATCCGTAATGAACTGGCGGACAAGGGGCATCTGCATCATATCGGTCTGATACTCACGCAAAGGCATATTCAACTCATACAGCTGTTTCTGAATGAGATTCAGCTTGTGATAGTGAAAACGAAGCAGATCGGGATTTTCCGCAAGGGTTTTTCTAAATTCCGAATACTGCTGTACCAAGGTTGCGTGGAAACGAGGGTCATCCAACTTTTCAGCCAAGTCTGCGGTTTCGTCAGGGAAACCACGAAACGGTTCCTGATGAAGAATTGCCAGATAGTTGCTGGAACGGGCTTCTTCACTCAAATCGTGATAAAGATGCCACAGGGATTCTGCCAACTTCTGACGCTCATATCCGGATGCTTCTACCAGTTCCACATTAGTTGCGAACCGACCATTTTCAAGCAGTTCTCCAATGCGCTCGGCAACCGTTTCCCAAGAAACGATCTGCGCTCTGGGGCTGTCAATGGCAGAGGAACCTTTGGCAAGGTGGATACCGTCCTCGGCATACCACGCACAGATATTCCCGCTATCTTCTTTCAGACCATAGCCGCCGTGATAGACCTGCTTTAAGGTCTGAACGATTTCTTCCAACGGCTTCTGCTTCATATATTCCAGCGCTACGACTTTTCGGGCTTCATCGGTATTGCTACCAAGCAGAAGGAAGTGGTCGATTTCTTCCTGGGCAAAAGAAAAAGCAGAGGGCGTAAAGCTCTCTGCTCGGTCGATAAAACTGATTTGTTCATTTTCGGAGAGGAAAAGGTTCAGACTCAGCTGTTGATAAGCTCCGTCATCACGACTTCCTCCGCCTGTGCTTTCAGGCTGTTCATGTGCTGCACCCACGCCATCTGCTGCGTTTCCTTGTCCGGTGCGGGGCTGTCCTTCAGGTACTGCTCCATCAGAAACTCCACTCTGGCTTTCGCTGTTTCCTCGATCTCCCACAGGTGCGGGAACAGGCTCTCCGTCAGAATCATGTCGTTCAGGAGCATCGGATTGTTCTGTTCCAAAAATGCTCGACGCATCCTGCCGTACTTGCCCAGAGGTTTCTCTCCCTCGTTCTCCAACTGAAGGTTCGGAATCTGATAATCTCCGGCCTGTCTGTAAGTCATCTCGCTCATAATCTGTACTCCTTTCGGTAGCTTTAATCTGCTCATGTTCTCCAATCGCTTTTTCGATTTCCTGAAACATCCTTGTGCTGATGGCATTCACCGCAGTACCAAGGGCATTTACCGTCTGTCTGGTGTTAAAATCAAACACCTTCTGGAAATCCTCATGCTCGAAGTAGTTGTCGGGACTTTCCACGAACCGGCAATACATCGTATAGGATACGCTGTTTGCCACCGCATTTTTGAAAGCTACTTCGATGTTGAGTTCATCATACTCCTCAAGGAAGCTGTTGGCAACGATGTCGAGGAACTGCTTTTTGTAATCGTCCCAATACTCAGCCGCCAGTGCGGATGCAATATCTTCAAGCTGTGCTTCCAGTACCCCGTCAGCGGCAACACCGAAGGTACGCTCCATCGCTTCCATGACATAGGAGCGGTTTTCAGGCGTCACCTCCCACGGTTTCAGTTCCGGGGAAGAACGGCGAACGCCGGTATCCGCCACATCAAACACATAGCGCAGATACGGTTTATCCCTGTTCATCACAAACAGAGCAATGCCGGTAGAGCCACGCTTTACATATCTGCGGTAATTTTCAGCGTTCCAGTCCTCATAGGGCTTGCAAAAGGTCGCATTGGGGCGCTGAGCATAAATCATCACCTGTTCCGGATAGGTGAACTCATAGTTGCGGGACATCGTTCTCAAAAACGAAGTCCAGTTATCTGTGTTCGAGGTGATTTTCCCAATCGTTTCTTTTGCTAATCCGGAATAAAATCGCTCTTTTGCGTTCATTGTATCCCTCCAATCCTATCAATCCGGATAAAGGTTCAGCTTCTCAAAGGCGGCATCGTCCATGGCTGAAACTTTACGGAGAACCGAGTCTGCCAAAGCAAAAAGCTCTGACTCGTCCTCCGAAAGCTGTTCCTTCATCAGTGTCAGTGCTTCACACAGCCCTGACCTTGTGCCAGGGCTGTAAAGCATCATCATGTTCCGCTCATCCTGTGTGAAATCCATCATTCAATCTCCCTTTCCGGGTGGCTCTTGGGCGGCTTATGGGAAACATCCGGCACGGGCTTTTCCTTTAACTGCTCCAACACCGAAGGACGTTCCTCTAATCCGGACGCTTTTCCGTTATTGATGATACCGTCAATCATCCCATAATCATCTTCCATTGCCATCTCTGCGTTTTTCAGGTAGTTTTCGGACTTCATAAAGTTTTCCAGCTTCTGAAACCCAACAGAATCTACATAGTGAAAGGATACCTCACCGACTACCTTTAAGGCTACGATGTCGCTGACCGACATACTGTGACCACGGAAATCATCCGGGTGGTCAATATTGAACTTTACATACAAATCTTCCAGCTGCCGATTCACATCCTCGGACATAGAAATGGAGCCATGATAGACCACCTCGTAACGGTCAATCTCAGGCTCCATTTCTTTCTTCTGAAGGTAGCTGTAATTTGCAAACATGAGCGGGATATTATCGTCTACATCTTCCCGCAGCTGAAGAATCGCATAGGAATCCGTGGGGCTTTCCAGAAAAGCAACCATTCTGTCATCCGGGGTGGTATTTCCGTGAACATCATCCCATTTTTCGTTTTTCATATCCGTGTCCTCCTTATCGTTCAGGCTCTTTGCGTTTGGGAGAGGGACTGGCAGGCGCAGCTTTTTCTGCGGCCTGTGCCAGTTTTTCCATGACCGACTCACGCTTCGGAGAGTCGAGCTTATCCAGCTGACTTTTCAGCACTTTGGCAACCTCAACCGCAGTTTCCTCACGGGCTTCTTCAATGGCTGTATTCAGGAACTCACGATACGGAGCCGTATTACCAGCGGCAAGATCTGCCTTGATTTCTTGGATATGCGCCTGCACATCATCGACCTGATCCATATATTCATAGGGGTCGAAGTTCTCTGCAAAACGGTCGAGCTTAAAAGCAAGCTCAGCGATAGGGTCATTGACCACCACCGCCTGTCTGCCGACTTCAAAAGCCTGCTCCATGACATCCTCATAGAACATTGCCCGCAGTTCCCGGCGCTCCAGCCCGAAGGATTCCAGAATATCCCGGCGGACTTCGAGCATGGACAGTTCAGGGTTATCAACCTGACCGCCATCAATCTCGTTGTAGTTTTCATCCAACAGGGTGTAGTCGTAACCATCTTCGCAGGTCTGCACCGCAAGGATTCTATCCTTTCCGACCTTCCATGCGGCTTCATCGCCCATAATCTCAGGCTCCGGCATATAGCTTGCGCCGTTGCGCTCCATAATTTCTGCAAACTGGCAGATATGAAACACATTGTATCCGATCTGCGTATGATACTCGTCAATGAAGGTGCAGGGCTTCACAACCATTTCATCCGGGTAGTGAATCTGCACACAGCTGCCATCGGGGATATGAAACAAATCCTTATAATGGCTGTCGATAAATCGGATTTCCTTACCATCCGGGTTGTACTCATTTGTCATTTGCGCTTTCCTCCATTTTCAAATTCCATACTGAACTTCGTTTTGCCATCATCTGATACCTCCATAAAGACGGTGGCATCAAAGGTGTTGCCCGTTCTTTCGGACTTGCAATTCTTGAGCTTTACCTTGCCGGAACCAAGCAATTTCTGCGCCGTGGCAGAAGTCATGCTCTTGCCGATGCTCGCAAAGTAGCGATTGTTTTTCCAGAGGGCAAATTTGCAAGCTCTGTTGGAACAGAAAAATGCCTTGGCTTTGTCCTCTACAGCACTGCCGCAGAGCGGGCATTTGCCGATAGAATTGGCTTCTTTCGACATCATAACCTCGGAATCACGGATTACTTCATAGTTCTGAATCAGACCGGCAATCACATCTTTGATCTCGTCCATAAAGTCCTCGCTGGCATATTCGCCTTTCTCAATGAGCAACAATTTTTCTTCCCAATCCGCCGTCATGGATGGGGACTGAATCTGTTCCGGCATGACTGTTACCAGAGCCGTACCCTTGTGGGTCGGAATCAGGTGTTTGGTTTTCTTATCACCCTTACGCTCCAGAAAACCGATGCGAACCAGCTTCTCAATGATACCGGCACGGGTCGCAGGCGTTCCCAAACCTTTGCGCTCCACCTCATCAGGCATTTCGTCCGCACCGGCAGTTTCCATAGCAGAAAGCAGAGTATCCTCTGATACATTTTGTCAAGGTGGTTTTAAGAAATTTTCCCGCAATCGTTCATAATAAGCCGCTTGATTTTATCGCTCATAGTTTCCTTGCTGGTGGTGCTGAAGTGGATTTTCACCCGATAGGTCGTGTTTCCGATTTTCTTCACAATATCGGGCTGTTCTGCTTCCTTTACGGTCAGAGGGGAAGCGTTTGCGGGGGTGCTGGCTTTATTGCTCATAGGCTCTCCTTTCCATGAAAAAAGCCCTCATGCTACGGCGCACAAGGGCTTATAGTCATTCTTCTATAACTCTGAAAGTGCGAAAGTGCAAAGCGCAAAGGGTCTGCGTTTTGCACTTTCAGCTTGCGGGTTCGGGTGGCTGCTTCTTCTTGATGAAGTTGTACCATTGACCGCCGACACGCCTTGCGCCTAAAATGCCGCCCATGTTGCGCTTGGCGTTCTGTACCGTCCTTT
>OGOI01001310.1_pt1 | contig 15577 bp, 10 predicted proteins | sample 1552631 | NCBI WGS metagenome assembly OGOI01 (sample SAMEA2580204, study PRJEB22360) | human gut metagenome | biome: human gut; feature: human-associated habitat; material: faeces | place: Denmark | collected 2008/2010 | reverse complement strand
TAAGCTCACACAAACGATGGTGCAGTATGCCTCAGAAGGCGATGTCAATATCACGCTGCGCGACATCACATCGTTCGCGCAGTCGCAGCCATCAGGAAGCTTCGGACTGCAAGATTGGGAAGATGTCTATCTGAGCGATACGGGCTCGGCAAAGATCCCGCGTTCGATGAATCTGCATTACGGGCAGAATGCAGTCGTGGACTATGGTCTTTCAGACGAGGATGGCGGCAAGAATATCCAGCCGTTCTTCGTGACAGATTCAGGCTACCTGCGTACCCGCGTTCAGCAGAACCTGCATGCACACGACGATCCAAACGACCCTGATCATTCGGATGCTGCCGCTGACGATCTGGGTGATATGGATATCACCAGTCTGTTCAGCCTGGTCAATACCGTTATCGTGACCGATAACAACGAAAGCGCTCCTGCGGCGGGCGATCTTTCTATCAGCAAGAAGGTAGAAGGCAATACGCTCAGCGCCGATCAATACAACCGTCTCTTCCATTTCACCCTGCATATCTACGATCAAAATGGCACTGAGCTGCCGAACACGCAGCGCTACTATTTCTATGGCAAAGACCGTGTGGGCTTCATCGGCAGTGGGGATGAGATTCCGCTGCATCATGATGAAGACCTGGTAGTGATGGGCATTCCTGAGGGGTACACCTATAAGGTGGTTGAGACCGACGCAGATCAGGATGGTTTGTTCGTTTCGCCTATCGGTGGCACGATCGAGGGTAAGATGCAGAAGGATGCAGTGCTCGAGGCGGCGTTCACGAATTCGCAGGACAAACCCAAAGAGCCAGATAACCCAGATAATCCCGGTAATCCTGACAACCCCGATGATCCTGACAACCCCAACAACCCAAATGAGCCGAACGGTTCGGACGGTGATGGGGATGGATCGCTGTTGGCGAAGATGGGCGACTGCATTCCCTATGCGCTCGTAGTAATTGCACTAGTGGCAGCAGGTGCTGCGGTTGTGGTAAGGCGTCGCGCAAGTGCGCAGGGACTGATCGGCAAGCACGGTCGCTTGTGATAGCTCTTATTCCTTTTTCGCCTTGTGGTGTTTGAGCTTCTGCGCTTGCTTGTGAGCGAGCTTCTCGGCGTGTTTCTTGAATGCGATCCACGTTTGCACGACCGCTCCGATCGCACAGATGCCAAGCGCAATGCCCGCAGCGCTTTCGAAGGTTGAAAGGGCAAAGGCCCCACACTGTTCCCAATTCGTGCTCACCGCGTAGAACATGGTGTAATAGAGGCCACGACCAGGAACGAGCGGGATCACGGAAATCAGGAAGAATACCGCAGTAGGCGTTTTGTAGATATGCGCGAGGACCTCAGCGTAAATAGCTGCGAACATCGAAGCGATCAAGCATGAGGGAAGCAATCCTGCATTCATGCTGTGAAGAATGTAGTAGATGATCCAGGCGATAACGCCGCCGATAGTTGCGTAGAGGACGTGGCATTTTCGCACGTTGTAGAACAGGGCGAAGCCAAGCGCAGCGATGAAGGTGATAGCTATCTTGAAGAGAAATTCGCTCCACTCCATCTAGATCACCCCGCAAAGACTAGCCAGCCAAAGTGCGCCCATGAATCCCAGCACGAGCGAGGTAGCGAGAAAGAGGCTCTCGATAAAGCGCATGACGCCCGATATTGTTGCCCCTGAGAGCATGTCGCGTGTTGCATTGGTCATCGCTACGCCAGGAATGAGGAGCATGATCACGCCGATGATGACCATGTCGATATTGATCGCAGGAATGGGCTTCGAGGCTAGGCAGATAAGAATGCCGATGATAAATGACGTGAGGAAGTTGAAGACCATTGCGTTAGGTGTGAGCTTCTGAAAATGCTTGATGCAAAAGCAAACGCCCAGCGCGAAGAAAGCGGAAACGAGCCCGTCGACGAGCGACCCTCCGAAGAAGATGGCGAACCCGCCTGCTGCAAGTGCGCCACCCAAGTAGAGCGAAACCTTTGGGAACGGCTTTCCTTTGATGCGCTGCAGGCTTTTGCGCAGATCGTCTGCAGGGATCGGGCTTTGACAGTATGACTTGCAAAGATCGGTAAGGGCTTCGAGTCGGTCGAAGTTCGTACTGCCTTCATTAAGGATGCGCCTGCTCAATGTGTGTTCGTTGTGACCTGGCATCGTTGCGGTGGCGATGATGAGCTCGGTGATCACCAATACATCCATCTTGTAAGCGCCATAGGCTTTACCCATCTTGACCAAGATGTCTTCAACGGTGTCTACGTCGGCACCGGCAGCAAGCATGGCTTCGCCGATATCGAGCATGCAAGAAAACGTCTCAAGCTGTTCTTTTTGAGACTGCTTGGTTGCATCTTGCTTGCTTTCGATAGCTGTGGTCATCGTGCGCCTTCGTGCCAAGTTTGAACAAACGCCCGTGTTCGCAGGGTGGTGGTTTCGTTCGTCTTTTACCTCATGTGAGGAGTGGTCGCTTCTATCCTGCCTCTATTTTTCAGAGGGAAAAGGGTGATCGGCATTTTGTTTTAGATTGGTGAACGAGTCGACAATTTGGAGTTCATTCGTAGGGTAGGTGCTCGCGATTCGAGGCCGGGATGTCTCCGCGCGAGCAGCGCGTTCGCAGCATGTTCTTGTTTCTTGATGTTGTCTTGAAACTAAACGATTATTCAGGTGTTTTCCTTTATCATTAGGCTACTGACAATATCGTAGGGAAGTTGACATGGAAGCTTTGCGCGCGAAAAAGACGATTGGGGCGTGGACCATCGCGGTCATCGTCATATTCGTGGTCATGGCTGTTTCCATCTACGGTATCGCTAAGAAGACATATGACGATATGTCTGAGGCTGCCATTCAAAACCTCAACGAGAACCTGAACCTCATGGGGAATACGGTCGAGGCGATCATGCGCAGCGAGGCGGAGTTCCAGCTGCTCACCGCTGAAGAGATCGCTCAGGCGAAAGATCCGCAGGGCTATATCCGCAGTCTTCGCACGAGCGAATCAGCGTCCAAATTCTCTTTCGTGCCTCACGATCAGGAGCAGGGCATTTCCAACGATGGAGAGACTTTTGACCCAAGCACGCTCGTTTTCCCTGAAGGAAGTAGCGTTTTGGGATTGGAGCTTTCGCAGACGTACGTGAATTACCAGGGCGTTTGGGCATACACCATGAAGTGCCCAGTTGAGCGCGCGGGGCAGAATGTTGGAACGCTCTATGTCGAATACGATTTTGGTGCCATTGCGCAATCGCTCCCGAAAGGCTTTTACGATAAGCAGGCTGTCCTGTATTTGATGGATACTGCGAGCGAGCGATTCGTTATGAAGCCTGAAGGGATGGGGGAGCGCGACGCAGGCCACCTCAATCTTGAGGATTTCTATCGTGCAAATCGCATTGACGATGCTGCAACGCTCACTATGGTGGAAGAGGGCATAGCGAAAAAGGAGAACATCATGTTCTCCCATCAGGTGAAAGGCCAGGATTCGTTGTGCTACCTGTGGGCACTCAATGGGGGCACCATCTATCTGGTCGGATATGTGCCCATGTCGGCCATCCAGAAAGAGGCGCAATCGGTCAATGTTGCCATCGTGCTCGTTGCCATCATTACGCTGGTGGCATTCTTCCTCTGTGTTGCGATCTACGCATACAACCGCCACAAGCAGCGTCAGATCGATCTGGCACGCGAGGCTGAACGCGCACTGCATAACGAACAGCTTGCCAAAGCGCTGAAAGCGGCAGAGGTTGCCAACGAATCGAAGTCGGCATTCTTAGCCAATATGTCGCATGATATTCGCACGCCGATGAATGCGGTTCTAGGGTTCGCTTCTATCCTTGCGCGTGAAGCGGACAACCCAGCGAAGGTGCGCGATTGCGCGAACAAGATCATGGCTTCTGGGCGACATCTGCTCGATCTGATCAACGATGTGTTGGATATCTCCAAGATCGAGAGCGGCAAGGCGACGCTCAACCTTGAAGAATTCAACCTGGGTGATTCGCTCGTGGCGATCGAGTCCATCATCGCGCCGATGGCTCATGAGAAGGATCAGAACTTCATCACCGAGATAACGAACGTGAATCATGAGCGCTTGATCGGCGATGAAACCCATCTTAATCAGATCCTTATCAATCTTTTGTCCAATGCGGTGAAGTACACGCAAGAAGGTGGCACGGTTTGTCTGCGCTTTATCGGTTTGGCACAGCATTCGAATCAATTCGAGCGTATTCGTATCGAGGTTGAGGATAACGGCTATGGCATGTCGCCAGAGTTCCTCGAGACGATCTTCGATTCGTTCACCCGCGCTGAAAACAGCACGACCAATAAAGTTCAGGGTACGGGGCTCGGTATGTCCATCACGAAGAGCCTAGTCGAGTTGATGGGCGGTACGATCGAAGTGGAGAGCGAAGAGGGCAAAGGTACGCTCTTCAGGGTCGATCTTGAGCTCCGCATTCCTGAAGAGCAGGCTCAAGGATTCTTCTGGGTGCAGCAAGGTATCGGACGTATCCTTGCGATCAGCTATTCCGAACGTGGACGTGATGCTGCAGTGCACCTTTTGGAAGGTACGGGGGTTATTGTCGATACTGCGGCAGACATGCATGAAGCAGAGGCGCTTGTTCAGGAAGCGGCGAACGAAAACGGCTACCAACTTCTGATGTATAAGCCAGGGAAGCTCGATCAAGGAGCGATCGATGAGGCTGAATCGCTGCGTGCGATCATCAACCCGCTCGACGGGCCTGCCATTCCTGTTCTCTACGTGCTCGATAACAGCTTCGATCGCGATGAGCAGGTGGAGTTGCCCCCACGCTCGGGTGTGCTCGTGCATCCGTTCTTCCTTTCCACCTTGAAGCAGGCGATCGAAGGTATTAGCGGCGTGAGCAACGTTGAGGCGGCTGATCACGATAAAGTGCTTGAAGGAAAGCATTTCTTAGCTGCTGAAGACAACCTGATGAACGCGAGCATCCTTGAGGAGCTCTTAGACATGGAAGGCGCGACGGTCGAGATCGTTGAGAATGGGCAGCTATGCGTCGAGCGCTTTGAAGCGTGCGAGCCAGGTGAATTCGATGCGATCTTGATGGATGTCCAGATGCCCATCATGAACGGACATGATGCGAGCCGCGCGATTCGTTCGCTCTCGCGTCCCGATGCGAAGACGATCCCTATTTTCGCCATGACGGCGGATGCGTTCGTAGAGGATGAAAAAGCAGCTCTCGCTGCTGGTATGAACGCCCATGTGGCAAAGCCTATAGAGGTGAGCGAACTGAAGCGCGCGGTCGATCAGTTTGTCGAGAAAGGACTATCATGAGCTCTGTTACCAAACCCCGCTTCTTCGTTGCAGCGCTGCTTGGCGCGTTTCTGCTCATCGCGCTGTGTTTAGCGGGATGCGCGAATGATGACAAGAAGAATCTGGCGCAGCAGAATACGAGTGAGAATGCACGTGTAGTCAACTTCTTCAGTCCGATGGAGAAGGTCAAAGCTGATACTGAGAACACTGCGCGCACAGCGAGCGATCGGACGATTTCGATGGCAGAAGATGAACTCGGGCTGGAAGTGGCGTATCACACCTATACGGCAGACGGTTATCAGGATAAAACCTACGATGAGGTGTGTCTTGAGCGCGCGAAGAGCAATCAAGACGATCTGTATATGCTGAATGCGGACACCATCGTCGAGCTTGGTTCGGAGGGCTATCTCGCTGATCTTTCTGGACTCGATAGCGCAGCGAACTTGCGTGATGTGGTGAAACAAGCGAATACGGTTGACGGTAAGCTCGTCGCGATTCCGCAGGAAGTGGTGGCGCATGGCCTGTTCGTGAACAACGACATCTTGAAGGAGAACGATCTTGCGTTGCCGAACACCCCTGAAGAATTCCTTGAGGCTTGTCGTGTTTTGCAGCAGAACGGTTACGAGCATCCCGTGGGAGCTAATCGTTGGTGGCTGGAGAGCTTCGTCTTCGCGCAAGCCTACGATGAGCTGTATAACGGCGACGATGTCGAAAGCAAGATCGCCGCATTGAATTCTGGAGAGGCGCGGTATAGCGACTATATGCGCCCAGGTTTCGAATTCCTGAAGAAGCTGATCGACGAAGGATATGTCGATGCTGAGAATGCGCTCACGAGCGAGGCCTTCGAAGGTGAAGGTGAGGGCGAAGACTTCATGAATGGCGAGTGCCCCTTCGTTATGGCGTATTGGGGAGCCGCCAATACCGATACCGCTTATGGCAACCCTAATTTCAATCTGGAGGTCATTGGTTTTCCGAGCGATATGGGCCAGATGCCTGTGCTTTCGATAACGGGATTATCGGTAGGTGAAGATGCAGAGCATCGCGAGGATGCTTTGGAAGCGCTCGATGTGATGGTATCCGACGAGGCGCTTCAGCTCTATGCTGAGACCAACAAGGTCATCTCGCCTTCTAAGAATGTGAATGTGGAATGCATCGAGGCGCTCAAACCGCTCAATGATCTGGTACAGGAAGACAAGTACGTGCTGGCATCAAACGCGGCCATGGATGTTGAGCAGTGGGGCAACGTTTGCTTGATCGTACGCGATCTTCTGGGTGGAGCTTCGGTGGATGAGTGCATGTCCAAGCTCGATGCACTACAGGATGAAGCGCATATGAAGTAGCCCGCTTCTTTTGGAAGGCGTTCCCCCTGAAGGGCTTCACAAGAATGGATTATGCAAGCAACCTATAGTTGCGGAATTGCAAGCTAGAATCGGTGGTGCGCGTTTTCCTGCTCGAATACTCTATTCAGGTGGGTAAGAGCATCAATATGAAGGAATAGCATGAACATCGATATGGCAAAGCGGTTGGCCGATAGACACACCCGAAAGAAGTAATGTTCGAAGCGGCTTGATGGCGGAAGCTGTTATCTCGTTCAACGGCATGACCGATAGTTTCTTGCTTGTTTTCGACTCAACCTTATTTTGCTTTAGCTGGTACGAACTCCATCTTAAGACCGAGAACGAAGAGCAATTTCATAATGGTCTGGAAAGAAGGATTTCCTTCTGTGCTAAGAGACTTGTAAAGGCTCTCTCTTCCAACCCCTATAGACTTAGCAACATCTGTCATCCCTCGAGCTCTCGCGATATCCCCAAGCACAGCTTGAAGGAGTTTAGGATCATCCTCTTCTAGGGCAGCATTCAAGTATGCTGCTATATCCTCTTCGGTTCCAAGATGATCAACAACATCCCATTCTTTAAAGGTTGCTTTCATGTTTTTGCCTCCATTCTTCGGCGATCTTCTTTGCTTTCTCGATATCAGCTTGTTGCCTTGATTTGGTTCCCCCAGCAAGCAACACAATGAGTTCGCTTTCTATCTGAGTCGCATAGATTCGATAACCTGCTCCTATATCAAAACGGAGTTCAATAATGGATTTACCTAGGTACTTGTAGTCTCCGACGATCGAATTATTAAGCACTATGCTTCTCAACCTGACTTCTATGGCGGCTTTAGCTCGATGATCTCTCAGTTTTACGAACCATTTCTCAAAAAAACTACTGATCAGGATCTTCAATTCTCGGCCATCTCCTTAAGTATCTTATAGGATACACCTGTCTATGTCAATCTGTAGTATTTCAAAGAGACCTTAATTAAATTTGAAAAATATTTGAAAGAAGATTCGTTAGACATTTACATTATTTTGACTTTCAACCAATGAAAGCAAGATGACGATTGTCGAAACAGGACTGCTCGATCAAGTTCAAGTAGGCGAAGCGGCTGCAAATTGCATTACTAATGTGTAAGTGAATCAAAGCTGCTGGGTCGTGCGTGCAAGAGGGCGGGTATGATGGATAGGAAGACGGTGCCTTCCTAGGCGTTTAGCTGAAGGGGCTAGGCGTAAGGAAAGCTTCGCTAGAACGGAGAACCTTATGAACATCTTGCTCGTTGAAGATGATGCTTCGATCGTAAGCGCACTTACCGATCTGCTTCACAGTGAAGGATTCAGCGTTCAAGCTTGCGCGACGCAGGATGCGGCGTGCGAAGCACTAGCGCGCGCCACCTTCGATATCGCACTGCTCGATGTCACGCTTCCTCAGGGTAACGGGTTTGCGGTATGCGCGGCTGCCCGCGAAGCTGCCCCTGAAATGCCCGTGATCTTCCTTACCGCTTCCGATGACGAATACTCCACGGTGGCAGGTCTCGATATGGGCGCGGTCGACTACATCGCTAAACCGTTTCGGGCACGCGAGCTCGTTTCTCGCATTCGGAGCGCACTTCGACGGGCGCATCCTGCTGAAAGCGCATTGATGGTGGGGGATGTTCGCGTCGATCCCGCATCGGGTGGCGTGACCAAGAAGGGCAGGGAACTCTTTCTCTCTGCTCTCGAATACCGGCTGCTGCTCTTCTTCTTCCAGTATAAGGGTAAGCTCGTCACGCGCGAGGTGCTGCGTGATGCCATCTGGGATAGCGCTGGCGAATACGTTTCCGATAATGCGCTCAATGTGTATGTGAAGCGTTTGCGCGAGAAGATCGAGACCGATCCGAGCGAGCCCGAGATCGTCATCACGGTGCGTGGTCTTGGCTACAAGGTGGGTGAGTAGCATGGGTTCGTCAAGAACATTCACCTGGCAGTGCATAGCGCTCGTGGCGATCGTTGTCGTGTTCGCGCTTGCTGCTCCAGCAGAGAGCAAATTCTGGGTGATGCTGACCGGGCTGGCTGCCGCAGCATTCTTCATAGTGGTTTCATTAGCACGACACCAGCAGATCAAGCGTCTTGCTGGCGAGATCGACGAAGTGCTCCACAATAGCCGACGTATCGATTTCTCGACTTCGAGCGAAGGCGACGTTGCGGTGCTCACGAATGAATTGCAGAAGATGGTCGCACGCCTCGCGCGAACGACCGAGCAGCTCGAAGCCGAACGCAATGCGCTCGCAAACTCGCTCGCAGATATATCGCACCAGATCAGGACACCACTCACGGCTATCACGCTCATGCTCCCTTCTATCGAGCGTGCAGAGAACGAGACCGAGCGCAAACGAGCAGTGCGCAAGCTCGAATCCATGATCGAGCGTGTTTCGTGGTTGGTGACCGCGCTCTTGAAGATCGCGAAGATCGATGCAGGATCGATGCGCGTCGAATCGAAGCCTTCGTCATGCGCGGAGACCATCAGGCGCGCGATCGTACCGCTCGAGCCTGCGCTCGACTTGCACGATGTGAGCCTTGAGGTGAACCTTGACCAGGGAGCTTCGTTCGAGGGCGATCTTCTTTGGACCGCAGAGGCGGTCGAGAACATCGTGAAGAACTGCATGGAGCATACGCCTGCGGGAGGTTCGATCAAGATTACTGCGCGAGAGGACGTGCTGGCAACAACGATCGATATCAGGGATTCAGGATCGGGGATCGACCCAGTCGATCTGCCCCATGTCTTCGATCGCTTCTATCGCGGTCGAGCGCAAGACAACGAACACGCTGGTGAAACGAGTGGTTTTGGCATCGGGCTTTCGCTTGCGCAAGCGCTTGTTTCGGCGCAGGAAGGCACGCTGCGCGTAGCAAACAACCCCGAAGGGGGAGCGCACTTCCAGATCGCGTTCCCGAAGCTTGTGGTGTAGCGACGGCATGAAAGCGCACGGTCGGATGAATGCGCATCGCAGCGTGAAAGCGCACAGCAGGATGAACATGGCCTGTAGGCGCGAAGAAACGTACGAAGCGCTGAATGACAGAACCGTAATATGCGCGTTATAGGCAGGACAGCTTGCCTCTCCATACTTATTCTTGCTAACTCATAAAAAGGAAAGGATTCCACCATGGAAATCTTGAAAGTTGAGCATCTCACGAAGGTGTATGGAGAGGGCGAAACCGCCACGCGTGCGCTCGATGACGTGAGCTTCAGCGTGGAAGAGGGCGAATTCATTGCGATCATCGGGTCATCTGGATCGGGTAAGTCGACACTTCTGCATTTGATCGGCGGGGTCGATCGCCCTACTTCAGGTAGCGTCCTGCTCAATGGCATCGATGTCTATTCGCGCAGCGATGAAGAGCTTGCAGTCTTCCGTCGCCGTGAAGTGGGACTCGTGTATCAGTTCTATAATCTGGTTCCTGTTCTCAATGTGGTCGAGAATATGACGCTGCCTGTTGCGCTCGATGGGCGCAAGGTGAACACGCAGCGACTTGAGTCGCTCTTGACCCGTCTTTCGCTTCATGGTCGCGAAGGGCATCTGCCGCGCCAGCTTTCTGGTGGTCAGCAACAGCGTGTGGCGATCGGCCGTGCGCTCATGAATGCGCCATCGGTCGTGCTCGCTGATGAGCCGACCGGCAATCTTGATACGCACAACAGCTGTGAGATCATGCAGCTTTTGCGCGACTCGAATCGCGAATTCGGCCAGACAATGATCGTGATCACGCACGATGAGGAGATCGCACTCGCTGCTGATCGCATCATTGCCATCGAGGACGGCCGCATCGCCCGCGATGAGAGGATCCGACGATGAACGTGATGACCAACTTCACCACGAAATCGTTGCGTGCGAACAAGGCGCGCACGATCGTGACCATCATCGGCGTTGCGCTTGCTGCAGCGCTGCTCACTGCGGTCCTCACGAGCTACACCTCGCTCACGAGCTTCCTGTATAGGAGCGAGGTGGAAACGAGCGGCACCTGGATGGCGAAGGTTCAGGTAGAGGATACGAACACCCTTGCAAGCGATCTCGAGCATGCGCAAGATGACCCCTCGATCACCGACATCACGACGCTCTATGACTTGGGATTCGCTGAACTGACACAAAAGCAGAAACAGCGCTTCGGACCGTATCTGCCGATCCTTACCTATGAAGGCGATATTGAGACCACACTCGGCATTCATACGAGCGAAGGAAGGCTGCCTGAGAACGAAAACGAGATCTTCCTCTTCGACGGTTGGCAATCTTCGCAAGGTGTGAACATCGGCGATAAGGTCACCCTCCAGGTGGGCGAGCGCATTGCGCAGGATGCTGGTGGCAGTAGCAGTGTGGAATTCGGCGAGATCGACGCGGGCGAAGACGATCCTTCGGCTGCGAAGACCTATACGATAACTCCTGGCATGCAGCTCAATTCATCCATGGGGTACCTCGATGCGCGCGTCGATGGCACAGGTCTTGATGAAACACTTGAGAACAAGCAGGCCAAAACCTATACCGTGGTAGGCTTCTATGATCGACTGGGCTATGCAATGTATAGCGCTGTGGGGCCAGTAGCGATCACGGCAGGGAGCCAGACGCCAACGCCGGCATCGTTCGCCGAGGTCTACCTTACGATGTCGGGCGTGCAGAATACCGAAGAAGTGCAGGATAACGCAGAGGCATTGTTCCCTGGCGATCGGGTCGAGCTTCACAATGGGCTCTTGCGCTATATGGGAATAAGCAGTGATGCATCGATCTGGACAACGTTCTATGGCTTGGTGCTCATCCTCTCTATCGTGATCATCGTGGCGTGCATCTCGCTCATCTTCAACGCCTTCGCCATCTCGGTTGCCGAGCGAAAGAGCCAGTTCGGGCTACTCTCTTCGGTGGGAGCAACGCGGCGTCAACTCCGTCGTGCGGTCGTTCTTGAAGCGCTCGTCGTTGCGGTGGTGGGCATTCCGCTCGGCCTTCTGGTGGGGATCGGCGGATGCGCGATAACCTTTGCCGCACTCGGTCCCGCTATCACGAAGATGATGGGCAATGTGGGTGACGTGACCTTCGGCTTGTCCGTCGATCCGTGGGTCATTCTCGCAACGACCGTGCTTACGCTCGTTACCGTGCTGCTCTCAGTCTGGATTCCCGCGAAGCGCGCGAGCAGGGCGAACATCATCGACTCGCTCAAATCATCGGGAGGGTCGCAAGCATCCAAACGCGGCAAACGTCTTGCGGCATCTGCGACCATTCCTGCGAGGTTGTGGAAGTCGAGGGGTATTTCGGGCAGGATGTTCGGCATTGGCGGAAAGCTCGCAGCGATCAATCGTAAGCGCGGCACGACGAAGGGTAAGACCGCTGCGGTATCGCTTGCGCTTACCATCGTGCTCTTGATGACGGCAGGTTCGCTGAATACGTTCCTTGGGTCGCTTGTCGGCGCTGTTTCGGGCGGCAATGCTTCTGCAGGCGAAGTTGCGGTCGTTGTTCAACTCGATCAAACGAATAAAAATGGAACCGAACGGACCACCGCAAACGAGCAGCTTGTGCGCGATAATGAACGCTTCGCTGAAGAGGTGCGTATCTTCACAGATGCCTACGATCGCCTTTCAGGAGCTTCGAATGCTGAAGGGCAAGGCTGGAAACTTACTACTTCCGCACCGCTTATCGTGCCTCATAATGTTGCGGGAAGCATGTACCGCTCGGCAGACTCGCAAACGGGCGGAGAGCTGGCTGATGGCGACTATGCGCTCTATGCCCAGATGAGCTATATCGACGATGCTTCCTTCGATGAGTACGCTCGCAGCTTAGGACTCGATCCTTCTGAGTATTATGATCCCGAACATCCGCGGGCGATCGGTGTTTCTCGCTGCTATGGCAACGATGGTTCACGCTATCAATTGATGGAAGCTTTGCAGGGCACAGGTGAAGCTCAAGTGCTCAGTAGTGCCGTTTATCAAGGTCGTTACCCTGCGCATATAACGATGCAACCAGAAGCGACGAGCAATAACGAGGCGGCGAAATGGAGCATCGAGGCGGTCGCGTCCTCTGCTGCAGATGATGATATAGGAGGAAAGATGCTCGCGCTCGATGAGGTCGACTATGCCTCGACGGGCCTGGATATTGCGGCACTCGCCGAAGAACCTCCAGCAGTTTTGGGCAAGGTGGGCGATTACCTGTGCTTGGTCATGCCGGTCTCGCTTGCTCAGGGCCAGGCGTTTGGGTTAACGGCTCCGACATTTGCTGGCGAGTTCGATTCGCGCGATGGGGATCATGCGGCATTGGCTGAAGAGCTCGCAAAGAGCAGCACTACGTTCTTCAGCGAAGAATGCCCGTACGATCTGGCTTTCTCATCGTATAACGATCACATCGAAGAGCGTGAATCGGTTCAGATGATGGCAACGATCGTTAACGTGTTCTGCTTGCTCTTCACCGTGATCTTGGCACTGATTGCACTGGCGAATGTGTTCAATACCATCACCAATTCGCTCATCTTGCGCCGTCGGGAATTTGCGGTGATGAAGTCGATCGGCATGTCGAACAAGCAGTTCAGGCGCATGATCATGAACGAATGCATGAGCTTTGGCATCGCAGGGCTGATTCCCGGTCTCATCGTATCGGCTGGCATATCCTATCTGCTCTATCTTGTGGTCGGTGAATCGCTCGGGGGACTCACCTTTACCCTTCCGTGGGGATATGTGGTGCTCGCGATCGGCATGACCGCAGTAGCGATGGCGGCTTCTGTGGCGTATGGCATGCATCGCTGCAAGGCTGATAACGTGGTCGAGGCGTTGCGTGCCGATAGCATCTAGCGCTCCATGCGAAAAAGGTGACGAACTACCCGGTCGTTCGTCACCTTTTCCCATCTATCCTACGCAAGCAGCACGCCTATGGGGCACTTGTAATTACCCGCTTTCGCTGTTCGCTTGCCTTTTCAGGCAAGCTCATGCGCTTCGCTCCTTCGGACAACCTATTTATATTGAAGTGAGCGGACTCAGAGTCGTCCAACCACCCCACAAGCTCCGCCCCTTATGGCAGCGATGACTTCCAAGGTGTCGAACAACCGGGTAGTTTGTCATCTTTTTTGTGGGCGGGTAAATATGGAGACCTTCCGTTTTGATGGTACGCATTTTGGGTAGAATCGCAGCTCTTCGGGACAAAATGCCGTAATCACGTATAATCTGCTGTAATGCGAATATAAAAGCGCATGCGTGGGGGCGCAGCGCTTTTTAGTTTTATAGCGCGAGGGGGATCCTATGGCGAAGAAGGCCGAAAACGGAAAAATAACGAAGATAAAGAAATCCTATGGCGGTTCGACGGTAAAAGAACGCAAGGCGGCCATGAGCCGTGGTCTTACCGAAGAGGAGCTGAAGGCGCGCAATACCATTCCTGAAACGAACCCGGCGGGTGGGCCGCATCGCATCATCGCCGAAGAGCTCTATTCTGAAAACGACACCTTCGTTCCGTACAAACCCGATGAGCCGAACGATCCTGGTCCTGCTGCGCACGAGCCTCTTAAAGAAGGCGTGCTGCGTGAAGGGCAGAAGATCACCGACCGCATTGGCGTGAAGGTGGCTCCGACCGACCCCGATTATTGGGGACTTGCGAGCGTGATGACCGAAGAAGAGGCAGCGCTCACCGCACACATGAAGGTGCGCAAGCCGCTCACGTTCGAGCAGCTCAAAAGTGCGAGTGGGCTTGAGAGCGAGAAGCTCCAGCAACTCCTGGATGATCTTTCCATCAAGGGAATCATCGAGTATAACTGGGAGAACCTCGATGGCAAGAATCCGAATCATGAGAAGCGCTATCTGCTTTCTATGTTCGTGCCCGGTTCGGCGGAGTTCACCGTTATGAACCAGCAGCAGCTTGAAGAGCACCCCGAGATCGGCACGTTCTTCGAGCGCATGGCGTTTCTGCCGCTTACGAAGGTCACGAAGATGGTGCCGCCCGGTGGTGCAGGCATCGGCATGCATGTTATCCCTGTCGAGCGTGCGATCGAATACGAGAACGAGGCAGCTGATGTCGAGCGCATCTCGCATTGGTTGAAGAAATACGATCGCTTCTCGGTGGGCGCCTGCTCATTTCGTGCAGCCGAGCGCGTGCGTGGAGGTAATGCGGGATCCGACCCGCAGAACTGGTGCATCGGCCTCGGTGATATGGCCGACTACTGCGTAGAGACGGGCAAGGGGCATTACGCTACCTATGATGAGGTCATGGATATCCTCATCCTTGCCGAGCGCAATGGTTATGTTCATCAGATCACCAATATCGATGGATCCGATAAGATCTTCGCCATCTGCAATTGCGATGTGAACGTCTGCTATGCGCTGCGTACTTCGCAGCTGTTCAACACGCCGAACATGAGCAGGTCTGCCTATGTTGCGCAGATCAACGGCGAAAAGTGCGTGGCATGCGCGGGGTGTGTGGAAGTGTGCCCAGCAGGCGCGGTGAAGCTCGGTCAGAAACTCCTTACCGAAGATGGGCCGGTTTCCTATCCACAGCAGCCGTTACCCACGCTTTCCTGGAGCGAAAAAGACTGGGATCCCGATTACAAGAATACGAGCCGCATCGAGTGTCATGAGACTGGCACGGCACCGTGCAAGGTGGCCTGTCCCGCGCATATTTCGGTGCAGGGCTATCTGCGCATGGCGGCTGAAGGGCGTTATCGCGATGCGCTCGCGCTCATCAAGCAGAAGAATCCCTTCCCAGCGGTATGCGGACGCATCTGCAACAAGCGCTGCGAGGCAGCGTGCACGCGTGGCACGATCGATGAGCCAGCGGCGATCGATGATGCGAAGCGCTTCATCGCCGAGAAGGATCTCGAGGCTGAGTATCGTTACGTGCCGGAGGTCATTCCTCCCACCACGCGCGGCGGATTTCCTGAGAAGATCGCTATCGTGGGCGCGGGGCCGGCAGGTCTTACGTGTGCGTACTATCTTGCCGCTATGGGGTACGCGCCTACCGTATTCGAGCGCGAAGAAAAGCCTGGTGGCATGATGACCTACGGCATTCCTGCCTATAAGCTTCCG
>OGOI01001301.1_pt1 | contig 15645 bp, 9 predicted proteins | sample 1552631 | NCBI WGS metagenome assembly OGOI01 (sample SAMEA2580204, study PRJEB22360) | human gut metagenome | biome: human gut; feature: human-associated habitat; material: faeces | place: Denmark | collected 2008/2010 | reverse complement strand
CCGCCATGAGGATCGCGACTGCTACGGCGAGCGGCGTTTCCCGGTCGAGGGCATAGAATCCGGCCAGGCAAAGGGCCGCCATCGACATGCAGACGACACAGGTTCGGGGAGCCCGCCCGCCGAACAGCCGATCCGTGGCCCACCCGGCGGCGAGCATGCCGGCGATGCCGGCGATCTCGAAGGCCGCAACGCTCCAGCCGGCAAGGCTGATATCCATATGCAGATGTTCCTTGAGCATCGTAGGTCCCCAGTCCAATACGGCGAAACGCACAACATAAACGAAGAAGTTGCCCACGGCAATGATCCAAATCGTAGGATTCAGAAAAACCTTACGACGCAGGAATGCCTTATACTCGGCATTTTCTTCGGCCCGGGTTTGCGGTTGCTGCCCAGTGGTTTTTCCGGTTTTCAGTTCGGGAAGCCCGACCGATGAAGGCGTGTCACGCACGAGCGCCCAGACAATTGCGGCTCCGAGCAGAGCGACCGTCGCCGGCAGCAGAAAGCACCAGCGCCAATGCTGGGAGAGCAGTGACGAAGCGTCGAACCACGCATCCCAATTCAACCCGACCGCGTAACCGCAGAACACGATGGCCAGTCCCGCACCGATCGAGTGGGAGGTATTCCACACGGACATTTTGGTCGCCAGCCGCTGCGGCACGATCCAGTGGGTCATCAGCCGCGTGCAGGGCGGTACGCCCATGCCCTGAAACCAACCGTTGAGGACCCAGAAGATGCCCAACGCCAGCACCGAGGAGCTGAAACCGAACAGCAGGTTGCAGATCGCGCAGAAAACGAGTCCCGTCACGAGGAAACGGCGCGCATCGCTGCGGTCGCCCCAAATGCCGTTGACGAATTTCGAGAGTCCGTAAATCACGCCGTGGAGCGTGAGAAACAATCCGAGGTCGGATTTCGAAATGCCCATCTCCTCGTTCAAATAAGGCATGGCGATGCTCAGATTCTTGCGCACGAAGTAGAAAAGCGCATATCCGAAGATGCACATCGCGATGGTACGGAATTCCCAGTATTTGAAACGCCGTATCTGCTCGGAGGTCATACCGGCATAGGCCGGGTTCGAGGATTCGGTCTTCATCGTAGTATCATTTTCGCGAACGGCTGCGCAACGCGCAGTCCTGCAAAGCGTGAATCTCCCGGCGCGAACGAGGCAGTTCGACGAACTCCGAGGGATAATCGGTTTCGATGATATCCGGTTCGGCCAGCAGCTCCCGCAAATAGGCCGTATTGCGGTCGCGGGCGTTCTTCACCTTGTCGGAGGTCTCCACGATCGAAGTCATCGTCATCACGCCCCGGGCATGCAGCAGATCGTAGACCTCCTGCAACCGGGGATCGACGGCCGTACGGATATAGGCCATGATGTAACGCCACGGAATCGGCGAAGCGTCGTAAGCCTCGAAATCCGCCCGCGAACTGATTTCGACGCAGAACATTACCTGCCGGATACCGCTGTTCCAGTAGCGGAGCGCTTCGTCGAGCGAGCGGACGCTCAGCACGATGTTATGATACTCCGCCCAATCGCCGCCGGGCTGCAACTGCCGGATGTAATAGTCGATACTGGCCCGACGCACGCGATCGCTTACCCCTTTCGTATTGACGTACTTGTTGTCGAAGTTGAACACCACCCTATCCTTGCCCCACTCCAGCATATCCTTGAGTCTCGGAATCTTGTAGGGGGTCTCCTTCCGGTGGCGATCGACCAGGGCGAACTGCTGCAACTCTTCGTAGGTATAGTCGGAGACACGCCCCTTACCCGTCGTCGTGCGGTCGATCGTCAGGTCGTGCATCAGCACCGGTATGCTGTCTTTCGTGAAGCTGAAGTCGATTTCGAAAAAGGTCGGCAGCAGCGAAAGGGTCTTTTCGCACGACTCGATACAGTTCTCCGGATACCCCGCCATCATGCCGCCGCGATGGCCGCTGACGACGATGTCGCGATCGGGAGAATAGGTAAAATAGGCCTGCAACTCCTCGATGGAGCCGATCCGCACGGCATGCGCCTCCGGCGTCCGGGCCTGAACCCGGGTAGCCGGTGCGCAACACATGCAGCCGATCGCGACCCACAATTTCCAATTATTCATGTCGGACGGTTTTATCGGTTATCGTTCGACCTTGCCGACCCGGCGTTCCGTCGGGTTGCCGGGTCCCACCTTCAGCAGAACGACGCCGTGCGGCGCCACCTCCGCGGTGTAGGTCTCGCCCAATTCGAGCGTCGCGATATCCTGCTGACGCCACAGATCGCGGATCGTCTTCGTCCCGCGCATACCGAGCTGACGCAGCGTGAACTTCATCTCAGCGGGTTTCTCACCGCGGTTGAACAATCCCACGGCGACCGACCCGTCCTCGAGGTGCTTGACGTAGATCACCTTGCTGTTCCCATCCCGCCAGATCGGGGCGGCCTGGAGCCCGAGCGGGTCCTGATTCACGTCGATCACCTCGTCGTTGGTCAGCAGGCTGAGCGTGAAATCGTCCAGTTTGTCGATGGGGCATCCGATCAGCAGCGGCGCAGCCAGCAGCGACCACAGCGAAATGTGGGTATACTGTTCATCGGCCGTAAGGTTCGTGCGGTGGAGTTTCGGGCCCCAACCGACCATACCGACGACCAGCATGTCGGGATCGGCCCAATGGCCCGGTCCGGTGAACGCGAGCCAGCGCTCGTGCGCGAAGCCGATCGAGCTCATGCTCTTCCAGGTATCGCGAATGTCGCCCGTCGTGCGCCAGCACTGGCACAGCTCCTTCCACATCGGGGCGTCGGCATAGGGCGCATTGTTCGAAATGCTGTACACGATATCGCGGCCGCATGCACGCAACGCCTCGTACATCTCCTCGGTATAATAGCGGTCGTTGGGCGACCAGTCGTATTTCAGGTAGTCGATCCCCCAGTCGGCCCACTGCTTCACGTCGGCCTTCACGAACGAATATTCACCGTGGATATACATCTCCATGCGGTCTTTCCAATAATCGCCGCCCGGCTTCTGATAACGGTAATGCTCGTTGCAATACCCCTTTTTGATCCATTCGTTCACGCCGTCGGCTCGATCGGAATAGCTTCCCACGTGGGCGGCATAGGTTCCGATCCACGGCGTGGAGTAGATGCCGATCTTGAGGCCCAAGGCATGGATTTCATCGGCCAGTCCCTTCATATCGGGGAATTTCGTGTTGGGCTGGATGGCGTTGTATTTTCCGCCGCGCTGCCCCTGCCAACCGTCATCGATATTGATATAGGTCCAACCGTGATCGACCAATCCTTTCTCGACCATGGCGCGGGCCGATGCGAGTACCTGCTCCTGCGTCACATCGCGCGCCCAGCAGTTCCAGGAGTTCCAGCCCATCGGAGGCGTCAGCGAAATGGCGTCGCCGACGACGATTTTCAGATCGCGTTCGTTGCTGCCGAGCGCATTTTCGGCCTTCAGCCGGACGACGTATTCCCCGGCTTTCTTCACGCGCCCCGTAATGCGTCCCGTCCGGGAGTCGAGTTTCAGCCCTTTGGGCAAACCTTCGGCCGAGAAGGTCATGGGGCGTGCTCCGGTGGCCGCCACGGTAAAGAGGAACTCCGATCCGGGACGGACCCCGAAAATCCGGGCTCCGTTAATGCGCGGAGTCTCGGCGGGTGCCGGAGTCAGGATACGGGCCGACAGATCGGGCGTTTCGGAGCGTGCGAAACCGATCTCGGTCTGAAAAAGAGAGCCCGCCGCCAGCAACGGAAATGCAATGAATCGAATGATTTTTTTCATCGGAATGTAATTTTATGACAATTGGAATTAGGTAACCTATACGGCTTTACACCTCATCGGTTTTTCGATGGCATTTTCCTGGGACGGTCGGTGCGAAATGACAGCCCCAAACCCGAATCCGTGTAAATTCGCCGATCACAGCCCGGCGTTATTTGCTTACCAGGTCGAAATCGTACTTGATATTCTTAAATTCGTCGTAATCGGTCGTCGGCGGCGCCGTGCAGACATAGGGTGCGCGCGAGCCGTCCGTTTTCTCAGCCCGAATCTCGTAGGGTTCGTCCGGATATTTGAGCGTTCCCTTGTAGAGGTGCTGGCAGGAGGTCGTGGTGAACCCGGCTCCGTAAACCTGATAGATCCAGTAGGCGGCCCACAGGTCGTGCAATTTCTCCGTACGGCCCGCACTCGACGTGTAGTTGGTCATTTGCCCGATGTTCTCGCCCCGCTGATACAGCGTTACCGTCCAGCTGCCGTCGTGTTCGATGTTCCAGACATTGACAAGGATATCGTCGGCTCCGAGTCCGTAGTTGTAAGGACCGTATTTGTCCTTCATCGTAGCATCCAGGCCGCCCTTGTTCTGCTTGTCGTGGTAAAAGGTCTGGTTGCCCCGGTATACCCGCATCTGGAAACCCTCGTCGCGGCCGGTGGCCTTGAAACGCCAATCCGCGATGTGCGCGCCCTCGATGTCGTAAACGGCATAACCATTGGGGGTTCCGTCGCCGTTGAACGAGGCGTGCCAGAATGCGCCGCACGCCGCGCCCTGGATGTGTTCGTAGATCGTTTTCCCGTTGACGGAATGGATATAGTTCTGGTTATAATGCGTATGGCCGATCATCAGATGGGCTTCGGCATACTCCGAGAGCAGTTCCAGCACCTCCCGGCGGTAACGTTTGTCCGAATGGCAGTAGCTCGCACCGCCCCGGAACGGGACATGGCAGCAGAGAATGACCATCTTGTCTTTGGGAACGTACGACAAATCCCGCTTGAGCCATTCGAACTGCCAGTCGTAGAATCCGGCGGCGAATTCCTGGTCCTCCCCCAGGTCGGGGATTTCGCCATGAAGTACGTTATCCATCGAGACGATGTGTACGTCGCCGCGGTCAAACGAATAGTTCTGCGGTCCGAAATACTTCTGAAAATTCTCGACGCTCTTCCAGTAGGTCGACGTCACGCTGTTATCCGCTTCGTTCAGATGATCGTGGTTGCCGATCGTCTGGAAGAAAGGCACGCTGCCGGCGATCGACGCCATGGCCTTCTTCATAGCCTCCCAGATGGCCGTGCGGTTATTGTCGGTAATGTCGCCCAGCGTAATGCCATAGACGGGAGAGCCCGCATCCCGGTATTCGTCGGCGGTTTTCTTCAGGTCGGGAATCGTCTCGTCCTGGAAACGGGCGAGACTCTTTTCGTTGCGGCACTGCGGATCGGCCATGCAGAAAAGCCGGAACTTCGTCTCCTTGCCGTTCGGAAGGCGTGTCAATTTGAAATCCTGGCGGAAAACCTTGACGCTAAGATCGATTTTCCGATAAAAATAGGGCAATTCCGCCTCTGCGATCACCGAACGGTAAATCGCGTAATCGGCAGGCGTCGAGTAGAAGATCAATGCGGCACGGCTATCGCGCACCAGCTGGTAGACGCCGTTCGCATCGGTCGTCGTGCAGTCGAAGCCATCGCTGACAACGACACCGGGAATTCCGGCCCCGCTCTCCACGTCGTAGATCAGACCGCAGAGCGTCGTCTCCGGAGCGATATCCGTGCCGTTGATATGGGTCACATTTTTCTTGGAGGTTCCGCCCGCTCCTTCCGGGGAATCGAGCGTATCGTTGCTGCACGAGAGCAACAGCGGAAAAACCAGTGTCAGCAAGACGAATTTCAGTTGTTTCATGGTCATCGGTTTTGGCGTATCGGGCCGGGGCTGCTCGGCCGTCGGCCCGATACGCATGGTACAATTATCTCAAAGCATAGATTTCGGCGATCTGAGCGCAGTCTCGCACGGTATTTTTGTTGTTCGACTCCGTAATGAGAATCCGGATATACCGGGCCTGCGTCTCGGGGAACAGATAGCAGAAAGGACCGCGGCAGATGGAGATACCCTTCTCGAAATTGAACTCGCCGACCTTCGTCCAGTTGCCGTTCTGCGTCCATGCCTGCGAATTCTTCCAGTCGGAGGTATCCCCGGTCTCGGACACCCAGAACGATCCCGCCTTCATGTCGTCGATGGAGCCGTTGCTGTCGCAACGCCACATCTCGATACCGTTCAACCGCTGCACGGCGGCCATGTCGATCTGAACGGTGAACGGCAAAAACATATGATCCTGCGACACGCTGCTGCCGTTGAAGGCCGTATGCCAATAGGTGGAGACGTTGCCGTCGATGAGTTTGGCCACGGAATAGGAGGCATTGTGGTAGGAGTTCGTGTCCGCCGACCAGCCGCTCTGCGCAAGGCGCTGCGGGCAAGGAGCGTCGGAAGGCTTATACACGAAGGTCTCTGCGACCGATACCTCCGAGAATCCGTAGCCGTTCCGCGGCGCATTGCTCCGGGTGATCGTCACGCGGACGAAACGGGCGGAGGTCGGTTCGAACCAATAGACGAAGGGACCGACTTCGGTATTGCTCTGCAAAGACTCGTCGTTGTCGAACTCGGCGACTTTCGCCCAGCGGAGGTTGTCCGAAGAGACTTCGATATAGCCGGCACCGATACGCTTGGCCTGAGAGGCGCGCGCCTGCAAAGCCACGGCACAAATCTCGGTAACGGAGCGCAAATCCAATTTGTAGCTGTACGGCGGTGCATCGGCACCCGTGGGATTGGTCATGTTGCCGTCGGGTCTGTACGGAGCGTCCCAGTAGGTACCCGGCTTGCCGTCGATCATCAGCGTACCGTTGTTCGAATTGGCAAAATGGGTGGTTTCGCACTGCCATCCGTAACGGTTGATCGGCAAATAGTTCTCCCGAGTCGTCGGGGCGAAGTGCAGCAGGTAAATGCTCTTCTCGGGAGCGACCTCGAAATAATCGGAGGTCAGACGAACGGGCACGGCGCAAGGTTCGTCGCCGACTTTGGCCGGATCGACATGGATCGTCGTCCGCACCTCCGTTTCGCCCTTGGCGATCGTCAAGGCTCCGGCCTCGAACGTAACGACCCCTTCGGGAGCCAGCCGGAACGCGGTGCCGTGCGACGCATTGTAGGCATCGAGTGCCGCCTGGGAGCAGTCGAGCGCGACGGTTCCGTCGGCTTCGAACGGACGCGCCAATTTGAGGGTCAGCGTCTGGTCCCAGGCATTCGCGGCATTATTGACATAGGTATTCTCCCCGGTAATGTAAAAGAGCGTGGCCGCCTCGTCGATCTCCACGGCGATCTGCTCCAGGTTCGGATGGACCAGCAAGATGTTTCGCTTCGCGCTGACGTTGCCGTCGGAGAGCAGTTCCACCGGTACCACAAGGTTTTCCGGGTCTTCGACCCCGACCAGCTGCATCGGATCGAAGATCACTTGGAAAGCACCGGAACGCTCGTCCCCGGCCAAGGTAATCCGCTCCGGTTCGATCCGATAAGCGCTTTGGGGCAATGCCTTGTACGCCGTGGCGTTTTCCGAGTTGTAGGTTTCGAGCGCAGACTCGGAGCTCCGGACGGAAACGGTGAGGCTTTCGGCATAATATCCGCTTCGGAAAACCCGGAGCGTAACGGCGGGGTCCTCGTCGACTACGTAAAACGGGGCGGATTCCAACACACCCTCCGCAAGGAAGCAGGCCGTAGCGCCCGGCAGAGCGTTGTCGCGGTTGTTTTCGCAGGCCGAAACCGCGAACGACAGAGCCGCCATTGCAAAGATGATATGATTGCGTTTCATAACAGAGTCTTTTACCATTGGTAGTTTTGGGTCACGTTGTAGAGACGGTCTATTTCCGACTGAGGAATCGGCAGCAGATAATTCCGCTTGTTGAATATGCGCGTCGAAGGCGTATTGCCGCCGTCTGCGGCAACGACCGTCCGATGCCAGAAATCGCCGTCCGGACGATCGTCGGTCGCCTGGATGTTCATGCCGTAAAACGCTCCGGCGTTCTCTTGCTCGGCGATCAGCCACATGCGGGTATCGAAGAAACGATGGTTCTCGAAATTCAGCTCGATCATCCGCTCGCGACGAATCATGGCCTCCAGCGCATCCGCATCCGCTTCGACCTCGGGATAGATCGTCTCGATATCAGCCACGCCCGCGCGTTTGCGCACCGCATTGATCGCCGCCAGAGCCGCAGTCGCATCGCGTTCGGGCTGCCGGTTCAACGCCTCGGCGTAGTTCAACAGGACCTCGGCATAGCGGAACAGCGGCCACGTTATGGCGGTCCAGTTGGCCTGCGCGGACCCGGCATTCTTGCTGTCGAATCCCGTATCCTGGAACTTGAAGGGCAGATAACCCGTCAGCGGATAGTTGAAGTTGCTCGACGTCTGGCCCGAGTTGCCTCCGTAGTAGAACTGGATCGAGGAGACCGTATTCGAACCGCCGATCCAATTCAGACCCTCGTAGAACACCGACATGTAGAAGCGGGGTTCGCGGTTGAGGTACATGTTGTAGGTCGATTTGGTGCTGCCCAGGATCGGATGCGTGAACGAAGTGAAGCCCGACTCGTCGTATCCGCTCTGCGGATCGATCACGGGACTTCCGTCGGCCTGGTATCCGGTGATGGGATAGCGACCTCCGTGCTCGGTATCCATGGCGAAAGCATCGACCAGTTTCTGCGTTATGGCGACTCCGCCGTAGGCCCGTCCGCCCACTCCGAGCGGAATGGTCGCGACACGCCAGTTATAGCTGGTCTTCTGGTAACCGAAAATCAGCTCCCGGTTCCATTTCTGCGTGAAGACCGCCCGCCAATCGACATACGGATTTCCCGTTTCGATCAACTCGTACTGCCGGAGGTCAAGGACATCCCAGGCCGCTTCGGCGGCTTTCGTCCACTTCGAAGCGTCGTACGACTGCGGGAAGAGGTATTTGCCCTCGGCGTTGGTCATGTTCCGGTACATCGGATTGCCGTTGAACAGGGGACGGGCCGCATAGAGCAGCAGTCGGGCCCGCAAGGCCAGAGCGACACCCTTCGTCGCACGCCCCAAATAGGAATCCGGCTGCGTAAGCGGCAGATCGGCCGCGGCTTTGCGGCACTCCTCCGCCACCCAGTCCACGCATTCGTCCCACGGATTGCGGTCGCGCTCGCGAAGCGCGAGGTCGTTGAAATCGGCGACACCCTCGCCCAAAAGGACAACCGGACCGTAAAGCCGCATCAGGCAGAAATAGTAGTAGGCGCGCAGGAACCGGGCTTCGGCCGCCCATTCGAGCGCCTCGGCGGGCGACAACTCGGGGCAGCGTCCGACGTTGGCGATGAAATAGCTCGCTTCGCGGATGCCTTTGTAGTAGGTGGTATAATACGAGAGACCGGTCTGATCCTCGGTGCTCACGGACCACGTGGAGTTGTTCCACTGGGCGAAAGGTCGTCCCGTGAATACGCATACGCATTCGTCAGACGAGGGGGTATAATGGTTGGCCTGGCCGCTGGGGTCGGTCTCGTTGGTGATCCAGCTATATACGTTCACCAGGTAGCGGAACGTCGAATTGTAACTTTCGAAGACATTCTTCGATGTATACGGTTCGTCGGGCTGGCGGTCGAGGTAGGAGTTGCAACCTGCGGCGGACAACACCGCGAAAACGGCTGCGAATAGGCTCTTTTTCATAGGTAGAATCGAGTTTTAACGGTTAGAAGATCAGCGACACGCCGATATTGTACACCCGGTTGTTCGGATAATTCGCAGCACCCGTTTGCAGATCGGGGTCCCAGAGTTTGAAATCACTGAACGTCAGCAGATTCATTCCGGAGACATAGATTCTCAGACCGTCGATGCGGAGTTTGTTGACCACCTGCTTGGGCAGCGAGTAACCGATCTCGGCATTCTTCAGACGCATGTAACGGCCGTTGACCATCCAGAAAGTCGATTTCTGCGAATTGTTCGGATTCGGCGAAGTCGTCAGACGCGGATATCGGGCGTTCGGATCGGGATTGCTCTCGCTCCAATATTTGCCGATCAAATCGGTGAAGACGTTCGACAACGAAATGCTCGAAGCGGTGAACGGCTGCGTATAGGTGTTGTTGGTAAAGAAGTTGACATTGCCGACACCCTGGAAGAAGACCGAGAAATCGAAACCCTTCCATTTGACCGAAGCTCCGAAACCGTAGGTAATCTCCGGAACGTTGGGATAGCCGATCGGTTTGCAGTCATACGTATCGACCTTTCCGTCGCCGTTCAGATCGAGGTACTTGATGTCGCCGGGATGCACCTCGCCCCAGGCCTGCGTGGGCCAGGCGTCGATCTCCTCCTGCGACGAGAAGAGTCCCGCAGCCACCAAACCGTACTCCTGCCAGTTGCTTTGTCCGATCTTGTTCAGATAGGGTTCGGCCCAGCGGGGCTGGTCGTTGTCGAGGATCGTATTATGGGCGTAGGTGAAGTTGCCGCGCACGGTCAGCTGCACCTTCCCGATCGTTTGATGGTATTCGAGCGAAGCATCGACACCGTGGTTCTTCATCTTGCCGGCATTGATCCACGGCGACGTCGAAAGGCCCGAGAAGCGGGGAATGGAGGCTGCCTGAAGGAAAATACCCTCGCGGCGCTCGCGGAAATAGTCCGCCTGAATGCGGAGTTTGCCGAACAACGAGACTTCGGCTCCGACATTGAGTTTGTAGGCTTTCTCCCAGCCGACCGAATCGTTGGCCCAGTTGCCCAGGCGCAATCCGGTATAGGTCGTATTGCCGGTGCCGAACTGATAGGAGCCGCCGCTCGTGTTGATCGTCTCGTTGTAGATAAAGCGCCGGTCGCCGCCGATCTGGTCGTTACCCACGATACCGTAGGAGGCTTTGAACTTCACCAGGTCGAGCACGTCGCGCAGCGGAGCGAAGAATTTCTCCTCGGAAAGCACCCAACCGACGGCACCCGCCGGGAAGAAGCCGAAACGATGGCGGGGCGAGAAGTTTTCGGAGCCGTTGTAGCCGAAGTTACCCTCGATGAAATAGCGGTTGTCGTAGTTGTAGGTGATACGGCCGGCGATACCCTGATGGCGGTAGGGCAATGCCTTCTCGGAGTTGGTCTCGGACGAGTTGGTGATGTTCTTCTGCGATTGCTGATAGAGGAACAGGGCACCGACGGAGTGCCGGCCGAAGGTCCGGGCGTAGTTGAGCGCCGCCTCGAAATAGAACGAACGCGTACCGCTCGCAGACTCGCTGAACGACAGGTTCTCCTGACCGACGAACGTGGGAGGTCCGAAGATCAGATTATCGTCGTCATCGCGACCTATCGCCAAGTATTGCGTCGGCTGCTTCGTGCGGGCCAGATGCTGGTAATTCTGAGCGTCGAAGGCGACCTTGGCGCTGGCCGTCAATCCGGGGGTGATCCAGTCGCCAAAGTCCTGCTGGAGGTTGATCGTCGAGGAGGCCGTATTCCAGAACTTCTCGCGATATCCCCGCTGGGTCAATTCGACGTACGGATTGATGATGTTGCTGCCCGGACCGGCCAGCGTGCCGTCGGAATAGAAAAGCGGAAATGCGTTGGGTGACGTCGCAAGCGAGTATCTCCAGATATTGCCCGTATCGCCGCCCGGCTCGTTCTTGCGTTCGAACGAGGTGCCCAGGTTGATATTCAGTTTCGTGTGGGGAAACACCTGCACGTCGACATTGGACCGGAAATTATACCGCTGGTAATAGAGCGACGTATCGTAGTTCTTCATATTGTCGACGGCGAACAATCCGTTTTCGTTGTAGATCGATCCCGAAATATAATATTTGGCGATACTACCGCCGCCGCTGACGCTCAGATTGACCTTCTCGTTCCAGGAATGGTTTTTATAAAGCTGGCCGAGCCAGTCCACATTCGGGTAGAGGTCGGGATCGGAACCGTTCCGATAGCGTTCGATGGCCTCGTCGGAGAAGAATTTTCCGCCGTAGGCTTCGTTATACATCCGGGCGAACTGCACCGAATTCAGCATCTCGGGGACTTTCACCGGTGAGAGCATACCCGCCTCGAACGAAAGCGAGACTTTGGGTTTTCCGATCGAACCGTCGCGCGTGGTGATCATAACGACGCCGTTGGCGCCGCGAACACCGTAGATCGCCGTCGCCGAAGCATCCTTGAGGATGGACATCTCCTTGATATCCTCGACATTGACCAGGTCCATATCGCGTTCGACGCCGTCAACCAGGATGAGCGGTGTCTTCGCCGCTCCGAACGTATTGATACCGCGGATCCAGAACGTTGATCCCACACCCGGTTCGCCGGAACGCTGGATGGAAACGACACCGGCGAGCTGTCCGGCCAGGTTGTTCGATATCTTCGCCACCGGCGCCTTGATATCGGTCACCGAGACGGTGGCGATGGCTCCCACGACGCTGGCTTTCTTCTGGACGCCGTAGCCGACGACTACCACCTCGTCGACCGAAGTCGACGACGAAGTAAGTTTCACGGTCACCGCGGCACCCGGCGAGAAAACGACTTCGCGGGTTTCATACCCCAGGAACGACACGTTCAATACGGAGTAATTTCCCGAATAGGCGATCTCGAATCGGCCCGAAGAGTCGGTCACCGATCCGATCGTCGTATCCTTGAGCCATACCTGCGCACCGACGACCGGCTGCCCGGTCTCGGCATCCAGAACGACACCGGAAACCGTCTTGCGTCCGGATTGGGAGGCCGGAGACGATTGCGCTGGCTGCGCTTCGGCGGCAAGCGCCGAAAGGCAAGCCAGCAGACAAGCTGCGACGTGAAGTCGCAGATGTCCGACGAGGCGTAAAAGTTGTTTCATAGGTCTTAGTTAATAGTTTAGATGGGGGACAATCCCCCGAAAAACGGATTTGCGATAAGGTGCGGAGCCGAGTCGTTACGATCGGACCCCGGACATTCATTTCAGGTGCTCGAAGGTGAATGCCTCCCAGGGAATGTCGGAATCGGATTTGCCGTGGTCGAGGATGTCGACGATGTGCATCAAGAGCGGGAAATCCCTCAAATCGACCAGACCGAGCTCGGCTTTGCGACGGATGGCATTGCCCATGATGCGGGTAATCACCAGGCTTTCGAGCGTAATGCCGGCAAGCGCCTCCGTGACCTGATCGTAGTTCAACCCTTTGCCCATCAATACGCCGCAACGTCGCGTACGCCCGCTGAAGATGGTTACATAAAGGTCGCCCAATCCGATGCACTCCGACTCGAACTCGCCACCCTGCATGAGCATCAGGGCATGCGTCTCCCGAACCGCTTGCGTGAACGTGCCCGCTTGCGAATTATAATGCTGGGGTTCCTCCTCGCCGTGCCAGCGGATATTCAGACCGACAGCCAGCGTTACGGCCATGGCATAGGCATTCTTGAGAGCCACGGCGCTTTCGAGTCCGATCACGTCGTTGGTCAGCGAAATATGATAATAAGGACGCTGCATAGCCTGCTTCATCATCCGCAGCGCTTCGTTGTCCTTGCCGCAGAACCCCACCTCGGTCGGGTCCATGAATACCAGTTCATAGGAGGTACAAGGGCCGCCGATCGCACAGATGTCACGCACGATACCGCGCTTGGCCAGTTCGCTCATCCAATAGCCCGGATAGGAGAGCAACGACCCGTCGTCCGTAGCACGAAGTCCCTTCGTAACGGACAGCACCGGGATTTTCGGATCGAGTCGCGTAAGAATTTCCTCCAAAAACCAGTCGACGCCGAACGAGGAAACGCCGCCGATCACGAAATCCGAACCCTCGACGACCTGCTCCCACTCCTTGAAATAATGGAAACTTACATTTTCGGGGAACGGACGGCAGAACTTTTCGTGTTTTCCGGTTTTCAGATAACCGTCGATGATTTCGTCGTCGAGACAAGTGCCGACGATGTGCACTTCATGGCCGTTTTCAGCCGCAGGAAATGCCAGAGCCGATCCCATCATACCGGCTCCGATGATTGTGATTTTGCGTTTTTCCATAATACCTGTTTTCGGTTTGCAAAAGCGTGCACGTGCCCGCTTATGATGCAAAAGTAGAATTTATTTCTTATTTTTCCAAACTAATCGTTATTTTTTAGGAAATTATATACGATTTCGCACTAAACCCGCCTTAAACCCCTATCACGTTGAGGGTTATACCTAAAGTCCCCACCGATAGGGGAATTTAGGAACGGGTCAGCCAACTCCGGGGACAAAAACTCTCGAAAGAACGATGAGCAGCTGTTTTCCTCGAAAACCCCGTTTCAGCGGGGCGGCCAAAGGCAGCGAGCATATGACCGTCCTAAGGAAGCGACAATCAAGAAACTGACAAGGTGTAAAGTTGTATATAGTTAGCATTTTTTATAAATTTGTACAAAAAATCGATCGATGACCAAACAGAGAAGCAAAACGCCAATCACCATCTTCGACGTCGCAGCGCTGGCCGGGGTGTCGCGAGGCACGGTCGACCGCGTGGTCTACAAGCGCGGGCGCGTGTCTCAGAAAACGATAGACAAGGTACAGAAAGCGATTTCGCAGCTCGGTTATACGGCCAATCCCAACGCATCGTCGCTCGCCCTGAAGCGGGAATATACGTTCGCATGCCTCATTCCGGAATTCCGGCCGGGCGAATATTGGGAAAAGATTTTCGACGGATTCCGAGACGGCGTGAAAGCGTTGTCGCACTACAATATCAAACTCGACTTCCATCTGTACGATCAAACCGACACCGAATCGTATCGCCGTTGCAGCGACGAGATTCTGCGGACCCGGCCGATGGGCGTCATTACCAACGCCGTTTTCAAAGAGGAGGTCGTCGCGTTCGCGCAACGGCTGGAAGAGGCCGGCATTCCCTACGCATTCGTGGACAACAAGATCGACGACCTCGACTATCTGTTGTACTACGGCGTGGACCCCTACAAAAGCGGGGCGCTCGGAGCCTTTTTGCTTACGACCCGTTGCGAGGTGCAGGATATCGCGCTGATCCGACTGATTCGCGACCGGAAACACAAGGCCGACCCGAATGCACCGCGCCGTCACGGTTTTCTCGACTACATCGAGGAGACATTTCCCCAGTGCCGCATCCATACGCTGTTCATCCATCCCGAACAACCCGACCAGGCATATGCGACCCTGGAGCGTTTTTTCCGGGAGCATCCCGAGGTGAAACATCTGGCAATGACCAATTCGCGTATCTTCCTGATCGACGACTACCTGCGCCGCAATCCCGATCCGGAGCGCATCGTCGTCGGATTCGACGATCTCGATCGCAACCTGGCCAGCCTGAGCAACGGACATATCGAATACCTGGTCACCAGGCATATTCCGTTACAATCGTTCCAGGCATTGACGGCCTTCGCGGAATGCGTCATCAAGGGGACCAAACCGCAGCGCCGCAACAATTACGTTCATATGGACATCCTGCATCGCCGCAATCTCGACAATTATTGAGGCCGGGGTCGTTGCGGCGATCGTCGAGGCATCGGAGAAGGGAACGGTACGGTCGGCATTTTGCGGCAGCATCCGAGATCGTCGAGGAATCGGCTCGCACGTATGCCGATACTGCTCAAACGAATGAAGGGCATCCGCTCGCCGAAGCGGATTGTTCATAGCCGATAGAGTTCCAGACTTCATGGCCAACAGAGCCCAGGACCCGAGACCGATAGAGTTCCAGACTTCTTGGCCGACAAAACTCCAGAATTCGTGACCGGCAAAGCCCCACCCCTCTTGGCCGACAAAACTCCAGAATTCGTGACCGGCAAAGCCCCCACCCTTTTGGCCGACAAAACTCCAGAATTCGTGACCGGCAAAGCCCCACCCTCTTGACCGAAAACTCCGTATTTCGAGAAATTCCATTAAACACCCCGAACCCAAACAAAAAAGGCGTATAGGTCATTTCGGGTGCTAAAATCGTTGTAATACTGGTGTCTGTCAGT
>OGOI01001297.1_pt1 | contig 15668 bp, 12 predicted proteins | sample 1552631 | NCBI WGS metagenome assembly OGOI01 (sample SAMEA2580204, study PRJEB22360) | human gut metagenome | biome: human gut; feature: human-associated habitat; material: faeces | place: Denmark | collected 2008/2010 | reverse complement strand
CTTTACGTCGATATCCTTGCCGTCAGACCATAGTCTTTCAAGATTGTAATGATCTCTTGTTTCCTTATAGAAAACATGAACTATGATATCACCGTAATCAAGTACGACCCAAGTTGCACCCTGATAGCCCTCTGTTCTGTTAGGTTCAATGCCAAGCTGGCTCATTTTGAACTCAACTTCCTCCGCAAGAGCCTTTGTCTGAGTGCTTGAAGTACCATTTGCTATAACAAAATAATCCGCAACTATAGTCAGGTCACCGATCTCTATTACCCTGATGTCCTCTGCTCTTTTTGAATCAAGAGCTTTAACAATAGTTGACAGCTTTTCATTCTGTGAAATATTATCCATAAAAATCTCCTTTATTTTGAATTATCGGCAAAATCATTATATGCTTCAAGTGTGGAAACAGGGATAGTATTACCCTTTTCCACTGAGTCTTTTATTGAGAATTTCAAAGCCTCAAACATTGCTTTCTCCAAGCTTTGTTCGGCATACTTTCTCATTTTCTTTACGTCTTTATAATCCCTGTCCGCAGAAATAAGGTCTGCAAGATATACTATCTGGCTAAGCTTGGGCATATTGCCACAGGCAACTGTATGATAGCGTATAGCTGAGATTATCTCAGGATCATGGATATCAAAAAGCGTCTGCACAAGCTCTGCCCCTGCAATACCGTGAAACAGAGGAACAGCCTTTTTCTCTATATCGCACACATCAAGTGAAGATTTAGAAACTATAGCCGCAAGCTCCAATGCTGGTATCTCTTTTGCAACATCATGCAAAAGTCCTGCAACATAAGCCTTGTCTGCGTCAGCACCATATCTTTTTGCAAGCTCCACAGCGGAATTTGCCACGTTCATAGAGTGTGTGTATCTCTTTTTTGATAAATGTTCTTTTAGGTATGCTTTATAAATGCCTATTGTTTTTTTATCTGCCACTTAGAAAACCTCGGTTATACAAATTTTTGTCCACTATATATTGTACAACATTTTCACTCAAATAGCAAGAGCAATCAACATTTTTTTTGAGCATTTGACGTATCTCAGTTGAAGACACCTCAAATGGGTCAGTTTTTACTATGATTATCTCTCCACCCTCGGCTTTGAGCTGTTTGGCTTTCACCTCTATGTGGTCAATGTCCTCACGCGAGCGTGCAACGCAGATAAGTGCCGAAAGTGATAATATCTCATTATACTGATACCATTCTTCAAATGAAAGCAACATATCACTACCCATTATAAAAAACAGCTTATCATGTGGATATATCTCTTTTAGATGTCTGAGTGTTATCACTGAATAGCTTTTGCCCTCTTGCTTAAGTTCCCAATCGGATATTTCCACACATGGGATATCTGCAAAAGCAAGTCTGCACATATTCAACCTATCCTCAGAGGAAGCTAAGTCCTCCGCTTGCTTATGTGGAGGTATTCTGTCAGGCATGACGATCATCTTGTCAAGACCCGCCTGCTCCGCTACGCTTTTAAGGCAATTTAAATGCCCTAAGTGAACAGGATTGAACGTGCCGCCGAAAACACCTATTTTCATTACTTTGACTTTAATTTTATAACAGGCTGCTTCTCATTGCGTTTATAAAGTACCGCCTTTGAGCCTATTACCTGAACGACTTCAGCAGATATCTTTTCAGCGATCTCCTCTGCGGCTTCCCTTGCGGTGTACATTGAGTTGTCAAGCACCTTTATTTTTACAAGCTCGTGAACTCTCAGATAATCGTCTATCTGTGCAATCTGAGCGTCATTAACTCCGCCCTTGCCTATCTGAAAAGCAGGCTGTATAAGCGAAGCCATACCTTTTAGTTCTGCTCTTTGTTTAGTTGTAATCATAATCTAAATCCTTTCAGTTTACTGCTTTGTGAGCTGTTCAAGCAAAGCTTTCAGTGCGTTTGCTCTATGGGAAACGGTATTCTTTGTTTCTGAGTCCACCTGAGCAAAGCTCTTGTTCCCATACATGAAAATAGGACGATTATCCCGAAGCCGTTTTCGCCAACAGGCTCGTGAGCTATCTTACCGAATACTTTTCCCTCAACGGCTATCTCTTCACCGTCTGCTTTGATAAAGTGTATTGTACAGGTAAAGTGTGCTCCCCTTTTATCATCAGGTATTTCTTTCATTTTTTTTAGCACAAGAGCGGTACGCTCATCATCAGTTTCGAGTCCGCCATATCTTGCTGAATATACTCCAGGCTCACCATCCAGGGCGTCTATCTCAAGACCGCTGTCGTCTGCAAGTACAGCACAGCCGCAAAGCTTGAATGCAGCTCTTGCTTTTAGTGCAGAGTTTTCAGCAAAAGTAGTGCCCGTTTCCTCAACATCAAGTATCAGACCTGCCTCTGATTGCGAGAACACCTCATAACCAAGCGGCTCAAGAATCTGTTTATATTCTCTTATCTTGCCTTTATTGTTGCTTGCAATAACAAGTTTCATTTTTTCTCCTTTAGCTGTGTATATAAGTTACCTTATTTTTCTTTAATTTTTCACGGCATTTGTTTGCCTTATCTTTGAAAACTGTACCGATACATTCTTCGTTGAAAACAACTCACATTCAATAGCACCTATTGCAGTGTTGATAACGGAGATACCACCATCAACACCTACAAATTCTATCTCTTTCACATTCCTTGCTCTCATAAAATCTTCAAGAGCAACGTTTGAAAAAGCATCGGGCTTGCTTTTGGAATAAATATTTTTGGATACAACTCTCAGCTTTGCTGGAAAGCTAGCCGCAGGTGTTCCCTCTTTGGGCATTCCTCCACCCAAAAGTCCCTTTTTGTAGCTGACGATATAAAAGACCTCCTCAGCTTTATAAGCAGAGATACGCTTGTTTATTGCGTCAATAAGTGCTTCGGCATCATATGAGTATGTGGTTTTATCTCTGCCCCTTCCTACATACATTTCCTGCATATCAACTACAAACAAAACCTTATCCATAAAAAATTCCCCCTGATTTTATACTTTTAAGTGTCTAATCCAATATTCTATTATTCAAACAGTGCTTCAACAAAATCTCTTGCTGAAAACGGCTGTATGTCGTCTATTTTTTCGCCTACTGTAACAAGCTTTACAGGCACTTGCAGATCGTCGGTTATACTGATAATTATTCCACCCTTGGCTGTGCCGTCAAGCTTGGTAAGAATAATACCCGTTATATCAGCTACTTCGTTGAACTGTCTTGCCTGATTAACTGCGTTCTGTCCCGTTGTAGCGTCAAGCGCAAGCAGAACTTCGAGAGCGCAGCCCTCTGCCTGCTGGTGAACTATACGGGATATCTTTTTCAGCTCGTCCATAAGGTTTTTCTTATTGTGAAGACGACCTGCGGTATCGCATATAACAACGTCAGCCAGTCTTGCCTTAGCCGCCACCAGTGCGTCAAATACCACGGAAGCAGGGTCTGAACCTTCGTTGTGCTTGATTATGTCTACCCCTGCACGCTCTGTCCACACTTCGAGCTGGTCAATAGCAGCCGCTCTGAAAGTATCAGCCGCCGCAACGATAACCTTTTTGCCTTGTTTGTGAAGCTGATAAGCAAGCTTACCGATAGTTGTTGTTTTGCCAACACCGTTTACTCCGATAACCAGTATAACTGACGGTATTGTTGACATATCGAGCTTCTGATCCTCACCGAGCATTTCTGTGATTATCTCTTTAAGCATATCCTTGATTTTTTCAGGTTCTTTAACGCCCTCCTGCTTGACTTTCTGTCTGAGCTTATCGCATATCTTTTCAGAAGTTGTAACTCCGATATCGCAGAGGATAAGCGTTTCTTCAAGCTCCTCAAAAAGATCTTCATCTATTTTGCTGAATGAATGGAGCAGACTTTCTATTCTGCCCATCATTGAGTCTTTAGTCTTTTTAAGACCATTTTTCAGCTTTTCAAAAAATCCCATTTCTTCACTCCTATTCAAGTTTCATTTGACGTGTTTCCGAAACGTCCATTTTAAGAAGCTTGGAAACACCCTTTTCTTGCATCGTTACGCCATACAAAACGTCAGCTTCTTCCATTGTTCCACGTCTGTGAGTAATGGTGATAAACTGTGTTTTATCTGTAAGGTGGTGCAGATATTGTGCATATTTACTTACATTCACATCATCAAGCGCCGCTTCTATCTCATCGAGAAGACAGAAAGGTGATGGCGAAATTTTCAGGATTGCAAAATAAATTGCAATAGCCACCAGAGCCTGCTCTCCGCCTGAAAGGGACATAAGATTTGTTATGACCTTGCCTGGCGGCTGAACGTTTATCTCAATACCACATTCAAGGACATTGTTTGGGTCTGTAAGAATAAGCTCGCACTGACCACCACCGAAAAGCTCGGTGAAAATTTTCTTGAAGTTCGCATTTATACGTTCAAAGCTGTCGGTGAACATATTCTTCATATTTTCTGTCAGATCCTCGATAAGTTTTTCAAGTTCTGTTTTTGACGTATTTACGTCATTAAGCTGACCTGTGAGAAATTCGTGTCGCTGTGACACTTCTGCATATTCCTCTATAGCTCCAAGGTTTACGCTTCCAAGATTTCTTATCTTTCCACGAAGTTCGTTGAGTCGCCTGTTAGCTACCGTTATATCCACAATATCCTCGGCTATCTCTGCAGCGTCGCTTCTTGTAAGCTCATAATCGTCCCAAAGCTGTGCCACAAGCTTATCAAAGCCTGCAGTAACAGATTTTTTCTGTTCCTCCGCTCTTGTAAGCTGACCTGAAAGTGTTTCCTTCTCGTCCATTTTGTGCTTCTGCTTGGTGCGAAGTTTGTTTGCTGCATTGTCAAGCTCAATATGCTCACGCTGAGCCTGCGCCATTTGCTGTGCGGCGGCTATCTTTTCGTCAGCGCCGCTGAGTTCCTGTTTGGTCTGAAAAATAAGCTCTTTCTTCTCAGCTATTTTCTTTTCACACTCGGAGATATTATCGTTCAACTTGCCGCTGTCAGTATCACTGTCGCCGATAGTTTCTTCAAGCTGTGATATTGAAAGCTTGCAGGCATCAAGGTCTTTGGATAACTCTGCCGCCATTATCTTCATTTGCGAAAGCTCTTCGCTGAGCTGTTCACGCTTATTTTTAAGTTCTGCCTGCTCGTTCTGAGAGTCGGCAAGCTTGGCTTCATTATCTGATATCTCAGCTTCGATTTCTGAAAGTTCTGTCTGAGCCTTGTCGATATCTCCGCTTACTATCTTGTATTTATTTTTCAACGTTTCGATAAATGTTTCTATCTCATCAAGCTTGTTTTCATAGTCAGAATAATACTCTGAAACACGCTTTATTTCCATTTCAAAACGGAGTATATCGCTGTTTACCTGTGAAAGCTTTTCCCTTAATCTCTCGGTATCAGCGGTGTATTTTGAAACCTCTTGATTTAGCTTCTCAACCTGCTGTTTAAGCTCTGTAAAGGAGTTTTCAAGTGCTGTTTTCTTTTTAGCAAGTGCTTCCGCTTCATTTTTTCTTGTAAGCAGACCTGTCTGTTTGGAAACGCTTCCTCCTGTGAATGAGCCGCCCGCGTTTATTACCTGTCCGTCCAGGGTAACGATGCGGAATTTATAGCCGTATTTCTTTGCGATAAGGGTTGCACTGTCGATATCCTCTGCTATACATATCCTGCCTAAAAGGCTGTTGATTACGCCCTCAAACTGGCTGTCATACTTAACAAGCTCACAGCCTAAAGCCACAAAGCCTTCCTCATTTTCAAGTTGCGGCATATTTAGCCTGTTTCCTCGAACTGATGTAACAGGCAGAAATGTTGCACGGCCTGCTCTGTTCTCTTTCAGAAGCCTGATACCTCTCTTAGCAGAGTCCTCATTGTTTACGACAATGTTCTGAAGTGCCCCGCCCAACGCAGTTTCAATGGCTACAGAGTATTTTGTTTCAACAGATATAAGCTGAGAAACAGTACCGCAAATGCCGCTTATCCTACCCTGCTGTGAGGCTTTCATTATGTGCTTTACGCTGAACTGAAAGCCCTCCATGGAGTTTTCAAGGTCGGCTATAGTCTTTATCCTGTTCTCAACGTCACGGAGCTGTATTTCCGTATCTGTGAGATTTTTGCGACATTCTGAAAGCTTTGTGTTTCTAGTTTCAAGAAGTTTTGCAAGTCCGCTCATGCGGTTTGTAAGCTCCTGCTTGTTTTCGTCAGCTTTGCCTTTTGATTCACGCAGTTCCTTTAATTCCTTTGAAGAAAGTTTTGAATGTTCTTCAAGCTGTTTTTTTCTTTCAAGAGAATTTTCGATCTGCTCATCAATATCCGAAAGGTTGTTTTTAGCATTTTCAAGTCTGAATGAAACTTCCGACTTTTTCATGTAAAGCTCATTTATAAAGCTTCCAGCTTCACTTACCGACTTGTCAGATAATGCAGTTTTATCAATAAGCTCAGAAAGCTCTTTTTCCTTACAATCTACTGCTTCCTGCTGCTTTGCTTTTTTCTCGTCGAGTTCTTCAAGCTCCTGTCTGCGTGTTTTCAGCTCAGCCTCAAGATAGTATTTTGATGAGTTGGACTCACTTATCTGCTCTTTAAGCTTCAAAATATTATCTTCAAGGTGAGAAATATCATTCTCATATACTGCGATCTTTGACAGTGCCTGAGAGTTTTCAAGCTCCACCTGATGTATCTGATTTTTGTAGCTGTCAGCAAGCTCAGATTTTTCAGCGCTCTTTGCAAAGCTGTCATTTATATCATCTTCAATGCGTTCAAGCTCCTGCGTGATGACCTCGTACTCTTTTTTTACAGCAGAAAGCTTCTCCTCATAACCTGCTATTTGGCTCATATACTCGTTGAGCTTATGCACCCATACGGAGACTTCCAGCTTTCTCTTTTCTTCATCAAGGACTCTGAACATCTCTGCCTTTTCAGCCTGAGCTTTAAGCGGACCTATTCGTCCTTCTATCTCTCCCATGATGTCATTGATACGAGAGAGATTATCCTCAGCCGCCGCAAGCTTTTTTTCGGCTTCTTTTTTCTTTGAACGGAATTTTGAAATGCCTGCCGCTTCTTCAAATATCTCACGGCGGTCATTGGATTTTCCATTTACGATATCTGCTATCCTGCCCTGACCGATTATCGAATAACCGTCCCTGCCAAGACCGGTGTCCATAAACAGTTCCACGATATCCTTTAAATTTACTTCTTTACCGTTTATCATGTAAAAGCTGTCGCCATTGCGGTAAAGCTTTCGTGATACTGACACGGTGTCGCTGTCATATTCAAGTGCACCGTCCTCGTTGTCTATGGTGATAGTTACCTGAGCAAAAGGCGCTTTAGGTCTAGTTTGAGTGCCGTGAAAAATAACGCCTGCCATTTTTTCACCTCTCAGGGCTTTGGAAGATTGCTCGCCCATTACCCAGCGCATAGCGTCACCGATATTACTCTTGCCTGAGCCGTTAGGACCAACAACTGCGGTGATACCCTTATTGAATTTCAGCTCTATTTTATCTGGAAAAGACTTAAAGCCCTGCAATTCAAGTGATTTAAGATACATTATTTTTCACCACCCCTCATTATGATTTCGTTTATCTTTATTTTATCGCTGCCCTCGTGACCTACAATTTTTATATTGACACCAAGATCTTTGAAATATTCTATATTAGCTTTTTTCTGACCTATTGCCTTGCTTATCTGCCTTTTCGGTACAGATATCACAACAGAAGCTATATCGCTTATATTGCCATGCTTTCCAAGCTCTTCTGCTATAAGACTGCGGTAATTTATACCTTCGCAAAGTTCACGGAATGCAGGGTGATAAAATCCGCCCAACATTTGCTCCTCCACGACCTCGCTTGCGTGCAGACCAAGCTTTATAACATCTATACCAAGTTTATCGGCTTCTGTGAGAAGATAAGAACAGATTTTCACTACCTCGTCAAAGTCCATAGGCTTATATTCGCCACTTTTGTAAAGATCTCCGAGCCTTGTACCATTAAGGATAACAACGGGATAAATACGTACTGTTTTAGGAGACAGCGCCGCTATCTTCGACCAAGTTTCCAGCTCAGTTTCACGGTTGCTTTTATAAAGTCCTATCATCATTTGCAGACCAAGGTCAAAGCAACCATAGCTTTTTATAAGCTTTGCAGCGTTTTCGACGTCCTGAACAGTATGTCCACGCTCGTTGGCTTCAAGAACAACATCTGACATAGACTGTGCGCCAAGCTCGATAGCCGTAACGTGATTATCTCTGAGAATGTCAAGTATCTCAGTGCTGATATAGTCAGGTCTGGTGGATATCCTTATACCCTTGAATTTGTCGTTGCCTATAAACTCCTGCGCTGCACCAAGAAGTTCGAGCATATATTCTCTCGGCACTGCTGTAAAGCTACCACCGAAAAAGGCTATCTCCGTCTGTGAAACGTCCTTGACTTCGTTCATTGCCTGTGTGCAGATACGCTTCACATCATCAGCGTGCGGTATCTTCTCTGTACCAGTTATGGTGCGCTGATTGCAGAACGCACACATATGCGGACAGCCTATATGCGGCACGAAGACAGATATATTACTGTGCCCCATAACCCATTAGTTCCAATGCTTCTTTAGCCGCCAACTGTTCAGCGGTCTTTTTCGATCTGCCTGTACCCTCGCCGATAACATTCGTATTCAAAAGTACCTGAACAGTAAATTTTTTATTATGGTCAGGACCTGACTCGCCTTTAAGGTGATATTCTATTCTCTCCTCAGGATTTTTCTGGATTATCTCCTGAAGAATAGTCTTGTAATCATGAAAAACAACTCCATCAGGCGTGATATTTTCAGGTATGAATGAAAGTATATATTTTGAAACAGGCTCGATACCACCGTCAAGATAAATTGCAGCGATAACTGCTTCAAAAGCGTCTGAAATAATTGACGGTCTTTCTCTGCCCCCTGTTATCTCCTCGCCTTTTCCGAGAAAGATATACTTGCCAAGTTCTATTTTCTTTGAGAACTCAAACAATGCTTTTTCGCACACAAGTGAAGCTCTCATTTTTGTCAGCTCGCCCTCAGGCATATGCTTGTAATGCTCGAAAATGTGATCTGACACAACTATAGAAAGCACTGAATCTCCAAGAAATTCAAGCCTTTCATTGCTGTTTCTTGCCTTCTTGTTTTCATTTGCAAATGATGAATGGGAAAGAGCTTCGTAAAGGAGCTTTTCGTCTTTGAATTGATAACCTATTCTTTCCTGAAACTCTTTAAGAGCCTTTTGCTCGTCCATTATAACATCTCCTGTTTGCTTTTCAACTGCTCGATAGCAGTTGTGATCTCGTCTATCACATTAGTTTCAGTAAACTGTTTTGCTTGTCTAATAGCGTTATAGAATGCTCTTGCATTTGATGAGCCATGTGCCTTGATAACAGGCTTTGCAGTACCAAGTAGAGGTGCTCCGCCATACTCAGAGTAGTCTACCTTTTTCTTGAATTCTTTAACGTTCTTCATTACCATAAGAGCAGCGATCTTTGACTTTGTATCCTTAGTCAGAAGCGTTTTAAGCTCCCCTGAGAAGAATTTTGCCATGCCCTCGTAAAGTTTGAGCATAAGGTTTCCGCAGAAGCCGTCAGCCACGCATACGTCACAATCGCCCATAGGAAGCTGTCTTGCTTCGATATTTCCAACAAAGTTTACAGGTGCGTTTTTCAACTGCTTGTAAGTTTCAAGCTCCAGCTCTCTGCCCTTTGACTCCTCTGCACCAATATTTGCAAGACCTACTCTTGGTGACTCAACACCAAGTATCTTGTTCATATAAGCAGAACCCATTATTCCAAACTGAGTAAGCATTTCAGGGCGGCAGTCTGCGTTTGCACCGCTGTCAAGAAGCATCGTAGGCGTCGTTGCCGTAGGAAGTATTGTTGCAAGAGCTGGTCTTTTGATGCCCTTTATTCTCTTTACGATAAACGTTGCTCCAACTACAAGTGCGCCTGTTGAGCCAGCTGAAACGAAAGCGTCGCCCTCGACGTCTGCAAGCATTTTCATGCCCACAGCCATTGAACAATCCTTCTTGCCCTTGATTACTTCTGTAGGCTCTTCACATATCTCGATAACAGTATCAGCGTGCTTGATATGTAAAGCTGTAATATCAAGTCCGTTTTCCTGTGCACATTTTTTTATTTTTTCTTCATCACCAACAAGAGTAACGTCAACACCGAAATCTTTCTGTGCGTCAATTGAACCTTTTATGACTTCGAGAGGTGCGTTATCTCCGCCGAAAGCGTCAATTACTATGTTCATAACATTCTCCTTAAAATTCCTCAATAGCCTTGTCAAGGTCTGCAAGACCCCTTTCAGCTATCATCTTATATTTCAGTTTCTTATCTCTTATACGTTCAGGCAGCTCAGGCAGGATACCCATATTACATCCCATAGGCTGGAACTTCTCCACAGTAGGATCGCTTATATACTTTGAAAGTGCACCCAGCATTGTGGTATCAGGCAGAGTGACCGCAGGCTTGCCCTGCAAACGTCTTGCCATGCTTAACCCTGCAAAAATTCCGCTTGCCGCCGATTCGATATATCCCTCAACGCCTGTCATTTGACCTGCAAAATAAAGGTTTTCTCTATCTCGCATATTAAACTGCGGATTTAAGAGCTTAGGCGAATTGATGAAAGTGTTTCTATGCATAACTCCATAGCGTATAAATTCTGCATTTTCAAGTCCTGTGATAAGAGAAAATACTCTTTTCTGCTCACCAAATTTAAGGTTTGTCTGAAAGCCCACAAGGTTATACAGACTTCCCTCTGCGTTCTCTGCACGAAGCTGAACGACGGCATAAGGTCTGTTGCCTGTCCGTGGATCTGTCAAACCTACAGGTTTCAGCGGACCGAAACGCATTGTGTCCTCTCCTCTTTTGGCAAGGACCTCAACCGGCATACAGCCCTCGTAAACTTTGAATCCGTCCTTAGAAAAATGCTCCTTATCAAAATCATGGAGCGGAGCGGATTCCGCATTGATAAGTTCATTATAGAACCTGAGATATTCTTCCTTATTCATAGGGCAGTTTATATAATCAGCTTCTCCCTTGCCATATCTCGAAGCAAAAAACACCTTATCCTTATCAAGACTTTCATATGTGACGATAGGTGCGGCGGCATCATGAAAATACAGATAATCACCGCATATTTTGCCGATACTCTCTGCAAGCCCATCGCTTGTAAGAGGACCTGTTGCGATTATAACATCGCCATCAGGTATATCTGTGACTTCTTCCTCGATAACAGTGATGTGAGGACTTTCCATTATCTTTGCCGTGACCATATCGGAAAACTTTTTCCTATCAACAGCAAGTGCTCCGCCTGCTGATACCTTAGTTTCAGCTGCACATTCCATCGTAACAGAGCCAAGCCTGCGCATTTCTTCTTTTAGCATACCTGCGGCTGAATCTATTCTGTCCGCTTTCAATGAATTTGAGCAGACAAGCTCTGCAAAGCCCATATATTTATGGGCAGGCGTAAACTTTTTCGGCTTCATTTCATAAAGCTCAACGTCTATCCCTGCTTTGGCTAACTGCCACGCAGCTTCACAGCCTGCAAGTCCTGCACCTATTACCTTAACCGCCATTAGATAAATTCCTTTCATATCCGCAATCAGGCTTATGGCAAATAAGTATTCCGTTCTTTCCGCCTTTCTGGAAAAGTGTACTGCCACACTTAGGGCATTTCTCTTCGGTAGGAACGTCCCATGTCATGAACTTACACTCAGGATTATCCTCACAGCCGTAATACTTCTTGCCCTTTTTAGACTTTTTGAGAAGCACTTTCTTTCCGCAGTAAGGGCAAATTCCGCCTGTTTCCTGAACTATTTTCTTGGTATTCTTGCACTCAGGAAAACCTGAGCAAGCCATAAATTTGCCATATCTGCCTATCTTTATTACCATAGGTTTGCCGCAAAGCTCGCACACCTGATCTGTTTCTTCGTCAGGCACTTTGATACGCTTCCCGTCCATGGCTTCCTCGGCTTCAGTCAATTCCTCGTCAAAGTCACTATAAAAGTCCTGCAAAGTTTTTACCCAACTTTTCTTGCCATTTTCCACTTCGTCAAGAGATTTCTCCATGTTTGCAGTAAACTTAACATCAACTATTTTATCAAAATGCTCGCTCATAAGCTGATTTGTTACTTCGCCAAGCGAAGTCGGCTTAAGCTGTTTTCCGTCACGCTCAACATAATTCCTGTTTATTATGGTTGTAATAGTTGGAACATAAGTCGAAGGTCTGCCGATGCCTGTTTCCTCAAATGCCTTTACGAGTGTCGCTTCTGTGTATCTTGCAGGTGGCTGAGTGAAATGCTGATTTCCCTCAAGGTTACGCACCTTTATTGAGTCACCGGATTTTATTGGAGGAAGCACGTTTTTCTTTTCACCCTCATCGTCTTTAGCCTCTTCATAAAGAACAGTAAATCCGTCGAACTTTACAGAATAGCCTGTTGCCTTGAAGTTACAACCGTTTGCAGAGATATCAACAGAAACAGTGTCCATAAGGCAGTTTGACATCTGAGAAGCTATAAATCTCTCCCAAATGAGTTTATAAAGCTTGTACTGGTCACTCGTCACTCCGCTTGCCTTTACCATATCAGGTGTTACCTCTGGGTGTGTTGGTCGGATGGCTTCGTGAGCGTCCTGAGCGTTGCCCTTAGTTTTATATTTTTTCGGTGTATCAGGGATATACTTATCGCCATATTTTTTTCTGATAAAATCATATGCCGCTGCTCTTGCTTCATCAGAAATTCTAAGGCTGTCGGTACGCATATAGGTGATAAGACCTGTCTGACCCATATCGTTTATCTCAACACCCTCATAAAGCTCCTGAGCGGTTTTCATCGTTCTTCTCGCCTGAAAGCTGAGACGTCTTGACGCTTCCTGCTGTAAAGTCGAGGTGGTGAATGGTGCGGCAGGAGATTTTCTGTGAACGCTCTTTTTTACCTTGTCGATAACAAACTCGGCACCCTCAAGTCTTTTCAGTATCTCGTCAGCCTGCTCTTTATTTTTCAACTCTGGCTTTTCTCCGTCAACTGTATTAAGCTTTGCGGCAAAGGTCTTTCTTTCGCCGTTTGCGGAAAATTTTCCGTCAATGGACCAATATTCCTGAGATACAAATGCCCTTATCTCGTTTTCTCTGTCGCATATCATTTTAACTGCGACAGACTGAACTCTGCCCGCTGAAAGTCCTTTTCTTATCTTTCTCCAAAGAAAAGGTGAAAGCTTATAGCCCACAAGTCTGTCAAGGATACGTCTTGCCTGCTGTGCATTAACAAGGTTTATATCAATAGAACGTGGGTGGCTCATTCCAGCTTTGATACCAGTTTCAGTAAGTTCGTTGAAAGTTACTCGGTTTTTATCATTCAGGTCAAGACCCAAAAGCAATGCAAGATGCCATGAAATGGCTTCTCCCTCTCGGTCAGGGTCTCCTGCAAGATAAACATGGTCGCTTTTCTTTGCAAGCTTTTTTATATCTTTTATAACGCCCTCTTTGTCTTTTATGTTGACATATTTAGGTTCAAAATTATTATCTATATCGACGCCCAGCTTTGATTTTGGCAGGTCACGGACATGACCCTTTGAAGCCACGACTTCATAATCATCGCTAAGATAACGCTTAATTGTTTTTATCTTCGTTGGTGACTCAACTATAATCAAATTAGACAAATCTATTCTCCATTCTTAATATATATTAAAGTCCAAACATTTTGCCCGGATATGACTTAACAGTGCCATAAAGTTCAAGCTCCGTTAGCTGTGCAAGCACATCAGAGATATCCATACCAAGCTTTGCGGCTATCTCGTCCACAAGCATATTTCCGCTTTTTAACAGTTTGCAAATGCTCTTTTGTGTGTCATCAAGCCCTGACAGATCAGGCTCAGGTGTTGGCTTTACCACTTCTGTTTCAGAAACAGTCTTGCTGTCAGGCACTTTTCTTTTGCTTTTTCTGTGCTTCACTGTCTTAGGCTCGCCATTGTTAAGTATAGCAGAATCCTCAGCAGGAAGCGTGAACTCTCCCAGGCTTTCCACAAGTCTAAGAGATTGATACCTTTCATTGCCAAGCGAATACACTATATCCTCTGCGCCAAACACAGGTTGACACTCATTTCTTATGAGATCACGTTGTCCGAAATATCGACTGTCATAGATATCATGTGGCGGTACTACAAACACCTGTTTTCCTTGAGATATGGCGTGATTGACATTATCAAGACCATGACTTTCCTTGCTACACTCAGTAAAAAGCACTGCATTTGAAAGTCCTGTAAGAATCCTATTGCGATTCACAAAAGCATTTCCAAATGGTTTATAACCCGGAAAATACTCTGATATTACTACTCCATTCTCAGCGATCTGTTTTTTTAGCTCGTTACTTCCCTTAGGGTAATCACAATCAAGAGCTGTACCACACACAGCTATAGGTCTACTATTATTTTCAATAGCAACCCTGTTAGCGATCTGATCTATACCGCCTGCAAACCCCGAAGCAAGCAGACAGTTTCTTCTTATAAGATCTGCGCAAATATGCTTCGTTATCTTTACAGAATATTCAGACGGCTCACGGGAGCCTACTACTGAAATAACGCATTTATCGTTTAAAAAGTCAAGGTTACCATAAGTATACAGAACAGCAGGTGAATTTGCGATCCGTTTAAGTCTGTCAGGATAGCCCTCACTTTCGTAACAATAAATATTTATGCCAAGCTCTTCACAGCGTTTTTTTATGATTTCAGCGTCTTTAAGACTATATTTTACTATTCTTTGCAGCTCTTTATCATTAAGTCCGCTGACCATATGATCATCGAGTGCAGTCATGAACTCAACTATATCATCATAATTTGCAGAAACTTCCCATATACGTTTGCTCGATGGAGTGAAAATCAGAACCGCTCTTATCCACAATAAAAGTCTTTCCTTATCCATGACTGCCACCTCGAAACATTTCCCACAAAATGATTGTGCCTGCGCAAGCAGCATTAAGTGATTCTATATTGCCATGCATAGAAATAGTCACACGATTTTTACAAATGTCTGAATGTTCTTTAGGCAAACCTTTGCCCTCGTTTCCTATTACAACAGCACACGGTCTGTCAAAATCAAATTCTGTGATATTTTCACCGTTTCTGACAACTGCAGCATTTGTAACGATACCAAGCTCATCAAAAAGCGTTGCGACGTTCAGAAAATTATCCACTACAAAAAGATCAAGTCTTGTAGTACTTCCCATAGCGGAACGAACCACCTTTGGGTTGTACAGATCAACGCAATTATCTGTCATAACTACTCCACTAACGCCTACGGCATCGGCAGTTCTTAGAAGCGTACCCAAATTACCCGGGTCCTGTAAATTATCAAGCACGAGATACTTCCCGTTTTTGTCAATATACTCAGCCGCAAAAGGCAAATCGACCTTAAAAACGATCATATAAATGCCCTGAGAGTTTCCCTCATCTGTCATCTTTTTCGCAAGCTCATCAGATATTTCAAAAACATCTTCGGGTCTTGTGCACGAGAAAAGGCTATCAGTTTTAAGTGTATTTTTATATTTAGTCAAGGCCGTTTGAGTATAGAAAACAGAATGGACTTTTATTCTACCGCACACAGCTTCATAAGCGGTGTCAACGCAGTTTCTTGCACCTTCAACAGCAAACAATCCATGTTCTTCCCTAGCTTTTTTTGATGACAGAAGCTTTCTGAAAAGCTTCACTCTAGGGTTATCTTTACTATTAATA
>OGOI01001293.1_pt1 | contig 15743 bp, 12 predicted proteins | sample 1552631 | NCBI WGS metagenome assembly OGOI01 (sample SAMEA2580204, study PRJEB22360) | human gut metagenome | biome: human gut; feature: human-associated habitat; material: faeces | place: Denmark | collected 2008/2010 | reverse complement strand
CTTTCAGATAAACAGTTTTATTTTTTTAACTGTCTACCTAAAAGGGAGCATACCACTTTGAAAGCTGGAACAAACATTTCTTTTAATTATCAGACAACAGCTGCAAAACCGGAAACAAATACTACTTTTAATAACAGTGGATCTTTCAATAACCAATGGTTTGGTGGAAATAATGAATATAAACCAGATGATTATATTGTTGTAAGAAAAGTAGACGCTAATAATGAGGGTGGTGGAAGTAACACAAGTCATGATTATAATGATGGTAACATTAAAGGATTACTCCAATGGAAGATACTGGTGAATTTTAATGATGAGGTCAGAAAGAGTAATAAGATAATTGTTACAGAACATCTCCCAAATGGAGTGAGTTTATCTTCTTTAAGCTGTGCGGATCAGCAGATATTTATCTGGAATGGAGATACGGGTACGGCTACTATATGGTTTAATGATCGACATATTCAGATTACAGCCACCAAAAAGTCCAATAATGAGATTGAAATTGAGATTCCCAAGGAAGCTTATGAGGGAAATCATACAAGCCAGATAGCCTTTAAGATAGCCGTCACTTTAGATAATGCAGACAGCATTGATTGGACACAGGCTAAAGTATATAAAAATACAGTTACTGTCACCAATGAAGATAATAAGGAGCTTGGTACCGGTGAACAGACTCAAACGATAACAAATAATCGTAAAGAGGATCTCGTAGAAAAAGGATGTAAAAGTGTAGACGGGTCTAACAATATTGAATACTCCGTTGCGGTTAATAAAGACGGAAAAGATTTACTTCAAGATGGTGACGGTGGAACTCTTACAATTAAGGATGAATTAAAATATATACATAATCCTTGGGATAGTAAGGCTAAAATAACTTTAGTTCCAGATAGTGTGAAAGTGTATAAACGTAATGCAGATGGTACGAAGGGAGATCTTCTTGATAGTAGTGCATATTCTTATACCTATACAGAAACGGGAGTAAGAAATGGCAGTGCTCTTGGAGATGACTATTATGAAGATAGAACAAACACGCTTACTGTTACCATCCCAGATAATACAGCATTGATTCTTGAATATAGATATAAAGTTGATGGTGTTGTTGGTAAATGGGTAAATCCATCTAATAAAGCTACACTTATTGGAAATGGAAATTCGTTGGATGATGGTAATAAGGATCATGGTATACAGATAAAAGAAAGTTCTGCCGGAGCAGATATAATAGGAATTAATGTATATAAGGTAGATAGCAACAATTATGGAACTTATCTTGCCGGAGCTAAATTTAGCTTGTATAAGTGGGATGAAGAGGTGAAAGATTATGTAATAGATAAGGCATATAAAGAACTTGTCTCAGACAGTATGGGTAAAATAGATTTAGGTGAACTTACGCATAATCAGGCTTATAAACTTGTAGAAATTAGTCCTCCAGATGGATATACGATGACAGAAGGAGCTAAAGACGGCTATTACTTCTATATTGTAGACAGCAACACCAATGAATATCCGGTATGTAAACCAGATAACTTCTCGGGAACATTACTTTCCGGCGGACAGACTGTGTATTATCCGAATACAAAACGTCAGGACTACACTCTGCCAGAAACAGGAGGCAGCGGAACATTACCGTTTATAACAGTAGGTGCATCTCTGATGGGATTCGCCCTGTTATGTGGATATTCCATGAGGCGCAGACGTGGAAGGATGGTAGAGTAAAGCTCTGCAACTTTCAACACGGCGAAAAAATCTGCGTCGTAAGAATATCTAAATAATAAATAATACTATACCTAAAGAAAGGAAATGAAGAATATGAAAAAGATGAAACGATTAGTGGCATTAGCACTCAGCGTAGTGATGGTGCTGGCAATGAGCGTGTTTGCGTTCGCGGCAGAGCAGACATTTACTATTACAGCTCCAGCGACAACTCATCAGTATGAGATTTATCAGATTTTTACAGGAGATTTATCAGGTAGTACACTTTCTAATGTAAAATGGGGGCAGAATGGTACTGGAACAACAGGTAGCACGGTTGCTGAAGCAGTATTGACTGAGTTAGCAAATATAGATGCTAATAGTTCTGATAGTGATAAGCTTGATATTATTAAAAAATATGCAAAATTAGACCATGATCCAGTAGCAACAATTTCTAATGGAAACACTTATACTGCTGCAGCAGGTTACTATCTGATTAAAGACAAAGACAATAGTGTATCAGGATTGGATTCCTATACTACATATATTGTAAAAGTAGTAGGAGATGTAGCTATTACTCCTAAGGCAGCTGTTCCTTCTTTTGAGAAAAAGATAAAAGATAGAAATGATACAACAGGTGCCGATAATACTTATACAGATTGGCAGGATTCAGCCGATTATGATATTGGGGACGATGTTCCTTTTAAATTAGAAGGTACAGTAGCTTCTAATTATGCAGACTACAAGCATTACTACTTTGCATTTCATGATGTAGAGGAACAAGGATTAGCATTTAACAATGACGCAAAAGTTTATGTAAATGGAGTAGAAATTACAAGTGGATATACGGTAAAAACAAAAACAGACGGTATTACAGACGGCTGTACTTTTGAAGTAGAATTTGAGGACTTAAAGGATATTGACGGAGTTGGAGCAGGTTCTAAAATTACTGTAGAATATACATCTAAATTAACAGACAAAGCAAATTTAGGAAACCAGGGAAATGTCAACAAAGCTAAATTAGTGTTCTCTAATAATCCTAATAGTGACCAGATTGGAAAACCAGATAAACCAGGCGAAACCCCATGGGATAACGTTATCGTATTTACTTATCAGGTAGTAGTTAATAAACGTGCAGAAAGTGTAGATGGAGATAAATTATCAGGAGCAGAATTTACTCTTGAAAAAGAATTAAAAGATGGTTCTAAAAAGACTATTACAGTTGTAAAATCTGATGATGGAACAAGCTTTACTTTCAAAGGTTTAGATGATGGTAAATATATCTTAACAGAAACAAAAACACCTAATGAATATAACAGTATTGATCCTATCGAATTTACTGTGAAGGCGGATCATACAATTACATGGGATGGTACAAATCGTACAGGTGTGCTTACTAGTTTGACTGGTAATCAGGAAGATGGAAAGATTACATTTGCACCTAAAGAAGACAAGAGTGAATTAGTTACAAACGTAGTCAATAAAAAAGGTTCAACTCTGCCATCCACCGGTGGTATCGGTACAACAATCTTCTACGTTGTTGGTGCTATCTTAATGGTTGGAGCAGCAGTTCTTCTTATCACAAAGAGACGTGCTGAGAACTAATCTGTTCTGAATGTTTATAACAACAATTTGATATTATGAGATTTTCAGGGGCAGGGGCTTTTAGCTCTTGTCCCAATCTTAAAGGTAAATATATGTATGCACAGTTATACAAACAAGATTTTGTGAGAGCATAAATATACAAAAGGGAATGACATCAGGGAGAGAACTATGAAGTCTGGAAAGAAGTCAGAGAAAAAATCAAAGACAATATCGAAAAAAAAGAAGTTGAGTTCGAATATTACCACTATCATTTTAATATTGATTTTCCTCGTGGGGCTGTCCGTGATGTTATATCCGACCGTGAGCAATTATATTAATCAGAGGCATCAGTCAAAGGCGATTGCGGCATACGATGAAAAGGTGTCGGAAATAAAGCCGGAGGATTATACGAAGTATTTTGAAGCAGCGGAGAAGTATAATAAGAAGCTCGCGAAAAATCCATCTGCATTTTATAACCCGGATGAAATTAAAGGTTATGAGAAAATACTTGATATCAGTGGTACAGGTATTATGGGTTATATAACAATCAAGAAGCTTGGTGTAGAGCTTCCGATTTATCATGGAACAGATGAAGGTATTTTACAGATTGCGGCCGGACATTTGAAAGGAACCAGTTTTCCGGTTGGCGGAGAGAGTACGCACAGTGTTATTTCTGCCCACCGTGGCCTGCCGAGCGCAAAGCTTTTTACAGACCTCGATAAAATGGAAGTAGGAGATACATTTACTATTACGATTTTGAATCGAGAAATTACTTACGAGGTTGATGATATTTCTATCGTTCTTCCAGATGAAACGGATAGCCTGCAGATTGAAGATAAAAAGGATTACTGTACCCTAATGACCTGTACACCGTATGGTATTAATACACATCGTCTGCTTGTGCGTGGCCATTGTATCGGAACCGGAGAGCCGCAGCATATCCATGTTACAGCAGAAGCGTTCCAGATTGACCCGACAATCACGGCATCCGTTATGGCAATTATTCTTCTTATCCTGCTTTTAATTCGTGTCCTTATCCGTACACGGAAAAAAGGACAGGAAGGAAAACATTTAAAACGTAATCAGGTGTTTCTTCATCTGAAAAAGGGAGATCTGATAGGCAATAATAAAAAAACAAAATAATAAAAGGTATTTAAAATGAAAATCAGTCACAAAGAGCAGATTTTCTCTTGAAGGAAAGAGATTGCTTCTTGTGACTGGTTTTGTATTTTGTAAGTTTTGCATAATTTTGGTGCGCTAAAGATTATTTTCTCAAAAATTGTCGAAAAATATATTTACATTTAAAGGAAAATATGGTAATATAATTCTTATAAATAACCGTTAGGTATATAGGCGAGAAAGGGTGGTGTCTATTGGCAACAGAATTGGGATTAACATTAGGTTCTGTTGTGAATTCACAGAGAATTATTAACCAGATAATGGAAGTAAAAGAGAAAGGAGATGACCCTGATATGATTGATCCATTTGACGAAATGTTAGAGGAAATGAAAAGACGAGAGGGAGAAAAAGCGAGAAAGGAAGGCCATCAGAAGGGTCTTCAGGAAGGCATACAGGAAGGTATACAGAAGGGTATTCAAGAAGGCATACAGGAAGGTATACAGGGAACAATAAACACTTGTAAAAAATTTCGTATTAATCAAGAAGAAGCACTGAAAAATTTAATAGAAGAGTTTGCATTATCAGAAGATAAAGCCAAAGAATATATGAATTTGTATTGGTAAGTTAGAGCGTGCAGATTGTAGGAATGATTTTTAAACACGTTTTAATAATTGAAATAATCGCTGTGTATTGGCTTTTTTTCGAAAGCTGTAGCACAGCGATTTTATCCAAAAGAGTCTATGAAGACAAAGACAGAAAGTCAGGCGCCTCTATTATGTAAAAATGCGTCTGACTTTCGTCTGCTCTCCCTATGATTCCTGAATATTATTAATCACTTCCTGCTGCTGATTAAGCAGATGTGTTTTCATCAGTTCCTTTGCCTTTATAGAATCTCTGCTGGAAATGGCATCAAGCAATTCCCGATGTTCTTCCACAAGATTAGAGCGCTGGCGAATATCTTTCACATATTCCATGCGGTAACGATAGAACTGTTCGCGCAGATTATTGATAATAGAAATAAGGCGGTCATTGTTTGTTGCGCGGAAAATGGTATCATGGAAAGTCTCATCTTTATCTACGATATCGAGAATATCCCCATTCTCTACGGAACGGATGAAGTCCTCATGAGCCTGACGTAAATCATGAAGCCCAGCCTGATCAATTCGTTCGCAGGCAAGAACAGCAGCGAATTCTTCAAGAACAGTACGGATTTCGATGACATCACGAAGATTTTTTTCTGTGATTCTGGCTACTTGAGCGCCTTTTCGTGGAATCATGATAACCAGGCCTTCCAGTTCTAACTTACGAATAGCTTCTCTTACAGGAGTACGGCTTACACCGAGGCGGTTGGCAAGAGAAATTTCCATGAGACGTTCTCCCGGTGCGAATTCACCAGTAATAATTGCCTGTCGAAGTGTGTTAAATACAACGTCACGAAGTGGCAGATATTCATTTACATTAAAGTTAGTGTCTTTCATTAGTTGTTTCTCCTTCCCTTTTTCGCTGTATATTTATCCCCCTGTGTCAGCGAACTGTTTTTTTTCGAAAAATGATTATGATTTTTCTGCGATTTCGACCGTGGGAGATTTTTACTAAATGGGCGGACAACGGCGGTCTGCCGGATTCCCGGGTCATTATGGAAAAATTCAGCTGCCTTTCCGGCGGCTTCTCTTGAGGTAAATATACCAAATACGGTGGAGCCACTTCCGCTCATAAGCGCATTGACAGCTCCTAATCTTCTCATATCTTTTTTTATCTGTACGATAGCTGGATAATGCTTTTCTGTAACTTGTTCCAATACATTACCCATACGGTCGGTGATACCTGTAAGGTCACCGTGGCTGATGGCCTGAATCATTCCGTCTATGTCTGGATGGGCTGTCTGTTCATCGAGATGCAGGTGCTCATATACAAACTTTGTAGACATAGAGAAAGATGGTTTTACAATTAAAAACCAGCATGGCGGAATAGAAGGAAGAGGAGTTAATATCTCACCGATTCCTTCAGAAAGTGCGGTTCCTCTCATAATGCAAAATGGAATGTCTGCGCCAAGGGTAAGCCCATGTTTAATAAGCTCGTCCTGTGTTATTCCAAGAGAAAATAGCTGATTCATGCCTACCAGAGCAGCGGCAGCATCGGTACTTCCGCCGGCCATTCCTGCTGCAACAGGGATGTGCTTTTCAATTGCTGCATCAACACCGTCTGAAATATTATATGCAGTACGTATCGTGTCAATGGCCCGATAGACAAGGTTCTTCTCATTGAGGGGGAGGTAAGGCAGATTCGAAGAAAGACGAATCTGTCCGCATGTATTCTTCTGTAAAGTAATGTAGTCAAAAATCTTCACTGTCTGCATAATCATTCTGACTTCGTGGTAACCGTCTTTCCGCCTTCTAAGTACGTCCAGTCCCAGATTCACCTTGGCATATGCTTTCAAATGTAAGGGCTGAGTCATAAAAATTGTACCTCCTCTGTATCTTGTATACAATTATTATAACGCATTTTTGCAAAAAATCAAGAAAGAAACACCTGTATAAAAAAGAAAAAATTTCTCAATACTAACAGAGTATTTTTGCGGAAAATATAGGGAGAAATATTCTTAATGTTATGTGGGTATAACAATTTGAGATTCCAGTAAAATATTAAAAGTTTATAAGCCTGCAGGCAAAAGTTTAAGAATAATAAATAAGAGATTTTAGTGGCATATTTTTAGTGGCCTATTAAAAAGAGCTGGAGGGGAAAAGTGCGAATAAAGTATAACAGAGACCAGAAAATAAAAGGAAATCTTACCCAGAATTTTGATAAAGATTACGCATTTTTGGAGAAAGCATTAGACCGGAGCGGGGATATTGTAAAGAATGTATTTTATGTAGGAGACACCGCTGATATACAAAGTATTATGGAAGAGCAAACAGATGCAAATACGGACAGTGACGCAAACAGTATTATGGAAGAGCAAACAGATGCGAATACAGACAGTGACATAAGCAGTGCTACGAAGGGGCAAACAGATGCAAATACGGACAGTGACATAAACAGTGATATAGGTAGAAAAACAGTTTCGAAAAGAATAGTGAAAACTACGCAGAACAATAAAAAAATAAAGCCTAAAAAAGCAGCAGTCATCTATGTCGATGGAATGACGGATGCAGATATGGTGGAAGACTTCGTGATCCGTCCTCTCCTTAAAAATAAATGTGAAAAAACAGGGCAGGATTTCCTCTCTTATGTAGAAAATCATGTGATGGAAACAGTGGACTGGAAAGAGGATGAAAGTTTTGAAGATATTTTAACAGATATCTTATCAGGAAATACCCTGCTTTTGCTGGAAAGCTGCCCGAAAGCAATTATTTTATCTACAAAGAAATACCCATCAAGAGGGGTAGGGGAAACCCAGCAGGAAATGGTTATCCGCGGTCCGAAAGATAGTTTTACAGAAAATATGCGAATAAATACAGCATTGATTCGCCGCCGAATCCGTGATTCTCGCCTGAAAATGGAGCATACGATGGTTGGGGAGCGCTCCAAAACAGATTTGGCAATTGTATACATGGATGATCTTGTTCAGCCGGAACTTCTTGAAAAGGTAAGACAAAAAGTAAATGCACTCAGCTTTGATGGTATTTTAGATGGAGGAATGGTAGAGCAGCTTTTAGAAGAAAATGTATGGACACCATTTCCACAATTTCAACATACAGAACGGCCGGATAAGGCGGCAAGTGGATTACTGGAGGGGAGAATCGTTCTTGTTGTGGATAACTCTCCGGGCGTGTTAATTTTGCCCGTCACTTATCAAATGTTTTTTCAGGCAGGTGACGATTACTATACCCGATTTGAAGTGGCATCATTTGCCCGTTTGCTTCGCTTTGCAGCTTCATTGTTTGCGATAGGATTTCCGGGATTGTATGTTGCCATAGCAGCATTTCATACAGAAATGCTCCCAACCTCCTTTTTGTTATCCATTGCAACAGCACGAACTGGCATCGTCATTCCAGTTGCTTTAGAAGTTTTGCTTATGGAATTTCAGTTTGAACTATTAAAAGAAGCAGGAATTCATTTGCCCGGACAGCTCGGAGGAACAATAGGCATTGTCGGCGGCCTCATCGTAGGCCAGGCAGCAGTGGAAGCGGGAATTGTCAGTACAATCGTTGTTATCGTTGTATCTTTTACAGCTATTGCATCATTTATCGTGCCAAATGAATCCTTTGGCGCCGTATTTCGTTTGTTAAAGTTTCTTTTTATTGTTACTGCAGCAATGTGGGGAATTTACGGCTATCTTCTCACTTTTGCCGCATTATTATTGCATTTATCTCAGATAGAATCCTTCGGTGTTCCATATATGCTGCCTTCTGTTTGTGGGGAAAACTTAAATTATGATGATAAAAAGGATCATTATGTTCGCTATCCATTTGCTTATATGAAAAAAAGACCAGTATTTACGAGAGAGGGCCGGAGAATTCGAAAAAGATAGATACGCTATCCCCAAATTTACAGGCAGAAGATGTAATGATTCGTGTAGGTGTGTTTGCCGGATTCGGATAGGAGAATCGAAAAAATTTACAGGCAGAAGATGTAATGATTCATAAAAGGATGAAGAAAAGAAAACGAAAATAGAATGAAAATAAAATGGGGGACGGTCAAAGAGGAGGATGTATAAAATGTATGAAAATAAGATTTCTGCAAGGCAGTTACGCAGAATGATCTTTATAGAAACATTTGGAGCGGGAGCATTATCTATACCGGCATTTGCCTGCTATAAAGAACAGAATGGCTTTTGGAGCCTGATTTTTTATGGGGTGTTTTTGGCTGGAACGATTGCCTTTTTTATTATTTCTTCTGGGAAAATAAGTGAAGAAAATTTTGAAAACAGAAAAATAGGTAAGACAGGTCTGGCAAGGGATGCAAATATTAATGTTTCAAAAATGCAAACAAGGCTTAAATCTATAAATTTTCCGGAAGTTTTACCACAGCCAATAAAATTTGTATACATGATTCGTTTTTTCATAAATGCAGTAGCACTTTTTTATTTCTTTGGTAAGACAATTCAGACTGTTTATATGCCAGAAAGCAGCTTTTTATTTATTATTTTTCCTGCTGCGATTTTGCTTTGCTACAGCTTGTATACAACATTACAAAAAAGAGCCAGATTTTTAGAAATCATTTTTCCGTGGATTATCACGACGTATTTTATTGCTGTGATTTTATCATTTATCGGAATTGAAAAAGCAATGCAGATAGGGAATGCAGGAGAACCCTGGCAAGGAATTCTTTCAGATAATATTTTCCGAAGCATGGGAAACGGATATTTGATGTTACTGTGCAGCAGTCCAATAGAATTTCTCTTGTTTTTGAGGCCTGCTGCCGAAGAAAGAGGAACCGAAACAAAAAATAGAAAAGTAGAGGACAAAAATAATAAAGAAGGTAAAAATAATAGAGAAGGTAAAGATGATAAAGCAATACGGGACATAATAACAGCCGTCGCAGGTGCAATTCTCTGTAATGTTTTATTTTGTTTCCTTTCCGTGCGAACACTTGGCCCAACTCTCACAAGCCAGTCAGAATGGCCAGTCATCAAAATGATGCAGCTAATCCGAATGCCGGGCGGGTTCTTAGAACGATTTGATATCCTGCCGATTATATTTTGGATACTGTGCATGATGGCGGTTTTAAGCGGTTATCTCTATTATGGATGGAGTATTTTTCAAACACGCTCTGGAGGATGTTTGAAAAATTTTTTAGGAATTACTTTTGTCTGCTTAGTGCTCTTAACTTGCGTTGTGGAAAAACACACTCTTTTGTGGACGTTTTATCTCAAATATAAGGCATTTGTGGATTTCCCGCTGTCCTTAATATTGCCACTTGTAGTTTGGCTTTTTAAAAGACAGAAAGATTTCAATTATCAAGAAAAAACAAAAGAAAAAACACAAAAAGATAAGGAAGGAAGAAAAAATATCGCAAAATATAAAGAGGACAAGAAAACAGAAGAAAATAGTGTCGCAAAATATAAAGAGGATAAAGAAGTAAAAGAAAATAGTATTGTAAAATATAGGAACAATAAGCAGGTAAAGTATTTTGCAGGAATAACTCTTTTAATCTTTCTCCCAATTCTTTTTTCCTTAACTGGCTGCCAGCGCCTTACCGATGTAGAAGAAAAAAACTATATCTTATCCATGTACGTCGATTATTCCTCTGATGAAGAAAATGCTTATCAGTTTTGGATAGCTCGGGCAAATTTAAGCGAAATGGAGGGGCAAAGCGACGAAATTCCCTGCCAGATTACAAAAATAGAAGCCCGGAATCTACAGCAATTAGAAGAAAAATACTTGGAAACAGTCCCCGGAAAAACCGAGTGGAATCATATTTATACAATTTTCTTAGGTTCGGGAATAGCATCAAATAAAACAGCATGCACTCATCTGCTGAAAGAATGGGATAATGAGTGGCAGAAATCTCCGAATGTTCTTCTGGCACTATGTCCCGAAAACCCGAAAGAACTATACAAAATAAAAAATATTCCTGCCGGAGCAGCAGGACAGGAAATAAACCTTCTCGCAGAACAAAACAAAGAAAAATATTCCGGACAAATCTGCGAAACGCCAATAGACTACCTTCGTGCCAAACAGCAGCAAGAGGATAAAATTACACTGTACCGGGTTACTATAGAAAACGGGAATTTAAAAATAATGACAGACGAACCCTGAAAGATACCGCATTCCTATTTGTGACTTTAGTCGCGGCAGGTTGGATGTGAGCGTATAAGTGAACATTCAAACCGCCGTGACTAAAGTCGCAAATATAGGGGATAGGTTCTCTTCGGTGGCGTCTGTTTATTCTTCGAATTAAATGGTAATACTCCACCTATGAAGACTTTTAATAAAATAACAATATCATTCACACTTTTAATATGTTTATTATTTAGTTACAGCCTGCTTTATCAGGTGTATTTAGAACAAACCGGTCCAATATACGATAACACTCTGCGATTTCATGTGAGAGCAGATTCTGATAAAAAGGAAGCCCAAGAAAGAAAGCTTATTGTCAGAGATGCGGTACTGCGTTATGTAAAGGAGGATGTATACAGAGCAGACTCCGCACAGAAATTGAAACAGAATCTTGCAGAAAAAACAGAAGAAATCGCACAGGTGGCAGCGAACGCTTCAGACGGGAAGCCTGTCCGTGTCTACTTTACCAAAGAAAGATTTCCAATACGCCATTACGGAACTGCCATTTTCCCCGCAGGAGAATATCAGGCACTCCGGGTAGATATTGGCAAAGCTGCCGGACATAACTGGTGGTGTGCATTCTATCCCAACCTCTGCTACACCCCGGAAAAAAACTTTACCCTCTCCGAAAGCGGAAAAAAACAGTGGAAAAAGATCACAGAATTAACTCAGGGAAAATGGCTGAAAAAAACAAAACATTATTTCACCAAATTAAAGAAGTTTCTGCCCTATTGGGCGAAAAGGAGCGTTTAGCACAACAGAATAAAACCAATACATTCTTCGGATGCTTTCTTCGTTACCAATAGCTTTAGCAAGCCGGCAAAAACATCTGTTTATTTCTTGGAACTTTCCACCAAATGCGGTATAATCTTAAGTAACATTATCATAGGACGGTAACGTGAGAATGAAGAATAAAAAACAGATCATTTCTCGTTTATTATGGATGGGAAACATTTTTTTACTTATATTTTGCCTGGCAGGATGTGGGACTTCTGGGACTGGAACATCAGAGTCAGGAACAGAGCAACAGGAGAGTTCCAGCTCTGTTCCGAATTACTATCATAAAGGAAAGATTTTTCTTCCACAGGCAGATGGAAAAGTGACAGAAGAACATGAGGGCGTGAAGCTTGATTTATCGCATACAGATCAGGGATATTTTATGGCAGCGTATACGGGGAGTGCAGACAAGCTGTTGATTCAGGTAGAGGGCGGCGATAACATTCCGTATCGATATTATTTTGACCCAGATGGGAAATACAACGCTTTACCGCTGACTGCCGGAGATGGAAGTTATGCAGTAACAGCATATGAGAATGTGGGAGATAACCGATATGCTGTTGTTTTTACCAAGATAGTAGATGTGACACTGGAGAATGAAGTTCTTCCGTTTTTATATTCTAATCAGTATGTGAATTTTGATGAGAATACAAAGACTGTTGCGCTGGCGAAGAAGCTTACAAAAGGTAAGACGGAGATTGAGGCAGTGCAGGAAGTGTATGAGTATGTTATAAAGAATATTGTTTATGACGATGAAAAGGCAGCAACGGTAAAAAGTGGTTATCTGCCGAATGTGGATGACACACTGAAGACCAAAAAAGGAATCTGTTTTGACTATGCGGCGCTGATGACAGCAATGCTACGCTCTTCGGGAATTCCGACGCGCCTTGATATTGGCTATGCAACGAACATTTACCATGCATGGATCAGTACTTATTTAGATGAGCAGGGCTGGGTAGATAACGTCATTAAATTTGACGGAAAGAACTGGACGATGATGGATCCGACTTTTGCAGCAGGAGGCGGCGAAGGAATTCAGGATTTTATCACCGATTCCTCAAATTATAATATAGAATATATACATTAAAACAGATTACTAAAAAGTATTATTGTCTAATTCAAGAATGCCCCGGCATTCTTGAATTACTTAAGCGATTATTTGAGTCTAAAAGAGCTGGTTTCTATAAGGCGGATAATTTAAATGAGAATTTGCAAATATTTTTGATTTGTAAATGATTACAAGATAAATATAAAATAAATACATATGAAAGGACACAAAATGTTATCAAATAGCGAAGTGGCTGTATTTTGTGAGCAGAGCGGGATGATTCTGGAGTCGGGATTATCAATGCTTGAAGGTATTTCCATTATGGAAGAGGATGTAGAGCCGCACAATACAGAATATAAAAAAATGTATGAGGATATGAGAATGTGTCTTGAAGAAACAGGTATCTTTCATGAGGCACTTACAAAAACTGGACTTTTTCCAAGTTATGTGATTCAAATGACGAAAATAGGAGAGGAAACAGGTAATCTGGATGTTGTGATGAAAGGGCTTGCCGCATATTATGAGCGGGAAGAGAATACGATGCAGGATATTAAGAGTGCGATTTCTTATCCTTTAATGATTCTATGTATGCTTCTTGCAATTATGCTCGTGATGGTTGTAAAGGTTGTACCGGTATTTAATCAGGTGTATGAGCAGCTTGGGACGCAGATTACTGGGCCAGGTGCCGTCCTTTTAAAGGCAGGAGAAGCTTTGAAACAGTACTGGATTATTCCGACAGTACTTCTTTGCGTATTTGTAGTCGGGGTATGGTGGCTCTTAAAAACAACAAAAGGAAATGTGGCATTACGCAGACTGACAGGAAAGGTTTTTTCTACAAAGTCTATTGTAAAAAGACTGAACAGTGCCAGAGTATCGTCTGCTTTTTCTATGGCATTACAGAGCGGTATGGATTATGGACGTTCCTTTGACATGGCAGCAACCTTGCTTGAAAATGATGAGGAAACGAAGCAAAAGTTAATGAACTGCAAAGAAAAAATGTTTGAAGGAGAGTCTTTTTCTAAAGTAATCAGGGAAACAGAAATTTATTCCCCACTTCAGTCAAGGATGATCATGATTGCAGAAAGAACGGGAGAGGCAGATCAGGCACTTTCTAAAATTGCAGTACAGATTGATGGTGAAGTAACTGCAGATATTCAGAATTTTGTATCAGTTATTGAACCAACACTTGTCATTGTGCTTTCTGTGCTTGTCGGAGGAATGTTACTATCCGTAATGATGCCTCTTATGGGGATACTTTCTGTGATTGGATAGCAGGTGATGAATTACGATGGAACAGAATGTAGAAAAAAAGAAAAAAGATTATAAAAAAGGATATATTTTGCCGGTATGCATTTTCATTTTGATGATGGTAATGTTATTTTATGGAGTGAATTCTGTGACGAATGCTACAGCACAAAAAGAGCAGGAAAGCCTGAAAAATGCAGTAGTTCAGTCAGCAGTACATTGTTATTCTGTAGAGGGAGCCTATCCAGATTCACTTGATTATCTGAAAAAGCATTATGGAATCACATGGGATGAAAGCAAGTATAAAGTGACCTATGAGATTATTGCTAAAAACATCAGACCAGAGGTCAAAGTGATACCTTTACAGGAAAGTAAAAAATGAAGAAGAAAAATTATGAGGGCAAAAACTTATTGAATCAAAGATAATTATGAAATTAAGAATTTATTAAATCGAAGATAAAAAGTAGGAGAATTGAAATTTAGAAGGGAAAAAGTCAATAAGTTAAAATCATGAGAGTAAAAGTATAAAAATAACTATAATAAAAAGAAAAGGGAAGCACTATGAACAATAAACAAAAACAAATACATACAATTGATACGGTTTTTCCTTTGATTTTTATTCTTCTTTTTGGATTTTGTGCACTGGCATTGGTTCTTTCCGGTGCCCATGTATACCAGGATACAACGGATGGATTAAAGCAGAATTATACTATTCGGACAGCGGCAACGTATTTGCAGGAAAAGGTGCGGGAGTACAGCAGTGAATCTCAGGTAGAAGTTCTTTCACAAGACGGGCAGACAGTAATTGCACTTTATGAAGAGGGCGATAGCGACTATGTGACATACATTTATTTGTATAAAGGCAAGCTGCGGGAACTTTTTACAAAAAAAGGGCGTGATGTTGTCTGGAGCAGCGGGCAGGAACTTGTTTCAGCAGATACATTTTCTGTTACGAAGCAAAAGGAGGATTTGTTGCAGATAGAACTTAGCGGAGACGGACAAGAAGAATTATTGTATATAAGAATATACGGGGAAGATAGCAAATGAAACGAGTAAGACATTCCAGATCGGGATTATTTTTAATTGAATTAATGATCTGTATTTTATTTTTTTCCGTTACAGCGGGAATTTGTATACAGTTTTTTGTAAAGTCCCACAATATGAGTCAGGATGCAAAAAATCTGTATCAGGCTCAGCAGGAAGCGGCATCTATGGCAGAAATTTTAGAAAAGGATATAGATTCTCTGGATAATATTTCTGTTTATTATGATAAAGACTGGAATCAGTGTGATAAAGAAGAAAAGATGTACTGGCTGGAAGTAACGCAGGCACAGAATCAGGCGCAGGAAGACGATTTAAAAAAGGTAAAAATTGCGGTGTATTCTGGAGAGAATTCTAAAGGAGAAAGTTCGAAAAAAGAAGAAATCTATCATTTGAACCTGAGTATTTATATACCGTAAAAGAACGAGATATCATGGACAAGTACATTCCAGAGTCAACTACACACGACCTAAAGGTCATGGGCTTGTAACTGCCCAGTCGTACTAACGGCTTACACC
>OGOI01001291.1_pt1 | contig 15765 bp, 16 predicted proteins | sample 1552631 | NCBI WGS metagenome assembly OGOI01 (sample SAMEA2580204, study PRJEB22360) | human gut metagenome | biome: human gut; feature: human-associated habitat; material: faeces | place: Denmark | collected 2008/2010 | reverse complement strand
TGGTCCTTGTTCTGGTCCTTGTTCTGGTCCTTGTTCTGGTCCTTGTTCTGGTCCTTGTTCTGGTCCTTGTTCTGCTGCTCTTGTTGTTTTTTCTTTTCCTCTTCCAATTTCTTCTTTAATTCCTCCAACTGCTTGCGGTATTCGTCCAGAGATTTGTCGTAACGGAGCATTTCCTCCTTGTTGGCGGCCGCTCCTTCATGGGAGCCGTAGGCGGAGAGAGCGTCGTCAAAGCGCTTGACGGCTTCCTTGACGTGTTCTTTCGCCACGGGTATTTTTGCCAGGCGGGCGTCAATTTCCTTGATCTGGTCATCAATGGAAGAGGGCTGCGCCTGCGGTTGTTCCCCTTCCGGCCGGGAGAAGATCATGGTTTTACGGGCCTGGGCGGCTTCCAGGTTGCCAAGGTTGAAGTGGGAATCCGCCTGGAGGGAGGCTTTGGGAGAAAGGAGCGCCTGGGAGAATGCTTCCGCGGCTTCCTTGGGGTTGTCCGCTTTTTGTTCCAGGCAGCCTTTGGCGAATTCCAGGGCCTGGCGCGTTTCTTCCGCCAGGTCCGGAACGGCGAGCATTTCATCAATGGCCTTGACGGCTTCCTCTGTCTTTCCCGTCCGGATCAGGTCCGTGACGTTGTCCAGGGCGCTCGTGTCCGCGCGCGCTTCCGTGCCCAGCAGTCCGGCGCAGAGCAGGGTTGCGGCGGCCAGGGCGGTCATGCCGCGGCGTCCGGAACGGCGGAAGGAGCGCCAGCGGGTACCCGCCAGAAGAGTGAGGAGCAGGCAGATGAGGGCCGGAACGGCAAAGATGACGTAGCGGTCGTTCGGCACGCGGCGCACTTCCTCCCGGCCTTCCGTGATGTCCAGGCGGTCCGCGATGTCCCTGACGAAGCGGTTCAGCGCCGCTCCGTCGGAGAGCTGCACATACTGGCCGTCCGTCTGCCGGGCCAGGTATTGCAGGCTTTCCGGATTGAGCTTGGAGACGACATGCTGGCCGCGGCGGTCCCGGTACAGGCCGGAGGGGGATTGCTCATCCGGAATGGTGGTGCCGATGGTGGTGCCGATGCCCGCCGTTACGATGATGAGCTGGTGCTGCCTGGCGGCTTCCGCCGTCTTGTAAGTGATGTTGACGGTGTCTTCCCCGTCGCTGAGGATGACCAGGGCGTTTTTGGCGTCCGCCTCCTTGTCCCGCTTGAAGGTCTGGAGGGCCAGCCGGACGACGTTTTCCAGATTGGTGCCTCCCTGGGAGACCCAGCCGAATTGAAGCTGTTCGATGGTTTCCTTCAGCGCGTTGTGGTCATGGGTAAGGGGCATGAGCAGGACGGCGTCCCCGGAGAAGATGATGATGCCGAAGTTGTCCCCCGGCAGGGCGTCCAGCAGGTCGTAGGCGGCGGTTTTAGCCCTTCCCAGGCGGGTGGGGGAGGCGTCCTTGCTGAGCATGGAGCGGGAGCAGTCAATGGCGATGAGGATATTGCGCGATTTGGGAATCTCCTTTACCTCCGTGTAGCCGTCCACCGGACGCGCGATGGAGAGGATGGCGAAGATGGAAGCCAGCACGGCAAAGATGACGGGGAGCACCCGGTGCCAGGTGGCCGGAGCGTGAACCAGCTCCTGCCGGTATTCCGGGGAGACGAGCACTTCCCATTTTCTGGAACGGCGGCGCCACAGCCACCAGGCCGCCGCCGCGAGCAGGGCCGGGAGGATGAGCGCGTACAGAACGTTGGGATAAAGGAAGGTCATGGCGGGAAAGGGATGGTGTTACGGGGCGGGGGCCGGTTTGAGCACTTGCAGGGAGAGGCCCAGAAGCGTCAGCGCGGCGCCCGTTACGAGGAAGTACATGAAGTATTCTTCAATGTGGCGGACGGTCTGCACCTTGGCCTCGCTTTTTTCCAGCTTGCCGATGGAGGCGAACGCCTTGTTGAAGGAGGCCATGTTCGTGGCCCGGAAGTGCTCCCCGCCCGTGAGCTGGGCTATTTTCCGCAGGGTGGGTTCGTCAAATTCGCTTTGCACCACCATTCCGTTCGCCAGGGTGCCTTCTTCCGTGCCCACGGCGATGGTATAAATCTTGATGCCCAGCTTGGCCGCGTTTTCCGCCGCCACCAGCGGGGATATCTGGCCGGAGTTGGAGGCGCCGTCCGTCACCAGGATGATGATTTTGGATTTGGTGTCCTTGCGGTCATCCAGCCGGGTGGCCGCCGCCGCAATGGCGGAGCCGATGGCCGTGCCGTCCGCCTGGATCATGCGAGGATGGAAGTCCCGGATGATGCCGTTGACCAGGGCGTGGTCCAGCGTGAGCGGACAGAAGGATTTGGTTTTCCCGGCAAAGCCCACGATGCCGATGCGGTCGTCCGGACGGCTGTCGACGAATTGGGTGATGACATGCTTGGCGGCCACCAGGCGGTTGATGGGCATGCGGTTGAGGACCATGTCCGGCGTCTCCATGGAGTAGGAGAGGTCAAAGGCGATCATGATGTCAATGCCGTTGACGGTGCGGAAGGTTTTATCCTCCACTTTTTGGGGGCGCGCCAGCGCGATGGCGAGGGCCGCCGCCGCCAGCACGAAGCAAATGGCCCCTATTTTTCCGGCCAGGGATTGGGGATTGCGCGCCAGGGAGGAGATGAAGCGAACGGTCGGGTAGGTGATGGAGCCTTCCGCCCCCCGCCTGCGGCGGAGGATAATGAGGCACAAGATGAAGGGAAGGACATAGAGCCATTCAGGTTGTGCGAATTGGAAGTGTTCCGTCATGGTGTGCTAGCGTTGGTTGGGGCGTGGGGAAGGTTTTTTGACGACGAGGTCCGTTTCCTCCTTCGTGCGGTGTGCGTCCGCTTCTATGTCGTTGATGAGTTGGACCGTGTCGTCCGCCAGTTCGTTGACCAGGGAGTCGTTTTCCGGAGTGTCCGGCTCATATTTCAGGGAGGCCATGCGGTCCAGCAGGTCGCGCGTGGGACCCTGGAGTTCCGAGGGGAGCGCGGTGAGCGCGTCCGCCCGGCGGTTGAATTCCTGCTGGGTTTCATACAGCGCCGGGTCTTTGGTTTCCCCCACCAGGTATTTCCGGAGGAGCAGGGAGAATTCCACGGCGGCCTGCCTGAGGGAGGGGTGGGTTTCCCGGAGCATCGTGATGTCCCGGATAGCGGTTTCCGCCGGGCTGAGCGGCGCGGCGGGGGTGCGCCCTTTCCTGCGGATGAGCACGATGACGGCTATGGCGACGGCCAGCAGGATGGAGGCGAGCATGATCCAGATGCCCCACGTATCCCAGAAGCCCGCTTGAAGGTAGGCGTCCGGGGACTGCGTTTCCATCAGCGTGGGGAAGGCCGGCGGTTCCGGAATGGCCGTGGGGGGAGTCTGGAAGGTGGCGGGTGCTGGCATGGCTGGCGGAGAAGGGTTTAGCGTGAGAATTTGCGGGACCTCCTGGTGAAGAGGGCCTGGAGGGGCGGCATGAAGTTGTCCGTGGTCTGGAGGTCCAGGAAATCGATGCCCAGGCGGCGGAAGTCCTGCGTCCATTTTTCACGGTGCAGGTGCACGACGTTGGCGTGGGCTTCCCGGACGTCCTGGCGGGCGAGGTTCAGGAACATGCTTTTGCCGGTTTCCGGGTCTTTCAGGATGACGCGCCCGGCGTCCGGAAGGTGCAGCTCCATCGGGTCCGCGATGCGGATGGGGATGAAGTCGTGCTTGAAGTTGAGCTGTCCCAGGGCGGCCTTGTTGTGCTCGCTCCAGAAGTCGCTGAGCATGATGACCATGGCTGCCTTTTTCTGGGAAAGGACGAGCTGCCGGGCTACCTCCGCGATGCTTTGATCCGCCCCGTCGTTTTTACTGGCTACGATTTCACGGACGATGCGCAGGGTCTGCTTGATGCCCTTGGCCGGGGGAATGTAATGGGAGTGGCTGTTCCCGTAAATGAGAAGGCCGCACTTGTCCCCGCTCTGGGCCGCGCTGAAGGCGAGCACCGCGGCCACTTCCGCCGCATAGTCCAGCTTGGAAGCCCGGGCCGCGGAGGAGGCGTAGTGCATGGAGCCGCTGACGTCCACCGCCAGAATGACGGCCTGCTCCCGTTCCTCCCGGAAGCGACGCACGAAGGGGGAGTTCATCCTGGCCGTCACCTTCCAGTCAATGAAGCGGGGATCGTCTCCCGGCGTGTATTCCCGGAAGTCGTCAAAGTCCAGCCCCTGGCCGCGGAAGCCGGACTGGTATTGCCCGGCGAAGTTTTCCGTGGCCAGATGCCTGGCGCGCAGTTCAATGCGGCGCACGCGCTTGAGAATGTCTGAGGCTTTATCCATGAAGTGATCCTCCCTGTTTGAATTCAATCAGGTTCCGGTGAGGCGCCCCGCGGGGGCTGAAGGATAAGGGCGGACGGGGGAGCCGCCTCCTGCCGTCACGGCACGGGAACCTTCGTCAGGATGTGGTCGATGACGTCGTCCGTGGAGATGTTTTCCGCTTCCGCCTCATAGGAGAGAAGGATGCGGTGGCGCAGGATGTCATGGGCCAGGTCCTTGATGTCCTGCGGGGTGACGAAGGAGCGGTGGTGCATGAAGGCGTTGGCGCGGGCCGCCAGGGCCAGGTTGATGGTGGCGCGCGGGGATGCGCCCGCGCGGATGAGGCCGCGCAGTTTCACGTCCACCGTTTCCGGGAAGCGGGTGGCGCGCACCAGGTCCACGATGTAGCCGCGCACGGCGTCGTCAATGTAAATCTGGTTCACCAGGTCGCGGGAGGCCGCCACCTGTTCCGGCGTGGTGACCGGGGAGGTTTCCGGCGGCTTGGCGGAGCTGGCCATGAGGTCCAGCACCTGGAGTTCTTCTTCGCGCGTGGGGTAGGTGACCAGAACCTTGAAGAGGAAGCGGTCAAGCTGGGCTTCCGGAAGCTGGTAGGTGCCTTCCTGGTCAATGGGGTTCTGCGTGGCAAGCACCAGGAAGGGGTCCGGCAGGCGGTAGGTGGTTTCCCCCAGGGTTACCTGACGTTCCTGCATGGCTTCCAGCAGGGCGGACTGGACCTTGGCCGGGGCGCGGTTGATTTCGTCCGCCAGGATGAGATTGGCGAAGATCGGGCCTTTCTTGGCAGTGAACTGCCTTTCCTCCGGATTATAGATCATGGTGCCCAGCAAGTCCGCCGGCAGAAGGTCCGGCGTGAACTGGATGCGGGCGAACTGCGCGTGCAGCGTGCCCGCCATGGCTTTTACGGAGAGCGTCTTGGCGAGGCCGGGCACGCCTTCCAGCAGGACGTGTCCCTTGCAGAGGAGGCTGAGGATCAACCTGTCCACCAGCGCCTGCTGGCCGATGACCACCTTGCCTACCTCCGTTCTGAGAGCAGAAATCCACGATGAGTTCGCGGCGATAATTTCGTTGAATTCTCGGGTGTCCATGATTCTTAATAGCGGGTGAGACAGTCTGCCGGGCGCTTGCGTTGAAAAATTCCGATTATTTCCCAAGGGCAAATCCGGTTTTCAAGAGAAGGTCTTCCCGGAAATGGGGGGCCGTCATCTGGAAGCCCACGGGGAGCTCCATGCCGCCTTCCTTCACGGTTCCGCAGGGGATGGACATGGCGGGCAGCCCGGCCAGGTTGGCGGGGATGGTGTAGATGTCCGCCAGGTAGGTCTGGAGGTGGTCCAGCGCGGAGTCCCCGATTTTGGGGGCGGGGGCGGGAGAGGTGGGGCCTACGATGATGTCCGCCCTGGAAAAGGCTTCCGCGAAGTCCCTGGCGACCAGGGAGCGGACCTTCTGCGCGCGGGAGTAGTAGGCGTCATAGTAGCCGGAGCTGAGGACGTAGGTTCCCAGGATGATGCGGCGCTTGACTTCAGGTCCGAAGCCTTCTTCACGGGTGCGTGAGAAAAGTTCCACCAGGCCGGCGGCGTCTTCCGCCCGCTTGCCGTAGCGCACGCCGTCAAACCGGGAGAGGTTGGAGGAGGCCTCCGCGCAGGCGATGATATAATAGGCGGCCACCACGGCGTCCGCGTGGGGAAGGCTGATTTCCACCAGTTCCGCGCCCAGGCTTTCCAGTTGCTTCACGGTGTTCTGCACGGCCTCGGAAATGCCCGGATGGTTGCCGGAGGTGAAATATTCCGCGGGGATGCCCACTTTCAGGCCCTTGACGTCACGGCCCAGCGCGTCCTCAAAGTCCGGCACGGGCTCGTCTGCGGACGTGGAATCCTTCGGGTCGTGACCAGAGATGGCCTGGAGCAGGATGGCGGCGTCTTCCACCGTCCGGGTCATGGGGCCGATCTGGTCCAGGGAAGAGGCGAAGGCCACCAGCCCGTAGCGGGAAACGCGCCCGTAGGTGGGCTTGAGGCCCACGATGCCACAGTGCCCGGCGGGCTGCCGGATGGAGCCGCCCGTATCCGAACCGAGCGCGGCGATGGCTGTGGCGGACGCGACGGCGGCGGCGGAGCCGCTGGAAGAACCGCCGGGGATGTGGTCCGGAGCGTTCGGGTTGCGCGTGACGCCGTAGGCGGAGTTTTCACCGCTGGCGCCCATGGCGAATTCATCCATGTTCGTGCGGCCCAGGGGAATGCCGCCCGCCGCCTTCAGCAGGCGGATGGAGGTGGCGTCATAGGGAGAAGCATAGGGAGCCAGAAGGCGGGAGGCGCAGCGTGTCGGCTGGCCCAGGACGTTGATGTTGTCCTTCACGGCGATGGGGATGCCGGCCAGGGGGCTGGACGTATCGGCCGCGGCCGCGGCCTTGAGGGCGGCCTCGCGGTCAAAGGAGATATAGGCGTTGGTGGTCCGGTCCGCCTCAATGGCGTCCGCCGTCAGGTTGACCAGTTCGGCGGGGGAAAGTTCCTTGCGGCGCAGGCGGTCGCGCCACTGGGCCAGGGTGCCTTGAATGCTTGACATGGAAAGAAAGGGATAAGAACGGTTGAAACGTGAAAAGGGAGGGACCGGGAGGATGTCAGGCGGATTCCACCACCTTGGGCGTGCGGAACTGCCCCTGGGACTGCTGGGGGGCGTTGGAAAGGGCTTCCTCCTGGGAAAGGCCGGGTTCCGGAACGTCCTTGCGCATTACGTCCATCGTGGGCAGGGGATGGTTCATGGGGGCGATGCCCGTGACGTCGTAGGATTCCAGCTTGGTGATGTAGGCCAGGACTTTGTCCAGGTCCTTGGAAAAGAGGGCGGCTTCTTCCTCCGTCAGGTCGATGCGCGCCAGTTTGGCAATGTAGGCTACGTCGATTTGGGGCGTGCTCATGATGGGAACGTGCGTAATATATAAGAGAAAGGGAGGGTGAGGCCTATTGCTGTTCCAGCAGGCGGACGATCCAGCAGAAGGAGGCGGCGATGGCGCAGACCAGCAGGCCCAGCAGCATGAAGTTTTCACGCAGCTCCCGCCTCATGTTGGTGGCGCGGCCGTCGCGGGCCACCACGGCGCGCAGGGCGCGGTTCTGGGTGCCTTCCCGCACGCGGTCCGGCGGGGGCATGGTATTGCGGTCCAGGCGCATGCGCGTTTGCTGGGCCGGACGTTTGAGAGAGGCTTCCAATTCCTGGATGCGGTTCTCAATTTCCCGTGAGGCGCGGTCCAGTTCTGCCAGTTCGGAGGAACGGCGTTTGGTCTTTCTTTTAATCATGATGCGGAGGGGCTGAAAATCCAGATGAAGAAGAGGATGATAAGGGCAATCAGGAGCAGGGGAAGGTGGAAGGAAAGGCCCTGGAGGAACTGGGTCATGAATTCACGGGAGCTGATGCGCACCTTGCTGGAACGGCGCACGCCCGTAAGCACCTTGGTGTGCTGCATGCGGGCGCACTGCTGGACGGCGTCCGCGAATTCCTCCTCGCAGCGGTCGATGACCTGCTGGCCCTGGTTGATGAGGTTGTCCGTGTTTTCAATGGGCCATTCGTCCGGGCGCACGGTGCTGAGCATTTTCAGGCTCCGCGTCAGGGCCATGTGAATCTGCTCCAGCTCATTGCTTTCCTGGCGAAGGCTTTCCACCTCCCTGCCGATGAGGTCCGCGGCGTTGACCATGCGGTCGCCCAGTTCGTTCTGCTGGTCCATGAAGCGGGCCTTGCGCAGGTGGGTTTCCTCCAGGCGGCGGCGGGAGCTTTCCACCTCCTCCTTTTCCTTCCGCAGTTGTTCCAGTCGGAGCTGGGCCTGTTCCATGTCGGCATCCACCTGGTCGTCTTCCTGGGGATGGTAGCCGGGATCGGCATCCATGCGGCGGTATTGGGGATTGCTTGGTTTCATACGCGGTAAAAATGATGCGGCCGGTGTGCGGGATTGCAGCATTCCCGGCCGGTATGGCCGTGCCGGGGAATCCCTGCGCGTGTTATTATTTAACTTTCACAAAATAAATCAAGCCAAGAAGAAGGTAAAAAGTGATTTTTCAAGTATGTTTCCGGCGGGGAATGCCGAGGCTTTTTTTCTTCCGGAGCCGTGCGTCCGGACTGTCCTCCGGGCGGCATGGCGCCCCGCTTTCCCGCAAAGGTGGATGCCGTGCACTTTTTTTATGGTCAAGGGCATGGAATTGCTGGTATGTAAGAAACATGCAGTCTGACACGGTAGAATGTAAGCCGACCATGTGGTTTACCGGCAGGGCGGTTATCATGGCTCTCATGTTCCTGGGGTTCGGAGTGTATTTTTATTACGATGCTTCCACCGGGTATCCCCAGAAGAACCTGGAGTTTTTCATGCACAAGGCGTTTGTGGACGCGGGAGCCCTCTTTGACCGTGAGGTGAGCGGGAACGGGGCCTCCCCGCAGGACTGGGAGCGCACCGTTCTGGAGCGCACGGTTGAATTCCCGGAAGGGTACCAGGTCCCGTCCGGCGTGGACCGGGACGCGACGCCGTGGCCTGACGTTCTGGCGGATTACAGGCTGATGTCCGCCCCCGGCAAGGGCTGGAGCGCCGCGTGGCAATCCTATTCCGGAGAAAAACGCTACCCCATCAAGCCGGTGGACCACCCGTATGACGCCTCCAAGATTTTTGAACAATGGGTGGCCGGAAGCATCTGCATGGTGCTGGCCCTGGTGGCGCTGTTTTTCCTGGTGAGGACGCGCGGCAGGAAAATGGCCCTGAAGGAAGGGCAGGTAACGGCTGCCGGCAGGGTCTTCCACGTGGATGACATCGCCCGGCTGGACTTGCGCAGATGGAAGATGAAGGGGCTGGCTATTGCGACGCTGAACCCGGAATGCGGAGGGGACCGGATCAGGCTGGACGGCCTGACCTACGGCGGCTTCCGGAAGGAGGATTCCCCCAATAACGCGGAAGATTTCATGAAGGCCCTTCTTTCCCTTTACCGGGGTGAGGTAGTTGACTATGAAGAAGCTCCGGAGTCCGGCGGCACGCCTGCCCGGAAGGATGACGAGGATGCCGTATGAGCGAATCCCTTCCACCGGAAAAGAACGCCCGTGACCGCGCGTTCGGCATCGCCTGCTGGACGCTGGGCGCGCTGGCGTTCGTCCTGCTGCTGATGGTGGGCGTCTCCTTCAGCCTGACCGCCCGCACCGTGGTGGTGGAAAAAGTGGTGGAAACGCCCGTACCCGTTCCGGTGCAGCAAAATCCGGAAGGGCCGGCGGCTGTTGAAGAAGGGGACGAACCGGATACGGCAGGCATTGCGGCCGTTCCGGCGGGTTCTTCTGAAAAACCCCGTTCCGTGGAGGAAATGCTCCGGGCCGCCGATTTGTCGGATCCGGCGGGCGACCCGGTCCCTGCGGCAGTGGCAGCCCCAGTCCCGGGAGGGGAAGGCGTCTCCGGCCAGTCACCCCTGCCGGCTGAGAACCCGGCGGAAGCCATGCCGCCCATGACGGAGGAGGTGGCGGAGCTGGTCAAGGCGGCGCGGTATGCCCAGATTGACGGAGACCTTAAAGTAGCGGTGGTGAAGCTGGAGCAGGCCATGAGGCTGGAGCCGGACAACCCGGTGGTGCTTTATTACTACGGCCTCACCTATGAATGGCTGAGGAATGCGGATAAATCCCGGGAATTTTTTCTGAAAGTATACACCCAGCGGGAAAAGGCGGGGAAATACTTTGCGCGCGCGGCCCAGCACCTCCAGGCCGGTTTTTCCAGCCCTGCGGACCTGCGGGGCGATATGTCCTTCGGCACCATTCTGGAATACCGGGACCCGGAATGCCCCGCCGGGGAGCGCGTCAAGCTGATCGTACCCATCCTGATGAAGGATGGCCTGAACGTCAGGCCGGAGGACCTGCGCGTCATCGTCCAGTTCTTTGACAAGGTCAACGGCAAAAAGGTGGAAAAAACGCACGCTCCGGAACCCTCCTCGCGGTGCGTCACGGAACCTGCGGACTGGGCGGACGGAGAGGAAATCATGGAGGTGACCTACTATATGCCCCCCCTGACGGAGGAGGAGACGATCGCTTACGGAAGCCTCAAGTACTACGGCTACACCGCCAAATTGTACTACAAGGGTGAACCGATGGATTGCCATGCCTCCCCGCCTGTGCTATTTTTGCTGGAACAGATGAACCAGAGTTCCCCTTCCGGCATGCCTGAAATTTATGACGGCGGCCTGCTTCCCCCGGTGGAGGCGTCTCCGGTTTCCGACTCCTATGACTCCCTGCTGCCTCCCTGATGCCTGAATCGTCCATGTTCGACCTCCCCCACAACTTCGGCGACTATACGCTGGTGGCGTTCATTGGCCGCACGCGGGGGGGGATGCTCTACCAGGCCATCCAGCAGGGCATGGACCGCTCCGTGTTCCTGGAGCTGCTGGAGCCGGACAACCCGGAAGGCGTGGGCGTGGAGGATTTTCTGATGAAGGCCCGCACGCGCGCCGCCGTCAGCGCGCCGGTGCTGGGAACCGTCTATGAGGCATCCCAGGCCCAGGGGTACTGGTTCGTCACCAGCGAGCAACTGGGGGGGGCCTCCCTCCAGTCCATGCTGGACCGCGGGCAGACCCTGTCCATGAAGGACCTGCTGAAAGTGATTGAAACGGTCGGCGGCATGTGCGGCAGGTATGAACGCCTGCAAACCGCCTTCAACGTCATGGAGCCGCGCCACATCTTCCTGGATGACAAATCCGCCGTGCGGCTGATGAATACGGCCATGCCCGGCGACTTTCATGAAGAAATATCCCGTGCGCAGATGAAACGCCTGGGGGCCGACCTGCTGCCCCTGGTGACGCCGGACGTGCCCGGAACCACCCGCATGCGCACCCTGCTGGAATGGATGCGGGAGGGCCAGAACGGCAAGCCGATGCAGTGGGACCAGGTCATGGAGCTGATTGCCGCGGTCCGCGAACAGCTGGGGCTTTCCCCTCGCGCCACCACGCACCGCTATACCGTTCCCGTGGAACCCCGCAGAAACTCCGGAAAATGGATGCTCTGGACCGGAACGGGCCTGCTGGGCGCAGGAATAGCCGCGGCTGGCGGTTTTCTTTTTTTTCCCCGGATATGGGTGCCGTTTTTCTTTTATTCCCCCGGGAGGAAACCTCCACGCCTGCTCCGCCCCCGGCGCCGAAACACTATCCGGATTTCTGCGCCAGCGACCATACGGAAGTCCGCGTGAACCTTCCCGGCGGCGGGGAACTGATCGTGGGGGCCCATGAAATTACCCTGGAATCCTACCGCCTGTTTCTGGACCAGTGGGCGCGCCTTACCCCGGAACTGAGGGAGGAATACTCCCATCCGGACCAGCCGGACAAGCAGACCGCCACCCATATCCCCGAGGACTGGGAAGCCATGTGGAAGGCGGCCTCCACTTCAGGAGGCAAATGGAAGGGCAGGAAAATAACGCCCCGCTCCCCCGTCGTCAACGTCACCTTCTGGGATGCCTGGGCATACGCGAGCTGGAAGCCCGTGGCCCCCGGAGAGCCGCGTTACCGCCTGCCCGCGCGCGGGGAATGGATGGCCCTGGGGAACATGCTGGAAACGGGTGAAAAGGGAGACAAGACCCTGGTGATTGACAGATACAGCAATGATTACGACTTAAAGACGGGCATTTGCGGCATGGCTTCCGGCGTGATGGAATGGACCTCTTCCATGGAAAAGGACCCCGCGCGCGTGAAGGAGCCGCCGGGCCCGGTGGCCTGCGGCGGGGACTGGAGGCAGCCCGGCATCACCAACCGGGTGGAATACCTGCGCTCCCGCGGTGAAAGCCGGGACAACCTGGGCTTCAGAATCGTGCGGGACGTCCGCTGACCTGTTTAAAAACACATACTCGACAAACCAATACCATGAAACACATCCTTGCAATGCTGCTGCTGGCCCTGATGGGGGCGTCCGGGGCCCTGGCCCAGATCTATGTGAAAGTAGTTCCGGAAAAGAAAACCTTCCTCAGCGGGGAGGCCATGTACATGAGGCTGACCATCACCAACAACTCCGGCGTGCCCGTGGAACTGAAAAGCCAGGAATATTCCTCCTGGCTGGACATCCATGTGGAGCACTCCACCGCGGGCGCGGAACTCCCCCAGTCCAAATTCGCCATGTTCCCTCCGCTCAAGGTGCCGGCCGGCATGAGCGTCTCCCGTAAAATTGACCTGCGGCACTTCTATGACCTGTCACGTGAGGGGAACTACCATGTGCAGGCCGTCGTGAAAATGCCCAACCAGAAGGACATGTTCGCCTCCCAGAAATCCCTGTTCGCCGTCCGGACGGGCACGCCCATGTGGTCCCAGACCGTAGCCATTCCCTCCAGCGCCAAGCGGTGCACCTTCTCCATCTGCACTATTGCCGTGCGCGGAATCCAGAAACTGTACGTGCAGACGAAGGACCCGGATACGGGCGTGGCCTACAATGCCGTATGCATCGGGGACTGGCTGGGCACCACCCGCCCGCAGTGCATGGTGGACGGCAAGGCGAACGTGCACGTCTTCTTCCCCACCACGCCCATGCTGGGCGCGTATTCCCGCATCAACTACCGCGGAACCATGGAAAAGCTCCAATACTACAAAAAGGTGATGGGCACCCCCTCCATGGTCTTTCTCCCGGACGGCAGCGTGCGCGTGACGGGAGCCGTCCATTATGACCCCACCGTGCAGCCCAAGACGGTGCCGGACGCCGCGGACGTTCCGGGCATGTAATCCGCCCGGTGTTGCCGGTTGTTGCGCGGGAGGAAAAACAAGAAAAATGGACGCCGGGCCGTTCCCTGCGCCGGAAAGGAGTGGAAGACGGTTCAGGAATCCCCCTGCGGCTTCCTTTCCGGCTGCGGCGCGTTTTTCAGGATGCGCTGCACGCTCTCCTGCACCACGCTGATGGGCAGGGCGTAATTTTCCGCCCGGTTCACTCTGGCGATGTTCATGCCGATGAGCTCCCCTTTCAGGTTGAGCAGCGGGCCGCCCATCAGCGTATGCCGGGAAGGGGTGTCATGCTGGAGGACCATCGGAAAATCATCCCTGCGTTTGCTGAAGCCCCCGCTGATCAGGTCGTTGGAATCCTCGGGAGCGTCTTCCCCCAGGGCCTGCCGCCGGGAGCCCAGCGTGATGGCGTAGGAAAGCTTTTTGCCCTTGCGCCTGACCTTCAGCGTCACTTTTTCCCCGATCTCCTTCTTGGACAGGATGGGGGAAACGGCTTCCAGCGTGGTGATGGGCGTGCCGTCCACCTCCAGAATCTCGTCTCCGGCCATGGCTCCCGCCTTGGCGGCGGGACCGTCCTTGACGACCTCCTGAATGGAGCAGGGGGTGCCGAAAATCACGCCCATGTAGGCCGTGTCTCCGTTCGGGATGGGCCGCCGCGCCGCGCTTAGGGTGCCCAGCTGGGGGCGCCTGGAAGTGCGGGTGGTGGAGCCGTTGCTGACCACCATCATGCCCATGGCGGCCTCATTGCTGACGGGGCCGGGGGCGGGCAGGCTGGCGGCGTCCACCTTCACCACGGCAATGTCCGTGGCCGGGTCCGTGCCAATCTCCTTGAAATGGCCGTACTTGGAGGAACCTATCCGGACCACCAGGTTCTGGTGGTAATGGAGTTCCGAGGCCTTGGTGGCGATGTAGCCGTCCGGACTCAGTACAATGCCGTAAATCACGACGTCATGGCCGGAAAAGAAAACCGCGCTCAAATCCTGGAGCCGTTCCCGGATGGGCTCAATGGTTTTCAGAACGGTTTTCCCGTTGATGCGCTGTTCAAAATCCAGGCTCCCGTTAAACCCTTCCGCCAGGGCGGAGGGAAGAAGGGAACAGGCCAGGGGCAGCAGGCAGGCGCAGGAGGAGAGTTTCATGACCATGGAGGGAAAAAGCTAGCCGTCCCGTTCCGGTGACGGAGGCAGGGGGGCCTTTCCGCCTGCGGGAGATTCCATCAGTGCGTCGAAATCCTTCATGGGAACGTGGAGATTGTCTTCAAGCCCGGAACCCACCCGGCTGTGAATGCCGATCAATTCCCCGTTCAGGTTGAAAAGAGGGCCGCCGGAATCCCCGCGGATCAGCTTGCAATCCGTCTGAATGACGCCGTGCTTGAGGGAAACCACCCTCCCCAGGCGCACCATCGGGCCGCGTTTCTGGTCCAGGCCGCCTCCGTGCCCCAGCGCGAACACCCAGTCCCCCACGCGGGGCAGTTTCTCCGCCTTCTCCACGCGGGGAAGGTTCTTGTTCAATTTGGTCGTGATTTCAGCCGTTCCGGCGTCCGAATCGCTGTTCTGCGCCGTGGTTTTTCCCGGCAGGCGGGTGCCGTCCGGCAGGATGATCTTGAGCACGGTTCCTTGTTTATCAACGACATGGGCCGCTGAAAAAATCAGGCCTTTTTCCGAAACCAGAATGCCGGTGCCGCTGCCGTTGTTCACTTCAATGCAGACCAGGGCGGGGAGCACCCGGGGAAGCACCTGCTGGAGCTGGTGTTCAATCCGCTGGAGGTCCTCCACGGACTGCGGCGTGGTGGAAAGGATTCCGGCGCTGTCGGCGGACTGCGCCCGTGCCTGCGGAGCCAGCAGGGCCGCTCCGCAGAGAATGGCGGAAAAACAGGGTTTCCGGAAAGCCGTGTTCATGATTGCCGGGGACTACTGTTCAGAGGCGGGAGCTTCCGCCTTCTGCTGGTCTGCCTGTCCGCCTCCCGCCAGGGAATCGTGATAATACACGCCGATGAACAGGCCCGCCAGCGTGATCAGGGTAATGAGCAATTCTTTCATGCCGCCACAGCATAGAATGTGTCTTTCATTCTGACGAGAGAATTTCATTTATAAGCCACACTTTGATGCAGTTCGGCAGAAAAAGGATGGATGGCGTATGGGGAAATTGCCAAAATAAAGGTTGCTTTTTCCCGCAACGGGCGTATAAACCTCCCCAGCGGTCGGTTCCGGTCCGCTGACCCATCCAAGCGGATGTAGCTCAGGGGTAGAGCGCAACCTTGCCAAGGTTGATGTCGTGGGTTCGAATCCCATCATCCGCTCCAACAGTTTCTGTAAGAAAACCTACGCAAACCTTGATATTGCTAGGGATTATGAATAAAGTACACGTAAGAAAACTTACGTAAACCATATTACAAAACCCTTACAGGAAATATTACAGGTATGAGCAAGCCTTTCTACAGCGGCCGTCTGTCCATCAACAAGGAAAAATCTTCCCCTTACTGGATGGTAACATTCCAAGGGCCGGACGGCAAGATGCGGCGGCGCTCCACCAAGGTGCCTGTGAATGGCGGAGAGTTCGAGGGCGACCGCATCACAGCCAAGCTGGCGGAACGGCTCGCCTACCAGCGGGGTGTGCAGATTGCCTGTGCGGAGGCGGAAGAATATCAGGCGCACAATAATGTATCCGTGCGTGCCTGGTGCGACGACTACGTGAGGCGCAAGGCGGCGCTGGTGTCGGAAGACACGGCACGCAACGCCAGGACGGCCTACAAGCATTTCTACGCTTATCTGGGCGGTCGGGCTGATGCCCCGCTACGCCTGATCACCAAGGCGGACATCAAGGGCTTCGTGGCAGGCC
>OGOI01001288.1_pt1 | contig 15795 bp, 10 predicted proteins | sample 1552631 | NCBI WGS metagenome assembly OGOI01 (sample SAMEA2580204, study PRJEB22360) | human gut metagenome | biome: human gut; feature: human-associated habitat; material: faeces | place: Denmark | collected 2008/2010 | reverse complement strand
TTCGTTTTTATCGGCAAAAATTCTGATGTCGATGTCTGCAAACTTCTTTTTGCCTCTAGGTTTGCTTTTTATACAAATATTCTAATAGATTCATATTATTAACCTAAACATCATTCAGTTATGAAACAATTCAAAAGCTTTGGACTGGTAGTAGTCACACTACTGTTTTCCGTAACTATGGCATTCGCCGCAAAACCGAATATTCATATTCTTGCTACGGGAGGAACCATCGCGGGTACGGGAAGCTCGGCTACCGGAACCAGTTATACGGCAGGACAAGTTGCCATCGGTGCACTGCTCGACGCTGTGCCTGAAATTAAAGACATCGCCAACGTAACCGGAGAACAGATTGTCAAAATCGGTTCGCAGGACATGAACGACCAGGTTTGGTTGACGCTTGCCAAGAAAATCAATGAACTACTGAAACGCCCGGACATTGACGGCATCGTGATTACTCACGGAACAGACACCATGGAGGAAACTGCTTACTTCCTGAATCTGACTGTCAAGAGTGACAAACCGGTGGTATTAGTAGGCGCCATGCGTCCGTCTACCGCTCTAAGTGCCGACGGCCCGTTGAACCTTTACAATGCCGTTGTTACCGCAGCAGCAAAAGAATCGAAAGACAAAGGGGTATTGGTTGCCATGAACGGCCTGATCCTCGGAGCGCAGAGCACGGTTAAAATGAATACGGTCGATGTACAAACTTTCCAGGCTCCCAACTCCGGCGCACTGGGTTATGTACTGAACGGAAAAGTGTTCTACAACCAAGTAACGCTAAAAAAACATACTACCCAGTCCGTTTTTGATGTCACTCATCTGAACGCGCTTCCTAAAGTAGGTATCGTGTACAGCTATTCCAACATTGAGGCCGATATGGTAACTCCGATGCTTAGCAACGGGTACAAAGGCATCATCCACGCAGGAGTAGGAAACGGAAATATTCACCAGAACATCTTCCCGGTACTGACGGATGCCCGCCAAAAAGGTATTCTTGTCGTTCGTTCTTCCCGTGTCCCGACCGGACCTACCACACTGGATGCAGAGGTGGACGACGCCAAATATCAGTTTGTGGCTTCGCAGGAACTGAACCCGCAGAAATCTCGTGTTTTGTTAATGCTTGCACTAACAAAAACTACAGACTGGAAACAGATTCAGCAATATTTCAACGAATACTAAAAACCTGACTTACTTATGAAAAAATGGATATTCATGCTGCTCCTCGCGGGTAGCATACAGGGAATATATGCTCAAAAAACAGAGAAAAAGGAGAAATTCAATCCGAACACTCCCCTGTTTGAAGAGCTGACAGACGTGAAAAAGAAAACAGATAAATTCAATCTTTATCTGAATATGCAAGGGAGCTTTGACGCTCATTTCCAGAATGGTTTTCAGGAGGGTGACTTTAATATGCACCAGCTTCGTATCGAAGCCAAAGGAAATATCAACAACTGGCTGTCTTACCGCTATCGTCAGCGCCTCAACCGCTCGAACGATGCAAACGGCATGATTGATAATCTCCCGACTTCTATCGACTATGCCGGAATCGGTATCAAGCTGAATGACCAGTTTAGTCTTTTTGCAGGAAAGCAATGTGCCGCATACGGTGGTATCGAGTTCGACCTGAATCCGATTGACATCTATCAATACAGTGATATGATTGATTACATGAGTAATTTCATGACCGGATTGAATGTGGGTTATAACATTACTCCCGAACAGCAGCTTAACTTGCAGATATTGAACAGCCGCAACAGTTCTTTCGATAATACTTACGGAATCACAGAGGATGCCGAAGGCAATCTCCCCGATCTGAAATCGGGCAAAATGCCACTGGTTTATACATTGAACTGGAACGGTAATTTCAATAATGTATTTAAAACCCGTTGGTCGGCTTCTGTTATGAACGAGGCCAAAAGTCACAATATGTATTATTATGCTTTAGGTAACGAGTTAAATCTTGGAAAATGGAATGCTTTTGTCGATTTCATGTATTCAAAAGAGGATATTGACCGCAAGGGAATCATTACCAGTATCGTAGGTCGTCCGGGCGGTCATAATGCTTTTGATGCGAACTATCTTTCGGTTGTTGCCAAATGTAATTACCGCTTTCTTCCGAAATGGAATGTTTTTGTGAAGGGTATGTACGAGACGGCTTCCGTAGGCAAGGCGTCCGAGGGAATAGAGAAGGGAAATTACCGTACTTCCTGGGGATATCTGGGCGGTATCGAATATTACCCGATGGAAACCAATCTGCACTTCTTTGTTACCTATGTAGGACGTTCGTATGATTTCACTTCCCGCGCCAAGGTGCTGGGACAGGAGAATTACAGTACTAACCGTATTTCTGTAGGATTTATCTGGCAGATGCCTGTATTCTAATTCTAAAGCAAGAAACCGAGCTGACAATAAAAAATACCCGATAGCTTCTTACAACAGTTATCGGGTATTCTTATATGTTCGGTCTTTTTAAATCAATACTCTTCCTCGTTAAAGAGTTGTGTCTCATTTGATTATCAATCAATTATATTTCAAAGAATGATTTTTAGCCAAACAAACCACGCCATCTGAGGCTATCAATGGCAAAGATATGTGTTTTTTGACAAACAAATGAAAACAAGCACAACTTTTTGCTATACACAAGGAAAAATCATTGCCCATGTTTTTTCTTTCCCTTATTTAATAGTAGTTTGTTCGTTCCAACGAACGAAATTATCAGCTAAGACTTCTAATCATATTTTCAACATGATTCATGCGAAATACATAGTCATACCTTTCTGATAAAGGTTCAAGCTCTTTTGTCAGAGTTTCAAACGAAGGTTTACCGAATAGCACAGCCAGGCTATCTACTGCTTTTTGCAAGCGTTTACCCAATATGCGTATAGTTTCAATGTGAGAAAGTCTATTAAATAAGGTCCCATATAATATTGCATATTTCATAGAACGAGACGAAACTTTATTGAAATTCTCATCTCTTTGTGCTGGAAGTTTCATTGTATTGCAAAACTTTACAAATTTTTCCAATGAGTCAAGACCAACGTTACTTATGCTCCTTTCCAAACTATCATAAAACTGTTTCTGAGAAAAGTTTCTTGATGAATAGGGTATTTGGTCAAATTTATAACGAAATTTATTAAGATAACATATCTCCATTGCAGCAAACATAGACAGAGAAAAGAAGTTTAAGTCATCTCTAGTTATAACGCCATCACCTGTAGCTTTTACCTGCTCGTATCGCTTACTTATCATCTTCTGATATTTCATTAACAAAGATGTTGATAATTCACCATAACCTTTTAACAGTTGCTTGCTGAGGAAGATATCCTCCTGTTCTTCTATTTCTCTATTATTGCTTGTTTCTGCCGAGCCTTCTTCCTCTTCATCAATGATCGCATCATCTATCGAACGAATCTTTTTTCTAATACTCTCCTCAATACATTCAATCAGTCTTGATGTACGATCTATTTGGAAAATCCTGCTACTCTTTGCATCGTCATTGTCATATTCCGAATTGTATTTTATTTCGGGCAAAGATAAATCAGATTGCCTTTTATCTTCTGATGAAACTTTAATCTTTGGAGAAACTTTTTCACCAGCATCATTAACTAAGTCCCACATTACATCAGATAGCATATCAGCAACCTCCATACCATCATATCCTTCATTCTCAATACGAGAAATGAATCTATTAAGATTACGACTCATTTTCGACGGATTTGTTGTGGCTAAGAACTCAGTCCAATTGACGAACAGCTTATTAGATATAGATTTCTTGTCTTTATCCACTAAATAACATGTATATTGAGTTTTTGCTAACTTTATATCAGTACTATATCTATTGCCTTTATCATGTTTAAGTTCACTTACAAGAGTCTCAATTCCATTGTCGATAGACAGTAGTACTCCATCAGGAATCTCCTCATTGCTATAGACATTTAATTTACCTGATTCGTAATAAGCGGATAATAGTCTTAATCGTCTTCCAGTTTCAGAAGGAGCTTCATTAGAATGTTTGGATCTATTAGTTGGCACATCTATTCTTTTCTTGGTTTTCAGACCAAGTGTAGATAGAAAATCTTGCTTTGTCGAATGATACAAGACTCCAAACTCTTCATTTATGCCTCTGTGAGTTATTGTTCCAAGTCCGGCTAATGTTGCATTTGCACTGCCAACCATACAATATTCAGCATCATTAGTCTTAAAGTGCAAAACCTTTGCATGCAATTGACGTTCATATGTTTTAAAAGCTATTTCACCCCTTTTTGTTTCGCTGAAATCATAAAAATGAATACTACTATTTGGAAGCATTCCGCTTGGTGGCAAAGCACAATCTTGGTGAATCAAAACATTCACCGTTGAGTTCGGACAAAGTTGGGATAATGTAATCAATGATTCTCCACATTCATCAAAATATGGACTGAGAAGTGTTATAGTCTGCACCTCATTTAATGGCACTAAATTTGAAATTTGTTGTAAAATCCCAGACTGAGAATCATTATACAGTAAAGCAGCATTTAACCCTTCTTGTACCTTGCACATACTATGAGGCACAATATTGAAAGAGGAATCTAAAAATGTACAATTTTCAGGAATCTCACGAAGAATTCTATTATGATCATAGTCGTTACATTGCTTTGTAAATCGGCAGAGATACTGCCAACATTCTTCAATGAGAGGACGATGCGTCGTATCAGTCTCATCTATCATAAAACCTGTAAATGCCTCATGATTTTTTCCATGTCCTGTAACTGTTAGATTACCAGTACCAAACACAACCAATACAGCGTCATCTCCTACAAAGAAATTAATCTTAGGATGAAAAGCTCCGACAGCACTTATAGATGTAATGGAGTACTCCTTACCAATATGTCTCATATAAATAGGAGATACATATTCCATAGATTTATCCATTTGATTGGTATCGGCAAACACATTTATGCTACATACTTGCTTACGATGAAGCATGTTCAATAATTGATTATCGAAATGTATCAAATCTATGGCATAAGTAGTCAATACAGCTGAATGATATTTGCCATTTTTGCCGCCGCTAGGAATATCCAATAATATTGCATGCTCATTCTTTTCCATAATTCTCAATGAATTGTGATGCTATCTCAGTTAGTGTATTATCTTCATCAAGATAACCCATGTCTTGTAAAAAATTAAATAGAGAATCAATACGTGGCGATGTTTCAACTGGATACCGCTGCTCTATTAAAACAATCCGTCCATCCTCAAGAATAAACTTTCTTAGGTCTGAATTATTCTTTCCCATTTTAGCAATGGCGACCACAGTATGCTCCTGCATTATTTGCACTATCAGAGATTCTATAAAACCGGATATAGAGAATGACAGATAACGCTCCACATAAGATCTTAACCCTTCACTGAGTATACCTCGCTGACGTTTCAAGTCATTTTCCCCTTCAAACTCCTCTATATCTTTTGTGTTATTCTCAAATTCAGTATAAAGTCTCAACATGAGTCTTATTGCATGTGCTGCTGCAGAAATATAATCTTGTTTACTGACGTAATCCCTTAATTCATCATAGATTATATTTATATTATCACTCACATTTTTCCTCCATTCGTCAAGAGAGTTATAATTCATCTCTTTCTCTATAACCGACAATAAAGATTGTTTAATATCTTGAGAAAGTAGTGCTATTGGAGGATTGTGTAATTCATGAGTTTTGTAGAGTATTAAACAAAAGAGCAAGTCAATACTATAATGCAAACCTTCACATAAATAATAGAAATACCACCCAAATGCGGCCTGTAAATTACCGTCTTCAGTTATATGCAAAAAACGATTCTTTACGAACTCCTGAATCTCTACACCATTTGAAATATCATTTAGGAGCAAATAGATTGTTTCTCTTCGCAAGGAAGAGTCCTCGTCACTTTTCGTAAGCAAATTATTTAAGAACAGCCATTCCTCAGAGCCTACAATTATGCGATGTATTGCTAAAGATTGTAAGTCTTCTATTGCTTCTTCTTTAAGACTTCCATCCAGAATACATTTAAGAAATAATTTCCGGATGTTTTCATCAATACTATTTCTGACAGCATCAGCTAACTCTTTTCCTTTGTTACGAAGATAAAATCTGCCTTCTTCAATTTTTACAAGTTCATAATAAATAAGAGAACCAAGATAGTACTGGCCAAAAGCTCCACTCTTGAATGTCCAGTACTTATCTTTAGATTCATAATCAGCACCATCTGCAATATCATAAATACCATCCTCTATTTGCTTATATCTACCTTGTGAAACAAACAAAGCTCCAACCACAGAACCAACATTCTGTTCCTTCATAATTAGTGCCATTGCCAACTCTGCACGACGTATAAAATTATATTGATGCAGAGATATTTGACCAGCAACTTCAAGTTTGTCATATTCACTAAGTAGCCAACAATAAAGGCTGTAATAGCGGATGTGACGGGTTAGATTGGTGAGCCCAGGTAACAATTTGCTATAGGTTGCAATTGAACTATTCTGGATTCCCAATGGGTCACGCCCACCTTTGAAGCCATCGTTCGATGCCCAAAATACATTTGTGATTTCAGATTGCTTATATTGTGCCATTGTACAACAGATTGAACAAAACACTAATAGTACATCTCAATATATTGGTATGCACGTTCAAATACATCATTGTCTTTTATCTGATACTTAACCCAGAGGATAGCACGTAGTTTCTTTTTGATTTCTCTGCGGGCTGTTACACTTTGGAAAGCATCATTAAATTGACGTACAATGTTAACCACTTCATTATCTATATCATTTACAACTTGTTCAACGATAATAGGTGTGTCTTCGGTCTTTATACTTTGGAAAAGGTCTGTTAAGGCGGCACGAGCTTGAGCACGTTTATCCTGAGGTTCATCCTTTTTCTTTTCTTCTTCAAGCAAGTCTTTTGCTAATGCAAGAAGTTGTTTCAAGAAATCAATACTGCTGATCAGGTTTTGTTCCATTCGTTCTCGGAGTTCATCCAATTTCTCTGCAAATTTCTTGAAGTTAGGATCACCTTTGTGCTCGCCCAATCTCAATCGAAGTATTTTCTCTACTTCAACAATCTTCTTCTCACGTGCTTTTTCATCTTCAAGGACTGCATCTATCACATCGGCATCAACTACCAAATCCTCTAGTGGAGTACCAATGTCAATAGTTTCAATGTTGCGATGTATAATCTCTATGGTCTTAGCTCCAAGCAAAGTCCAGATAAGATTACCACCACTTACAGGACGCACACTTTGATACACTTGAGCCAACCAAGTATAATCATTTTGGTATTCGGCCAAACAAGCATCGGGAGAAACTATCTCCCACGCTTTATTGAGACGGGCAAAGTGGCGGCCAAAGTTTGTCTTCACACCATCATCTTTCAAGCATTGTTGAGCAGCAGTAAGCCCCTCCCATCCACCAATAGTTCTATCAACGCCAGGGAAGAACTCAATACATTGTTGCATGAATGTAGGTATAAGACTTTTGATTTCATCGATATTCTGAACAATGGTCTTAACTGTCTCTTCATCAAAAGCAAGACTCTTTGCAACATCCTCAAATACACCAACAAAATCAACAATCAATCCACATTTCTTATTCTCATTGTAGGTACGATTGGTTCTGCAAATAGCCTGCAACAAAGTATGATTCTTCATTGGTTTGTCCAAATACATACACTGGAGTATAGGTGCGTCAAAACCTGTTAGTAGTTTGCTTGTTACGATCACAAATTTTAGCGGAGACAATGGGTCTCTGAACTGATCAAGCAACTTCTTTTCCTCATCGCGACTACGCTTATATGCCTTATATTCATCTGCTTTATCTCCAGCAGTATGCATTATAATTGTTGTTTGGTCATCTGTGCCAAGAAGAGCATCCAAAGCCTTTTTATATTTGACGCAACATTCTCTATTGTAAACAACAACCTGAGCTTTCATGCCTGTTGGTTCCACATACTCTCTGAAATGAGAGACAATATACTTACAAACGTCATTGATTCTTTTTTCTGCAGTAAAGAATGCATCAACACTTGTTCTTCTTACCAATTCATTCTTGTCTTCTTCGCTAATCTGGTCGGTAAGTTCGTCAAACTCCTTTTGCAATTTAGCATCGTCCAAGTGCATCTCGACTGGAACGGTCTTGAAATTAAGTTCAAGAGTTGCCCCATCTGCTACTGAATTTTGGAATGTATATTTTGATATGTATCCATATTTATCCTCCTCGGCACCAAAACATGCAAATGTATTATGGTCATTACGGTTAATAGGTGTACCAGTTAATCCAAAGAAGAATGCATTTGGCAGTGCTGTGCGCATCTTTTTACCGAGGTCTCCTTCTTGTGTTCTATGAGCTTCGTCCATCAAGAGGATGATATTATCACGTTCATCAATTACCTCGCCATCATTCAAATCACCAAACTTAAAGATGGTGGTTATCAAGATCTTTCTTTGATGGATCTTTTCCTCCAGTTCTTGTTTTGATGATATACTATCAATGTTAGGTATCTCTGCACGAGTGAAATCACCAGTAATCTGGTCTTCCAAATCAATTCTATCGTCCACAATCACTACTGTTGGCGCTTTTAGCACTTCCTGACGACGAAGTTTTTGAGCCGCAAATACCATCAACCACGACTTACCAGAACCTTGGAAATGCCAAATCAAACCTTTACGAGGGCCAGAGCCATTTATATATGTTGACAGAACACGTTGAACAATAGCTTCGCCACCCCAATATTGTTGGTAACGACATACAATTTTAATTTTTCTGCCTCCTGAGGTTCCTGTGAAAACAGAATAGAAACGATATATATCCAATAGTCTTTCAGGAGTCATCAATGATACATAGTTATGCTCAACATCCTCCAATGTACCATGCTTACGTTCCTCATCGGCAAACCATGGGCCCCATTTGTCAATAGGGCATCCAATACCAGCATATTGAAGTTCTCTACCTTCACTTGCAAAGGTTAGAATATTCGGAACAAACATTTCAGGGATACTCTTCTGGTAATGCATAATATCAGTAGCACCATCAGCCCATGTTACAGATGCCTTAACAGGAGTCTTTGCTTCACCGATAACCATAGGTATACCATTGATGACATATACAAGGTCTAAACGCTTGCCTCCCTCCTTACTCTTTCTCGGATACTCCCACTGATTAGTTACTATGCAACGATTCTTATATTCATCATCCTTGCCTGCAAAGAAACGAATGTTGATATTATCGCCATTATCACCAAATGGGTATGAGTTTTCTTCAAATAGTAACTTGCGGAACTTATCATTAGCTGTGATTAGTTCATCAGAAGCTCCGCCACTTGTAATACAAGCTCGAAGCTTATATATAACCTGTTCTGCTTGTTCAGGAGTAATAGGATTCAATGCCAGCAGTGCCTCCATGAGCCATTCTACAACAAGAACTTCATCAGGAAGTCTCGGAACAAACTGCGGTTCCACATATATCCAACCGCATTGTCCTGCTGCATTAATGAGCATTTGCTCAACTGTATTTTCTTCGTTAAAGTATGCCATATGTTATTATATTTTTGTTTCTAATTGTAATATTCTGATTTATCAGCCTGATTGTAAATGCTGGCAAACTCTTCTTGAGCCTCAATTGGAGGAATAATGATCTTCGCATTTCCAATAGACTCCTTGTTAAGTGTCTGGCCTTTTACTGCTTGCTTTGCACCTAGTAACCAGTTCTTGTTTGCAATAAGAAAATGCAGGAAGTCGATATTGAATTTCTTCTCATCAAAACCAGCAAAAGCCATTATTGCCTCGTTGGTATATAGATCTTCTGAGGTAATAGCAGTTCTTCCTATAGAGAGCTTAAAACTCATTATAATCGTACCTTTGGGCACTGCTTTGATTCCTGAATCAGCTATTGCATAGTCTGTAATGTATTCGCTAGTATCTCCTGTATAACGCGTGTATGAAGACATGTCGGATATAGAAACCCATTTGTGGGTTCCATTATCCCAACACTCAGGATTATTGCGTGCTGGAGTCTTACCCATCGATAGCTTAAATTCATCTTTTACTAATGATTCTGTCCAACCCTTGTCATTAGTATTCTGATTTCCAAACATCTCGATAAATTGCGATTTGCAACCAACAAATTCTGATTTATCGGCCTGTTGAGCAATGCTTACAAACTTCATCTGTTCATTGTAAGGGGGCAATTCTATTTTCAATTCAGAGAATGAAGTTTGATTCAATGATTTGAATGATGTGCCAGTCCCCATTTTCTTAATGTTGTCTTTTTGATACATTAAAGCATGATAAAGAAACTCTACGTTACATACGTTATCGTGGCACTTTGCTCTACATATAGACTGATTGGTTGCACATTCTATCTTATTGATTGCCATTACTCCGATACTACCTCGACATACATACATCAAGGTATCTACTGGGATAATCTTGCATGTAGCATATCCGGCTTCTGTGACCTTCTCGCAAGTGTCATATACATACTTATTTTTCATGTCCTCTGCAGATACCCATGGCTTATCTCCATTCCAATATTCAAGATTTGCCTTAGAAGGCGTACCTCCAGTGGATACATCAGCAAACGATTTTAGCATTCTCAAAGGATACCCCTTCTCTTTGAACATCTCGATAAATTGCGACATACTAACCAATGAATTTATGATGAGACAATTTCACATTATTCTGATTCACCATTGCATATTGCAATGTCGTATCGAGACTCTGATGACCGAGTAGGTGCTGGACTTGCTCAATAGGCATGCCCTTATCTATTGCCATTGTTGCCAATGTTCTACGGAATTTATGTGGATACACTTTTGGAATATTCAAATCTTTCCCCATCTGGCGCAGTCTAATCTCCACTCCGCTAATCTGCAATCTATCATAAGGAGCCAGGAGTGAGACAAACAACGCTTCATTGTTGTCAGTACGGCTGTTTATGTATTTCTGCAAATGAATCTTTGTACGAGCATCGAAATATACCTTACGCTGCTTATCACCTTTGCCGGTAACAATACACTCCCTGTTGTGGTAGTCTATATCTGAGCGATTGAGCTTAACCAATTCTCCAACACGCATTCCTGTTGATGCCAATAGATCTATCAATGCCAAATCACGCGGATTTGAGCAATGGTCCCGCATCAATTCAAGAGATTCATCAGTATATGTTTCCTTTACGGTTTTACCCACTTTTACTTTATGGATTCTTCGTACAGGACTCTTTACTATATAGTTTTCTTCTTCTAACCAAGAAAAGAAACTGGATAGTATGCGTCGAATATTATCTACCGTTACCTTGCTCGCGCCACTCTCGCTTTGATATGTATTTAAATAATGCCGTAAATCATCAGTAGTTATGTGGATAACCTCTTTACCCAACTTAATCAATGCATTATTTATAGTACTGCGATAATAGGCGATTGAATTAGGAGAACATCCTTCAACTTTCTTGGCTGAGATAAAATTCTCTACCAAAATCTGATTATTACTTTCTGCATTGACAGAATCTTTTTCAGTCACGACAATGTTACGGAAGGTGTAATCAAGCACCTTACGCAACTGGGCCAACTGCTCATTATTCAATGAACCGAGCATAGCCTGTTCTATTTCGTTAATCAAGTTCTTAACCATAATCTTACTATATTATAAAGGTTCGTCAATTAACGCGCGACTAATTATTCATGCACTACAATAATATGAACTTAGTCACTCATGAGTGACCAAGTAAAGTGACTAAGTCAATGCTCGTTTGTATTTTTGGCTCCGACTATTAGGTTTCTCGGGAATAGTCATTACCAAGAATCCTCCCTCTATAAGTGGGTCAATATAGCGATGCTTTACATTATATCTGTGTTTAAGACCAAGATGCTCCATGATTTCAGCCATACTTCGAGGAGTAGAACAAAAATCAATTATATCATTAAGTGTGTCACTTAACTTAGTCACTGACTTAGTCACATTTTCCTCATCGGTGACCAAGTTAAGTGATAAAGAAGGCCTCACTATAACCTCAAAAGCTGTAATCTTATCCACATTGAACACTGGTTCGGGATTTCCATTCTCTTGCAATAAGTTCTTTACACGCTGAATTCCACGATTGAACATGTTAACGTACTTCAATCCACGCATAGCCTCTGCAACAATTGGATTACGATAATCATTTACCGTTGGGAAGTTCTCAGGACGAGCCTCACCATACAATCCTCCAGCATTAAGAATCTCAATACGATCCTCATATTGATAAAGTCGAATTGGCATATTGGACTGGTAATCCCTATGCATACATGCATTCATCAACAACTCTCTAAGAGCCAAGTCAGGATAATTCAACACATTCTTCTCACGCAGCATGCTAATAGGCATAGGGCGAGAAGTCACCACAGCATCCCTAACAAAGTTTTCCAATTGCGGTAGCATTTTACTAAGACTTCCTTTAATCTGTCATTCATTAACGATTTCACTACCACGGTCTTTACCTGCAAAATGAACGTATTGTACATAGCACCCATGCATATAATACTGAGGGTCTTTACCAAAAAGAATCATTGCAGCATTTGTAGGACATTCATGTGTAAGATCATACAAATGAATTGCCGCCAACTGTTCCTTGATATTACGGCTATCGCTAGCCAATACTTCGTGGTCAATTATCTGAGGAAGATATTCTCTTTTGATGAACTCCGTATCAATATCTTTTATGGTTGCGCCAAAACAAGGAGTGGCATCAAATGTTGCCATATATGAAGTTCTACGTTCAAACAAAATTCGTTCTTCCGCTTCACTGGCAATATCCCTGCGAGGACCAATACGAACAAATGTCCTACCGCGATATCGTACAGGTGGAACCAACGAAGGTGAAACTTCTGCAACAAGCAAATCTCCATCCTCATATTCAAATCTTTCCACCGACATAATAGGAAGAGGCAATATATTACCATTTGAACGTATGGCTGAAATCTTTTTTAGTAAATCATCATCAACTTTCAACCCCGATAAAGTTCCATTATCATACGCACCAAGAATCAGATACCCATTCTTCTTGGAATTAGGTAAATCGTTTGAGAAAGCACATATTGCTTCTTGAAACTTATCCATATCTCCGGTAGATGTGGTACGCTCTATTCTATATGTCTCAGTGCTCTTCAACAGCTCACGTACTTCTTCTTTTGATATCATAGTGATATATATTAGTTGTTTATCAAACTCTTTATTACTTGGTCTATTGCGTCAATCGATTTGCGTAATTCAAATTCTGATTTATCGACCTGTTCTGCTATGAAAACGAATTCAAGTTGTTTGTCCATTGGCGGTAAGATACAATCAAAGTTTCTTAACTCAGTGAGCGGCATTCGTGGCATTTTAGTACCTCCAGCTATATCATTTGCATAATTAACGAACTGATTACCCCGCAACAGATGACTCAAAAATACTTTATGCAATTTACTAGGCTCTGGACGTAATGGAACCAGTTCTGTCGTTGCCATTCCAGGCTCATCTGGTATCACAACCTTGTTTAAATAAGGCCTTAATTTTGAGAATAGTACATTCCCTTCATCAAAGGATTGAACAGATAAAGCATTCTCAACATCTTCATAGACCTTCTCTATTATCCTACCAGTATTTGATTCTATCATATCAAGATTCAATAGCCAGATTTTGCCAGATAGTTGCTCTTTAGAAGGCATTTCCGGGGCGACATCTTTAATCTTAGCAGTCTTCCAACCTTTTGTATTCGTAACAGGATTACCAAACATCTCGATAAATTGCGATTTCACCATTTCTCGAGTAGCATCAAGAAGCTTCTTATATGATTGTTTTAGGCGATAAGCTGACATCACTTTTTGGGCAATTTCTAATTGCTGCTTAATTGGAGGCAACTCGAATTCGTAATCAGCAAGAGTACTCCAGTTTAGAAAGTAATTAACACCACCACTTTTATTTTCTTCACAATAATTCCAAAAATCATCACTTTGCATAATTATTGCTAAATATTCTTGTGTGAGAATACTTTCATCTTTAGTTTCTATTACAAAGGTCTTTTCTGAACAGATTCCATCAAAATCAGCAATACTACACTTCTTTAAATGAGGATTTCGTGTAACAAATAGAATTTGCCCTGCAGTAAAGCCGCAATAGAACATTGGTCCAATTGTTGAACCTTTTATTACACCCTTCTTTGTAACATATAACTCACATGAATCTATATGTTCACCACCTACATAATAGATTTTCTCAGTATTGAATCTATCTTCTCTTGTATATGCTCGGTGTGCAACCTCAGAAAACTTGACTATGCTCATAATAAATCTATTAAATTGGTAAATGACTCGTGTAAAGACTCTGAGTTTGACTTCCAATTTTCTAAAAGTTCAGAAATATCTTCAATATCTTTTGGATCGTTGGATTTTACATAGAATTTTGGTGAAATGCTATACTTGTTATCAGGGATTTCATTATTGTTAATAATCTTTGAACGTCCGTCAATATTGGTATATCGGGTATAAATACTCGTTATTATTGAAATATGCTCATTGGTTAAATAACTTTCAGTATTTTTCCGTTCCACTAAATCGGTAGCCTTTATTAAAAGAATTTTATTTTTCCTATCAGTTGGTTTATTTGATCGACAAATAAGAATACAGGCCTCCATTGGTGAATTAAAAAATAAATTTTTCCCAATACTAATAACGGCATCAATAAGATCGTTCTGAATGAGCTTTTGACGTATATCTTTCTCTATAAGTCTATTAAGAACACCATGAGGCAATAGAATAGCACATCTTCCATGATCATTCATAGATGATAAAATATGCTGTATGAAGGCATAGTCTGCTTTAGACTGAGGCGGTGTTCCTAAGAAATTGCGTCCCCATTTGTCGTTTATAAAAGCCTCACGATCCCATGTCTTTATAGAGTATGGCGGATTTGCTAATACGATATCAAACTTACGCAATTTGCTTCCATCGACAAAGGCGGGGTATGCTAAGGTATCTTCTCTGACAATAGAAAAGTCTTCAACGCCATTTAGATAAAGATTCATTCGAGCAATAGCACTGGTAAGTGCATTAATCTCTTGCCCAAAAACCTTTACTCCTTGCCATGGTTCACCCTTTTTGCGAAGAAAGTCCAAACATTTTACAAGCATACCACCCGAACCACAAGTAGGGTCATAGATGCTTTCGCCCGGACGAGGTTGAAGTATCTCTGCCATCAAATCCACAACGGTACGGTTGGTGTAAAACTCCTGTGCCGTATTACCAGCATCATCGGCAAACTTGCCCACAAGATACTCATATGCCTGTCCCATCTCATCTGCTGGACACGCTTTAAGCGACAAATTGTAACGTGAGAAATCTTCTATCAAAGAGGTGATAATGTGGTCGGGCATCTTGGCTTTATTGGTCCACCCATCTTTAGGGCCAAAGATACCTTCCAGGCCTCCGATAACACGTCCATCGGCATGTTCGCCAGGGTTGGCTTGTTCAATAGCAATAAAGGCTTCGACCAAACGCTGGCCAACATTCTCAGTACACTCACGTACATCACGCCAATGGGCACCATCGGGAATACGAATTACTAATTCTTGAGCTTGAGCATTGGCATACTCTATACCGCCTTCGCAAACATAGCCTTCAAACTGCTCATCGTATACGTCAGAAATTCGTTTGAAGAATAGCAAAGGGAAAATATATTCTTTGTAACCAGCAGCATCAATCTGACCACGAAGGCGAGTGGCTGCTCCCCAAAGGAACGATTTCAAGTCTTCCAATGAAATAGGCTCAT
>OGOI01001284.1_pt1 | contig 15867 bp, 12 predicted proteins | sample 1552631 | NCBI WGS metagenome assembly OGOI01 (sample SAMEA2580204, study PRJEB22360) | human gut metagenome | biome: human gut; feature: human-associated habitat; material: faeces | place: Denmark | collected 2008/2010 | reverse complement strand
CCAAGCCCGCACCTGAGTCCACGTCCAAGCCCGCGCCCACGCCCGCAGCTGCCGCGCGCCAAAAACCAACGAAGCGCAAGAAACCTGCGCCTCGCTATCGCTACATCAAGAGCCCGTCGCTCGAGCAGGCCTTCCGCAACTTGCTGCGTCTCGATGCCGGTGCTGCCTGGCGCGCCGCGCGCATCCCGCTCGTGGCGTTCTTCCTGTGCTTCGCACTGCTCGCGCTCGCCATTGCCGATCAGGCGCCAGCCATCGATTCGTTCAACGCCACGATCAACGCGCTCGTCCACGGCACCCGCGGCATGCTCGATGGCTTCTTCGTTACCATCACCACGCTGGGTGATCTGCTACCCATGACGGCGCTTTGCCTGATCGTCTGCGCCATACTCGTCATCGCGCGAAAGTGGGACAGCCTCGCCTTCTTCGCCACGAACGTCCTCCTAGCCGTAGTGTGCGTGCAGGCGCTGAAGTTCATCTTCGCCGTCCCGCGCCCCGGCGCCGAAACGCTCGTGCCCATCCCAGGGTCGTTCTCGTTCCCTTCGGCGCACAGCTTCTGCTCGCTCATCGTGCTCGGCATGATCGGCCTGCTCATCTTCCGCGCGCTGAACCGCAAAGGCGTTCCCTACAACGTGGCCATCGTGCCCGGCATCATCCTCGTCATCTTCGCGATCCTCATCGGCATTTCGCGCATCTACGTGGGCGTTCACTGGCCGAGCGACGTGCTCGGCGGCTGGCTCCTCGCGGGCATGTGGCTGCCCTTCGCAAGCGCGCTCTACACGGTCGGCGCCCGCAAAAGGTGACAAACTACCCGGTCGTTCGACACCTTTTCGCGCAGTAGCAAGCCGAAGCTCTCCTTCCGAAATATATCAGCGCGGTTTCACGACAGAAACAAAATAGGCGCCTCTGCGTGCCCCGCGAACGCTCTTGCTATGCTCGAAGGGTGAATCGAACAAGCGAATGAAGAGGGCGCGAATTCCCTGCGCCCAAACGAACGAGCAAGGGTGAGGATCATGAAATTCATCAGCGAATTCAAAGAGTTCATCAGCCGCGGAAGCGTGATGGACATGGCGGTCGGCATCATTATCGGCGCGGCTTTCACGGCTATCGTCACGTCGTTCGTCAGCGATATCGTCCAGCCCTTCATCGTGCTCGTTACGGGTGGCGGCACGGGCGTCTCGGGCCTGGTCATTCCGGTGGCAGGCACGCCGAACGGCATCGACTTCGGCGCTTTCATCAGCGCGATCATCAACTTCCTCATCATCGCGTTCGTGGTGTTCCTGCTCATCAAGGGCATCAACAAGCTGCACAACGCGGGCGGCACCATCGCGAAGAAGGTGAACAAGCGCGGCGAAGAGGTCATCACCAAAGAACCTATGTGCCCCTTCTGCCTCGAAGAAGTGAACGAAGGCGCAACGCGTTGTCCTCATTGCGCAGCGGAATTGCCCGAACCAGCGAAGGTCACCGAAGAAATCGTAAGGTGACAAACTACCCAGTCGTTCGACACCAAAATGCTGCTCGATCAAATGTGGTGGTCGTGTGAGCGTGTCCCCGTTCACAGGGCAAAACCAACCGTTCCATCTCACGGTGCATGCTTGTGCGTTCGTCCCGCACCTGCCACAACATCTTGCGCTTTCTGCGCGATACGGCCGCGAACGCGATCGAGTTGTGGAGTTCCTGCAAAGATAGCGTGAAGATTGCGCGTAGTTCGCGCGCACAAAACGTGAAGAAAAATCGCCTTTTCTTGCGCCACCCATGCAAGACTCGTAGGCTTTACTACGCAGGCGCCGCCCTGATAGCGAATCGAATAGTTTAGCAGCTACGCGATGGTAGAGATGCCATCGCGTTTTGATGTAATCATCCTGTTACGAAACGCACCACACAACCGAACCATTTCGTAGCGAGTTGCTCAAGCTCTCTCTTTTTGCGTGTATCGTCCGAGCGGTCTTCTTGGACGCAGCGTCTGCACATGCGGAGGTACCCTCCGGTGCGAAGCGCACGAGCAAATGCGCATCGCGCCAGCACCACCGTAGCCAACTGAATCGTTCGCAAGACCCGCTTGCCGCGAACCCGTTAAAAGGATGTTATTTGCAAGTACAAAAGTTGCGCGCAACCGCACTGCCGACCCTGCTCGGTCTCGCAGTCGCCCTGTTGATCATGATGCCTTCTGTCGCTTTCGCGGACAACGAAGCATCAACCGCTGAAACGAATACGGAAGTTTCCGAATTCCACGCAGCGGTCCAGCCGGAAATCTCCAACGCGATCCTCGACGCAAGCTCGTCGCTCGTTCAGCAGGCGAGGGTTTCCAATCTTCTCGACACGGCACTTTCGCTCGAAGGGAGCCCCTATTCCTACGGCGGCACCACCCCGCGCGGATTCGACTGCTCTGGATTCACCCGCTACTGCTTCGACAAGGCGCTCGGAATGGAACTTCCGCGCACCGCTGCTGGCCAGGCAGCCCTTGGCGAATCGGTCTCGATGGATGAATTGCAACCCGGCGACCTGCTCTTTTGGGGTTCCGGATCGGGTGTGTATCACGTAGGTATCTATGTTGAAGACGGCACCTACATCCACGCAGCCGGAAGCGGCAAGGGTGTACGCGTTCAGTCGATGGAATACTTCCATCCCACGTTCGCGAAGCGCGTTTGCTAAGAGCTCGCCATAGCGCACAAATACGAAAATGACCCTGGCAATGGAGATGATCCAAAACCAGGGTCGTTTTGTTTTTGGTGATGAACGCCCAGATGACGAACGACCGGGTAGTTTGTCGCCTTAGTAGTTCGTGGCGCGAATCTCGAAGTGGCTGCGCGGATGCGCACACACCGGGCACTTCTCGGGCGCTTCCTTGCCGATGTGCAGATGCCCGCACACGGTGCAGTACCAAACCTGCGCCTCTTCACGACGGAACACCTCGTCGTTCTTGATGCGCTCGGTCAGCACGTTATAGCGCTCTTCGTGCGTTGCCTCGATCGCTGCCAAGTTGTCGAAGAAATCGCCCAGCTCGTCGAAGCCTTCTTCGCGCGCCACTTTTGCGAACGCGGGATACTGATCGTCGGCTTCAAAACGCTCGGAGCCAGCCGCGGCCTTCAGTCCATCGAGCACGTGCGGAATCTCGCCATCATGCAAGCGCTTGAACAGCAGCTTTGCATGCGCCAATTCGTTGCCGGCGGTCTCGTTGAAGATGTCGGAGATCTGCACATAGCCGTCTTTGCGCGCCTGCTGCCCGAAGAAGGTGTACGTTACATAAGCCAACGCCTCAGCGTTCAGCGCGGTTTCCATATTCTTCCAGGATTGTGAATCTTTGAGTTCCATCAAAACCCCTCCTTTAACAGATGGCGAACGACCCGGGCCGTTCTGTTTTGGTGTCGAACGACCGGGTAGTTTGTCACCTTTTCTTTGCGTGTTCCACTCATTATAGGAAGGGCGCGGTCCAGAACCTTAGCGCCCGCGCTCTCTGTCAACAATCTGTTGAAGCGCGGTTGCGAGGATGACAGATGACAAACTACCCGGTCTTTTGCCCCCTGTCCGCGCTAGTTCAACCGCTGATGCAGCGTCGTGAGCAAAACAGTGAAATCGAGCGGCTTGGCGAAGTGCCCGTTCATGCCCGCCTCTTTCGTCTTGCGCACGTCGTCCACGAACGCATTCGCGGTCATGGCGAAGATCGGCAGCGCGTCGTAGTCCGTATCCTCGCGCGGCAGCTCGCGGATCGCGCGTGTGGCGTCGAGCCCGTTCATCACAGGCATCTGCATGTCCATGAACACGCAATCGTAATAGCGCGGCTCATGGTCGCGCACCATCTCGAAGGCCTCCTGCCCATTCAGCGCGCGCTCGAGCTTGAAGCCGGCCGCCTCCAAGAAAGCGGCTGCCACCTCAGCGTTCAGCTCGTTGTCCTCCGCCAGCAATCCGCGCTTGCCGCTGAAATCGATCTGCGTCACGTCGAGCTTCTCCTCAACGTCTTTCTGCGCAGGCTCGGCCCCCAACAGCTCAACGAACAGCTGCTTCAAGCGCGACTTGAACAGCGGCTTGCTCACGAAGAAGCTCGCGCCCGCCTGGCGCGCTTCCTTCTCGATCTCGGTCCAATCGTAGGCCGAGATCACGATGATCGGCACATCTTCGTTCGTCCGCTTGCGAATCTCGCGGATCGTTTGCACGCCGTCCATGCCCGGCATGATCCAGTCGATGATCACGGCGAAGAACTGCTCGCCCGCCGCCTCGGCACCCACAAGCCTATCCACCGCTTCGCGCCCAGACAGCACGTATTCTGGCTTCATACCCAGATCCTGGAGCATGATATGCGTCGATTCGCACACTACCTCGTCGTCGTCCACGATGAGCACGGGCAAGTCGATGAACTCTTCGTACACACTCTCGTCCAGCTCGGCGATCTTCAGGAACACCGTGGCGGTGAACGTGGAGCCTTTGCCCAGCTCGCTTTTCACCTCGATGTCGCCATTCATCATGCGCGCCGCCGAAAGCGCGATCGGCAGCCCAAGCCCCGTGCCCTGCTGCTCCGCGACCTCCTTGCGCTCAGCGCGCGAGAACGCGTCGAACACATGCGGCAGGTAATCCTTGCTCATGCCGATGCCGTTGTCCTTCACGGTGAAGTCGAACTGCGCGATCTTCGCGCTGCCCGCGTTCTTCTCTTCCAGCGTGATATCGATCGTGCCGCCCTCGGGCGTGTATTTGATCGCGTTGCTCACCAGGTTGGTGTAGATCTGCTGCAGGCGCACGTGGTCACCGATCACTTCTTCGTGAACGATGTCCTTCACGCGAATGATCACCTTCTGCTGCTTCGCGTCGGCTTGCGGCCGGTTGATGTCAACCAGATCCTTCAGCATCACGGAAAGATTGAATGGCTCCTCGGAGAGTTCGATGCGCCCCGATTCGATCTTCGACACATCCAATATCTCGTTGATCAGGGACAACAGGTGCTTGCCTGAAGAGGAGATCTTCGCCAGGCAATCCTTCACGCGCCCTTTGTCATCTATGTTGGCGCCCGCAATAGCGGTCATGCCTATGATCGCATTGAGCGGCGTGCGAATGTCGTGACTCATGTTCGAAAGGAAGCTCGTCTTGGCGGCGCTCGCGTTGTCGGCCGCATCAAGCGCGGTCTGGAGCGCCTCGCGCGCGGCAGCCTGGTGCTTGTTGAAGAGGTTCACCTGTCTGCGATAACGCAAGAACACGATCACGATCGTGGCAATGATCACGAGACCGATCACAAGAAGCGGCAGCGCATAAGACCGATCACAAGAAGCGGCAGCGCATAATGCCTGATCACCTCAACCAACGAGAAGGGTGCGCGCGCCTCGGAGTAGCGGATCATCGCGTTCGTGATCAGCGTGTCGTCGATCTGCTGCGTGGCCTCTTGCATGATCACCGCAAGGGTAGGCTCATTGCGGCTCACGGCGAAAGAAAGCCCTTCGCGGGCCTCGAGATATGCGGTGTTGAACGAGTCGTATTCGGGATGTTCGGCAATGAACAGCTGCATGATGCTCGCGTTGCCGATAACGCTGTCGACCTCGCCGCGCGACATCGCCCTGAACGCTTCATCGCGCGAAGGGTAGTTCACCAGCTCCGCGCTCGGGTCGTATTGCTCCAAGAACTCCTGCTGCCCGATGGCCGCTTCGGTGGAACCAACGCGTTTGAGCACGTTATCGTCGTAGTCGCCGGTGTAAGCGATCATGATGCGGTCCTCAACGAGCGGCGTGGTCTGGTAGAGGTCTTCCTTTTCGCGCGACCACGCGTCGTCATACACGGGGAAGATCACGTCGACCTCGTCGTTCTTGATGGCCTCGCGCATCGCATAGCGGCTATCGAACGCCTTCGTTTTGATGGGAATGCCCAGATATTCTTCCATGATGGGAAGCGCCGATCCCAGCACGCCGGTCGGTTTTCCCTGGTCATCGTGGCCAGAGATGGGCAGGTTGTCCGAAAGGTACCCGAGCGTGATCGACCCCTTCTCTTCGAGCCAGGCGTGTTCGTTCTCGGTGAGCGCGGTGGTCATGCCGCTGTTGGCATAGTATTTCTTCCGGTTCTCCGCCAAGAAGTTCGGATCGTTCGCCAGCAGATCCTCCTGTGCCTGATCAAGCTCGGCCAGCAGATCGCCGCGGTTCTTGTTCACCGCGAAGTAGAGCGGATTGCCATCGAGCCCCATATCCGCAGATGAGAAGAGGAATTCCTTCTCGAGCTGGGGCGTTTTGTTGATGCCGGCAACAATGTCCACTTCGCCGTTTCGCAGCGCCTCGATGGCCTCGCTGCGCGTGAGGTAGCGATAGGTGTAATCCCAGCCGGCATAGGGCGCCAGGCGCTGGTAGTATTCGTAGGTGTACCCCGATTTGCGCTCGTCGTCGCCAAAGCCGTCTTGGAAGGCCTCATCGCCGTAGTAATAGCCGATGCGCACCTCTTTGCTGTTGTCCTCGGAGGAAGATTGAACAGGATCGGCAAAAGCTTTACCTGCAAAAACCTCTGAATCGTCCGAAGTTCCTGGATCGTCCGAAGCTGCTGAATTTGCCGATGCCCCTGCAACCGCCGAAGCCCCCGTTGCGTTCGGCACCGCCGAACTCCCCGGAACAGCCGGAAGTAGCGCACCGCCGAACACGAGCGCGCAGGCGACGAGCGCCGCGAACATCACACGACGAACAGAGAGGACGCGCGTAGCGTCACGTTTTTGAGCATCCGTTGAACGCACGAGGTAGACTCTTTCATTTTTTTGATTTGACCCTATAAGTAAGTCTAGCCTTACTGTCGCTAAAAAGTAAGCAAGATGAAAGATTTTTCGAAATTCGCCTACGGTATACTTACTAATGTAATGAGGAAGTTTCTTACTAATTAATAGGGCAGTTGAATCGTTGCCAAAAAGGCAGTTGAACTACTCCCAACAAGGCAGCCGAACCAACGCCAACAAGGCAGTTGAATCATTGCCAAAAGTATTGCCAGCCGCGCGGTGAACAAGCGCGCGTTATCCCTCCGATGAACAGGAGAAACATGAACGCACAGAACATGCAACAGCTCCAAACCCTCCATGCGCTCTATCCCACGCACGAAGAGGCAGCCGCCGAAATCGCGCGCCTCTCTGCAACCGCGCATCTTCCCAAAGAAACGGAATTCTTCGTCTCCGACATCCATGGCGAATTCGCCGCGTTCTCGCACATCTTGCGCAACGCCTCAGGCGGCATTCGCGAACTCATCGATTTCGTGTTCGAAGACGGCCTTTCCGAAGACAAGAAGCGCACGCTCGCTTCGCTCGTCTATTACCCCGAAGAGCGCGTGGCCATCGATGCCGAAGCGGCGATCGACGAAGCGGCCTACTATTTCGGCGCCATCGTCGAACTGGTCGCGCTCGCGCATCCGCTCGTGCTGCGCCATGCGGCCGAGCGTGTGGACGACCTGCTCCCGCTCGAATATGCCGCGCTCATCCGCGCACTGCTCGTGCACTGCCACTACGTGCACAAGCCCGAAGGCTCGCCCGAGATCGCAAAGTCCTACGAGCCCGATCTCTACGCGAACGCGCTCATCAACAGCGCGATCGAAACCGGCATCGCACCCGATATCATCGTGGCGTTGGCCGAGCTCATTCAGCACCTGGCGGTCGACCACCTGCACATGGTGGGCGATGTCTACGACCGCGGCCCGTACCCCGATCTCATCATGGAAGAGCTCATGCGCTTCCCCTCCATCGACATTCAGTGGGGCAACCACGATGCGGTGTGGATGGGCGCGGCGCTGGGCCAGTGGGGCTGCATCGCGCACGTGGTGCGCAACTGCGCGCGCTATGGCAACCTCTCCATTCTGGAAGATTCCTACGGCATCAACCTGCGTCCGCTCGCGACCTTCGCGCAAACCGCCTATGCCGAAGACCCCTGCGTGGGCTATGCGCTGAAGGGCGATCCGGGCCTCACGCCTGAAGAGCACCGCCTGAACGTGCAGATCCAGAAGGCCATGGCCATCCTGCAGTTCAAGGTAGAAGCCCAGCTCATCGACGAGTATCCTTCGTTCAGCCTCGAAGATCGCAAGCAGCTTCACACCATCAAGTTCAGCTCCGAGACCGACGAGAATGGCAATCCTACTGGGGGCACCGTCGAAGTGGGCGGCGTTGAATATGAGATCACGGACCCCGTGTTCCCCACGGTCGATTGGTCCGACCCCTACAAGCTCACCGCCGAAGAAGAGGCGGTCATGACCTCGCTCGCGCAAGCGTTCATCGGTTGCGAGAAGCTCCAGCGCCACATGCAGTTCATGCTCGACGTGGGCAGTCTCTACACTATTTATAATGGCAACTTGCTCTTCCACGCTTGCGTGCCGTTGAACCCGGATGGCTCGCTCAAAGAGGTGGATGTGTTCGGCACCATCTACAAGGGCCGCGCGCTCTTCGACGTCTTCGACCGCTACGTGCGCGATGCGTTCTACAGCCCCGACCCTGAACTGCGCAAACGCGGCAAGGATCTTATCTGGTACATGTGGCTCGGCGCAGGTTCGCCGCTCTTCGCGAAGAGCAAGATGGCCACGTTCGAGATCTATCTGGTGGCCGATAAGGCCACGCGCAAAGAGGTGAAGAACCCCTTCTATACGCTCTTCGATGAAGAGGCAGTGTTCGATGGCATCTTCGAAGACTTCGGGCTCGATCCCAAGACCGCGCACATCGTGTGCGGCCACGTGCCCGTGAAGGTGAAGGATGGGGAAGACCCCGTGAAGTGCAACGGCAAGGTGTTCACGATCGACGGCGGTTTCTCGAGCGCCTACCAGGGAACAACAGGTATCGCGGGCTTCACGCTCATCTATAGTTCGCAGGGCTATTTCCTCGATGCGCACAAACCGCTGCCTTCTACGGCCGAGGCAATCGACGAACGCCTCGATATCTTCTCGGAGCGTCGCGATGTCCAGCTTGCGCCCGAGCCCATCCTGGTCGCGCAAACCGACCTCGGCGCCGCCATCGAAGCCCAAATCGCCGCCCTCAGGTGACAAAAGGTGACAAACTACCCGGTCGTTCGACATCTTTTTTGGGTTGGTGCTGCCAGGGTGACAAATCTACCCGGTCGTTCACCATCTTTTGCAGTAGCGGGAAAACGCACGCCTGACGTGCGTTTTCTTATGTCAAGACTTGTTTGTAAACGCATAAACAGCTAAACTATAAATGCGTTTAGGAGTGTGATCCAAATGGCAACGAAAACATTCTCAAGCAGGGCAGACGCAGAGAAACTCGCGTATGCAGATGCGCTTGCAAAAAAGGAATATGGCATGTCGTTCGGCCAGTATTGCGGCACGGTATTGCTTGATGGCATTGAGCAAACTGGCGAATTACCTCGTTACAAAAATGAAGATGAGTTCGCACGGAAAAAACAAGCAATAGAATTCATGAAGAGTTTCTCTTCCTATCCGCACGATGAGCGTATCGGCAGAATGACAGACGAAGAGCTTAAAGACCTTATTGCGAGTCGTTATGAATAGAAAACTACTGGTGGATACAAATATCTTTTTGGATGTTGCGATCGATGCACGCGAAGGGCATGTTCCAGGAGTCCTTCTTTGGGATGAGTTTCTTTATGGCGAGGTAGAGGGATATGTAGCTGCAACATCGCTCAAGGATGTTTATTACATTCTCAGCAAATATGAAGGCGAGTCTCGTTCGCGCGATTTCATTGAAGCCATACTAAAAATCTTTCATGTTGTACCTGTTGATGCTCGTGTTTGCAATACTGCGATCAGATCTAATGAGCCAGATTTTGAAGACGGTATCGTGCGCGCATGTGCGGAGAGCATTCCGGTAGACTTCATCATTTCTCGAGATAAAAATGCTTTTGGACGTTCGTATATCAAATGCCTCACAGCGCAAGAATACCTCGATTTCTTCTGCGATATCGAAGAGATCGAGCTCCCAAAATAGATAACAAACTACCCGGTCGTTCGACGCCTATTAAAGTGCGGCGAGTGCTTCGAATAACAAGCTACCCGGTAATCTATTAGCTATCTTGATCTTCGTTTGCGCTATCTCTTTCAAGCATTGCATAAGGATCGATTGGCGGGAGAGTCTGTTTTCCAACAAGGCTTTCGGCAGTAATGCTTTCGATGATGCTCCTGATCTTGCCATATGCAATCGAGATCCCGTTTGCTCGAGCATATTCTAGACATCTATCTTCAGGAAGACCTTCGATTGCCTTGAGTGGAATTGCAATAGTAACCCCAATCTTAGCCGATACAACAAAATGAATTGGTACATTACTTTTTTTGCGAACACGATCTAGAACAGCTTCAAGAATGACCTCACAACGCAAGCACTCATTCTCAATGAAGGATCTACCGCGACCGTACTTTGTTGAAAGAAGGTCTTCCGGCTCACTTTTTTCTGTTTCTTCATCGATGGTCTTGAATTCAACCCCCAGTACTTTTGAATCCAGGATTTTAACGGGGGATAGTATGTTATTCCTACTCATGCCACTAATGCCTTTCGTGTTGTTTCTTCCTGAACACACTTATACTCTTTATTGAACGGAACTGCGCATACTTCTATCTGCTGAACCACTTCTTCCGAAAGATCGATGAACGCATATTCCACTGATTCTGTTTCATCAGTTAGGTCCTCAGCGCTGGGAATGTCAGATATATAGAATATCGTGCCAAGATCTTCGTCGATCATTAAGCCATAAGGGTCGTCTTCTGTCAGGAGCGTAGTGAGTAGCTCAAGATCGGAAATGGGAACATAGGCGGTATCGGAAACTCCGCACATACGAAGATCGTCAAATTCGCACCCAAGCGCAACAGCAACTTTTGCCATTGTTCGAAGCGAAATATTTCCGGTAGGTGAGAGCATCTTCGAAACAGCTGCCGGTGAGACATTGAGTAGCTCAGCCAGGTCCTTCTGTTTTAGGCCAAGTTCTTCAAGGCGTTTATAGACTTCAATGCTAAAGTCCAACATTAGCTTAAACAAAACAGTATTAACACTTGGCGGAAGTGGCTCATCTCTGCCGAGGAATTCTTCCCGCGTAACGTACATGGTCATGGCTCATTCATCCCTTTCGAGGAGCTTCTTCGCAGTCTCCATTTTCGACTCGACGCGTTGTGCCGCTTTGAGCGTGCTGACGTGTTTGTGTGCCTGAAAAGCATCAAGCATAACAAGCTTCTTCCTTTTTGAATCGTTATAGGTCAAAACCCGCCAAGGGTCACTGAACTTCCTAATTTCAATGAGGCTCTTTATAGGACCTTTAATCGTGTCGAAAAGTGATGTTCTGAATGCGTAATCAACTCCATTCATGTAACCAAGCTTGCCAATTCTTTCAATTAGCAGATACAGCTGATCCAGTGCATTCGGTTCCTTCTTGAATCTCTTCTGAAGGATGTCTTTTCCCGAAGGATCAGATGCATCGACTAAGAGATAGAAGAACTCGGAAATCCTTTTAAGCTCCCATTTTTCTTCCAACGTATTCTCCTCAAAGTTTACCACATAATTAACTTATAGGTTAATCGCTAGAAAATCAACTTATAAGTTAACTAATCGAACAAACTCCAAATTTGCCGGTTTTGATCTCATCGAGATTTCTGCGCTCAGATCAAAACTTCTCTTTTTCTCTAATAATCGGAAGTAATTTATATAAACAATCGAAAAATTGTAATTAAACGGTTGCAAAATAAAAAAATTCTCTATAATAAAAAAAGTTCAGAAATAATGCTTATAAAATTTCTGAATATGCTATAATAACGGAAGAGAAAACAGCGGTTAGTGCATGAACAAAGATTCGCAACATAAATCGACTGAGGCTCAGCAGTGGCCACCGATTTCTTTCGAGAAACACGTGTGGCAGCAAGACGGCAACCAAGATGCAACCGAGCGCATCGAGGAAGGCGTTGTGAAGGGTGAGAGCAAAGGCCCCTTCGCCAAGGCTGTTGAAGGTTCTGGAGATAGTGGATCAAGTTCACTCGGCTTGAATCGCAGCACTGAAATGGAATACCAGGCTGCACTTCCGCTGTTGATCGCCGAGCGAAGCGTGGCGGTTCCGGACGATCTGTCAGCTCGCATCAGCGCACTGCTCGTAGAGATGGCGCGCTTCGATGTGGAGTTGGGGCAGCGTGCGGATAACGTACCGACCATGCTCTTGCGGAGTGAAAGCTCAGCAAGCTCTCAGATCGATCGACTCACTTCGACCGCTCAGAGCGTTGCGCTTGCAGAGCTTTACCCCAAGGCATCCAGCGATGCGCGCCTGGTTGTGGCAAACATGATCGCTACTCAAAGAGCGCTCGAATTGCCGGCCGGGTTAACGCTCGAGGGAATCGTGGAAATTCACGATCTGCTGCTCGACAACTCGCATCTTGAAAACCAAACCAATTCGGCATTTGAAAAGCTACGCCAGAAACCGGTCTGGCTGGGGGGCACATCATTCACTCCTCATACCGCACTATTTGTGCCCCCTGCTTTTCAACATGTACCTGAATACATGGCGGATCTGATCGAATTCGGCACTCGATCAGATCTGAACCCAGTAGTGAAGGCAGCCATTCTTTACGCACAGTTTCAAACCGTGCATCCGTTCCTCACCGCGAATGGCCAAACCGGCAGAGCTCTGGTTCATCACATCTTCAGAGCAGAAGGAGTTCTTTCTTCCACTTTGATTCCAGTCTCTGTCGGTTTCCTTCACAACATCGATTCACTTATTAATGCGTTGCAGTCTTATCGCGAAGGCGATCCGCTCGTCATCATCGAAGAGCTCGTCTCAGCACTCGAGCTTGCGTTGTTCGTGAGTCGCGTTACTGAAACATCCATCGAATCGCTCTTGGAAGATTGGGATAACCTCGTCGGCCACCGTAAGGGTTCAAAGATTCGACAGCTTCCAAAAACATTGGTGAAACAACCGGTGGTGAATTCTGCCTATCTTGCAGACAGCTTGGGAGTAACTCAGCGCACGGCAACCACGCTCATTCTTCGAGCTTGTGAATACGGAATGCTCCGACATATGGGCAAGCGCCAACGTGGCGACTTTTATCAGTCGGACGCCATCATCAACGTTCTCGATGAAATCAACGAAGCCAGCACGTTCCGCAACATCCGCATCGCATAAAGGTTACAAACTGCCCGGTCGTTCGACATCCAAACCACCTGGGGTTTTGCAGCTGAAGCGCACAAAACGGGCTATTTTTGGGCCAAATTTCCATGAGTTACTAGTCATAAAAAATTTTTGCGGGCCTTAGAACGGCTCTCAGAGCCTCGTTTTTTTGAGGCGATTTTCAAAAATGCTCGATTTAGACAACAAACCACCCGTGCGTTCGTTACCGGGTGTTCGTCATCTGGGTATTGCATGAGCTTCAACCTGCGAAGGTTTCGATCGGGATCTATCGCAATAAGAAAGCGTTCGAGGGTGGTGAAAAGCCATCCGGTCGTCCGTCACTCACGGAGAGACGAACTAAGGGATTCTCACGAAATTTGCTCGATTTTCAATATCGATCGGCTTTGCCTGCAGAGCGCTTTTAGGTGCTTTGGGTCGAGCTCGATTTTGGCTTCTGCATGGTTTTGAGCTGAAAAAAGGTGTCGAACGACCGGGTAGTTTGTCACGTTCAGGCTCAGAAAATCGCACCAGAAGCCACCAGATGCGTTCTAAGGCGTGAGCTGATTTTTTATCAAAAAATGGCGAAAAATGGGGTTTTCCACACCAAAAACGCCTGATAGCAAGCCGTATATCAACTGTATAGCTAGCTGCTAGAAATCTGCTAGAAATGGGCTTAAAATGCAGCTAAAAACGGGGGAGTCTGCCCAAATTCAGAAATAGAATTACGTCCAGTTGAAACAAAGAAAATAGCACAAGATAGACCGCAAACTAGGTACGAAATAAGACCGAGGATCACGTGTACCTTGAAATGTATAGCCGAATGTATATCTCACAAGGTTTGGTAAAAGAGGTTTTCCACAAAAAAGGTGTCGAACGACCGGGTAGTTTGTCATCCATAATTCCTGCACAATGGGGTTGGGGTCGAAATCGCGTAATCACGACCTGGGGAAACGTGTGTGGAAAACTAGCCCTAAATCGCTCTCGATCATAAAATCAGGAAATGATAAAGCAGCAGGAAAATCGCAAGAAATCGCGAGAATTCAGCGTGTGGAAAACTGCCAAAAGCGCGCAAAAGGGGAAAATCGCCCAAATCGAGCAAAACGAGTCCTCGAAATGTGTAGGAAATGTGAAGATTTGCTTGACAGAAAAGTGGCAAAACAGCCCAAAAATCACGATTCGATGTCATTTTGGCAACGTGGCAGGTAGCAACACGTTTCTCACGGCCGCCTTACGGGCGCTATACGGTTTGACCATATATTTTCATCGCGCAAAAAATAAAACGCGATCCAGAATCTAGCCGACTGCTATCGAGGTTCTCCACATCACTAAAGCGCCAGTTCAGACGCATTTTCGAAATCCCTATACACGTGCGCGACCGCGGCCAGGGTGCTAAAATCGGCGATGCCGGTTAGTGATGAGGAACGAAATTTAAATGCAACAACTACGCCAACACACGTTTGGTTGTGGCCACCGCACCCCCTGTGCAGTGGCTAACGCTGTATTTACCCTTTTTGCAGGGTTCGTTACCGTTGCGCTAACTTTCGCAGCAAGTCTTATCCTTTCTTCAACCCTTTATGTAAATGCCGCGTATGCCGAGGTCGCTGTGAATAACGGCACAAGCGCGGAAGCCACTCAAACTGTTCAAAACACTCAAAACGCAAAAAAAGAAACCGCAGGTCAAAGCGATGCGAAGGCAACGGCAAAGGCCGAAAACGCCGCCGGAAACGGAAATGCCGCGCTTTTGCAGAATTCCACTTCGACCTCGAAAAACTCCGAAAGCGCGGCATCTGGCGCGGCAAATGGCGCTGCTGCTAACAATGCGCAAAACAACCCTACTAACAATGGTTCTGCAAACGCGACCAACCAAGGTGCGCAACAAGCAAAACCGGCAACCTTCTCTATTACGTATGTGGTTGATGGCAAGTCTGCTACCACCAATGGGGTCGCCGGAACTATCACGCTTGAAACGCTCGAGTCGAAAACCAACGAAGATGGCATCACGTTCACCTTCCTCGGTTGGAAGCTCCCGGATGGCACGCTGCTCGCCCCTGGTTCCAAATTCGAAGTGACCGAGGACGTAACGCTCACCGCCGCTTGGAAGATCGACTCCGCAGACACCAATGTTTCGATCCAGAAACCGCAAACCATTAATAAGGCTGATTCCCTTAACACCGCAGAGAAAGCAGAAATCGCAGCTCAGCCTAGTAATCCGGTTCTGGGTCCTGGGTACGATCTGGTCGTGATCCCGACAGAAAGTGAAACAGAAGACCAGTTCGGCAACGACATGGGCGGAACGTCGAGTGCCTCTAATGGCATAACTACGCTTCCGAACCCGGACGAAAACCTACTCATTCCTGAAGACCCCGACATCCCTGTTCCGCCTGATGAACAAGGGAAAATCACGGTAAACCTCGACAAAGACTCTTCTGAAACTGAAATAACAACGGTCAATCCGCACGCTCCTCCATCGGGCGCCCCAAGTAATTCTTCCTCTACGGGCGCAACCGAGGACGGCAAGTCCACCAGCGCAGATGACGCTGACCACGACGCGGCTGCGACCGTCACTGATACCGCAACCGACCCCAACTTCGTGGGTCCGATCGCTCCGGCAGGCACGATCACCAACCCTGCGGACGATCCCGAGGCAGCAAAACTCATCGCTGCCTACAACAACAAGAACAACACTACTAATAAACAGTTCACCATCCATCCCGCCCTCGCCGCAGCAAAATCAAGCGGCACCATCTCCACGGCGGCCTGGACGAAGGTATAGCCCTTCTCCTCCAGGGCGGCCAGCACGGAGCCGAAAGCATCGGGGTCGGTGTAGACCTCAAAGGTCTCC
>OGOI01001277.1_pt1 | contig 15906 bp, 10 predicted proteins | sample 1552631 | NCBI WGS metagenome assembly OGOI01 (sample SAMEA2580204, study PRJEB22360) | human gut metagenome | biome: human gut; feature: human-associated habitat; material: faeces | place: Denmark | collected 2008/2010 | reverse complement strand
GCCTCGTCTTCCCGGTCCGCTTCGGCGACGGGCCGCGCGAGGTGACCGTGACGGGCGAAGCCTACTTCGACGTGGCGCACGACGCCTCGCGGCGGTTCGTGGTCCACGCCGACACGGTTTCCGTAAGCGTCTACGGCACGGCGTTCAACATCTCGTCCTACGCCGACGAGGGCGCGATCGAGACCACGCTCGTGAGGGGCAGCGTCGAGGTGCGGAGCGGACACCGCCGCGCAATGCTCCAGCCGGGCCAGCAGGCCCGCGTGGGGCGCGAAGGGGCTATCTTCGACGTGCGGCAGGTCGCCGCCGAAGATTACGCCGCCTGGACCCGGGGACTGTTCACCTTCAACGACGAGACGATCGCCTCGATATGCCGCAAACTCTCGCGCTGGTACGGCGTGGAGATCGTCCCGCGGGGCGTCGACGCCGACAAGGTGCGCTACACGGGCGTCGTGAAACGCTACGAAACCTTTGCCGAAATGGCCCGTCTGCTGGCGCGCACCGATCAGATACGCGCCGATGTCGAGGAGGGGAAGATCGTGCTCTGCATCGACCGTGACGACGATTGATGCCGGTTAGTTGGGAAGCCGCCCGACGGGGCGGCATTCGTGTCACTTAAAACACAGCTATTATGAGGAAACTTTACCTATCAGTATCACACCGAAGGCCATGGCTTGCCGTATGCATGTGGCTGCTGGCGATTTCCGTCTGGGGCGCGCCCCGGCAGGCGACGGCGAGCGAAGCCTACCAGCAGCGCAGGGAACGTATCTCCGTATCGTTCCGCAACGCGTCGCTGGCCGAAGTTCTCCAACGGATCAAACAGCAGACGGGATATTACATCCTCTATAATAGCGACGCCGTGCGGGGAATCGGCGGCATCTCCTTCAGCAAGGCCGACGCCCCGGTGCGCGAAGTGCTCGACGAAGCGCTGCGCGGCACGCGGCTCGAATACTCGATCGACGACGACACGATCGTGATCCGTGTCCGAAGCGGGGGGGGGGAACGCCTCCGCCCCGCAGAAAGCCCCGGACAAGGTCGTCAGCGGACGTGTGACGGACACGGCCGGCGCGCCGCTCGTGGGCGTGAACATCCTGATCCAGGGGACCGCCACGGGAGTCGTGTCGGGGTCCGACGGAGGATTCTCGATCCGCATGCCCGAGGGCCGCGACAACCTGATCTTCTCCCACATCGGCTACAGTCAGCAAACACTATCCCCCGCACACAAGCGTGATACCGCTTCCCTCGGCACAGACCAGACTGGTCAGGCTGGTGCAGGACGAACAGGAGATCGAAAACGTCGTGGTGACCGGCATCTTCACCCGCAAGAAGGAGAGCTACACGGGTTCGGCCACGACCATCACGTCGGGCCAGCTGGCCCGCGTGAGTAACCGCAACGTCTTCGAGAGCCTGAAAAACATCGAGCCGTCGCTCTACATCATGGACAACACGCTGATGGGCTCCGACCCCAACACGCTGCCGGACATGCAGCTGCGCGGTATCACCACCTTCCCCTCGGAATCCACGGGCGTCAATATCAAGGGCAACTACCAGAACCGCCCCAACCAGCCGCTGTTCATCCTCGACGGGTTCGAAACCACGGCCGAGAAGGTGATGGACATGGACATGACCCGTATCGAGAGCATCACCATCCTCAAGGACGCCGCGGCCAAGGCGCTCTACGGCTCGAAGGCCGCCAACGGCGTCATCGTCATCGAGACCAAACGCCTGGCCGGCAATCAGGAGCTGGTGACCTACACCGGAAGCATCGAGGTGTCGATGCCCGACCTGACGAGCTACAACCTCTGCAACGCCTGGGAGAAGCTCGAGGCCGAGCGCATCGAGGGCGTCTACACCTCGGCGAATCCCCAGACGCAGGTGGATCTCACCAAACGCTACAACGCACTCAAAGCGCAGGTGCTCGGCGGACTGGACACCTACTGGCTCGCAAAACCCCTGCGCACGGGCGTCGGCCACAAACACACCCTCTCGGTCGAACTGGGCGACAGCCGCAAGCTGCGGGCGATGATCGACTTCTCGTACAACAACGTGGCGGGCGTGATGAAGGGTTCGGAGCGCACGGTGCTCTCGGGCGACGTGAACGTTTCGTACCGCAAGAAAAACTTCCTGTTCCGCAACATATTGAGCGTCAGCAACACCAGGAGCGACAACTCGCCGTGGGGCGATTTCGGGGACTACGCCCGGATGAATCCCTACTGGAGCGCCGTCGATCCCCAGACGGGCCAGATCGCCCGCTGGGCCTACGACGAAGTGGCCAACCCGATGTACGACGCCACGCTCGGAACGCTCGACCGCGAGACCTACACCAGCGTGACGGACAACTTCTACGCCGAATGGCAGGCCACCGAGGCGCTGAAACTCACCGCCCGCCTCGGCATCGCCGTAAAGCGCAGCGACGCCGACGAATTCTATCCGGCCAAGCATTCGAAATTCGCCACCTCGGCCTACGAAAGCACGAGCATGCAGCTGCGCAAAGGCTCCTACCAGCTCGACAACGGCAAGAGCAGCGACATTTCGGGCGAAATCTACGCCAACTACGCCAAAAACTGGGGCAGACACTACCTCTACGTCAACGCCGGCGGCCGGATCGCCGAAAACACGTACAGCGCCTACCAGCACTACGCCGAGGGATTCCCCAACAGCCAGACGGCCGACATCACCTTCGCCCGGCAGTACGCCCAGGACAAAAAGCCCGTCGGCATCTCGTCGATCACGCGCGAAATCAGTTTCCTGGGAACCGCGTCGTACAGCTACGACGACCGCTACAACGTCGACCTCACGTTCCGCGAAAGCGCCTCGTCGCTCTACGGCGCCGACAACCGCTGGTCGTCGGCATGGAGCGCCGGCGTGGCGTGGAACCTCCACAACGAACCCTTCCTGCGCGATCAGGACGTTTTGAAACAATTCAAGATCCGCGCCTCGGCCGGACTGACGGGCAACCAGAACTACGACACCAACGAAGTGCTGGCCACCTATCTCTACCACACCGGGGCCACCTACCACGGACAGACGGGCGCCTACCTCTCGAAGATGCCCAACCCCGCCCTCAAATGGGAACAGCGCATGGACTACAACGTGGGCGCCGACATTACGGTCCACCGCGCAACGATCGCCTTCGACTACTACAACTCGGTGACCGAGAACATGCTCACCGACGTGGCGATCCCCACCTCCACGGGTTTCGACACCGTGAAGGACAACCTGGGCAAGGTCCGCAACCGCGGCATCGAGGCCAAATTGAGCTATACGCTCTGGCAGGGCAAACAGGGCTTTTTCAACCTCTTCGGCTCGATCGCCTATAACAAGAACATCATCATCAACCTCTCCGAAAGCCTCAAGGCCTACAACGAAAAGATGATGGCCCAGGCGCAGGACAAGAGCAACTCGACGCCCGTGCTGATCTATCAGGACGGAATGCCGATGAACGCCATCTGGGCCGTGCCGTCGCTGGGCATAGACCCCACGACGGGTCAGGAAATCTACGTCAGGAAGGACGGCACGCTGACCTACGAGTACGACGCGCAGGATCAGGTCGTGGCCGGCATCAGCGACCCCAAGTACCGCGGCAACTTCGGCTTCGCGGCCGAATACAAGGGCTTCGGGTTAAGCGCCACCTGCACCTTCCTCGGCGGCGGGCAGCGGTACAACACCACGCTGGTCAACAAGGTCGAAAACGTCGACATCCACTACAACGTCGACCGCCGCGTGCTCTACGGCCGCTGGCAGACCCCGGGCCAGAACGCCATGTTCAAGAAACTCGGCTCCTACACCGACGAAAACGGCAAGCAGCACGACGAAAAGACCCGGGCCACGACGCGCTTCGTGCAGGACAACAACGAGCTGACGTTCTCGTCGCTGAGCCTCTATTACGAATTCAACCCGCGGCTGATCAGCAAAATCCGCCTCAAGCGGCTCAAGCTGGCCTTTTACATGAACAACATCGCCACGCTCTCGTCGATCCGCATCGAGCGCGGCACGACCTATCCCTTCGCACGGAGCATGTCGTTCCAGCTGACCGGAACCTTCTAACACAAACCACCGAAGCCATGAAAAACAGCATCAAATACCTCCTTCTGTCCGCCGCAGCCCTCGCAGCCGTCTCGTGCGAGAGCTGGCTCGACGTGACGCCCCCGTCGGAAATCCGCGCCGAGGCCCACTACTCCTCGGCCGAAGGCTTCCAGCAGACGCTCATCGGCTGCTACCTCGCCATGGGCGAAACCGACCTCTACGGCGAAAACCTGACGTGGCACATGGTCGAAATACTGGGCCGCCAGTACGACGCCCGCAAGAACACCGCCGCGGACGACTACGACCTCGACCGCTACAACTACAAAACCACGAAATCCACCGAAGTGATCGAAAAGGTCTGGGAGAAATCCTACTCGGTGATCACCAACGTCAACGACGCCCTCGACCACATCGACCGCCGGAAGGACGAACTCGACTCGGTCAACTACCGCATCATCAAGGGCGAACTGCTCGCCGTGAGGGCCTACATCCACTTCGACCTGATACGCCTGTTCGGGTGCAGCGACCTGGCCGGACGCACCGACCTGGAGAGCCGTCACACGGTCCCCTACCTGACGAGCGTCGACAAGGACGCGGCGCCGCAGCTGACCTACGCCGAGACGCTCCGCCGCATGATCGCCGACCTCACGGAGGCCGCCCGCCTGCTGGAGATCGACCCCATCCGGGCCAGGTATCCCGAAAGCATCTATACCGAAGCCAACGTCGACAAATTCTACGATTACCGCTACATGCACCTGAACTACTTCGCCGTCAAGGCCCTGCTGGCGCGCGTCTGCATGTGGGAAGGCAGCGACGAAAACAAACACACCGCGCTGCTGGCCGCCCTCGAAGTGATCGACGACCCGGCATCGGTCGGAATCGCCGGCGGGCTGACGCTGCGCACGTTCACCGACTCCGCCAAGGCCCCCACGACCGAGATGTGCTTCCCGAGCGAACATATCTTCGCGCTCGGCGTCACGGACATGGCCAAGAAGATCGCAAGCAACCTCAACCGCGAATATTCGGAACAGGACCGCCAGTACCGCACGCTGTGCATCAAGAACTCGGTCGCCGACGATCTTTTCGAAATCAAGGGCGCCGGCATCTCCGACTGCCGCTACAAACAGCTCTACCACAACACCGACTACTGGCCCGAGGGGACCAAGACCCCTTCGAAGCTCTATCAGCAGACCTCGACGGGCGCCGACTACCGCCACAAGGACCTGATGCCGCTGATCCGCCTGCCGGAGATGTACTACATCGCCGCCGAGTGCCGCATCTCCGGCCCGGACAAGGACCTCGGCGAAGCCCGCAGCCTGTTGCAGGAGGTGCGCAAGGCCCGCGCGGTCTACGAAGAACTGGATGCCGACCTCGACGAGGCGAGCCTGATGGCCCAGCTCGAAAAGGAGTACCGCAAGGAGTTCATCTGCGAAGGCGTGGTCTTCTATTTCTACAAGCGGCTGGGCTACGAGAAACTGCCCCGCCAGAGCGACGTGATGAGCGGCAGCAAGGTCATCGACGACGCCGTCTACATGCTGCCCTACCCCGATTTCGAAATACAGTCGGGACGCGTACAGTAAGTCGAACGATTAATTGTTGAGAAGCATGAAAAAACTGATCTGCATACTGCTGACCGCGGCGACGACGGCCGGCTGCGAAAAGGACGACCCGACACGCTACGACATGTCGCAGGGAAGGATCTGCTTCCCGGGGGCTGCGCCCAACGAAACGGCCGAATATCCCGGATACTCGAATTCCGACAGCACGTTCTACGCCTCGATGACCTTCAAGCAGCAGCCCGAAGGGGCCGCCGAGGCGGTGATCGAGGTCCCGGTGAAACTCATCGGCGGGGCCTCCGGCTCCGACCGGAAAATCGGCGTCCGCGTTCTCGAAGAGGGAACCACGGCGCAGCCCGGGCAGTACGAAATCCTCGGCGCGGAGGTTCCGGCCGGGAAGATCTACGGCGCCATCCGCATCGAGGTAGCCAAATCGGCCGAACTCGACACGCAGCAGCGCGAACTGACGCTCTGCCTGACCGATTCGCCCGACCTCCGGGTGGGACCGGACCGCTACCTGAAAGCCAACGTCTCGTGGCACAACATGCTGCCGCGACCCGCGACGACCAAGCAGTGGTCCACCTACAACGCCTTCATCGAATCGGAGGCATCTTCGGGCAGCTCGTCGACGGAGGCTTACAGCCAGGCCGGCCACCAGCTGCTGCTGGACATCTTCGGCTGGGAGGTGTTCCCCGACTGGGGACCCGATTACAGCTACTACATCGACGCCTGGCGCGCCAGGGCACAGGCCTGGTACGACGAATGGAAGGCCGCCAACCCCGGGCAAAAACGCATCCACGAATCAGGCTCCATGAAGGGCCGGGAGGTAACGATCCGCACCAAGTAAACGACGAACGACCATGAGAAAACACACCCTATATCTGTTGCTGGCAGGCTGGGGCCTGCTCGCCGCGTCGTGCTACGACGACAAAAGCACGTTGCAGACCACCCATATCCCGCCCGTGGAGATCGAAGTGCCGGAAGCCATCGCCTCGCAGCTGACGGTGGTGCACAACGCACGGCTCGACATCACGGGCATCCGCATCACCAAAGACGGCCGGGAGAATCCCGAGGAGCTTACCTACGAATGGACGGTGAGTCAGACCGACAACGACTCGGAGGCGATTTCGCTCGCCACGACGCGCGAGTTCCACGAAGTGATCGACCTGCCGATCTCCTCGAAAGGCTACCTGTTCCTGCTGACGGTCACCGACACCGCCCACGACCTGAAGTACCAGTACAAGTGGACGCTCATCGTGACGGCCCAATTCAACGAAGGGCTTGTGGTGGCCTACACCCGGGACGGAACCACCTCGGACCTGGGACTGATCATGCACCCGCAGCTGACCGAGACCTACTCGGGCGCGGAGCAGGGAACCGTCGAAAAGGAGCTGATCAGCCGGCGCAACGGCAGTCCGTTCCCCTCGGCGGTCACCCACATGCTCTACACCTACGACAAAACCGACAAGAAAAACATCCTCTGGGTGTCGACCGACGACGACCTGATGCGCGTGGAGACCGATTATTACGAAATCCTGGGCCATAAGGAGGATGCGTTCGTCTACCTGCCCGGAAAGCTCGACATCCGGAGCCTGCTCAACACCTACCAGTGCACGATGATCCTCAACGACGGCGACATTTACGAAACGCTGCTCAGCCGCGGCCGGATCTCGACGCCCGTCAGCGGAACCGAAACCATGACCGTCGACAACGGCGTCGTTTCGGCCCACTCCGCTCCGGGCAGCACCCGCAAACCCAGCACGATCTTCTACGACCGGGAACAGGGCAAGTTCTGCTACGGCTACAACCAGACGTTCTACGCCTGCGGCAGCGTGGGTTCGTCGCCCTTCGACCCGGGGAACGCTCCCGGCCTGCGATGCATCGCGGGCGGCATCAGCATCGACAACGCCACCCACACCCTGCTGATGCGGAAAGCCGACGGCAACCATGCGCTCTACACCTTCGGCAACTACTCCGCTTCGGCCGGCGCACCCGCCGCCAAGCTGATCTACGAAATCCCGGCGGAGGCCAACGCCCTCATCGCCGAAGCCGTGAGCTTCGTCTTCTCGCGATTCGACCCGATCCTCTACATCGCCACCCGCAGCGCCATCTACAAGGTGATCTTCACGACGGGCAGCGTCAATTTCGACCCGGCGCCCGTCTTCACGGCCCCTGCGGGCGAGCACATCACCCTGGCCCGTCTCTACCTGCAAGGCTACTACGCCATGGAGAACTACGACGGCTCGTCGACCCTTCCGAGCAACGCCTCGCTGGCATGGAGCAGCCGCGCGGTGACGGTGGTCACCTCGAAGGACGACGGGAACGACAAGATACACGTCGTGCCGCAGATCAACTTCGGCAGCGGACAGCTCGACCAGCCGAACGCGCTGGTGTTCGACGGCTTCGGCAAGATACTCGACTTCACCGTCGCCGGGCTTTACAAGTAGCCCGCACCGGCGTCGAAACACGCCCCATGCCGCAGATGTTTTCAGAGCGTCTGCGGCATTTTTTTACTTTTTTGATTATATTTGCCTCGGTTTCACCCCCGAAAAGCGGCGGAAACCGCCCAAAACAAAAAAAGCATCAGGACGGACCCGACAAATGCACAGCGAATCCAAACGGTATGATTTCGAACGGCTCTACATCGACTGCCAACCCCGGCTGACGGCCTATGCGCTGCGTTTCGTCAACAACCCCATCGAGGCGCAGGACCTGGTTCACGACTGCTTCATGGCGCTGTGGGACCGGCAAGCCCCCCTCGACCCCGAAGAGGCCCGCATGCTGCTGTTCGCCATGACCCGCAACCGATGCCTCAATTACCTGAAGCACAAAAGCATCGTCGACAAATACACGATCAGCTGCCTGGCCCGGGCGAAAATCGGGGAGGAGCGTCTTTACAACTACGATTTCTCCTTCGCCGAAAACGGGCATCCCTACCTGTATCAGGAGTTGGAACAGCAGATACAGCGTATCATGGACTCGCTGCCCGCACGCTGCCGCGAAGTGTTTTTCCTCAGCCGGTTCCAGGGGTTGAAGAACCGGGAAATAGCCGAACGGCTCCACATCTCCCTGCATACGGTCGAGCGGCACATCCAGCGCGCCCTGCGCATCTTCGCCGAAGCCCTCGAACGCGAACAATCCATTTACCTGCAAATACTGATCCTCGCCTGGCTGATGAACCAGCCGTCCTGAAGCCTTCCAGAGGCGAATTTCAAAAAATATGCGAATTTTTCCGGAACCGGGGGGGGGTAAAATCCGCCCCGATTGTTGTATGTATGTATGCGCACAACAACCGACCCCATGAACGAAAGCCTGAAAGAACTCGCCGTCCGCTATTTCGAAGGACCCATCGCCCCCGAAGAAGAGTGCGAACTCTTCGGATTCCTCGCCGCCTCGCCGAAAAACGCCGCCCTGATGCGCGAATGGGAACGCGAATGGAAGCAACGGCACGTGCCGTCGGCCGACGTCCTCCGTTCGCTCGCCCGGCTCAACGGAAAAATAGAACGGCGCGAGAACCGAATCCGCGCCCGCCGGCGCTGGCTGCGGTTCTCGGCGGCAGCAGCCGTGCTCATCCTGATCTCGGCCTTCACCACCCGGCACCTCATACACACCGAAGACCCCGTGCAAATGTTCTCCGTACAGGCTCCCCAGGGAACCAACAGCCGCATATCGCTGCCCGACGGCAGCCAGGTGTGGCTCAACGCCGGATCGACCTTGAGCTACCGGTCGGATTTCAACCGCTCGTCGCGCGACATCGGCCTTTCGGGCGAAGCCTACTTCGAGGTGGCCCGCAACGCCGACCTCCCCTTCCGGGTGCAGGCCCGGGGCTGCACGTTCACCGTGCTGGGCACCCGGTTCAACATCTCGACCTACGACGAAGACCCCGACGTATTGGCCGCGCTGATGGAAGGCTCGCTGCAATTCGAATCGTCCCGTAGCACGGAAACGATGGTTCCGGGCGACCTGATCACCTACGACTGCCGGACGATGGAGGCGTCGCGCAGGCAGGTCGACACCGACCAGTTCCGCAGCTGGATCGACGGCATCATCCGCTACGACGCGATCTCCCTCCCGGCCCTGCTCCGGCGGCTCGCCCGCGAATACGACGTGAAGATCGAACTCTGCACCGACGCGTTCGACGACAAGACCTTCCGCATATCAATCACCGAGGCGCAGGACATCGAATCAATCATGGGCGGGTTGTGCGACATCCTGCCGATCAGCGTCCGGCGCGACACCTGCGGTTACCGTGTCGACAGCCGCCCCCGAAAAACCGAACCCTGAAAAAACTTCTTTCCAAACAAACCTAAATCTTAAAACTTATGCATGTAAATCTCCTATTCAAGAAGATTGCAGCGTTGATCCCGTGCCTGCTGCTGACAGTCGCCCTCAACGCGCAAACCGTCACCAAAGCCTTCCGGAGCGTTCCGCTGAAAACGGTGCTGGAAGAGGTGGAGCGGCAAACCGGCTACTCGATCCTCTTCGAAAACGAGGACGTCGACGTCAGCAGGCCGGTCACGGCAACGTTCAAGGACGCGACGCTTCAGACCGTGCTCGACACGGTGCTCGACAAATCGCTGCGCTATACCGTCAAAGGGGGGGGGAAACTGGTCACCATCTCCCGCCGCTCGCCGGTCTCCGCCCCGACGGCCCCGAACGGGGAGATGACCGTCGCCGGAACGGTCATCTCCTCGGCCGACAACCAGCCCATCGTCGGAGCCAACATCTATGTTGAGGGCACGAACGTCGGCACGACCACCGACGCCGGCGGCAACTACAAACTGACCGTGCCCGCTTCGGCCAAGACGGTCACCGTTTCGTTCCTGGGCTACGACACCAAGAAAATTTCCGTCCGGGACATCCACCTCTTCAAACTCATCACGCTGGCCGACGCTTCGAACAAACTCGAAGACGTGGTGGTGGTCGGCTTCGGCGTGCAGAAGAAAGAGTCGCTCGTGGGCGCCGTGCAGTCGGTCAAGCCGAGCGACCTGCAAACCTCGTCGAGCAACCTCTCGACCTCGTTCAGCGGCAAGATCGCCGGCGTGATCGCCGTGCAGAAATCGGGCGAGCCGGGCGCCGACGGCGCCAATTTCTGGATCCGCGGAATCTCGACCTTCGGATCGGGACAGTCGCCGCTGCTGATCCTCGACGGCGTGGAAATCACCAACCAGATGCTCAACAACATCCCGCCCGAGACCATCGAGTCGTTCTCGGTGCTCAAGGACGCCACGGCCACGGCCCTCTACGGTTCGCGCGGAGCCAACGGCGTGATGATCATCACCACGAAAAACGGCCGCGACTCGGAGAAAATGACCATCAACCTGCGCGCCGAGTTCGGCGCCTCGGCCCCGACCCGCGTTCCGAAGGTCGCCGACGGCATCACCTACATGGAGACCTTCAACGAGGCCCGCACCACGCGCGGCGAAAAGCCCTATTACAGCAACGAGAAGATCATGGGAACCAAACTGGGACTCGACCCCTACGTCTACCCCAACGTCGACTGGTACGACATGCTGTTCAAGGACTGCACCTTCAACCAGAACTTCAACTTCAACATGACGGGCGGAGCCAAGAAGATCGACTACTTCCTCAACGCCTCGGTCTACAACGAGAACGGCATCATGCGCAAGCCCGAAGCCTCGAAATTCGACACCAACATCAACGCCCAGAAATACCTGTTCCAGGCCAATGTCTCGGCCGACGCCACCAAGACCACCCGCGTATCGCTGAAGATGAACACCCAGCTGCACTACCGCCACGCCCCGATCCAGAGCGTCTCTGACCTCTTCGCCTACGCCATGACCGGCATGCCCTGCGAATTCCCCGCGACGCTGCCCGGCGAGGAATCGGACACGTTCGTGCGCTTCGGAACCAACAACGCCTGGAACAGCGGCTTCTTCACCAACCCCTACGCCCAGCTGTGCCGCGGCTACGGCGACCAGTTCCGCGGCCACTTCACTTCGGCGCTGACCGTCAACCAGAACCTCGACTTCATCACCAAGGGCTTGAGCGCAACGGGCATGGCGACCTTCTACAACCGCGTCTACTCGGCCGTCTACCGTTCGTTCACGCCGTTCATGTACCAGCTGACCGACTACAATATCGACGAGGCGGGCAATTACAGCTACACCAGCAACTCGACCAACACCGGAACCACCTACCTGGGCACGACGCGCGGCAAGGACGGTTACCGCGAGCTGGCGTTCCAGGCCAAGATCGACTACGCCCGCACGTTCGGCAAACACGATGTCGGAGCGACGATCGTCTACATGCAGAAGGAGCGCAACATGAACATCTCGGACGAGCAGGAGTACGCCGCGCTGCCCTACCGCCAGCAGGGACTCGCCGGACGCGTCACCTACGGCTTCGACAAACGCTACCTGTTCGAAGCCAACTTCGGCTACAACGGCTCGGAGAACTTCGCCGCGGGCAAACGCTTCGGATTCTTCCCGTCGGTGGCCGTGGGCTGGGTGATTTCGAACGAGCCGTTCTGGAAGGGGATCAAGGAACAGGTCAACCTGTTCAAACTCCGCGCTTCGTACGGGCTGGTCGGCAACGACGTGATCTCGAAGGATTATGCGGACCGCTTCCCCTACCTCACGACCGTCGACATGGGACAGGGCTACGACGTCTATATCGGCAACAACTTCGAGCGTAAGTACGGTCCCATCCTCTCCGTCTACGGCAACCCCAACGCCACGTGGGAGGAGAGCCGCAAACTCGACATCGGCGTGGAGATCGGCCTGTTCGACAGCCTGAACATCATCTTCGACTGGTTCAAGGAGAAACGCTCGGGCATCTTCATGCAGCGCACGTCGCTGCCCTCGACCTTCGGCATGTCGGGCATCACGCCGTGGGCCAACATCGGCAAGGTCGACAACAGCGGCGTCGACATCTCGGTCGACTACAACAAGGCCTTCTCGAAGGACCTGATCCTCTCGCTGCGCGGCACGTTCACCTACGCCCACAACGAGATCGTCGAAATGGACGAACCCAAATACAAATGGGCCTACCAGTACAAGGCCGGACATCCGATCAACTCGATCCAATGCCTGATCGCCGAAGGGCTTTTCAGGGACGAGGAAGAGATCGCCTCCTCGCCCTCGCAGGACATCTACGCCACGACCTACCCCATCCGCCCGGGCGACGTGAAATACCGCGACCTGAACGATGACAAGATCATCGACGACAACGACATGTGCTGGACGGGCAACCCGACCGTCCCGGAGATCATCTACGGATTCGGCTTTTCGCTCAAATACAAGGGATTCGACTGCTCGGCCTTCTTCCAGGGACAGGGCAAGGTGTCGATCCTCATGTACAACTACCACCCCTTCGCGACAGCCGCGACGCCCGGTTCGGGACTGATGCAGTGGATCGCCGACGAACACTGGAGCGAGGACGACCCCAATCCCAAGGCTCTCTACCCGCGCCTGTCGCCGCTGTGGAACAACAACAACACCAAGGCCAGCACGCTCTACGTGCGCAACGGCAAGATGCTGCGCCTGAAGACCGCCGAGATCGGCTACACCTACAAGAAAATGCGCGTCTACGTCTCGGGAACCAACCTGCTGACCTTCGCCCCGTTCAAGTACTGGGACCCCGAAAAGGGTTCGGGCAACGGCCTGGGATACCCGCTCCAGCGGACGTACAACCTCGGATTCCAGTTCAATTTCTAACCCAAACACAGCAAAAGACCATGAAAAAGATAATCTTCGCACTTTCACTGCTGCTGCTATGCTCCTGCTCCTACCTCGACGTGGTGCCCGAAGGCAAAGCCACCGAAGAGGATATCTGGAAAACGGAGGAGCAGGCCGAGAACTACCGCTACTACATGCAGACCTACATGCCCAACCTGATCGGGTACGACTGGTCGCCCGACCAGTTCGCCGGCGACGACTTCATCACCGGAGCGCGCGGCACGACCTACTATTTTTCGAGCAAGAGCCTGCTCTACGGCGAGGAGAACGCCAACCTGACCTATTTCGGCCGCTGGGCCCCGAACTGCACCAGCGGCGGCACGAACTACGACATCTACCGCGGCATACGCTACTGTTTCTACCTGCTGGACAACATCTACAAAGTTCCCGCAGTCTCGCAGGAAAACGCCGACCGCTACGCGGGCGAGGCGTGGTTCCTCGTGGGATATTACCACCAGTGCCTGCTCGAATACTACGGACCGATCGTACTGGTCAAGAAGTTCATCCCCATCGACGCGCCCGAATCGGAGATCCTCACTCCGCGGACTCCTTACGACGAGTGCGTGAAGTACATCGCCGAGTGTTACGACCGGGCCGCCGGGCTGCTGCCCGACGTGGTCGGCGAGTCCGAACTGGGACTTCCCACGAAAATGGCCGCGCTCAGCTACAAGGCCCGCCTGCTGCTCTACGCCGCCTCGCCGCTGGTCAACGGCAATCCCGACTACATAGGGTTCAACAACCCCGACGGCACGCCCCTGATGAGCACGACCTACGATCCGGAAAAGTGGAAACGGGCGCTGGACGCGGCAGCGGCGGCGATCGCCCTCGCAGACGAGATCAATCCCGACACGAAAAAACCGAAATACGACCTCTACACCTCGGCCGATTCGAGCCTGCCCGACGACGAACGCGGCCGCAAGAACTACCACGACACCTTCGTCGAAGAGCCTTGGAACGGAGCCGAATTCATCCTGGCCAAAGGCGCGGAGAGCGGCATTCAGGCTTTGCAGCGCTACGGCGGACCGCGTTCGATCAAGGGCAACATGTCGAAAGGCTGGAAAACGACTCTCGTGCCGACGATGGAGGCCGTCGAGATGTACTACACCAAGAACGGGCTGCCGCTCGACGTCGACCCGCTGACCAAGGACGAGGACCTGTACAGCGTCGCCCCGGGCGACAACACCGCCCGCCTGCACCGCAACCGCGAACCCCGCTTCTACGCCTCGATCGGTTTCGACCGCGGCACGTTCGAGATCGACGACAAAATCCTCACGCTCCAGCTCCGCGGCGGCGAACTGCACGGCTCGACGCTCAAGGAGACCGACGAATACCAGAGCTGCACGGGTTACCTCTGCCAGAAATGGATTCACAAATCAAGCACCTACAACCAGTCGAAGAACTCCTACAACTACCGCAAATACGCCTATCCCTACCTGCGGCTTCCGGAACTGTTCTACAACTACGCCGAAGCGGACTTCGAATACAACGGGTCGTTGAGCCCCTTGAGCCTCGAATACCTCAACCGGGTGCGCAAACGCTGCGGGCTGCCCCGCTTCCAGGATTCGTGGGCCTTGGTGGGCGGCATTCCCTCGGGCAGCGAACTGCGCAAGGTGCTGCACCAGGAGCGTTCGATCGAATTCCTGTTCGAAGGACGCCGTTTCCACGACCTGCGCCGCTGGAAGGAGGCTCCCGAGGTGATGAACAAGGAACCCCGCTCGTGGAACCGGGACGGCAAGACCCAGGAGGATTTCTACCAGGTGATCCCGGCCAATCAGGGAGGCCGCGTCCGCGTCTTCGAAGCGCCGAAGAGCTACTGGCTGGCCATTCCCATGAGCCAGATCAACAAGAATCCCAACCTGGTGCAGAACCCCGGCTATTAACCCTTTGTCACACGCCAAACAACAAGATAAAGAGATGAAAAAACTGCTCTGTTCAATACTCGTCGGCCTGGCCGCACTGTCCGTAACGGGATGCGACGACGACGAAGTGAAAACCCCCGACTTCGCCGTATCGACGGCCCAATGGACCTTCTCCCAACAGGAAGGCATGCAGCGCATGATCGTATCGGCCCCCGGCGCATGGACGCTGACCGGCATTCCCGACTGGATGACCGTGACGCCCGCGGAGGCGGCCGGTCCCTGCGAGATCACGATGACCTACACGACCAACGAAACGGGCGCACCCCGCAAAGCCACGCTGACCGTCACCTGCGGGAACGAAACACGCACCATCGGCGTGGAGCAGGAAACTGTCGTTCCGGAATCTGCGGCCGGCAAAGGCCGCAGGTAACCGCCCGCCACGACCCGTAACCAGAAAAAATGTCACAAATTCATACTGCTGTGACATTTTTTTATGCCTTCCGCGTTCGTTTGCTCCGTTAAAATAATTACTTTTGTAAAAATTCACGAAAGCATTCGCAATCTCTTTCCTTTGTAAAACGAAACTTCCCGTTTTACAAAGAGGACGAACCGGGTGATTTTCGGACACGACAACCGCCAATCAAGAAACCTCTAATATTGAACTTATGAAATCGAACCCAAGCCGCACCCTGTTCCGCACGCTCTTCGCGACGGGCCTCCTCGCAGCCGGCCTCTGCTCCTGCTGCCCCAAACACAACACCCTCACCC
>OGOI01001258.1_pt1 | contig 16129 bp, 9 predicted proteins | sample 1552631 | NCBI WGS metagenome assembly OGOI01 (sample SAMEA2580204, study PRJEB22360) | human gut metagenome | biome: human gut; feature: human-associated habitat; material: faeces | place: Denmark | collected 2008/2010 | reverse complement strand
GAATACTGTTTTTCAATATATTCCACAATTTTTCTGACTCCTGAATAAGCATATTCATTCTCTTCTATCAATACTTTGTATATTTCCTGCATGCTGTCTTGATAAATGGTATTATCAAATACTCTGGTCGCAAAAAATTTCAAATGAGTTAGGAACCGTTCATACGATATCGATTTCTCGTTAAATTCTATCTTAAAATGGATTCTGACAATCTGAAGAACTGCATTAATCAATTTCGTAATCTTATTAACATCTACATTACTTCCGCTGCCAAGTTCGGCCGAAACGATGTGCATCGCTATAAATGAAGCTTCGTCTTCCCCTAGATTCTCATCATTTTGTTCCTGTATCCATTGTACTGCCCTTAATCCGATTTCATATTCTTTTGGATAAAATTTACGGATCTCAAGTTTCATCATATTTTTTAATGCTATATTCTCACGATATCTGTCAACTGCGGAATTGATATGATCTGTAAGTGTCACATACAGGGAATCCCTGACTTTCAATCCTTCCTCCCTCGCTGTCTTTATGATACGGCTTACAATCTCCAAATATTCTTCTGATATTTCTTTTACTACTTCCTGCAGTCTCCTGCTGTCATCGACACTCTCCAGATAATAAGTTTTATCCGCCAGTGCTTCATCCAGATTTTCACCCTTCTTTTTCTTGAACCCGATTCCTGCTCCTGTTATGATCAGTTCTCTTCCCTCCTGATCACTACTGACAACTGCATTCGTATTCAGAACTCTGACTATTTTCACAGCCATTCTCACCTCTAATTCAATCTTAACAACCATTGATACAATATGATAAAAAAAGACTGCCCATAATACAAAATCTCTTGATCTCTTGCACCATAAACAGTCTTGCTTACCATTACGTAATAACAAACTTGTTATCATATTACCAATAATGCCTGTCTTTGTCTATATTCTTTTTATTTTTCGTCATAACCAATAAATTTACCATTTTCTTTTTGTGTATTTTCACAACTATTTTATTCCTTTCTTCTCAATAATGAACTTCACTTCACCTTTCTGCCTTCCTCTTTTTATATTCAATTCCTTCTGTCATACGTTTCTATGCGTTCTTTTGATTATTCCACATTCTTCAACGCTTCATCCATCGGAACCTTTCTGATCTTCCGATATTCCAGAAGTGCTACCGCCACATAGGTAATAAATCCAACCAGGAACATTTCCACATATATTTTCGGATCGATCCACAGTGTGATCCAACCTGTCATACTTGACATCATCATCGCACGGAAGATCACATTCATCACTGCCTTTTCAATCGGAAGACTTATAAGCAGTTCTATGATAACCACAAGCATTGTCGACATAATATACAGCCTGCTGATCTCTCCGTTCGTATATCCAAGTATCTTTGTCATAGAGATAGACTGTGCATTTTTCTCGATAATGATCTTTGATAACAGATAGATGACGATCATATAGATCATGACTGCAAATCCATTGACCAGTCCCATCATATTTCCCATAGATACGTCCAGCTGTCTCGAAACCTTCGTCAATGCCTCCAGATCAATCACGGTGCCGATGTATTTCTCATCAATATCCCTGATCTTTGTATTTGAAAAATACCCTGCATAATAATCATTTCCAAGATCAAATGTCCTGTTCAGCTTATCACGACTCATAAATACACTGACAGCTCCGCTGTAATTATAGATTCCGTCTACTTTAAATGTATAACGTTTCCGCTCGTATTTTTCTTTTAATGTGATCTTATCTCCCGGTTCCACCTGATATTTGTCTGCATATGCAGCTGATACATAGACTCCTTTCCCCAGATCTGCCTTGATATATCTGCTGTCCGGTTCTACTCCGTACAGCATCACTTCTTCACTCTTCGCCTGTCCCGGAATTGTATTTAATGTATATGCGCTGAATTTTTCTGCAGTTTTATTCTCTGTCTCTGTCCCGTTGGAATACTGCATCAGTGCCAGTAAACTTTCCAGTTTACTCCCACTCATTGCCTCTGTCGGAACCTCAAGTATATACTGATATTTCGCCAGCATATTTCCCTGAATTTCTTCCTGATAATGATCCAATACGGATGGCAGCAACAATCCGAAGAATAATAACAGATTGGCAAACAGGATTCCTACAAACAGCACCATATAATTACTGACATTCTGGAAAATAACTCTCAGACGGAATCTTCGGAAAATTCCAAGCTTTGTGCTCAAATATACCGCTCTCTTCTGTTTTCGGGAAGAAAGATCTCTTCTTATAAACTTAAGTGGTGACAGCCTTAATTTGTAATATAAAATACCATAGTTAATGGTCAGCATAATAATAACCGGCACAACCGTCGTCATCCAGAATGCTTCCGCATTCCAGATCGTTACATATGTCGGAAGGCTGTAACTTCCATAGTACATACCGGCACATACCTGCTTTAATAACGTATATCCAAGAATATTTCCAACCAGCGCACCGATCAGCGTGATCACAACCGGAAGCGACATATAATGTATGATCAGTTCACGTCTTGTATACCCGGATGCACGAAGCGTACCGATAACTCCGGCTTCTTTTCTTATCGTATTACTGATCGTAATTCCAAAGACAAATGCAAGAATTGCCATTACAATATAAAGCAGCATAACCATCATCGCACGGTCACTTCCCATATCATCCCCGGTAAAACAGATCGACTGATTCTGAAATTGCGGCACATAACTTTCCAGCATCACAACACCAGTCATGTCTTCCATCAGATCTTCTGCCATTTTCTTTTCTTTCTTCTCTGTTTCCGGTTTTTTATCATAAACCCAGGCGTAATTATACTGTAGTTTCACCTGGTTTAATGCTTCAAAATCTTTGTCCGTAACGATCGCCACTCCAAACTTTACAGAATCAAACATCGTATCATTATTATTCTGAAATAATGCACTATAATCCGAAAGAGCCACAAGTCCTGTAATCCGAAATGCCTTCTTTCCACTCTTTACCCAGTCTCCGATTTCCAGGCTGTTATTCTCTGCATACATACGGTCCACGGCAATCTCACCAGACTTTTCCGGCATCCTTCCTTTCATCAGACATACCTTATCTACATCTTTCCGGTTCTTAAAAAACCGCACAGTGCTTCCGTTCGTCAGCTTTTGTTCTATATAAAAATTCTCATATATTTTTACATCCGATTTTTCGATGTCTTCTTTCTGTGTTGTAGTCAGCTTCTTTTTCGTCCGGAAATACCCATCTTCTATATTATATTTCTGAAAGCTGTCATCGTATGCCCGGATCATACTTCCATCCGCCACCAGAAATCCGGATACAAATGCAATCGTGATTGCCATCATAATAAAGACAACTAAATACTTTCCAAATTCACTTTTAAGTTCCCGCAGTAATCTTTTTCTTAAAGGACTTTTCACTTGTCATGTCCCCCTTACCATTCCAGATCGATTGCCGGAATCTTCACTTCATTTCTGTAATTTTTCCGGATCATTCCATCTCTGAGCTTCACTACTCTGTCGGCCATGTCTTTGATCGCATCATTATGCGTAACCATAATAATCGTATTGCCATATCTCTGATTGACCGTCTCGATCAGTTTCAGGATTTCCTTGGACGTATGATAATCCAGCGCACCGGTCGGCTCATCGCACAACAGGATATCCGGATTCTTGACAATTGCACGTCCGATCGCAGTTCTCTGCTGCTGTCCTCCTGATAACTGATTCGGCAGTTTTTTCTGATGTTCGTAAAGTCCCAGCGTATGTAATAATTCATCCACATCTAACGGATGATCACTCAAATATGCCCCTACTTCAATATTCTCCCGTACCGTCAGATTCGGTATCAGGTTATACATCTGGAAAATATATCCCAGATGCTTTCTTCTATACAGTGAAAGTTTCTTCTCCGTCATATCCTCCAGACGTTCGCCTTCAATCGTAATACTGCCCTCGTCCGCACCATCAATTCCTCCGATGATATTCAGTAATGTTGATTTACCAGACCCCGACGGCCCCAGTAAGACACAGAATTCCCCTTTTTCTATATTCAGATCCAGCCCTTTCAACACATTTACGCGGCTGTCTCCTGTTCCAAATGATTTTTTGATTCCTCTTATTTCCAGAAACATCGTTCTCCTCCATAGTTATATTTATATAACTAATGTTAGTTTAAACTTATTTATTTGTCAACGAAATCATTTTCGAAACTCTTTTACAGGACTTTTTCAGAAAAATCGAGTACATATACATATTAAGAAAGGATGGCGTCCTGCGTACGTCATCCTTTCATTCCCTTCTCCGGGATCTAGATTGCTTTTATACATTTTATTATATCGAAACGATTGCTTTGAACTGATCACAGTCGATCTTAATATCAAATTCTCCTCCCAGTGCTTTCGCATAGGTACTTACGATTGCAAGTCCCAGTCCGTTACCCTCACTGGTTCTTGCCTTGTCGCCTCTTGAAAACCGTTCGATGATATCTTCTTTTTCAAAATCCATCTCATATCCGGATGTATTCGTAATCTCCAATACCATTTTCTGATCTGTTCCCGCTTCCTTTTTATATGTCTTGACAAATACCCTGGTTCCTTTCGCCGAATACTTCAGCGCATTTTCCACCAAATTCTGACAGATCCGGTAAAAATATGAATTATCAGAATAAATTGCCGTATCTTCTTCCGTAAGCTGAGTTACAAATTTCAGCCCGCTTTCTTTTATCCGGTCATCCATATCTGCAAATATCTGTTCCATCAGACGATTAAGTTCAAAAGTTTCTTTGTGAAGTTCTACATTCCCACTGCTCGCTTTTGCAAGCGAAAACAGGCTGTTGATCATCTCACCAAGCTTTCCTGCTCTTGTCGATATCACGTCTACATAGTCCCTCACTACATCACTTAATTCTTCTTTTTTGATCAGTTCCAGATATCCGACGATGGAAGTCAGTGGTGTCTTCAGATCATGCGATACATTTGTGATCAAGTCTACTCTTAACTGGTCACTTCTCGATACCTTTTCCAGACTCTTCCGTTCAATCTCCAGCGCCTGTTCCAGACGCTTCTGAAAGAAGCTCTCCGTCTGCTCCATGATCTGATCCAGCTCATTTCTCCAGTATCTCTGGATTACTTCCCGGCAGCAGATATATTCTATAAACACCGTTGCTACCATCATATATCCGGCTGCATAATTCCATCCCCATCCGCTGCTGTAACTGATAAAGAAAAGATATGCCGCTGCTGCCGACAGTTCTACCGCCAGTATATTCCGGAATCTTTTTTCCGACTGTTTTTCTTTCGCCTTCCAGGTCTGATAATAGATACTGTCTTCTGTATCCTGCAGATAGGTCTCTGCACTCCCTTTCTGACTCCAGTTCCGATATCTCAGTTTCATATACCTGCGTACGAGCAGGCAGATTCCCGGCTGCACCAGGATATTGCCGATCAGGCAGATTCTCCATACGCCCCATGTACTGAAATAATATCTGTTCACTAACACCACAAAGAACAGGAAGCTTCCAATTATAAACATTAGAACTCCAAATACGCAATCATAATATTCTTTTACAAACTTTTTAATTGCTTTTACCATATTTTTCCATTTTGTATCCAATTCCCCACACCACCTTTACATATCTTGGCTTCTTCGCATCAATCTCCACTTTTTCCCTGATATGACGGATATGTACCATTACAGTATTCTCTACAGTATAATCTGCTGTTTCCTGCCATACATTCTCATAGATCTGCTCCGCCGGAAATACCTGCCCGGGATGCGTCATCAATAGCTCCAGGATCTTATACTCCGTTGCCGTCAGATGTACTTCTTCTCCCTCAACAAAGATCACTCTCTGTTTCTTATCAAGTACCAGTCCGCCATTCACAATCTGATCCGGATCTTTCTTTTTTTCCGCTTCCATGTTACTCCATACACGGTATCTGCGTAAATGTGCTTTCACTCTTGCAATCAATTCTGCCGGATTATATGGCTTTTCGATATAATCATCTGCCCCAAGCGTAAGTCCCGATACCTTATCACTTTCTTCTGTCTTGGCCGACAGGATGATCACCGGGATCCTGCTTTTCTCACGCAGTTTCATCAGCGCTGACAGACCATTGAGTCTTGGCATCATCACATCCAGAAGGATCAGGTCTACATTCTCCCGCTCCATGATATCCAGTGCTTCCATACCGTCATAAGCTTTCAAAGTCTCATAGCCTTCATATTTTAACAGTTCACTGATGGAATAGACGATTTCTTTATTATCATCTACTACTAATATTTTTTCTGCCTCCATTTCTTTCGTCTCTCCCCTCTTTTTCTTTACAGCCATACTATACCGCTCATGATTTAAATATTTCCCGATACAATTCTTAAAAATTTCTTACAATTCATCCTCACTGTGCAGGGACGAATAAAATGCAATTCCAAGTATCACCGCTCCTCCGACCAGTTCCCTGACTGTCGGGATCTCTCTTAAGAACAGAAGTGCAAATACGATGCCATACACCGTCTCCATTCCTGAGATAATTCCCGCTGTCTGTGCTTTCACACCCTTTTGCGCCGTTACATATAAAGAATATGCAATTGCCGTACACAAAAAGCCAATCGTTACAACTCCTGCAAAATCCACCGGACGCCAGTCCGCTTTCACCAATCCCAGTGCCGGAAGCAGTGCAACAGCTGCTGTTCCCTGTTCATATAGACAGATTGTACGTCCTTTATATCTGTTGGCAAAATACCGGTTCGACAATGTCATCACTGCATATGTAAAGCTCGCAATCATTCCCCAGATGATTCCGACCGTTACTTTATTCTCCACAGAAAACTCCGGAATTGTGATCAATACTCCCAGCAGAAGGATCAGTGCATTCAAAATATTCCTGCCACGAATCTTCTCATGAAATAATAACGGCTCTAAAAACGTCAGAAACAGCGGGAATGTAGAGAATGTAATCGTTCCAATTGCTACAGACGATGTCTGGATGGATTGAAAGAAGCTTGACCAGTGAATTGCCATTACCGCACCTGTCATGATCATAAGACCATAATCTTTCTTTGAATCAAGCGTCAGCTTATCCTTGCAGACCAGAGATATTGCCAGCAAAAGCAGTGAAGAACAGATAACTCTTCCCATTGCCACCTGTACTGCCGGTACCTGTACATACTGACCGATTACTCCTGAAAAGCTGAAGCACATAACTGCAATATGCAGCAGGATCACATTTTTTCTTGTATTTTTACTCAACGATTTCTCACTCATAATACTCTCCTGTTAATCTATTTGTTTCTTCTCTTATTTTGTTGCTTCCTTGTTTTTCATAATTACGAACTATGAGAAACACGCTTCGCGAGTTTCTCAAGTTATCGCGGCAGTCGCCAAGGTCTCGTGCAAGCACGGACTTTGGCTCGTTGCTCGCGTAAATCAAAAAAGCGGCACCGGAACCTTTTTTCTGGTTCCGGGCCACTTTTTCTTTCCTGTCCACTATAGGGCAACTAAAATCAATGCAATGATAAAGATCAGGAGAATCACGGCAAGTACGGCAAATCCGTACAGCGCGCCCTGCTTGCATGCTTTGTAGTTGTGATAGTACTGTTTCTTTTTGTATACCATCGCTGCGATGATACCGATGATCGGGAAGAAGAATGACAGCACTTTGTACCAGACGCTTCCGGTATCGTGAACCGGAGTTTTCAGGAATTCATCTTCTGCCTTGGAAAGATGAACCTCGTGGTTCTCCTCTTTTACTTCCTCGCCAGGCTTTCGGATGGTGATCGGCTGCAGCGGCTCTCCCTTTTCACGGAGTGCCTTGTACTCTTCGATCTCTTTTTTATTTCCATATACAAAGTGGTTGTGTCCGATATCCACGAATTCCGGTTTGTCCACGGAATAATCATGGATGGACGGGTCGTAGGTGTACAGCACCTTATTCTTCTCGAGCTGCGGATCCGGAATCGGAATCGCAGAAATCAGAGAATGCGTGTATGGGTGCAGCGGGAAGTTAAACAGCTCCTCTGCATCCGCAACCTCTACGATATTTCCTTTGTAGATAACACCGATACGGTCGGAAATGAACCGAACGATGGAAAGGTCATGAGCAATAAACAGATAAGTAACCTGTTTTTCTCTCTGGAATTTTTTCAGCAGATTGAGGACCTGGGCACGGATCGATACGTCCAGTGCGGAGATCGGCTCATCGGCTACAACCAGCTCCGGCTCCATAACCATGGCACGGGCCAGACCGATACGCTGGCGCTGTCCGCCGGAGAACTCATGTGGGTAACGGGTCAGGTGCTCTGGCAGAAGACCAACCTCGTTGATCATGTTCTCTACCTTTTTCACACGGTCTGCCTCGTTCTCGTACAGATGGAAGTTGTAAAGACCCTCGGATACGATATAATCGACCGTCGCACGCTCATTTAACGATGCGGCCGGATCCTGGAATACCATCTGAATGTTTCGGATAACCTCCCGGTCCAGGGAATGCGGAATCTTACCGGAAATTTTAACGCCCTTATACAGGATCTCTCCTGCGGAACACGGGTTGACACGAATGACCGCACGGCCGATCGTTGTCTTTCCGGAACCGGACTCGCCTACGAGGGAGAAGGTCTCTCCCTTGTAGATGTCAAAAGAAGCATTTTTTACCGCTTTGACTGCGTCATCGCCCTTGCCGAAAGTGATATCTACATTTTTTACCTGCAGTAAGATTTCTCTTCCATTTTCGTCAATCGGACCATGCTCCGGCAGATGCGAAACAGTGGTCTTGCTTTCCTGCTTTGTAGACACTTTCAAACTCTCCTATAAGTTATATGCTTTTAACAGTTTTTCGTGAATATTCTGAATAGCTTCCGGTTTTTCTGTCTTCGGCGCTCTCGGATCCAGCAGCCATGTCTTGGCATAGTGGGTATCCGTTACCTTGAACATCGGCGGCTCCTCCAGAGTATCAATCTTCAGACAGTACTGGTTACGCGGTGCAAACGGGTCTCCGATAATCTTATTGTACAGAGACGGCGGCGTACCGGTAATGGAAAACAGCTTTGTATTCCGCTCCGCAAGCTGCGGCAGGGAAGAAAGCAGTGCCCAGGTGTACGGATGGCGCGGGTCGTAGAACAGCTCTTCTACGTTCGCAAACTCGATGATCTGTCCTGCGTACAGAACGGCAACACGGTCTGCGATATTCGCTACGACACCAAGGTCGTGGGTAATAAACACGATGGTGTAGTTGTACTCTTTCTGAAGGTCCTTGATCAGCTTCAGGATCTGCGCCTGAATCGTAACATCCAGCGCAGTTGTCGGCTCATCGCAGATGAGGATCTTCGGACGGCAGGAAAGTGCAATCGCAATAACGATACGCTGTCTCATACCGCCGGAATACTGGAACGGATAATCATCGAAACGCTGCTCTGCGTTCGGAATACCAACCTTTTCCATCAGCTCAAGCGCCTGTGCTCTCGCTTCCACCTCGCTAACATTCTGATGCTTCATGATAACAGAAGTGATCTGTTTTCCGATCGTGATGATCGGGTTCAGGGAAGTCATCGGGTCCTGGAATACGGTTGCAATTTTCTTACCACGGATCTGGCCCCAGTCATTCGGGTCCTGGATTTTTGCCAGGTTGATGATGCAGGTTCCGTGGAGCTGCTCCGGTGTCTCATCCAGATAGCGTACGCGGAAGGTAGCCTGGTCAAAAACGCCGTTTCGCTTCTGCTCATCGTTCAGATCCACACCGCGCTCCATTGCAGCTTTGAATGCCTCGTGCAGCTTTTTGATCATGCGGACTTTTTTGCGCAGTTTGTAACGTCCAACAGAAAGATAGATCTCTTTGGCAAGAATCTCATTTCTCTTTCTTGTCTCGTCCGTAATTTCTTTTGCTGTCAGGCCGGCATACTCTTTTTTGTACTCTGCCATCTTTGCATCATACGCCTGATTGTAGGCCGTATCGTTCATGGCAGCCTGTTTGTGTGCCTTGATTTTTTCCTCTTTTGCTTTCTGCAGAGCCTTGATCTCTCCATCCAGTCTGGAAATCTCGGCAGATGTCTCTTTGATTTTCGCTTTTTCTTTGGAAGTATCGAGTGTCTGCTTATAGTTGAAAAGTTCGGTTCTCTTTATTACAAGTTCCTTGATTTCAGCATCTGCTTTCTCACGCTCTTCCTCGCTCAGCGTCATTTTTTCTTCTTTTTCCTGCTCCAGCGCCTTCATTTTCAGGAATACTTCTGAACCATATTCCAGTTTGGAATACTCATTCAGTTTTTCCCAGGTGGATGCGATGGTCTTTTTCGCATAAGAATTCAGCGGCACAACGGTATCGCTCAGCTCGGCATCGTTAAAAATGATATCTCCCTGATCGATGAAGCCGTTGCTGTCCAGCATTCCTGCAAACGCTTTTGTGAATACGGATTTACCGGCGCCGGATTCTCCTACGATAGCAATGGACTCATTCTCGTAAATATCCAGCGTTACGCCCCGGATTGCCGTCAGGATACGGCCGCGGACACGGAATTTTACCTGTAAGTCCTTAATCGATAATAATACTTTTTTATCTTCCATGCGGCTTTCCTTCCTACATATGTGTTCTCGGGTCGGACGCATCTCCAAGGTTCTGTCCAACTACATATAATACTACGGTGATAATTGAAGCGACAACAACCGGACTCCAGAATTCGAATCCCCATCCCGGTGTCAGCATGGCACCCTCAGCCTCATAGATCAGTCTTCCCAGAGACATGTCAGAAAGTCCCATACCGATGTAAGCCAGGAACACCTCGTAAGAGATGTAGGACGGAATCTCAGTTGCCGCCAGAGTAACAATGACAGATGTCATAAACGGGAGAATATTCTTCATCGCAATGCGGAAAATCGAAGTTCCAAGACATTTTGATGCCAGATTATACTCTCTGTCACGGATGATAACGACCTGCGTACGGATAAAGTACGCGATGGCAAGCCATCCGGTAACGGTCAGTGCAAATACCATGGTCCAGAAGCTCGGAGAAAAGATAAGCACCAGGACGGAGATCAGAAGTACATACGGAATATTTCCGATGATGTTGTAAACCTCCATCATGAAGACATCAACCTTCTTCGAAAATCCCCAGACAGATCCGACAATCACACCAATCGAAAGGTTGATGAGCGCACAGATAAATGCCAGGGAAACTGAAATTCTGGAACCAAACCAGACAGCATCAAAGGTCGACTGTCCGGAAGCACCGGATCCTAAAATCCAGTGAATATTGAATCCAAGCTGCTGCAATGCTTTGCTTGGAGACAGATGTTTTGTCGCGCCGTTCATCAGATTGGCGAAACGGTCGTACTCCACAAAGAGCGGATACACATACGTCATCAGCAGAATCACACCCAGGAGGCAAAGTACGGCAATATTGATTTTTTTCTTAAAAAATACGCGGAACACGGAATGCCAGTAGGAATATCTCGGAGCCGTAATTTTCTCAGACTCCAGAGAGCTGTTATCTACAGGAGAAAACAGTTCTTCCTCAGACAGACCGAATTTATCTAAATCATAATTCATAAGTCCCTACCTGTCTTTCGTTGAGAATGAGATTCGCGGATCCACCATGGACATCAAAACGTCGCCCAGGATGATGGAAATCACGGAGAGCACTGCGTAGAACAGTGTAACACCTACGATAACACCATTATCATATTTGCTGATTGCTTCGGTCAGCAGATTACCGGCACCAGGTACTACGTACACACGCTCGGTGATGATGGCTCCGGTCAGTGCGAACAGTACGCTCGCCGGAACACCCTGTACGATCGGAATCGCTGCGTTCTTCAAAATGTGTTTCGTAAAGATTTCTCCCTCTGTCAGTCCACCGGATCTTGCGAATTTTACGTAATCGGAGTTCATCTGGTCGATCATGTATCGACGCAGCCATTTCATCAGGTTTGCCACCTGCGGCAGTGCCAGAGAAACGATCGGCAGAATATACATCAGCTTGCTCTTCGAATCCATGTCAAAGGTGGTTGGCAGACCCATTTTTCCTCCGATTGCCTTAAACAGGAAGATATAGGCCAGTGAAGGTACTGCTATAATGAATACAATATAGATGGTTCCAAGCTGGTCAACCAGTTTGTCTTTCTTTCTCGCCATCAGAATGCCAAGCGGCACTGCGATGAGATAGGAAAGAATCACGGCAATGATACCGATCACAAAGGAATAGCCGATTTTTGATTTACCACTCTTAACTGTATCCACGTTGGTATAGTCATCTGTGAACCGATCGGAATGAACAGCGCTTGCATCCTGAGATTCGCTCATATACGTTGCGCTGTGCAGATCGTCTGCACTGTATTCCACCAGACCGCTTGGGTAGGTAATCTCCGATTTTACGTAGGATCCCTGCGCGCGGGTCATGGTCAGTGCTACATCCACACCCTCATTTACGGAATAGGACTTTCCTAAATTTATGGTGATTATATTCTGATGGAAATATGGGAATTTTGAGTCAAAGTACATCAGGTACTTGTGTGTTGTGCCATTTCCCATGATGGCCGGTGAAAATTTCTTTCCCCCATATACCGGATCGTGTAAGGTAAATGTAATCCCCCTCTTACCTTCTACCTTTGCAGCATCGTGAATGCTGTCGATGTCAATCAAACCGGAAAAATATTTTCCGAGACGTGTTGCAAGCGGAATATCCCTGTATGCAAACAGCTGCTGCTGTCCGCCGTTGGCATATTTTTTCTTACCCATCATGATCGCATCGTATCTTCTTACGGTGTAACCTTTTGCTTTATAATAAGCTGTAAATTCCTTTACATATTCAGATACCAGTTCTGAATCCTGGTCTTTCGTTCTTCCGAATGCTACTGCTTTGGATCTCGTATCCTCGTCAATTTCGCCTTTTGCTTTGAGAGCGTTCAAATAATCTGCATAGGTTACATAATCAAGATATCCGTATGTCTCCCACTTCTGATATTTGTACACCTTTTTCTGGTTATTGCTCTGATGGGAATAGGTGGTATCCTGTGCGAAAATCAGATTTCGGTCCATCAGAGAATAGATCATAGTCATAACGCATCCAACGACGATTACTACGGAAACAAGGCCATGCAACAAACGCTTAAAAAGATATTTTGTCATATTCTCTCATTCCTTAACACAATATGACAGGGGAATGGCTTTTTTTGTCCCCATCCCCCTGCCGGTTTATTCATTGGCTTTCAACTGTTCTGGTCTTTCCAATTTTACCTTTTCCAAAATTAGAAGATACCGAAACATTTGGTCATGTATCCTTCGTAGTCCGGAAGCATGGTATCCAGATAAGAGCACGGATCACCAAAGTCCGGACTCCATCCGGAGACATCATATACGTCGTAGTTTTGTTCATAACCATAGTTTACATAGTATCCTGCATAGTACCATCCATCCACATCTACGGCATCAACCAGATTGATCACAACTTTTCCGCCAAGGGCAGCCTCTACTGATTTCTTGTAGGAGTTTGCTTTGTTGGTGTAAACTTCTACTGCAGACGGATATGGATACTCAATCTGGATCGGGTTGCTCTCATCGATGGTGATACCGTCTTCTGCGAGCTCCTCGATTGCGGTATTCAGTTCTTCTACTGCGTTTTCCGGATTGTACCATCCATCAAAACCATCGCTGGTCTTGTTTTCGGCATCCCATACTTTGATCTTCACGCCGTCGGCGTCGATCTGTTTCTGTACGATTTCACCATAGTAGGTGCCTGCCGGGAAGGTTGTGTCGGTTCCGTTGATCTGAATGGTAGTGTCTTTTGACAGGCTTACGAAATATCCCGGGGTAAAGGTATTTCTAAGGGAAGTATACTTCAGATCCTCGCCAACCTGCTGTGCATTGTAAGCGCCACGATCTGCTGCAAAGCTGATCGCTCTTCTGAAGTGAACGTTCTGCAGTGCTTTGTTTGTTCTCTGGATTTCTTCGTCAGACTTTGTACTCTTTGCTGTTGTTCCGTCGTTGGCATTTGCAGTCGCAGTACGGTTGATATTGTAGAATCCCATGAAGGAAGTAGCGTCGGTATCTGAAACTACTGCGTACTGGTCGTACAGACCTTCGGATTTTGCTGTCTCCATAGTGGAGGTGTTCAGGTTTACATAGTCAACGGTACCTGCTTTTGCATCTGTGTACATTTTGGTAACATCAGACTGGTCATTGAACAGCCAGGTCAGGGTTTTAATGTTTACGTTGTCTTTGTTCCAGTAAGAATCGCTCAGTTTAAATACGATGGTATTTTTCGCTGTAGCGTTGGTTACCAGGTACGGTCCGCAGTATGCGATGGAGTTGGAATCTTTTCCGTACTGATAATCTGCTGCGGAAGAATCGTACTCAGCACCGAATTTACCACCCTGGGACTGATAGTAGCTTCTGCTCATCGGCATGAAGATGGTGTAGCCCAGCATGGTCATGAAGTAGCTGCATGGCTCTTCCAGTGTGTACTCTACGGTATAGTCATCAACAGCTTTTACACCAACCTCGTCGAAATCGGTAACTTCACCGCTGATGTACTGGGATACGTTTTTGATCACGCCCTGTACCAGGTATTCCAGACCGCCCTGTGCATCACACATGTGCTGCATTCCGGCCACGAAGTCATCTGCTTTTACAGTATCCACTTCACGTCCCTGGGAATCGGTCCATTTTACATCTTTACGAAGGTGGAAGGTATAGGTCAGTCCGTCATCGGATACTTCATAGGATTCTGCCAGTGCCGGCTGCAGAGTTCCCTCTACATCGTACTCCATCAGTCCGTCATAGGTATTGATGATCGCATCGGTATCTGCCGCACGGGAAGTTGCAAGTCCGTCCCATGTTACCGGATCGCTCGCATACGTCATGGAGAAGCTGTCTTTTAAGGTGTAACCTTTTCCTGCCAGATATTCTTTTACCCAGCTCTCATAGGTTCCTGTTCCTTTAAGCTCATCCCATTTTGCTCTCATTTCGTTGTAATCTTCTGCCTTGATAAAGTCAGTTGTTACAACATACTGATGATAACGGTCGTTATCGCTTCCCCAAAGTGTATAGTCCTTGGTGCGCGGAGCCATTCTGTACATCGCGTACATACCACCTCTTGAGGTGAGCGGGTACATCATGGCAGACTCCATCAGTTTTCCCTCGGCAACTGCCATCAGGGCATATCTCTCATCCACCGTTTCTGCTTCCTTTGCAGTAGCAAGTGCATCGTTGAAATCTCCCAGTGCCTCATTGTAGAGCTCTGTGCTGGTCTCGTCGTATCCTTCCGGCATTTCGGATTCCTCTGCCTCGGCTTCGCTCTCACTGCTTGCAGATGCGCTTGCATCACTTTCGGAAGATGCGCTGCTGCTTACGCTTACACTCTCATCTGCCGGATCAGAACTTCCGCTGCCGGAATTTCCGCAGGCAACCAGGCTTGCAGTCATACTCATAACAAGTAATGCGCTTACAATTTTTCTTTTCATAATTCTTCCTAACTCCTTTCATGGATTCGCGTTGTTTTTGCATCATCCGGACATTTGCCGGAACGGCTTCGCCATTCCACCGTTTTTCATTTTGGCACTTTACCACATTAAAACGAAGAGTACAAAAAGGAGATGCGTCCAACAAGATTTGTTTTCTTCATCCCTCATGCCCGTACATTTGTCCGTTTGTCCAAAAACAACTGCATTCATTATAACCAGAACTCTCTCTGTTTGTCAATATCCGATGCAGGAGAAAAGTGTATAAACTGCATTTAAAGTCATCAAAATCCTCTATTTTCCTCTTTTTGGGTATTGTTCTGATGCCGTTTTTCTATTTTCCTGTATTCTTCGGTTTTATAATAAAAAAAAGATTACACAAATAATTGTTTCTTTCCATTTGCGTTCTGCAGCACTGTCTTTTTATTTCTGAAAAATGTATTTCTTCTTATTAAATGCGTTTTACTTTTTGTCTTCGACAGCCTCCGGACTATTGACAGCAAAAAAAAATCCTGCTAATATTAATTTTAATAAGGAACCAGTGCAGTACACGGAAAACAGGCACCGCACGCGGCGTCTCTGATATCCTTGTCGGATACAGCAGACGCTTTTTTGCTTTCCTGTGTATCATCACTTCTGCATCCGTATCCGCACGAAAAGAAAAAAGGAGACTTCTTTTATGTATCTTTATAATT
>OGOI01001249.1_pt1 | contig 16273 bp, 9 predicted proteins | sample 1552631 | NCBI WGS metagenome assembly OGOI01 (sample SAMEA2580204, study PRJEB22360) | human gut metagenome | biome: human gut; feature: human-associated habitat; material: faeces | place: Denmark | collected 2008/2010 | reverse complement strand
GATACTCCTGGTGTTGCCCTCCCCCCCCCCCCCCCGCCCGCCGCAGTTCCCACTATCTTTATAGCAGCGGAAGAGGTTTTCAACGCTGTAACAGGTGAAGCCGCTGTCATTGCATACTTTTTCGGCAGAGCCGCTCTCATCATTGCGCTCATAGGCACAGCCGCAAATGCGCCGCCCTCAAAGATACGCTCTATCTCTTTCTTTATCTTTGCCCTCGCCTTAAAAAGCTTCTGCTTGGCGGCATTCTCGCTTATCTCCAAAATCTCGGACACTTTTTTCAGCGGCATGCCGTCATAATAATAAAGTATCACCGCCGACCTCTGCTCAGGCTTCAGCCCCTCTATGACCTTTTTCAGACAGCGTTTAAGCTCCTTGCTATCGGCATAATCCTCAGGGAGCATAACAGTATCGTCAGCATGGATATCCTCGCTGAGGTTTTCGTCATCAAGGCTTATGTTATCCTCTCTGCCCTTTTGTCTGAAATACATTCTGCACTTGTTGAAAGCGATAGAGTGAAGCCACGTTTCATAATGCTCAGGCTCTTTCAGCGACCCTATCCCCTCCATTGAAGCCAAAAAGCTGTCCTCGGTGATATCCTCTGCGGTATGCTTATCCCCAACGTTTTTCAGCACGAAGAAATAAAGCTTCTCGTGGAACTCTTTGTACAGCTTCTCAAAAGCTGTCTTTTCGCCATTCTGAGCCTTTTCTACAACGGCTCTCAATTCATTCTTGTTCATTCACATATCCCTCCAAGACAAGTATGCGTATCAACCTTTTCATCTGCGCCTCTGCCTCCTCGTCTGTCTGACGAGTTTCCTCGTTCATGGACCTTAGGACAAAGGCGATGACATCTCCAAGCTTTGCATTTTTCATTTTTATCTCCGTTTCATGCTCTCTCGTTTTTGCCCTTTCATATACTTAGTTGCAGTTATCCCGATATGGTTATCATAACATCACACTTTTGTATATCTGCACAAAAACGCACCCCACAGCCTATGAAAAATGCACAACCTTATGACGCATACTGTCTTAATACTCATTATACTATATTTATGTATATTAAGCAACTATTTTTCAAAACTTGCCATAATAGATAATTCACATATCATTTATAAAATGTTTCTTGTATCTTTTGTGCAAAATGCTATAATCTAATTGAAAATACGGAGAGAATTCCGTATAAAGTTAATAAATCAAACAAATCGGAGGTAATTCATTATGATGGGAAGACTCAGAGCAATGCGTGAGCCGCTCAAATATGTTCAGGGCAGAGATGCTACACTTAAGTTTCATGAAGAAATGGGCTATATGGGCAAAAGGTGGCTGTTTGTATGTTCAAACAGTGGCTACAAAGCCTGTCATGACAAGATAGAAAAAAGCTTTGGCGAGCTTGACGATTACAGACGCTATGAAGTATTTGGTGGTATATCAAGCAAGGGCGAGATAGCCAAAATGGAAGAGATAGTAAAGGCTGACAACATCGACACAGTAGTTGCAGTTGGCGGCGGAAGCGCAGTTGATACTGCAAAAGCTACAGCATACTACACAGGCAAGCACATTGTTATCGTGCCTACAGTTGCGGCAACAGATGCGCCATGCACAGGTCTGTCAGTAATATACAATGATGACCACAGTTTTGACAAATATCTTTTCTATCCTACCAATCCAGACGCAGTAATGGTAGACACAACAGTTATCGCAAACGCACCTGTAAAGTTCCTTATTGCAGGCATGGGCGATGCACTTGGTACATATTTTGAGGGCAGAGCTTCCATAAGAACAGAGTCTGCGAGCCTTGAAGGCACAGGCATCACAAGAGCAGGACAGGCACTTGCAAGGCTTTGCTATGACACGCTGAAAACATACGGCAAGCAGGCAGTTGAGGCTTGCAAGGTACACGCAGTTACACCTGCCCTTGAAGCTATCTGCGAGGCTAACGTATATCTTTCAGGAGTTGGAGCAGACAACGTAAACTGTGCGGCTGCACACTCGTTCTACAATGGCGTAACATCATTGGGAATCAAGCATGCAGACCACGGCTGTTGTGTAGCCCTTGGTACACTGGTTCAGCTTGTACTTGAGGGTGCGCCAAAGGAAGAGTTTGAAGAGGTACAGAACTTCTGCCTTGAAGTGGGACTTCCTGTCACACTCGAGGAGATAGGTGTAACTACACCTGAGCAGGTAGAAACTATCGCAAAGAACGCTTGTATCCCAGGCGAAACTATCCACAATCTTGCAGGCGACGTACAGCCTATCGAGCTTTATGACGCTATCATGCAGGCAGACGCAATGGGCAAGATAGCGCTGGGAAAATAAAGAATAGTGTATATTTAAAATAATATTGCCACCCATGGCTGATTTGGCTGTGGGTGGTTTTTTGTGCAAAAAAAGCAGAGAAACCCGATCAATGGGTTTCTCTGTTTGGATCAACTTATTAAATCATAATATCTTAGTAAAGTATATCTTCCTGCGAAGTTCAGTTGTCTGCAACGTCCATAAGCTCAACAGCAATATCGTCAGACCCGGTATCATCTGCATCAGCCTGAATATCGTCCGGCTTATCGTCCTCTATGACAGCTCCTGTAAAATCAATGCAAACATTCTCACTTTTGCCAAAACGAGCCATTGTCAGCAGATCGGTGACAGTCGAGCGTGTGACATGAGCGCCTGTGAAATCCATCACCACATTTGCGGAATTATCCTCGCTGTTTTTGCTGTTGATCTCATCACGAAGCTGGTCAAAATTCGTATCCTCAAGGTCTGCATAAGCTGAAAACTTTTTTGGCGCATAGAGCGTTGCAACAGCGTGCATAGCAATGAATACAAACCTGAAATCTTCGCAATCAAAGGTGCTGAAAGGTATCTCAAAAAGCCTCAGCATACCCTCGTCGGTCTTTTTGCATAAAACAGGCTTATATCTGTTCTGAGCCAGATCGTAGGTGTATCTGTCTTCGTAAGCTTCATCGGTTAAGCTGCCGTCTGGCATAGGCACGATCTCAAAACGAGAAGTTTCATTGCACGTATTGCAATAGCCTCCGACTATCACAAATCTGAAAACATAGTCGGTATTTTTCTCAAGTTTTTTGTCACAGCATATCTGCGTCCAGTCCCAATTCCAGTTTCCAATAGAATAGGCGATAACGTTTTCGCCGTCCTTATCGGTCACAAAATATTTAGCTATAACATTGTTTTCGCAGGACTTATCAGCCTTGAAATCTCTAGGGTCAAAATCAATTACTTTACTCATATTATTTACCTCCGTATTATCAACGGTCGGCTTATGAGTATCCAACATTCTTATAGTACATTTTTCACAGTCGCTTGCATACTCTGCCCGACCGTTCTTAACAAGCCCCTTAGCCCTTTTGGGATAGGTAGCTCCGATTCGTTTTCCGTTTATGTCTGTAACAACAACGTTTTTTTCTATGGGTATCTCCCCCTTGCACAGCAATATTAAATTAGTGCCTGCATTACACAGGCTTGCGTTTAGCTCCGACGCTGTTATTTTCTATGGGTGTCGTCCCCAGTCTTTGCTTAGGATAAGTTTAACAGACGTCCGGTCTTTTGTCAAGACTATATTCACCTTTTCGACATTACATACAATTGCGATCTTGCGGGCTTAGCACATATGCACAAGGGACATGAGTACATAAAATGCCCGTCACGGCGAGTGATTTCAAAATTTATCATAACGCAATTCTATCTCACCGGGAACAAAAAAAATCCGTCCTACCCAAAGTAAGACGGAAATTGGGTGCAGGGTCGAAACTTTCGGAAAAAGACCAACGATTGGTGCTTGAAGTTTCTGAAAGACTAGGAAAAGAATAATTTTTGAGGCCTCGAACTGCAATATCAAAGTAAAAATAAAACAGCGTACCGCAGCCCCCTGCGATACGCTGTTCTCATATAAAATTATTTCTTAGTAGTAACACTCTTTGAAGCCGACCAAGCACCATAATACTTAGTACCCTTTACAGTTGTGTACGAACGAACACGAACGTAATATTTCTTGTTGCCTGAAAGCTTTGAAATAGTGGTCTTGTCGGTCTTGTTGTTTGTTATTGTAACTTTCTTTGCACTTGTGAACTTTGAGTTGGTAGCGTACTGTATCTCGTATCCGGTAGCAGAACCTTTCTGCGCCCAATCCACAAAGAATGCCTTGCTCTTAGCCGTGAGCTTCTGTATCGCCTGCTTGGCAGGATTTATCTTGAACGTCTTTGTGATAGTGCCTGTGTAAGAACCTTTTCCTGCGATTTTTACAGTGGCAGTGCCTATGCTCTTGTTGTTAGAGTATGAAACTGTGTAGTCAGTGCCATTTTTCAGCGTTTTGCCATTGTATTTAACAGTAATGCTCTGCGTGATATTCTTGCCCGTGTATGACTTGTTTGAAATGCCAGAAATGGTAGCTTTCTTGAAGTTATTTTTGATTTTGAAGGTCTTAGAAATTGAGCCAGTGTAATTGCCCTTGCCTGTGATTTTTACAGTAGCTGTTCCGACCTTGGTGTTGTTTGAATATGAAACTATGTAATCTGTACCATTCTTCAAAGCTTTGCCGTTTAGCTTGACCGTTACACCAGGCTTTTTTGCCTTGCCATCATAAGCGTAGGTCGAAGTGGAAAGTGTCACGCTTGCCTTTGAAATGCTAATTCTTGAAAGTGCAGGAATTTCAGCCGTTTCAAGAACTTTCTTACAGACTGTACATTCCTTGTGCTTTGAGCCTTTAACTCCGATAGAAGCCGCCTTGTCAGTTATCCAACCGCTTGACTTGTGACCTGTGGCATTTATCACTGTCTGAACCTTGATAACAGTATTGCAAACTGAGCAATGTGAGCCGTCTGTTTTGCCTGCGGTGGTGCAAGTAGCAGGGTAGCCCTTGTCGGTAACTGCGGTGTGACCCTTTGCAGGAAGCTTTTCTGTAACTGTCGCATTGCACTTTGTGCAAGTCTTTATAGCAGTACCCTCTGCTGTGCAGGTCGGTTGTTTTGTTACAACAGAATTTCCGTAGCTGTGACCTGTTGCCTTAGTTGTGCTATCCTTGTATGAAGTACCGCAAACAGAACACTTGTGGAGTGTATAGCCGTCAGCAGTGCAAGTAGGTGCAACAACTGTGGTTGTGTAGCTGTGGGAAAGCTTTGCAATTGTTTCTGTAACTGTCGCATTGCACTTTGTGCAAGTCTTTGTTTTTGTGCCCTCTGATGTGCAGGTCGGCTGTTTTGTGATAACAGCACTGCCATATGTGTGGCTCGTGCATCCGCAGGGGGGTTTGTATGTCTTTGCTACAGACGGATTGTATGTAGGATAAATTTTTACAATGAGTGAACCGCCGTTTTTGAATGTGATACGTCTGATATCATTAGCATAGTTTTCAAGCTTATTTACACTTACCATGCTGCGATCAGAAAATTCAACTGTGTAGTCTGTATCGTCATAAAGCCAGAAATCAATGCTGTCGCCCACACTGAACTGAGTTTTGCTCAATACGCTTGAAAAGGACGTATTCGAAATGTCTGTACGCCAATAAACAGTGGTAGAGGTCGGAACTGTGAACTTATTCACATAACCGCAAGACTTGCAGGTCTGTGTTACAGTGCCGTCAGTTTTTGATGCGTACTTTGTTTCGTAGTCATGACCTGTTTTGACGTCAACCGTCTTTATATCGTCAAGATTTGAAAGGTTCAGGGAGTTGAAGGTCACGTTATTTTTATCGTAAACATACCAAACTGCTCTGCCGTTTTTGATAACAGGCTGGCAATCTGAAAGACTTCCCTCAAAGGTGTGTATACTGCCGTTTACTGTGCCGTCAGCGTTTAGCTTCACACAGCTTACCTTTGTATCTCTGGCCCACAATAGCAAAAAGCTGTTATTATTTATCTTCACAAGCTGTGGAGCAGAAGCTGAAGCTGTACCCTCTGCATAAGAAGTTATCTTATTGAGCTTGTTTGTGGAAAGGTCCTTTGAAACAGCGGAAACGTAGACGTTTCGTGTTTCTGACGTATTGATATAATCAAGGTCAACTGTACTCTGTGCCACGATATAGCTTGATGATGACACATCAAAGCCGCCTATAGCCGCACCTGTATAGTTATAGTGACCGGCGGTATATTCAGGGTATGTTACAACGTCGATATTGCTGACCTTATCAAAATAGCTTGGGAAGAATTTGCCTGTAGTAAAATCAGAATTATACTTCACCAGAACGGCAGAACGTGGATGAGCGTCACCATGGTCGAGGGCGACTATATGGTTGCCGTCGGTTTTTATAAACTGATTGAAGGAGTGGCTAACATAGCCATAATCAACGTTCATGACGCCGGTATATGAATCAGTGATAGTCATTGAAGGCATATCCACTTCAATGGTAACATTAGACTGATGATTATTGCCGTCGCTTGATTTATACATTTCGTGGCAGGTCCTCACAAGCAGGTGGTCACCGCTATGGGTCATTCTTGCCGAGCCTGCATCGAATGGAACTGTAGTGTTAGCTCCATACAGACCGCAGGACTTTATTTTGTTCCAATTCTTATCATACTTCGTGATACGGAAAACCTCGAGGGAGTCGTTTTGTTTCGGATTTTCCTGACCGCTAAGGACATAATAATTATTGCCGGAGTCATAGAAAGCACCAAAGATCGGCAGTTCATTGTCGATAAGCTTAGTGCTGAGCGGTTCAAAATCAGGGCTGTAATATTCCACAAGGAGCTTGCCCTCGATAGCGCCTGACTGGACACGCATATAATTGCCGTTGTCGCACACTGTCAGGTAAGATTTCACTGTGTCAGACCATTGCACATAGTCCTGAGCATTCACATTAGAGCCTGAATACGCAACACATTGCGCCACGGCAAAGGCACTGAACGATCCAGCAGACACAGCAGTAGAAACAGCCATTGCGCCAGACAGGACAATGCTCAACATTCTTTTCTTCATATTCATCAATTTCATCACCTCATACAAAAACTTTTAAACGAGAACACCTTTATATATATAATATCACAACGCAAGGCGTATGTCAATGAAAATAAGTTACAATGAGAATGATTTCAATAAATTCGTCAAACACCAAAGGTCAACGCAGTAAAAAAGAGCAAAGAGGATACAAAACAGAAAAAAACGCCTTGACAAGGTTTGATGGGTGTGATATAATATTACAGTGGTATTTCGAGGTGTGGCTCAGTTTGGTAGAGCGCTGCGTTCGGGACGCAGAGGCCGTGGGTTCAAGTCCCGTCACCTCGACCAGTCACTCGCCGTGACGGGCGTCGTCCGTCATGGCTTTTTTTATTATCAGAACTTAACGCCGCAGGGGGAGTTTTTGTATTACCTAAAAAAGTAGAGTTATGCTTTGAGGAACCGAAAAGCGTAACTCTATTTTTGTATGCTCCACATAGCAAAAGTGCCTTATGACTAGCATTAAGGCACTTTATCGATTCAATCTTTCCCCAACCTCTCCGAAATCTCCAACACAAGTTTCTGATCCTTCTCAGAAAGCCTCGATACGCTGTCCACGATCTTCTGTGTGAGGACAGGATTTTTGCTGCCATCGTCGAAAAAATGCTGATGATAAAGATATAGAGCAGATAAAACGAACCATGCTTGAACGTGTCGAAAGTATCGAGCCTAGAATAAGAGATTATGCAGAAGAATGGCTCGATTATTACCTTGATTGTTGGGCCACTCTGACAGAGCGGCTTCCAAACAAATTAGTTTTTACCGATTATCATAATGAAGATATTGCTTTGTTCAGAAGCGCAGATAATCAAAACGGCTCAGATATTCCTACCATACTTAATTCTGTACGAAATGTTGAGCCAAACGCAAATATTTATTTTACCAAAAGATAGGGGGCAATTAAATGCCTAAACCAAAATTCAGACAAAAAGATCTCCGTTGGAGATATAAGAAAAACTCAGCTTATCACTACATATGGTGTTGGCGCTATAGTTGACTTTAAGAACGATACTGTTGTTATCGCTTCTACAGACGATTGGGACTATTCCCCTAATGACGCTGATGAGGTAGAAAATCGAAAAATATTCAGCTTTTTAAGGAGTTTCATCAGTTTTATGCTGCTAAGCGTTTGTAGATATCCGCACCACATTGCATACAGCGCTCTGATTTTCACTTGTCCTACTTCTTCTTTCCAAAAAACAAATCAAACAGAATATCCACAACATCTTTTACAAGAATGAATATCACCGCCGCCACCTGTCCCCCAATAGAGCGGCGGTATCTACACCACGCTACTTTTCAGTAAGATATTCATTTCTGTCAAACAACTGCTCAATTGAAAGATTTTTAAACCTCGGAATGTTGTATCCAAACGGCGAGTTGAGAGCCTTTACAAAGTCTTTCGTATAGCCGTGATTTTTTAAAAGATCGTCCTCATACTTTATTTTCTCTTCTTGCTTTGTGTCATTTTCCCTTTTCGTGATACAGCGCTGCATAACATAATGATAAATGGAGAAGTAAGAATCCACTGTACGAATATCTCCTATGTATTCTTTCAGTTCACGAACTACAGTAAGATGAGCAATACAGTTGCGGTATTTTCTTGTCATGCTGCTGTCTGCATTATTGATATCAACTTCAACGCACTTGCGCAGCCGCTTGTTCTTTTTCAAGAACAAATTCGGCGACTCATCACGATCATCACAAAGTTCACAAAGCGTCTGTGAAAGTATCCTGTAGTCATTTTTCAAGTTCTTTGAAGCCAACTCAGGAATTATCTCCTTATACAGCCCAAAATCACGTTCAAGGCAGTGTATCGCAATAACATACCTTGCATTGACATTTACAAGATTTTTCACCAGCAGATACATGACCGTAAGATAAAGCCCGATAACAGCCTTTGCCCTCTCCTTAGCCACGTTTTCTCTGCCCTTTGCCTGCTGTTTCACATTTTTGAAATCATCAAAGCTGATGTTCTTTATCATTCTCGCAAGCTCACTGCGCTTTGCTTCCAAAGAACTGTTCATGTCAGGAAACTCCACACAACTCTTGTAATAACGCTCTATCTGCGTGTCAGGGATACCCCCAAGAACAAACATGACAACTTTCTCATTCTTAGCCACTTCTCTTATCTTCTGAGCGTTCGCATACTTGATAAGGTATACAAACCGAGAGGACTCGATAACATTGTTTGTTATGAAATTTCTCAGACCATGTATGCCCTTGCCTTTTTCTTTAAGTTTTAAAATCTCGCTTATCCTATCATCCGTGATATTGTCGTCTATACCGAGTATAGTCAGTGCGTCACGGAACATCGTAAGCTTCGCTGAAGCCGCAGGCTTTCTCATGGAAGCAATGTTCTTTACGATAAAAAGCTCGTTGGTTATCCTCTGGCTGTCATTGAACAGCTTGTAGCCCGCCGTAAGCTCACACTCAACATCAACAGCAGAGCTTTTCATTATCTTCAAAAACTCCTTGATGTTATCAAACTTGCTGATAAGCGTTGTAAGAAGATCGTTTATCTCCTTGCCGTCAAGAAAATATGTGAGCATATATATCATTTTGGAGAAATACAAAAGGTCAGACGCATTCTTCTTTTCACTGTCAAGAATTTTCTCATCAAAATCCATGTCAGCCTTGCCAAGCTCCTTGATAACGTCACCGTTCATGTGGTCGGCGATATTTTCAAAATCATTCCTGAATTTGCCCCAAAGCTTTGCCGCTTCATCAGCATATATCCCCTCTTTTTCATCATCGGTCATTGAAAAACGCAGTTTGCGCACAAGAGCTTCGCCTGCGGCAACGTCATTTCTGTAGTGGTTGCAGAAAAGCAGAAAATCCATAAGCTTGTACATCTTTGAGCGCACAGGGTCATATTGCTTGTCCTTAAATCTGAAGCCGTATTCGTCCAACATTTTCTCACGAAGCTTTTTGATAGAAAAGCCGAGATTTTTCTGAGATTTAAGCACAATGAAATCATAATAAAGGCGTATGATATCATCAGCCTCATAGCCTTTCATCATATCAATAAGCAAGCTGATATTGATCTTGTTACCCTCGATAAAGCCCTTATTTATAGAATCAAATCTCTCATCTACAAGATAGTCAAGGGTTTCTCTGTATTCGGGATCAATATTGTTAATAAAACTGTAAAGGTCAAATCTTTTTGCACCCGATTTATCATGAAAAACACACTGTCTTATCTGCCCCACAATTGCAAGCATATGATAAACACGCTTTTTGTAAGCTTGCGAAACTCTTGTATCCTTTGTCTTTGGCTCTTCAAGACCGAAATAGCCAAGGCGCTTAGTTTTCAGCAGGACATTGAACTTGCTAAGGCTTTTTCTGACATTCGCTTTCTTATCATCAGATAAACTGCTATTATCAGGGTCAATAAAAACATCATAAGTATTATTTGTGGAAAGATACCCAATAAAATCGTCATGACTTTCTGAACCCTTTACACCAAGCATATTATTCAGCGCATAAACGATATTCGTTACATACACCGCAAGTATCTTTTCGATATCCAGAATGTTGTAAATAAGCTGGATATGTATATTATCATCAAAAGTTTTGCCGAAAAAGCGCTTTTCAAGCTCCGATTTAAGCCCCAGCATATCCCATCTTACAGGCGAGCTTTCACCGCTTCTGTGAGTAGGGTTTGAAGTATTTATCTCCACTCCGCTCTCAAAGCCATGCTTGCTGGAAAAAGTGATGTTTACTTCGTTTACACCATGAAGCTCGATATTGCTGCTGCCCTTAGAGGAAAGCTGAGTTTGGTTGTAGTCATTATTATCCACCTCATATTCAAGCACAGCAGAATTGCCCTTGCCGAAAGAGGTTATGTACATTTTATTTTCGCTGACAAGAATAGACTTCATTCCTGCCGCCTTGACGGAGGATTTTTTCTTCTCTGCCGCAGGTGCAGCAGCCTCTGCAGCAGGCATGGCAGCGATCGCAGGAGCAGCGTTATTATTTATCTCAGCCGCTTTGAGCTGTCTGGCTTTTTTCTGAGCCTCACGCAGCTCTCTAGGCTTCATTTTATTCTTTTTTGCCATAAATATCACTCCTTATATTAGTTATCCCTTAGCGCATTGAGCGTTAAGGGATTTTTTTATTTGTTGGTTTTGATGTTAAACTTTGCCAGCTAGTGCAAATTCGCACCAGTGTAGTAGATGATGTCCCTGCTCGGTCTTGAAGATGAAGTTTTAGACTAGTGCAAATTCGCACCAGTGTAGTAGCGCACGATAAAATCGCATAAGGAGGTGTAAGTTTTAGACTAGTGCAAATTCGCACCGGTGTAGTAGTCAAGTGTCCGATATGCAGAAGGCAGATGAGTTTTAGACTAGTGCAAAATCGCACCAGTGTAGTAGAAATATGTTTTACAAGAAAAGCTACATAGAGTTTTAGACTAGTGCAAATTCGCACTAGTGTAGTAGTTGCATTTGTAGACAATGAAGAAAAAGCTTGTTTTAGACTAGTGCAAATTCGCACCAGTGTAGTAGGTCAAAGTTGACAAAATAATCAATGATATTCTGTGATAAAACACCAAACTTATTTTATCGACGCTTTAATATATATATTATACCATTTTCGGACATAAATGTCAATAGAAAGTGGTTGTTTTACATAAAGCATTTTCATCACCTCCCGTCTGTTGTTATTTCATCTCATTCCCCAATCTCCTTGACAGCTGCGATAGCGCAGTCAAGTACAGCTACAATGATAGCCGTAAGGATCGTCTTTCCCATTTTTATCACCTCCTGTCCTTTGTTCTGTATACATTATACCACCTTATCATCGTCAACAAAAGTGTAATTATCAAAAACTTTTTTATCTATGTTTTTGCACATTTATCACGTTTTACGGCATTTATATCATAATTTCAACAAAATAATTTTCTATGATATTGACAAAAAGTACATTTGTGATATAATGGATACAAGAGGTGATAAAAATGAGCATGACCCCAAGCACATTTCTGCCCAAGCGTGAGGGCGGCGTACCATATATCGCAGAAGTGCAATCCATACCCCTCTCACCCTCTGCATATTCCGTCATTATCAAGGACAAGTCCATATTTGAAACAAGCCTTTCCCCTAACGGCAGCGTATCAATGTCCTCATTTCTCACAAGTATATTTGATTCAGCATATATCGCATCATTAAAATACAAAAGTGGCGATAACTATAAATATATTGGTATCCCGCTTCTGAACGCATTCGTAAAATGGCAGATCGAGGAGATCGATGACGGCCTTGATGATAAAAGCAAGAAGATAATAAAAAGCTATCTTATCTCAAAGCTCTCTGCAAAATACGAAAAGACCAAGACCGAAAATGCAGTGCGAGTAAGGCTCAGCATATGCCGTGACCTTTACGATACACTGAGCAGTGATGACCTTTATTATGAAAACAAGGTGTACAGCTTGACCCTAAGAAGATTTCTGAAAGCCGTGTATGAGGACTATGCCCTGCTGTCAGATTGCGAACGTGAAAGGCTCATTTTCGCAGACAATATCATAAAAATAAATGAAGTCATCAAACAAAACGGCAGCAGATATTACAGCTTCATTTATGCATATTCTAATATGTACAGCCGTGAAAAGCGCCGCATAAGGCTTATCCCCTACCGTATCGTCAGCGACGAATATAAGATGTATAATTATCTTGTCTGCCTGTCCGACGAAAAAAGCGCAGGCAAAGAGTTCAAAGCCGACAGCTATCGCATAAGCAGATTGAGCGGACTAAGCATTGCAGAAAAGCTCAGCCAAAAGGAATACTCCTCCGTCACCGAATACGAACGGCTGAAAGAGGGTCACGTCAAGTCCGTGAAGCACCTACTCAGCGACCCACGTTTTGGCAGTGATGAGAGCGATATCTCCAAAGTATACCTCACCGAAAAAGGCGTTGAAATGTTCGGCAAAATACTCTATCAGCGCCCCATACTGAAAGGCAATGAAAAGCCCAAGCCCAACGCTGTCAACGAGTTCATCTCCCCGCCTATCCAAGTCAAATACTATTTCAATAAGTTCGGCAAAGACGGCGTTATCCTATCCCCAAGCGACTCGTTTGAAGAAATGAGAACACTGTATGTCGAGGGGGCTGAGGCGTATAACCGAGAAGTTGAGATGTGAGAATATAAATGAAAATTATAGCAAAAAAACACCCCTATACAGAAATATACTCATGATATCATAAATAGTCAGGCTCTGAGAAGAGTGAATATATGAAGTTTATCTTTGCAAAATAAACCGACCCCATTCGCTAGACTTTTTGACCTAGCAAATGGGGTCGGTTCAAATATCAATATCATTAAGCAATCATTAACTAAAAAAATCAACACATAAAAGCAAGCATAATATGCGGATCACTTTACTTTTCTGCCGTAAACCTTGCCCACTCATATTCCGCCGTCAGCGGAACTGTGCCGTCAAAGGCTTTCAGCCAGCTGTCAACGCCAATGCCGTTCCACGCATTCATCATTATTTTACCAGGCGTAACAGGCAGATTTTCAGTAGCCTTGTATGCCTCTTTTCCGTCAACATACCAAGTTATGCTATCCTCTTTCCACTCAAATGCGTAAGTGTGAAAATCCTCAGAAGCGTCAAAACCAAGATCATACATATATTCGTGCTTGCCAACACCATTGGTGTAGTAATTGAACTGCACCTTTGTTGTGTCCTTGCCAAGGACTTCAACATCTATTTCGTCCCAAGGATTATCCTCCGATGGACCTGTGTATGTAAAGAACGATGATACAACGCCGTCATTCTTTATGGCTTTCATCGATACCTCATAAAGTCCATAGCCATAGTTTTCCTTTGAACGATACTCGCCGCCTCTGTACGCTTCGGAATCGCCCATACTGTCAATGGTAAGCTGCATTTTTCCGTCATTGAAAGTTACGTTATCTTCGCTCCACGAACAGTTGAACGGATCACCATTTGACCAGCCTGCTGAAATGGAAAAATCATTTGACGCACCCTTGCTGAAATCCGCCTCAACCGTGTATGGAGAATTGCTTTCCGTTTCCGCCTTGCTGCTGACATCTTGCGAAGAACTGCTGTCAGATGAAGCACCGCAGCCACCCATAGACATAACTATCATTGTGAGAATCGACATAGCCAAAACTTTTTTCATTTTTCATTACCTCCGAATAAATACCAGATTTTTATCTTCTATAAGTATTATAAATCAACAGATGTGATATTTATATCAGAAAAGTAATGCAAATATCAGATTATTAACGTCAACTTAAATTTTCGATCTGCTTGTGCTATGCTTGTTCCAGTTTGCACGGAAAAACTGATCTCTATACTGTTTCGGCGTAAGTCCTGTCTGTTTCTTAAAGCAGGCAATAAAATGGCTGTGCGAGCTGAAAGCAAGATAATTGGCTATATCAAGCGGACTATATTCAGAATATCTCAGCATATTTTCAGCCGCTTGTATCCTTTTTGACATAATAAAATCAGAGATCTTTACGCCAACTTCCTCTCTGAAAAGCTTTGAAAGATACTGAGGCGTTATGTTCAGTTCATCAGCTATCTGATTGACGGTCACGCCCTTATAAATATTATCGAAAATGCAGTCAAAGCACATAAGGATATGCTTTGAGTAAACGTTCTGTGACGCAGCCTTTTTCATTTGCTTTGTATAATAAACGATGACTTCTTTGTGTACAGCCATAACGCTTTCTTCATTGCGGCACTCATCACATTTATTAATGTATATATCGCTTATGGTATACGCAGTTTCCGGATCAAGTCCACCCTCGATGCAAAACCTGCACAGCATAGCTATGGTTATGACAAGATGATACTTGACGTTTCTAAGTTCGTCTTTGCTGAGTCTGCCCTTTCCGTTTGTATCTAGCGGTGTATACAAACGTTTGACCGTTTCAAGGTCGCCCGCCCGCACCGCAGAATAGAATTCCAGTTCCGTTTCATATGGTGAATGATGATAGTCATTTTCCTTTTGCATAAACTGCCGCTTAGACAATTCTCTGTTTATTTCCATAGCTTTCACCCCCTGCTTTTTAGCTTATTATATCATATTTACAGACACAAGTAAAGCCTCATATTTATAGAAAAAGGACGGCAAATCACCCTGCCGCCCTTTTTTCTGATAATTAGATATTATTTAGCCTCTTTCATTGAAGTCATAGCCTCGTCGATAAGATAATCTATAGCCTTTTCATTTTCCTGAACGACCTGTGACCAGCTCTTTGACTCCTGCGGATTCATTGTTCCTCTTATTGCAGTATCGCAAATAGAGTTAAGATCGGCAGATACACCCTGTTCAAAGTCAAATACAGGATTCTGTGCAGACAGATCATAGATAGTTTCTCTCATTTCAAGCATCTCATCTGTCCAGCCGTAATCGTCCTTGTACTGATCAAGGGTTATCTGATGTGCAGCCTCGTCAAGCTCTGCATAACGGCAACATTCAAGGAAAGCTGCCACGCCCTCAGGATTTTGTGCGTTTTTTACAATGCTAAAGCCGTGTACTCTTGAAGGGATATACTGTTTATCACTATCAGCTGAGCAAGGAACAGGAACGAACATTACCTCTCCCTTTGATACATCGCCGTAGTTTACAGTTGTTGACGGAGCATTCTCAAGTGCCCAAAGTCCGATAGGATAGAAAAGCGTCAATCCTGTTGCCATTCCGCTGCCCTCTGCGTCGCCTCTGAGTTTCCAGTTATTCTCGTGCTTTGGATAAACAACATTGTTCTTCTGCAGCTCATACATCATATTCTGAGCCTTTGCTATCATAGGGTCAGAAATATTATTTACAAGCTTGCCGTCTGTGATACCGATGAGCGGCACACCTGAAGACTGCTGCAAAGCCTTTTCATAATACCAACCGTCAAGTGCGTATTTATCGCTTTCAGCGTCAGTAAAATCAAGACACATTTCTGTGAATGTATCCCAGTTCCACTTGCCTTCTTTGAAAAGCTCAGCAGGATCGTCATAGCCGTTATCTTCCATTGTCTGCTTGTTGTATACAAAAACATATGCAGGGTCTGTTCTGATAACGCTCACATAATGCTTGTCGCCAAGCATAAACTGATCTGTCGCACCCTTTATGTCTGTCCAAAGAGGCTTTGAAAGATCGATATAATCGTCGATAGGCTCTATCATTGACTTTATAGCACCCTTAGGGAAAACGTCCATATCATCAGCACCGATGAAATCAGGTGAATTATTTGACATTACAAGTGCCGCAAGATCGTCAAACTTAGTTTCCCAAGTGGTCTGCACCCAGTTTATCTTACCATTATACTTTGTCTTGAACAAAGCAAGGTCAGCACCTATCTC
>OGOI01001241.1_pt1 | contig 16320 bp, 18 predicted proteins | sample 1552631 | NCBI WGS metagenome assembly OGOI01 (sample SAMEA2580204, study PRJEB22360) | human gut metagenome | biome: human gut; feature: human-associated habitat; material: faeces | place: Denmark | collected 2008/2010 | reverse complement strand
AATTTGTTTGGTTAAAAGCCCACAAATCCCCCCTTTCTCTTTTCATAATTATAAGTGGTACATCGCCTGCATGAATGAAAACTTTGGATTTAGTATTTGGATCAAAAACTTCCAAGCCTCGAATATTATTCCACTTAATTTCAACATAATTCTTAGTTCCGGAGCTAACAGGCTGATAAGCTGAAGGAGGATAAGTCGGCTCTCCCCCTTTGTTAAACATATACACCTGACTTTCGGTTGAGCCAGGAGTCGTTATTTCAATTCTCAGAGTGTTGATTTTGGGAGCAGCTTGTGCCAAATCAACTGTAACTGTTTTATTGGTTCCATCTTGCTTATAAGTGGCAGTTCCAGTTCTGCTATTATTATTAGGATTTGGTTCTGAAACGACTCTGGTATCTGCAACATTAAACCCAGAAGAACCTGTAACTGTCCATGGAACATTTTCCTGGGTTGATGTTTCGACTCCGTTTATAACTTTCTTTCGGTAGGAAGTTACGGTAACGGATTTCGTTTCACCACCAGCGACGAAACTGAGCGATGTCGGAGTCACGGAGAAGTAATAGTTCCAAGTTACTACTCCCGCAGCCTGACTTGCGCCAACAGTACGTGTCATCCCGCCACCAGCGACTGAAAGGCTCGTACTGCGTGTGGATTCTGTCTGGTTAGCAGACGCTGCGACAGTCACAGTTGTGCTACCACTTCCTCCGGAGTCCGGAGTTGCTGTAATAAAATCTTTCTTCATAATTCTTAAAATTAGTTATAACTAAATGAAATTTCACCGCAAATTTAGCGGTTTATATCTCGAAATCAAAATCCTTTGTCGTTATCCTACAAAACGAGCCTTCCGGAGATAGGCAAATCACCTCTGTTTGGTCGTCTAAATACGATACAGATAGGACGGGGAGATAAGTGTATCCATCAATATAGAAAATGCCTGCAGGCTCCCCGTTAAGACCGTCAAACGTGGGAACGGGTATCTTGCTGGTAACAACCTGCCGCCCAGCGAATGGTCCGAAGTCCTTAACAGCCATTTTCGGGCAGACCAAAACCTGTTCAAGTTCGGTAATGAACTTTCGCTTCATATTCAAGTAGGAATTCAGGATTATGCCTGTTCCTATCTTCCCCTCGATACCGTATATCTTCCGAGTTTCGTTACGAATGACTTGGAGTTCTCCTGGGGAGAGTTCCTCGAAGTCCTTCTCGAGGATATCGAGAAGTTGCTTGTTTCTTTTCTCTTCTTTGTTCATGACTTCTCAATTTATATATGTATAACGTGGACGCAGTGGCTTTGCGATTGATTTTCGCCAGAAAATTCCTTTAACCATTCTTTCCACGAGTAAACGGAGTCGAAACACCAACCCAGGAAAATGTGAATTGGACACCGACTGTTTCGGGTACAGGCTTCTCAGTAAGCGGTTCGAATGTTACGGCATCAGCGAACAGTGCGACGACGACGCGAAGCGGAACTGCCACCTATACGCAGACTGGTAGTGGTAAGACCCAAGCAGTCTCCCTGTCGCAGGAGGCTGTCCCATCCGTAGGAACATCAGTAAGATACAGTTCTTCAGGTTCAGTTTGGGGAACTCTTTACATTTACACGGGTGTGGATGATTATTCAGTAAATGTAAATCAGTCCGTAAATGTTCAAATAGATTTGTCAAATAACTCTTTTAGAACGAATAATGATTATTCATCTGGTTCAATTGAGTCGTTTACCCTAACTTTAAGCAATTGCCAGATTTCAAATGTCAATAATATCACCACAGAAAATTGTTCTATGCAAATTGTTCAGAGTGGCTCAAATGTTGAAATTAGAATAACGAATGTTGACACTAATGACGACAGCCTACAATATAATGCATATGGATATGGAACTTTGACGATTGATGGAAAGACACTTTCAGATATTCGATTTATAATCGAAGGCTCTCATTATTAATCTTCATTTGGAAAGGAGGTCTGATATCAGACCTCCCAACCATAACAATTAACTTCCCGAAGTTATACGGACACGAATATTTCCCGTATCTTTTGTCGACCCATCTGATTTAAGATAGATATTTATATTGTGAATACCTGTTTGACCGCTATCATTGATAGCATTGATAGTAACAGTCTTTGAGCCTGTACCTGATGCTGGTGAAGCATTTAGGCTGAACGCATTAGAAGCGAAGTCGATTGACCATGAACCGCTTGCTGGTGCAGTAACCGTAACAGTTCCCGAGCCTGAACCGTATCCAGAAATATTGATATTTGTTGAACTGATTGACCATGCCTCAGCCTCCTGCGACAGGGAGACTGCTTCTTGATTTTCGAAGAAAAACAAAGAGCACTCCCAGAGGAAGTGCTCAATGATTAGGGAACAGGTTTAAGACAGAAGTGTCCAAGCCTCACGAACTTTGTTGAACTGACTGTATGGAAGAGTAGTGTAGCCACCCCGACCAAACGATGTTCCCCAGGAGTTCTTGATGATGAGACTTGTTTCGTCATAGCCGACAACCGCTACTGCATGACCACCCATGAACTCATCACCGTTCCAGAAGTCGTCATTATACGAAAATACATTCATCGCTATAAGTGCTGCTCCATTAGTAAGAACACTCTTTTTGAGAGCGTCCAGAGAGCCAATACGAGCGAATACTTCGACACGGTGTTCACCTTTCAAAATTTCGAAAGCCTCACGAGGCATCATTCCGTCAATAGTCTTGTCAGAACGCTGGTCATACAGGTATTCGAAGCCGATAGACGGTTCCCGACCTTTTGATTTGCAATAGAAATTGTACATTTCTGCAACTGTACAGGACACACAACTCCCCTTGCTTCCTTGGTCATAGACACGAAGTTGTTCCCTCAGTTCATACCGCTTCGGGAGTTCAATCTTCGGAGCAGCATAAGTGGTATCATTCGGATTGACGCCACTCTCAATAAATCCAAGTCCTTTCGTTATCATTCTTGCCTAAATTTGAATAGAACATCATCCTTTCCAGCCGTTTGTGTGACTGAAAAGATATACAGAACTTTATCCTTCTTTTCAGTAAGGACATACACAGTTGTCATCACGGAGTCGCTCCCGATGAAGTACGTCTTTCCCCACGAGTCTAAATTCGTAGGGACGCTCAAGCCGTGAACGGTGTTCAGGCTGTCAATTACTGAAAGAGGCTGTGGAGTCACTCTTTCGAAGAACACAGTCTTCCGAGTTGTCGCACAGCCTACAATCAGCAATGTCAAGAAAAGGAATATCAGTTTCTTCATCAGCCACCTACATTGAACCAGTTACCAAGTAGAAAGCATAGCCAAATGAGAAGACCGCCTATCAGTGGTGGAAGACCTCCGTTGAGGATAGCCTGTCCGACAGGAAGATTTTTCTTCATGTTCTGGTAAGCGAACAACCCAATGACAACGAATGAGACCGGAATCATACACGTGATACCCATACCAAGTGAGATTCCAAAGAACGCAGCCACCAACATACCGATGATAACATACAGGTAATGAAAAGGTTTCATTTGTACCATTGTAATTGAAATTTAAGTTAAATCGAACTCTTTGCACACTTCCTCCATTTCCTCGCAAGTCAATGGTCGAACTTTCAGGATATTATAGCGGTCGAGGTCTTCTTGTAGAATAGGGAAAGGCAACCGAGTGTTCCCCGTTGGGGTGACAAAGCAATTATCGGCACTGTCACGATAGAAAAGTACATCAGGCTGGTCAGCCTCAATGAAGATTTCATCTGTATAAGCATACATGAAGTCTTCCCACTTTTCTTCGAAGCCTTTCTTGCCCACTCGGTTCAGCCCAGTTCCAGTATCTACTTTGGGATGAAGAAAATCCTCTACAGATTCCACAGGTTGCGTGGGGGTATATTTAGGACGCTGTTCACGGGTAATCTCACGGAGTTCCGATTCGAGCGTTTCAATCTCTCCTAACAGTTGTTCTTCTCGCTTGGCATAGTCGGACAACTCTTTGCGCTGTTCACGGTTCTCCTTCTCAAGAAAGAGAATCTTCTTATTCAGACGGTCGCATTCCGCCTGAAGATTCAGCACTGTTAAAGTTTCTTCTTTGCCCATATTAGATAGCATTTATTCTGTTGCTCCATGAGTCTGTTAGGAACTCTGCCATTTGAGCCTCAGAAAGTTTATCATACACTTTAAACGTGACAGTATCGAATCCTCGTTTTCCTTTCCCGACTTTTGTACCTGTATAGGAAAGGGAGTATTTGAACTGGAGAACCGAGTTCGGATTCCTAATCATTTCTTCAAAAGCCGTCTTGAGAACCTTTCGTTCAAAATCCTGTACACTATATTCAGGGGTTTGGAGTTCGTTCATGATAATAGCAATCTTCATAGAGAAGACACGCTTGTCCTTCCAACGGCTTAACATCATGAAAATACGCTTGGCATAAACGCCATTCATTGACACGACAGACTTCTTGTCGTAGATTGTGCCTCCTATTCCTTTACCATAATATAGAAGCCAGCGTAAACTTGTAACAGGCATTCCCAGTACGATGTTGTCATCCTCGTCAATATCCATCGTAGAGATAAGATAGCACTCCCTCCGAACCAATTTACCCTGTTCGTTGGTAAAGTTGTATTTAATCGTCTGTTTGAACATCTTCTTTATTTCATTCAGAACGATGGAACCGTGGTGATATTTATCAATCTCTTTCATTTGTATAGGAATGAGAAGATTGCCGTTCTTATCCAACGGTAAATGTTCCTGGAACACTTTCAGGTCAGCACTCAACCAATCAATATCCCTGGACATTGCAGGTTGCAATTGTTCGACAAGATGAACCAAACAGTTCATTTGCCAAGACGAGAACTTATACATACCAAAGGTCGCCAAGTTCGATTGAATTAATCCTTTTTCCTTTTTCATATCTTTGTAATTTTATTTCCACACAAATTTAACGGGAAAATTTAAAAACAGGCTCACGTCATGTCTAAGCCTTTATTTAAAGGGGTGGGATGCAACCAAGCCTGTTTTTAACATTTATGGGACAAAATTAAGACGCGCTTAAACCACTTTTTATTGCGCTCAAAAGCCTTTTATAAAGTAGGTGACTGCGCTTATATGACTGTATATTTGCGCTCATTTGACTGTTTTCGTGCGCTCATTTGACTGTTTTTATTGCGCTCAAAAGCCTTTTTATAAAACAAAATTTGTGGGAGAAGACTCCCCATAAAATAGGGAAGACTCACGGACTCGAAAATTTGTGTATCAATATGTAATGATTACAATGGGTATTCAATGGAAATACAAGTTAGAGTCCCGAACGGAAATTTTAAGAAGTCATTTTCACGTCGAAAACACACCTCACTGCGTTCGGAGTTTACAGGCTTCGCCATCTCCGATGGACTTCGCCCTGAGAGGCTGCTGTCGCATCCGATGTTGTTAGGAGATATGGAAATGAGAAAACTTTTGTGCATTGACAGCGTTATATTTGTGTTCGGTTTGGTTCGCCTAATCGAACATCATCTAAAGTTTGATTTGATTTACATTGTTTGATTGACATCTAAGAAGTTTTAAAGAAGATTCTTTTTGTTCATTAAAGAAAAGTTTAGGTTTTAAGTATTTGACAGAAATCTGGGGCATGAGAGGATGTGAATCTTCTCACTGCCCGTTTTTATTTTAGAGCCATACCGTTGAACTCACTCCTACCATATTAAAATTTTATGAATAACTTTGCTCACAAAGAATTTTTAATTTTACAAGTCGTATGGAAAATAAAGGAAAGAAAGTTTCCCTCCAGTTGTTTGAGGAAACTGCTCGTAACAATGGATACGAGGTATTCACACCCGATGAGGTGGCTTCCTATTACAAGGAAGGAATCATGAAGAGTCGTGCCAACGAACTTACAGCCGAGGAGAAAGAGGCTTTCGTTGCTGACGTAATGTATCTTCAGAAAGCCGTATGCGCTGACGAAGAGGGTAAAGACGTCATTCGCTTCTATCGTCCTAAACAGGTTGAGTGGGAAACGGCTGCTGACGGAACTGTTATGAAAGGTTTGGAAGGTGTATATCGTGACACCCCTGAAAATCGTCGCCTGAACCGTGTTGGACAGGCTTATTCTCCTACATTGGAGTTCCTGAAATCGTTGAACGGTGAAACGGAGGGCGACATCATGAAGTCGTTGGGAACAGGTGTTTATGCTGATACCCCTGACAATCAGCGTCTGGGACGTGTGGGTCAGCCGTACAAGAACCAAATTCCGGTTGAATAATGGAAACGCTGCTTGAGAAATCATTGAATAAACACGATTTTCCGGAAAAGGAAAGACGTGAATTGGCGAAAGAGGGAGAAGCCATGAAAGATGGCTCTTTCCCTATTCGTAACACTCAGGATTTGAAAGACGCCATTCGTAGTGTTGGTCGGGCGAAAGACCCTGCCGCTGCGAGACGGTGGATTAAAAAGCGTGCTAAAGAACTCGGGAAAGAGTCGCTTCTTCCTGAGTCCTGGGAATAATTTAGGAGTTTTCTTCGGGAAACTCTTTGATTATTCAAGATAACGTAATATATTTGCGTAATCAAATTTAACTGTAAGGAATATGACGACACTAATAGAAAAATCAATTTTGAATGAAAGATTAGAAAAATCTCGTTCAGGCATATATGCTGATACTTCTGAGAATAGACGCAAACATCGCGTGGGGCAGAAGTACGGTTCTGAAAAGAAAGAGGAAGAGAAGCCTGAGAAGACTTCCTCTAACGAAAAAGACCCTGCAAAGGAACTTGAGGCTGTCGATAAGGTTATCGCTGCTATCAACGAAGGCAAGTTGAAACTTCCCCAGGAAGAAATTATGGTTCTCATAGAAAAGAAGAATAATTTAGAGTTGGCAAAAAGACAGGCTGAAAAGATACATTCAGGTGTTAAAGCAAACGAAGAGAAACGTAATGCTGCGGAAGCGAAGGAAACAAGTAAGAAGATAAACGAAGCCCAGAAAGAGGAAGAGAAGAAGATTCCTACGAGCGTGAAAATCGAACAAAAGACTTTTCGCATTAAAGACGGTAAAATCAGTGCTTCAATGTACGACACTCAGAGTCGGATTAGTAAAGTCACTAAATATGCGAAGGAAAACGGTTTGGAAGTTGAGTGGCTTGAAAGCAAGAAAGAAGCGTCTGAACAGGCTTCCGAAGCCGATAAAGAGGATTTGCGTGAGGCTCGTAAGAAATTGGCTTATTTGCAAGACAACGAAGAACGCTTAATCAAGCGTGACGGGAAGGAGAGATATGAAGAACGCTTGAAACAGGCGAAAGATAAGGTTGCTGAATTGAAAGGTGAGAAGCCGAAAGAGGAAACTCAGGAACCAAAAAGCGAAAAGAAGGCAGACAAGGCTTCCGACCCTATTTATCAGGTTCAGCAAAAGAAGAAAGAAGCCTCGAAGAAGTATGACAGTAAGCGTGAAGAGGCTCGCCAGAAGTACGACAAAGAGGCTGATGAAATTCGAAGTGAGATTGACAAACTGTACGAAAGTGACCATCCGGATGCTGCTAAAAAGCGCAAAGAACTGTGGAACACTTTGAAGGAGAAGACTAACAAATACGATGCTGAGACATCACGGTTGAAAGACGAGTATGAGGCTGAGTATAAGAAATTAGACGAGGCTGAAGACAAACTGTATGACCAGCGTCAAAAAGAAGAAACTTCAGAAGAGGTGAAAGAGTCATTTACCCGTGTTAAGTTTGAGGACGTTCCTAACAGCGGAAAGGTCAATCTGAAGAAATATCTGTCAGAGAAAGTTCGAAAGGGGGTTGATGAAAAGTGGTCAAACATTAAGAATATCCCTACCGACAATCTTAAGAAGATGGAGAAAGGACTTGTGAACGATTTAAATAAGAACTTTGAAGCAATCAAGAAGTCTCAGAGAGCGGAGTTGCTTTACTCTATAATGAAAGTTAAGGGGGAACTGGAAAAGCGTGGTAAAGAGAGCCAAAAGAAAGAATAAGGATATCATGCTTTATTAGTGCCGTTTTTGTTTGTAAATTTGTATCGTTTAATAAATGTAGAATTAAAACATAAAAGAGATGAAGAAATATGTTTATTCGAAAGGTGCGGAGGCTGTTACGGTTGAGACCGATGGGTTAGCAACTATCAACAACTTCATGGTGACCGGACTTATTGGTAAAAATTATCATGGTCTGGTACAGGCTGGTCTGAATTTCAAAATGGGAGACGAAGTAACTATCCCGATGATGCTGAATGCTGCTAAGACCTGTGAATGTAAAGTAGAATGCTACGAGGGTAATGAACTCATCATTGATGAGTCTGCTGACTTCACAAGTGGCGTTCCTGCTGAAGTAGGTACAATCTTCGGGTTGCAACTGGGTGTGGCTTTTAACGAGGCGACCTATTATGCTGTGGTTCCCAAATCATATACAGACCAGTACGATTACGCTGCTTCTAAGGCATCGCTGCCTTGGCTGGTTGCGAAGTTCAAGAAAATCGCTGCTGACGCTGATGAACAGGAAACATCAGAGTATCAAGTGCAGGTATTTGCCGACGAAAGACAACTTGAGTTCCGTGGAAATTCTGCTGACTTGGGCAAGTTGAGCGAAGACAAGAAAACGCTGACCGCAAAGGCTTCCAATTCACTGATGTTTGAAATTGTGAAAGACTTGGGTATTTTGCGTCCGGAAATGGTAACTTGGTTCACTATCCGTTTCATTTACGGTGGTCGTACCTATGAAGCCAAAACATACGTCACTCCTGGAACTATTTAATTATGGGAAGTAAGAAGAACCGTTCATCAAAAAACAGGAGTTCAGTGGGAGCCAATAATGTGGCTCCCATAGACGGTCTTGATGGACTGTCTCTTCAGGAACTCCAAATCATGGCTCAGGCTGCTCCGATAGCGTTGAGGAACCGTCTTCAGAAGTCCCTAAACTCAGAGAATTTTGAAGAGGTGATGAAGGCACAAGCGTTTATCGCTGAGCAACAGAAGCACGGCAGGAGAGCACCCCAGCCGGAAATTAAATCAATCCTTTGGAACCCGTCGGAGATAGGCTTCAATGGTAAGGGGTATCGCGACCCGAACAACGGTATAGCATTTGGGACTCTAAACCGAATGGGCGATATCTTCATCATTAAGGCTATCATCAACACACGTATTGAACAGGTTCAGAACTTTTTGAAGTACAGCGTTGACGACCAGAAGCCAGGATACCAAATTCGTTACAAGCGAAGTCCAGGCTCGGAGGGTTCTGACGAAAAGGAACTGTCAGCAAAAGACAAGAAGATTGTCGATTACATAGTTCGTTTCCTTGAAGACGGTGGAGAGAATGACAAATGGGAATGCGAGGACAACTTTCAAGAGTTTACCCGTAAAGTATTGAGGGACTCCCTTGTGCTTGACCAGATGACATTTGAACTCGTTCGTGCAAGGAACATGAACCTCAAGAAGTATCGTGCTGTTGACGCTGCCCTGATACGACAGTTAGACACAAACGACCCACGATACAGACAGATGTTCGAGAACTTCCGCTGGCATGGTTATTTGCCTCGCTATGCTATGGTATGGGATGGGCAGATTATCCGCCACCCTGTATCAGATGAGTATGTAGTTTTCTATCCGTGGGAGTTGGGTTATGGTATCCGTAACAAGACGACCAACGTGTTGCGTAATGGATACGGCTGTTCGGAGTTGGAAACGCTGATTGAAATCGTGACATGGATTTTGTGGGGAATGCAGTACAATGGTAACTTCTTCAAACAAGGTAGTCAGCCGAAAGGCTTTATCAATGTGAAGAACGGAAACGTCGACCAAGGAACCCTGAACGAGTTTCGTCAGGATTGGAAACAGACGATGAGTACCGTGTACAATTCTCACAAGATACCCGTCATTCAGGGGATAGACCTTGAGTGGATTGATTTACAGCAGACGAACCGAGACATGGAGTTCACTGAATGGATTAAATTCCTATTGGTGATTGCGTGTGCCGTGTACCGTATGGACCCATCGGAGTTGGGCTTTCAATTCCAGGACGCTGCCCGTATATTTGGACAGGAAGGACAGAAGGAACGTCTTGACCACTCTAAACAGAAAGGTCTGACTCCGCTGTTAGTGTTCTATCAGAATATCCTGAATAAGTATATCATCAGCGAAATTGACGACCGCTTGGAACTCGTGTTTACAGGTATTGAAATCGAGGACGAGGCAGCACAGGTTGAACTGGATAAGAAGAAGTCCGAGGCTGGCTTTGTATCGCTTGAGGATATGTTTGAAAAGTATTCAGGTAGAAAGTTCGACCCGAATAAGGACACTATCCTTAACACGGTGTATCAGTCGGCTCAGAGCAACAAAATGATGGGTGGTGAGGGTATGAACGAAATAGTCGATGGCGAAGAAGGGAACAACTCACCTAAAACAGCGGAAGAGGCTATACAGGCGATGATGGTCGAAAAGTCTATGGAGAATCCTATTCTCGGAAAGGCTTTGGAGTTCATTGATTCACAATTAGGAATAAGAAAATGAAAGCACCAGCATCACCCCGAATTCATCATCACGTCGACCCGATGAGATATCCAAAGGTTCAAAAGGAATACGAGGGTAAAGGAAAGAATGCGTTCAACGCTGTTAAACTGTTCGGAGACGTTGTTGAAACTATGGTTGAAATACAAAAGAAGAAAAGATAATGTTATTCACGGAAGATGAAATAAAGAAGATTTTGGCAAACATCGACCTCGCAGTAGTGAAGATGGTTGCACAGGTGTTGGGGAAAGACTACCTAACAACTGAAGACCTTGCGCTCCTGAAGAAGAAAGGGGTTGACTTGGTGAAACTGATTCCTAAATTCCCTTCCCATTATCAAGCGTTTCTTTTTGGTCGTGTTTCGGCTGCTGTTGGGACGAAAGCCACCGCTCAGATGACTTACCCCGAGTTTACTGCGTTTCTGTCTAAAATGGGCTTATTTGAGCCCACAGCGAGGGAAATGGCGTTCTACAAGGTTGCCGCCAACAAAACTTATACTCATATCAAAGGATTTGCCGACCGCATCAAGAACGATGTCCGAGCGTCAATTTCCGCAGAGGAACTCAGTTACTTACAGGCTCAAGAGCAGGCAAAGGCTGATGCGACTTTACGGAAGGAGATGCTCGAAGGCACGTTCGAGAAGCGTTCCGTCAAGAAGATTACTTCAAACCTCGCTAACCAGATGAATGATTGGCAGCGGGATTGGGGGCGTATCGTTGAGACGGAAAGTCAAGATATATACAATCTCGGAAGAGCCGAAATCATGATGGAAGAAGACCCCGACCCGTTGGTTTACTTCGATGTCTTCCCTGGAGCCTGTCGTCATTGCATACGACTGTACCTAACAGGGGGTCTCGGGAGCCAGCCACGGGTGTTCAGGCTTTCGGAACTCATGGCGAACGGTACGAACTATGGTGTAAAGTCGAAAGATTGGAAAGCGACGATACACCCTGTTCACCCGTTCTGTCGGTGCGACTTGCGTTATGTTCCGAAGGGATATGTATGGAACCCTGACACACATCAGTTCGAGCCTCCTAAGAATTATGAAAGAAAGGTTGAACGGAAGAGTCGAGCGAAGATAACAATTGGAAATAAAGAATATACAGTCTAAAAGATGATAATTATGAACTTGAAGAAATTTTTAGGAATTCAATCAACCCAAGAAAAGGTTGAGGACTATCGGAAGTTGAAAGGTCAGTTGGCGAACCTTGAAACTTTGGGTCAGGAATTGTCCGACAAGTTTTCAATTCAGAAGTCTGTCATTGACGGTGTGGATGGTTTACCTGAGGAGAAGAAATCCGAAGTATTTGAAAAGTACAGAGGATTCCTAAAAGAGCACCAGAAGGAAGTTTCGTCAGCCGTGAATGAAAGAAACAAGATATTGAAATCGCTCGAGGCATACCGTAACGACCCCGACGTTGGTGACATCTGTAAAGGTATTGACGCTCTCGAACAGGCTGAAGAGGCTTATCGTGGTGGCAAACTGTCTAAACAGGTGTATTTCGATATCGTGAAGTCAATTACAGGCGAGCCGACAAAGTACGCTGACGTGGTTGCTTTTGACAAGGATGGTAGAGTCCTCGTTTTACATCGTGTTGAGAACTTTGTTCCTACTGGTAAGGTATGTATCCCTGGAGGTCATGTCGACCCAGGAGAGGACTTTGAGACGGCTGCGCTTCGGGAACTTAAAGAGGAAACAAATCTTGACCCAATTGAGGGGAGGGGAATTGTGTACCTCGGAGAGCACAAGACAGAGGATGCGCATATCAAGTATTTCCAAGTTTGGGTGGATTGCTTGCAGCCTGTAACAGTTGATGCATCGGAACATTGTTTCGCTGAATTCATTGACTTGGGACAGATTCCTTTGAAGCCGTTTATCTTCGACCAAGGAGAGATAGTTCTTGACATGCTGATGAAGCCACATCAAATAGAGGAAACCAAACCTCTGATGAAAGCCTTATCGGAAGGACGTATCACTCCCGAAGCATTCGTTCCGGGATTTACATCAATCCTGAAAAAGGCTTTGGACATCGAAGCCGTGAAACCGCTTGAACCGGAATCTATGGACGGGGACAAACGAAAAGTTTCTGTACCTGTACGAGACCCGATGAAGTGTGTTGAAACCATCATGAAAGGTATCAGCGGAGCGGAGGAAGTAACAGTTGGGACAAACGGTCATCTCAAATTTGTGAAGCCTCTAATCATCCATGACACTCGTTACCGTGAAGACCCGTCGACCAACCGCTTAACAGAGGTTGAGATAGTGTTCACAGGCGACGACAACGACATGATGCGTATTCTCGAGGAAATGAAATATTCGTTGATGACTGGACCCATGAAAGTCCGGACTCCTCAAGAAGAATTTATGGCAGCGAATGAGCGTGGAACCGATTATGTTGGAGACCCGATATTTGTAACTTTCTAAAATGATTTGTAACTTTGTCACAAATTTATAAAGTGGAAGTATGAAGAAGAGAACCCCAAATGATTTTAATTTCTGGTTGCCGATAGACTTCATGAAGTCTGACGCTACTGAGTATCCTCGTGGTGATGACCGTCGCTACGAGAATATGATATTTGAGGGTATCGCGAGTGACGACAGCAAAGATTATCAGGGTGACTCAATGGAGCCCAATGGGTTCGTTATAGACTACTTCCTCAAGCATGGTTTGTTCAATCTTGACCACTTAACAGTTCGAGCAAAAGAATTGAAAAGTAGGTTTTGGATTGGTGAACCGCTTGACGGGAAGATAGTCGATAACAAATTTTGGGTGAAAGGAAAGTTATGGAGCGAGTCTCCCGAGGCAAGAGCCTTTTGGGACAAGTGTATTGAAATGCGCGAAAGCGGTTCAACCAGAAAGCCTGGAATGTCTATTGAGGGAAAAGCCTTGGAGCGAGACCCGAAGAACGAAAAACATATCACGAAGGCAATTATCAATAATATTGCGCTGACGTTTACTCCTGTAAACTTCAATTCGTATATCGATTTCGTGAAAGGTATTCAATCTCAGGATTTCATTCCTACTGGTGATTTACTCAAGAGCCAACTCAAGCGTGATGTCATGTTCGAACAGGTGATAGGGAATAAGAGGATTGTCATCGATTCAAAATTCCGTATTATCCAAGAGGGCATTTGATGACTCATTTTAGGGAAAAGAAATTTTGTAATATTTTTAATCCGAAAAATTAAAGTAGTATGGCACAATTAACTGATGAACAAAAAAATGACGACCTCGTAAAATCATTGCTTGGCAGTGGGTTTACAGAAGAGGTGATTGCTGGTTGGATTGAATCCGGCTCAATCAAATTGGAAAAGTCGGTTCAAAGTGGTCCGGATGACCATGGCGAAGGCGACGGTGATGGAAATCACGAGAAGAAGGAAAAAGACAAGGACAAGAAAGAGGGAGAAGGCGATGACGACTCCGACCTCGAAAAGGGTAACGGCTGTGGCGATGGCGACAAGAAAAAGGACGACATTGCGAAGTCACTTTCTGACGACATCATCAAGAGTATTGAGGACAGCCTGTTTGGCAAGTTTAATCAGTCTCAGGATGACCTGCTGAAGTCTATTCCGGCTATCGTAGAAAAGGCTCTTGAGCCGATTACTGACAAGATTGAAAAATCTTTGGACGGTATGCGACAGGCGATTATTGCTTTCGGAAATTCGGCTCCTGAATTCAAGAGTGCTGGTCTGAGCAAGGCTATCATCGAGAAAAGCATTGAACAGGGTGGCGGTGCTAAGGATGAGGACAACAAAACAGTTCTGAGCATTTCGAGAGACCGTGCGGTTGTTCGTGAGTTGATTGCTAAATCGATTGACGAGGAAGCCGACCCCGAAATACAGAAGTCTTTGCGCGACAATACAACTGCCTATTTGCTTGACCCGATTGGTGGGGACATAGGTAAAGACGCAGCCTTGTATATGTATAACAAGAAGAACGTTCGCCTCGTGAAATAATTTCGTACGAAACTTTAAATAATATACGAAAATGGATTTATTCAATTACAATGGAACGGAGGCTACAAATCCGTTGGAAAGTATGTCTTCGGATGAAATCTTGAAGGCGATGGAAGCAGGTCTGTTGACTGGTATGCAGTACAACGACCAATTGAATAACGGTGGAGGTCTGAAACCTGAATCCTTGGATTCTGTGCTGAAGAACCTTGAAAACCGTTTGGACCAGTTGGTGTTCTGGAATGAGTTGAACCGTCAGAAGATTGACAATACTGTTCATCAGTACAATCAGTTGTACAAGTATGGTCAGGAAGTGGGCATCTTCAATCAGGAAGGCGAAACTCCTACTGAGACCGACTCTGTATATCGTCGGAAGTCAATCGTTGTCAAGTTCACAGGTGTGACTGGACAGGTTACTCATCCGGGTATGATTGTCAAAACTGTCGTTGGTTCACTGTACACCAAGGAAGTTGAAAACAAGACCATCTTGCTTCAGACTATCCTTGACAAGAAAGTGATTGACGCTGACTCGGCAAAAGTTCCTGAAGAGTTCGACGGTGTATTTGCACAGCACATCGCTGGTATCAACGATATCACAGGTGGCTTGCTGGGTAAAACTTCTGAACAGGTGCTTGACGCTTACTTCGGAGACCCTGCCGTATTGAACGCAAACGGTTCTGTTCTGAATGACGCTTTGGTTGAGGACGCTGCTCAGGCAGTTGTAAACGACCGAAACGGTATCATCGACCGTATCGTTTCTTCCCCTGTCGTATTCAACAACTACGTGAAACTCTTCCACGAGTCTAAACGTGTTATCGTTGGTATGGCTGGTGGCGTTGTGGGCGCAACTATGGGTCAGTCGGTAAACGACATCACCACTCAGTTTGGTAAGGTGAACATCAAAGCGGACAAATACTTCGACTTCAACCAGCCGATTAAGTTGGGTCGTGGTAAGACTTCTGACAAGGCTCCGAACGCTCCTATTAAGGATGTTACGACTCCTGTCGCTGTTGCCGTTGACGCAAAGGGAATGTTCGGTTCTGTTCACGCTGGTAACTACTTCTATGCTGTTACAGCGAAGAACCGTTACGGAGAGTCTGAACCCGTTTTGCTGAACGACGCTGAACAGGCTGTTGGCGCAACTCAGTCTGTGACTCTGAAGTTTGCTGGTGCAAACTCTTCGGCTTATCCTGAAACCTGTTATGTCATCTATCGTACCGAAGCAAATCCGGTCGACAAAGGCATCGCTGATTTCTATCCTATCTTCGAAGTTAGCAAGACTGAACTTGCTGCTGGTTGGGACGGTGCTAATCCGGGAGAGGTTCATGACCGTAACCGTTGGATTGCCGGAACCAAGTCTGCTCTCGTTTACTTCAACGGAAGTGAAATGATTGAGTATCTGGAACTGGGTGGAACCATGAAACTGGATTACGCTATTGTTGGTCCGAGACGTTCATTCTCCGTATTGAACTACGGAACTCCGGTAGAGTATATGCCTGGAAAGATTGCCCGTATTATCAACATCGGTAAGATTGGTTTGCCGACTACCTAATAATGAGGACAATTACGTTATAATGATGGGGATGGGGTGTATGTCCCATCCCCATTAATTTTATAAACATAAATAAAATTCAAAGAATTATGAAACTGTTTAACAGAAAAGCGGGAAACAAAACCATCAATTACAATGGTAAGAACGTGAAGTTTGTGAATTGTGTTGCTGAGGTTGAAGACGACTTTGGTAAGGAAGTCCTCAAGTTAGGAATCCCCGACCTGTACGAACACGGCAAACAGCCTGTATTCGAAACCCCGAAAGAGGTTCAGATGAAGTCAGACTTCAAAGACCGTGAAGAGTGGTACAAGAAAGAAATTGCTCGCCTGACAAATATCAATA